>Ga0164242_10002531_pt1 | contig 21139 bp, 22 predicted proteins | sample OricomgcompostMG_FD_108783 | JGI IMG/M metagenome (GOLD analysis project Ga0164242, IMG submission 108783) | Miracle-Growth compost microbial communities from Emeryville, California, USA - Original compost - Miracle growth compost (MG) ... | reverse complement strand
GCCGCTCGGGTTCAGCACGGTGCGTCCTGCGGCGAGCTCGTCAGCGGCGGCAGCTCCGCTGCCGCCGGCGAATCCGTCAGCAGGCGGTACCGAGCAGCACATCACGGCCGCGAGCGCGCCCCAGGCCTCCTCGAGCGCAGGCATCCAGGAAATGCCGGGCGGTGATGCTGCGATTGTGACCGCGCCGGACCACGCGCTCCCTATTCGCGAAGAGAAGCTCTCGTGGTGGAGGCGTCTTATGCGCGCGATCGGGAGGCTCTTCCGCTATATTCTTTCTCTTTTGCGCATTACTGGCCGATGAACAGCCTGAAAAGCCAGGTGACCAGGAGATCGAACGGCCCTGCGAGGAAGTAGCTGAAGACGAGCAGGAATACGATGAGCGTGAGGAACCCGCCTTGGCGGACGCGATCCTCGAACTCGCGGAATGCCATGGCGCTCTTGAGCGGAAGGAGGCCGCGCAGGAAGGTGTAGCCGTCGAGCGGCGGTATCGGAATGAGGTTGAACATGCCGAGGAACAGGTTCACGAGCACGACGGTGGACGCGAGATCGCCATAGAGGAGGGCGCCATGCGCATACGCGAACCGCGTGACGAGGGCGAAGATGACCGCAAGGATGAAATTCGTCGCGACGCCCGCGACGGCGACGATCGCCTCTCCCCATCGCTGGTTCTTCAGGTTATAGGGATTGTACGGGACCGGCTTCGCCCAGCCGAAGAGGAAGGCAGAATGGGTCAGCACGAGAATGCCCGGAACGATGACGGTTCCCCAGAGATCGACATGCGGGATTGGGTTCAGCGTGAGTCGCTTCGCCAGTTTCGCCGTCGGGTCGCCGAGCGCATAGGCCGCATAGCCATGGGCCACTTCGTGCATGATGACCGAGTAAATAAGGACGAATATGGTGAAGATCGTGAAGGCGGTATCCGGTTGCATAACTTTTCACGCATGGTACCATGCGAAAACTATGGCACGCGAATGCGCAGTAACCGGCAAATCGACCCAGGTAGGCGGGCGGTACTCTAACCGTACCCGCGCTACGCAGTTCAATCCGGTCGGAAAAGTTCGCCGCAAGGCGAACCTTCAGAAGCGCCGCATCTTCATCCCTGAAACGGGCGAGACCGTGAAGATCACCATCTCTACTGAAGGCCTTCGCCACATCAAGAAGAACGGAGCCCACAAGACGCTCAAGAAGGCCGGGGTCATCTAATCATTCATCCCAGCCAAGAGAAGGGCCGGCGCAGAATGCGCCGGCCCTTCTCTATATATCGCTCGCATGTGCACTTACCGAAAGGAAACGGACGCGCCGTCGCTCACGAAGCGAAGCGTGCCGCTGTCGATGGTGCTGAGGATCCTCGCGCCTTCGTCCTTGATGCGCGCGATGGTCTCCGGATTCGGATGACCGTACCGGTTATTCGCTCCTGCAGAGATAGCGACATACTGCGGATGGAGCGCGGCGAGCCACGCGTCGTCCGTCGAGTATTTCGAGCCATGATGCCCGGCCTTGAGCACGGTGACGGGAAGTTCCCCGTCATTCTCGTCGAGCGCGATGAGATGATCCTCCACATCCGAGGGGGCGTCGCCCGTCAGCATGAACGAGGTCGAGCCGTATACGACGCGCATGACGATGGAACCTTCGTTCGTCTCGCCATGCGAAACGTCATGGTCAGGATACAGCACGTCGGCATACGCGCCGCCGCCCAAGTGGATGCGCATGCCGCGTCGCGCGATGAGTTGATGCACGCCCGGTTCCTCCTCGACGGCGCGCGCGAGCCCCTGCGCCGTTTGCGTATCGTCGGGAATGCCGGGGCTCAGGAAGTACGAGACACGGTACCGTTCGAATACGTCCGTGAGCCCGGCGATATGGTCTTTATCCGGATGCGTCTCGACGACTAGGTCTATCGAACGGTCGAGAAGGCCCATCTCCTTCGGGAGCTGCCGGAGCACGGAGTGGTCCGGCCCGCCATCGACGAGCATCTGGATGCCGGTCGGCCCTTGCACGAGGATGGAATCGCCCTGGCCTATATCGAGGACGGAAACGCGAAGCGTAGGTGCTGGCGAGTGGAATGAGGCGAAGCAGGCATAGCCCGCTCCGGCGGCGAACAGAAGAAGCGCAGCACTGAGCACTATTCGCCGAGAGGTATACTGGGACATATAGTAATTTTCGCATCTATGACGTATTCAGCACGAACGTTCGACCTTCCCGAGCTCAAAGGCCTCTCGAAAGAGCAGCTGGAAGTTCATCTCAAACTCTACGAGGGGTACGTGACGCAGGTCAATTCGATCCTCGAGCGCATCGCGTCGCTGCGCGAGGAGAATGCCGAGACGAACGCGCTCGCCATCAACGAACTGCGGCGGCATTTCGGTTTCGAGTTCGACGGCATGCGCATGCATGAATATTACTTCGAGCAATTCGAGGGAGGCGCGCAGGCCGTCGATGCGGATGCCCCGTTCATCGATGCCGTGAACGAGAAGTACGGCAGCTGGGAGAAGTTCATCGCGCATATCAAGGAGGTCGCCGGCACACGCGGCATCGGATGGGTCGTGACGTATTTCGACCCGAAAGGGCGCACGCTCCATACGGCCTGGGTCGACGACCACCAGCTCGGCCAGCTCGCCGGCCTTCCGGTCATGCTCGCCGTCGATCTCTGGGAGCATGCGTACATGATCGATTACCGGCCGGCCGAGAAGAAGTCGTACGTCGACGCGTTCCTCGAGAACGTGAATTGGAGCGTCGTGGAGAGCCGCTTCATCGCCGAAGCCGTCTAGCGAGAACGACGAGGCATGCGAGCGCCGCGTACGCGGCACCGGCCATCCAGAACGGGAATGCGGGAAGCACGACTTCCGCGAACGGTAGCGACGCTAAAAGCGTCGCTACCTTGATTATGTACGCGAGCGGAAGATAGGCCGGAATGCCTGCGATGGTCGCGAACACCGGCGCTGCATGCCCGAGGAGGAATGCAGCCGCGCCGGCCAGGACTCCAGCCCCCATCGCGTACGGAACGGCCGGCATCGCGACGATGTTCGCGAGCACCGAAACGAGCGAGAGATTCCCGGTCTGCCAGAGCAGCAGCGGAAGGAGCGCGAACTCAGCCGCGAGCGTACCCGCCACCGCTTCGATGAGCGCCGGATGCTTGAGGAACAGGAGTCGCGGCACGAGGAGCGGCGTCCCGACGATGAGCCCGAAGGCAGCGAGGAACGAGAATTGGAAACCCGGATCGTAGACGACCATGAGCGGGTTCCATATGCCGAGCAGGAGCGCCGATGCGAAGAGCGCGCGCAGCACGTCGTATCGTTTCCCGAACGTACGGGCCGAAAGCGCGATAGCCGCCATGAGGCCGGCGCGCAGCGCGGAAGACCCAGCGCCGGCCATGAGGATGAAGCAGGCGATGCTCGCCATGCCGAAGCCGTATGCGGCCTTCTTCGGCAGCATCGAGAGGCACCGCACGAGGGCATCCGCGACGATCATGACGTTGTATCCCGAAAGGACGACGATCTGCAGCATGCCGGCACGGGTGAACGAGTCGATGAGCCGGTCGCCGAGACCCTGCTTCCCGCCAACGATGAGCCCGACGGCGAGCGAACTCTCCGGTTCGGGAAGCGACTGGCCGAGCGAGGAGACGATGGCCTGCTTCAGGCCCTGGAGCGTACGGAGGAGGAAGAGCCATGGCGTCTTCCGTTCCCCTATGACGACCGCGTGCGCCGGCTGCATGACGGCGAAGATGCCGTCCTTCCGCAGGAACTGGTCGTACGCGAACACGCGCCCGCCGTCGGTCTCGAACGGTTCGGGACGTTTCAACGTTCCTGATACGCGCACTTCGTCTCCCGCATGGAGCGACGGGTACAATGCCGTCGATGCAACGATGCGCGTCGATTCAATGCCGCTCCGCAGCTCGACGGTAATTCGTTGGCTCGTTTCCCGGACATCGGGAAGCGCGACGATAACGCCCGTGATCGTATCGGAAGCATCGATGAGCGGCGCGAACGCTTCCGGCAATGCGGACGGCGCGCGCTCGAAGCGCACGATGATGATCGCGATCGCGAGGATGCAGCAGAGGGCGCTGCGCGCATGAGGGCCGATGCTTCGCATCGGCCCTCATGCTATCTTCCCGCCCGTGAAGTCTCCGTAAGAGAAATCTCAACTATTCCTGAAGGGTCATCTTCCCGCGTCCATCGCCTTGTTCGCGAGCGCATCGGCGTCCTTATTGAACTCCCGCCGCACATGCTCGAACGCAACGCGCGGAAAGGACCGCGAGATCGTATTCTTCACTTCGAGATAGCGCGGGATCAGGTTCGGATGCTTCACCTTGTACGCGCCCTTCAGCTGCTCGATGACGAGCTTGCTGTCCATGCGGATAAGGAGCTCCGCATCCTGGTCACGAAAGAAATTCTCAGGATATGCGGCGACGAGCGCGCGCAGGCCGCGGAGTATCGCTTCGTATTCCGCGACGTTGTTCGTCGCGATGCCAATGTAATCGGCGACCTCGACGATCCGCTTTCCTGCGGCATCGAACACGACGGCGCCCGACCCTGCCGGCCCGGGATTGCCGCGCGCGCCGCCGTCGGCATAGAGCGTGAATGTCATGAGGACAGTATAGCGGGAAATTATAGAAAAGATGACCGGCCGCCCTAAGCGGAGATAGCGACGATCCGGAGACGGACCGGCTGGCCGCGGGTGAACGTATCGCGCTCGAGATGGCCGAGCAGGGTCGCGCGTTCGCGCGACTCGATGCCAGCGAGCGCAGCCCCGAGGTCGCGACGGGCGAAGAAGGCGATGCCCTCGAGAGGACGCTCTTCGAACCCGTCATCGCGGATGATCGAGAGCCGCAGGTGTTCCTCCCCTTTCCCGAACCACGCTACGCGCGAAAGCCGCGCATCGCGCAGGAGGACGACCGGCTTCGGATTGTCCATGCCGAACGGCGCGAAGCGTTCCGTGCGCGAAAGCTCCCGGGAAAGCACCTCGCTCGGCCCGAGTTCGCGATCGGCGTAGCGCGTCTCCTCGCGGATGGCCTCGGCAGGAAGGCTCGCGAGCGCGTCGACAAGGCGCTCCTCGAGGGAGAATATCTGGTCTTCCTTCACGGTGAACCCACCGGACGCACGATGCCCGCCGAAATCCTCGAAGGCATCCGCAGCGGCCTGCATGAGCGCGACGACGGAAATGGGACTGCCCGCGCGGCACGATCCTTTCGCCGTCATTCCCCCTTCTCGACCCCAAAGGAAGACCGGCCGGCCGTACTCTTCGGCGAGCGCGTTCGCGACGAGGCCGAGGAGTCCCGGGCGCCAGTCAGGGTCCCCGAGCGCGATGACGGCGGGGAGCTCGCCCGCCTGCTTCCGCGCTTCCAGCCGTTCGTGCGCGGCGCGCGTTATGGCGCCGCCCTGCGACCGGCGCGAGCGATTGATGCGCTCGAGCTCTTTGGCGAGCGCATCGGCTCGCGGCTCATCGCCCGTCGTGAAGAGCTCGAAGGCATCGCGCGGGTTCCCCATCCGGCTCGCGGCGTTCACGCGCGGCGCGATCATGAAGCCCACATCGTCTTCGGTTATGAAGCGCTGGTTCACGCGCGCGACGGCGCACAATTTCTGGAAGCCGAGACGCGGCGTCTTGCGCATGACGAGGAGCCCGTACTTCGCGATGACGCGGTTCTCTCCGGTGAGCGGCACCATATCGGCGATCGTCGAGAGTCCGGCCATATCGAGCAGCCATTTCTCCCATCCGGGCGTGATGTTCTCGCGACCCGTAAAGCCGACGGCGAGCACGGCGCAGGCGAGCTTCCACGCGAGCCCGCCGCCGCAGAAATCGCGATACGGATACGTCTCCCCCTCTTGCTTCGGATCGACGACCGCATACGCAGGCGGCAGCGTCTCTTGCGGAAGATGGTGGTCGGTGACGATGACGTCCATGCCCAGCTCGTTCGCCCGGGCGACTTCGGCGACATCCGTGATGCCCGAATCGACCGTGATGACGAGCTTCGTCCCTTCCTTCGCAAGCTTCTCGATGCCAGGAACGTTCAGGCCGTATCCCTCGAGATGGCGATGGGGAATATAATTATCGAAATTCGCTCCTGCTTTCTTCAAGAAATCATGAAGAACGACGCCGCCCGGGATGCCGTCGCAGTCATAATCGCTCCACACGGTGATTCGCTCGCCAGCATCTATAGCAGCAGCGACGCGACGCGCCGCCTTTTCCATATTCAGCATCGTGAGCGGGTCGCCGATATGCGCATCGTACGAAGGGGATAGGAATGCTTCTGCCTCTTCCGCCGTCCGTATGCCGCGGCGTGCGAGAAGCGATGCGGTGTAATCATCGTGCTCTTTGAGCGCTTCTCGCACGTTCGGATCTATCGGTTCATGGAGGGAGAACATGTGAATGGTATTATACCGAAAACAGCGTAGCTATGGAAAAGACCGTATTCATGAAGATCATCGACCGGGAACTTCCTGCCGAGATCGTATACGAGGACGAGAAGACGCTCGCCTTCCTGGACATCGCGCCGAACGCGCCCGGCCATACGCTCGTCATTCCCAAGAAGCCGGTCGTGAACATATTCGATGCCGATGATGAGACGCTCGATGCCGTGATGCGTACCGTCCGCAGGATAGCGCCGGCCATACGCGATGCCGTCGACGCGAAGGGCGTGCATATCAATTCGAACCACGGCGAAGCGGCAGGCCAGGAAGTGCCGCATCTCCATTTCCACATCATCCCGCGCCGTTCTCGCGATGAATTCCAGTTCTGGCCCCATCAGCCGTATGAGCAGGGCGAGGCGGCAGGCATCGCAGAAAAGATACGCGCGCAGATGGGCTAAGCGTCCAGTGCTGCGAGGCCCGGAAGCGTCCCTTTCGCGAGGAAATCGAGCATCGCCCCGCCGCCGGTGGAGATGAAGGAGAAGCGATGCGACAGCCCGAATTCCTCCACGGCGGCGACCGTATCCCCGCCTCCGAGGATCGAGTACGCCGATGACTCCCCTATTGCCCGCGCGAGCGCTTCCGTCGCGTCCGTGAATCCTTTCTCGTAGAGGCCGAGCGGCCCGTTCCAAAGGACCGTCTTCGCGCCCGCGGCGAGCGCGGCGAGCGCGGCGACGGTCTTCGGCCCGTCGTCATAGATGCCGTGCGTCGCGGGAACGGCATTCACGCCGACGACCGCGCCCGCGTCATGCGATGCGCCTGCCGGCGCGACCACTTCGTCGAGCGGCAGCATGAGCTTCGGGTTCTTGAGGAGGGTACGTATCGCAAGTTCGTCGATACCGCTCGAAACGAGGGACTTCCCGACCGTCTTCCCGCTCGCCTGCATGAAGTCGTTGGCGAGCGCGCCGCCGACGAAGACGCGGGAGTAGCGTGCGAGGAGCGCCGTGAGCACCGGCTCCTTCGTCGAGAACTTCGCGCCGCCGATGATCGCGAGCGACGGGGTCCCCGGGCGGAGCGCCTTGGTGAGCTCCTCGACCTCCTTCATGACCTGCAGGCCGGCATACGGCGCGAGGAGTTTCGGAAGGCCCACCACCGATGCATGCGCTCGATGGCAGACGTCGAACGAATCCTCGACGTAGACGTCTGCGAGTTCCGCGAGCTGCCGCGCGAAGGCGGGGTCATCCTTCGTTTCCCCTGGATTGCGCCGCAAGTTCTCGAGCATGAGCACCCCGCCCGGCGTAAGGTTCCGTACCGCCTCCCGCGCGACCGGACCGACCGTGACCGGGCACCACGAGAGGTTCGGTACGAGCGCTTTCATCGCCGCATACACTGGCTCGAGGGTTTCCGTGCCTTTCTCGCCGATATGGCCGATGAGAATGACGCGCGCATGCTTCTTCTGCAGGAATTGGATGGTAGGGATCGCCGACCTGAGCCGGAATGAATTGGTCACTTTCCCGTTCTCTACCGGCGCATTGAGCGCGGCGCGCACGATGATGGGAATATTCTCGAATCGGGGGATATCTTGGACGCTTCTCATGCACTCCATGATACCGCACGGTATACTACAGCATATGGAACCAGACCTCGCCGCGCAGCTCTCAGCGCTTCAGCAGAAAGTGGACGCCATGTACGCGTCCGTCGAGAAGCTCCGCAAATATTTCCTCTGGACCGGCATCATCTCGGTCGCCCTGTTCGTGCTTCCGCTCATCGGCCTCGTCTTCGCGATACCGGCCTTCCTGAATACCTATAGCCAGATCGACTCGATCGGTTCCTCGTACGACACGCTCAACTCCCTGACGCAATAAGGCGCTCGCTACGCGAGCGCCTTCACGAGCGCGCTGAAACTCGCAACGCTCGCGCTCGCGTGGCCGATGAGGAATCCTTGCACGCCGGTATCCGTAGCGAGCGAGACGATATTCTCCGCTTCCACCGAACCGCCATACAGTATCGGGATCGCTGCCGCGCCCTGTCCTGGGAGATAATCGGCGAGCACTTTCTGCATATACAGCACCATTTCCTGCAGATCGCTCGGATGTATCGAATCTGCAGCGCTCTTGCCGATAGCCCAGATGGGCTCGTACGCGAGAACGATGCGCGTACGTTCGCCGTGGGAGAGCGGCTCGAAGACCGCCGCGAGTTCCGCACGCAGGAATTGCAGGTACGAAGCCTCTGCATCGCGTTCCCGCTCGCCGATGCAGACGATCGGCGTCAGGGAATGCGCGAGCGCGTGCCGCACTTTCGATGCAACGAGCTCGTTGGTCTCGCCCATGGCGCGGCGCTCGGAATGCCCGATGATCGCGTAGGCGACGCCGAGGTCGGCGAGGAGCGCGGCCGTCGTCTCGCCCGTCGCCGCGCCGCCGGTCGAATCAGAGACATCCTGCGCAGCGAGCGCGAATGCCGCCTCCTTTCCCTTCCCGCTTGCGAGCAGGCCTAGATAGGGCGCAGGAGGCGCCAGGATGATCGTATTCTCCCCCTTTCCTGCAAGGCGGCGCGCAGCTGCAGCGAGCGCCTTGGCCGTAGCGGCTGATTCCACGTACGCTTTCCAATTAGCCGCGATGATCATGCAAGTATCGTAGCACGTAGCTTCATGCGGATTATTCCTCCCGCCAATCCACGAACTGGAAATCGGTGGAGATGAGCGGCGTGAACGGCGGCGGGTCGGTCGCGAGCGTCCGGTCGAAGGCATCGATACGTGTCTGGTAGCCAGCATCGCCGTTCCAGCAGCCGTTCTCCCATTTCGTACCGGTGCGCTTGTTGGAGACCGTCGAACCGTGGATGGTGAGCGTGCCGCGCGGCTCATAGCTGCTCGGGCAGCCGTAATAGTTCCGGCCGAACGCGCCGCCCTGCGCGATGAAAATCCCGTCCAGATTCATGTCCTCGGGCGAGTCGCCGGTCACGAGCACGTCGTTCTGGGCGATGGCGGTGAGTCCGGCTGATGAGCCGGTATAGGTAAGGTCATTCGGTAGCATGATGTTCGGCGATACGCCCGAATTCACGACATTCGCAGCGACGACCGTCACCTTCTTCGAGAGCGTGCCGTCTATCCAGGCATTGTCCTCGACATAGATGAGCCCACAATCCGAGGGGACCGTATAGGTACCGAGCATCGTCTCGTTCCGGATGAGCGTATGGTCGGTCGACGAGTCCGCAGGGTTTATCGGCTGAACGCTTACGGAACGAATCGACGTAACGCGCTTCACGGTAACCGTGCCGTTGCTATTGAAGGTAAGGTGATATCCCTTCCAGTATGCCGAGCCGTTCGGCGAACCGGAACTGTAGCGAGGGAAATACAAGCCTGCCGTCTGCGCTTTCGCCTTGAGCGAGCTGAAGTCCGCGGCGATGCCGCTGAAGTCGACCTGCGGCGTCGGGTACTTCCAGAGGTCGCTGTTGGGGCCGCTTCCGAATACGCCCGGCTCGGTCGGATACGTGCCGTGCCATCCTCCAGACTGCGAGCAGCCGAAGTCATCGGTGCACAGCCAGGACGAGAGCGAACTCGTCACAGGCGCATTAGCCGTACCGTCCATGCGGATGCCGCCGTTCGAGTGGTACGGGCCATTGATGATGCGGTCGCTGCCGGCCCATACGCTGTCGTTCAATATATAGGAATACTGCGCGACCGACGGCTGCGCGTAGCGCGCAACGACCGTACGGGAGATGTCCGAGCCGTCCGAAGGCGTGCCGGTCGAGGTGATATCTATGGACGTCACCTGCCCGCACGACTGGTTCCCCGTGATATCGAGGGTGACCGTGCCGATGTCCCCTCCCTCAGGGTCGGTCTGCGTAAGGACGTACGGCCCGGACTTCCCCGTGCCGTTCTGGAGATCGGACGGGAAATGCGCCAAGTGCCAGCGGTAGTATTCGAGGCCCGCCTCGGCGAGCGCGAGCCCTTTCGCCTTTCCGGTCGCCGCGATCTGCACGTGGTTCTGCGTGATGGAGAAGCTCGAGAGCGCGGCGAGCAGCGTGAAGAAAATGGCGCCGAAGACGAGTGCCTGGAGCATGAGGAATCCGCGCGGCGTCGGTCGATGCATCCTTTCCATATTACTTCTGGAGATTACGGAGCGTCGCCTTCTCGATGAGCGTGAACACATTCGGCGCACGGTCAGGATTAAGGTCCACCAGGAGCTGCACCTGGACGGATGAGATATCCGCCGTCGGCGTCGAGGTGGTCGAGAGCTGCGCGCCGGCCTTGTCGTAATACGTGAAGAGCGGCGTCGCGCCGGTATTCCGAACATACGTCGCGATGGTGGTAGTCGCGTCGGTCGCGTGGGAATAGGACGGCGGATAGCCCGTCGCATCCGTGACGGTACGGTAGAGGACACCGTCCAGGAGCCGGTACGTGACGCGCTCGACCGCATCGTCATCATCCACGTCCGCATACACCGTTATCGTGGACGTTCCGGCGGATGCGACCGGATAGGACCCATCGTCGCCATACGTCGCTTCGCGTATGGTCGCGATCGCGTCGCTGACGCCGCTGCGCGTGCTGGCAAGCGCTGCCGTCTCTTCCATCAAATAGCTGTTGTCTTTGTAGAAGGATTGTATGAGGGTCATGAGCGCGATGGAGACGAGCGTGAGGATGGCGATAGTCACCAAGAGCTCGATGAGCGTCATCGCTCGGGAGCCGCAGGGAGCGCTATTCGAAGGATACCGGATAGAAGACATGTCCTGAGATAGAGACGCCTGACGCATTAAAGGTAGTATAGCCGGTCTTTGCAGCCGTTATCGCATAGGACGTCGCGGGAACCGAGCCGAAGTACGCGCTGCCGCAGGCGTCGGTAGTGACCGTCTCGTCGTATCCCGTTCCCGAGAGCGTCACCGACGCGCCAGCGACCGGACCGGATGCGTCGCGCACGGATACCAGCGCCATGTTCGGCGTACTCGTCGCAAGGTACAGCGACGCGTTCGCGGTCACGCCCGGCGAGAGCGCGTACGGCGGCGCACTGCAAGCCTCCACGACATCGTAGCCATCCAAATCGAGCGAATAGGCGTCCCACTCGAGCGGAAGCGTTCGCACTCCCGTCGAATCGGTCGTCGTCGACAGGGCCGTCTTGTATATAGGAAGGCCTGCGCCGGTCGAACCGACCGTCTTCGTGCCGGTAAGCGAGAATGCGATATCCGGCAACGGCACCGGTCCACGGGCGTAGGAAAGCGACCAATCCTCGAGCAGCGGCGTCGTGGTCGTCGCCGTCGTGCCGAGGTCGGCGGAGAGCGCAAGCGACGGATAGGTCGTCGTGGAAATGCCGGAGAGATCGGCCGCAGAGGTGAATCCTGAGGCATTTCCTGGAAGAACGGTGTCAGGAAGCAGGTTTCCGGATGCATCGACGATATGGAATCGGAGCGACGTGCCGGAAGGAACGCTCGTCGTCGCCATCGCATCTCCCCAGCCGGCCAGGTACGTCGGGGACTGCACGTCGCTCTGTACCGTGCCCGAGAGCGCGTACCCGCCCGCTCCGCTCGCAAGCGCGATCGCGCCGCCCGAAACGGCCGCATTGCTCATATGCGCGATATTCCCGTCCGAAGCGAACGTATCGGCGAAGGTCGAGGTCGCGATAGGCGAGTAGGTGCGGACGTCGAGGTCCGAAAGCAGGTCGATAGCGAAGGTGCCGGTCGTCGTCTGGTCGGCAACGACGGTGAGGTAGCCAGGAGCGGGGTTCTGGTTGGTCGTATCGCGTGCGTACGTCTGCGCGCTCGAGTATCCGTCTTTCGATACCGATACCTGGTACTCCGTCGAGGTCGGCGCGCCGGGCAGGAATACCGTACCGTCGGCAGCGGAGAACGTCGAAAGGTCGATGGCAGGGCTCGAGCTCGCGTTCACGATATGCACCGTCGCGCCCGGTACGCCGACGCCGCTCGCATTCACGACATCTATCTTGAGCGTACCGCCGCCCGTCGTGGTCTCGAGCCCCGGCGGCGCATAATTCGAGACAAGGTCGATCGTCTGGCTGGTGCCGTGGACCGTATAGGAGACGCTCACCTTGATGCGCTTGTAATCCGTGGTAATGCCGTTCGTATCGGCCGAGCCGAGGCCGTCGGCGGGGTCATCCACGTATTGGATGAAGGTACGTACCGGAAAATCAAGACCGTTCTCCGTCGTCGTCGCGGTCTGAGGGATCGCTCCTGCCGGTATGCCGCCCACCGTCCCGACATCGGCATAGGAAAGCGAGCGGATGTATTCCATCTGGCTCTCGGCGACCGTGGTCGCTATCGAGCGGGTCTTGGCGAGTGACGCGACGACGAGCGAGGAGCGGAGCAGCCCGACGAGCGCCGTGAAGATGATGAGGACGAGCGCAGTGCCGACGACGACGTCCATGAAGGACATCCCTCGCATGGCCGGTGCGCGTTTCATACGGTATATGATACCGCACGGTCTTTATATCTTGCTCGAAAGCGAGTAGATCGGCGCGATCATCGAGAGCGCGAAGATGCCGACGAATACGCCGATGAACAGCATGAGGAGCGGCTCGATGATGGTCGAAAGGTCCTTCGTCTTCTCCTCGACGTCCTTCTCGTAGTACTCAGCGACCTGGCCGAGCATATCGGCGACCTTGCCCGTCTCTTCGCCGACAGTGATCATCTCGGAAAAGAAGACCGGGTAGAGCTTCTCGTGCGCGGTGAAGGTCGCCGAGAGCGGCTCGCCCTTGCGCACGATGTCCTCGGCTTCGGTAAGCACGTTGCCGAACACGTTCTCGCCGACCACCTCTCCCGTGATGCTGATGGCCGTAAGCATCTCGACGCCGGAAGAAAGGAGCGAGGAAAGCGTGCGCGCCGCGCGGGCGCTGTACGTCTCCTTGACGAGCTCGCCTATCACCGGCATATGCAACGCCGCGAACATGAGGGCGCGCTTCCCTCCCGCGCTGCGGAGCGCTGCGAAGATACCGCCCGCGACGATCGCCAATGCGGCGATGACGAGCAGGACATGGTGCACCATGAAATCCGATACGGCGACGATGACGCGCGTCGTGAGCGGGAGGTCAGCGCCGAGCGAACGGAACGTGCTTGAGAGCGTCGGCACGACATAGATGAGCATGAGGATGCCGATGATGACGATCGCGACGAGGATGATGCACGGATAGATCATGGCGCCCTTCACCTTCTTCGTGAGCGTATAGGATGTATCCATCTGCTTGGCCACGACGGCGAGCGTCTCGGAGAGCTTCCCGGACTCTTCGCCCGCCTTCGTCATGGAGATGAAGAGCTTCGAGAACACGGCCGGATGCTGGGCCAGGGCTTCATGGAAGCCGGAGCCCGCCTTCACGTTCTCCTGAAGATTCCCGATAATCTCCTTCAGGTACTTGTTCTTCGACTGCCGCTCGATGACCGAGAGCGCGCGGGAAAGCGTGAGGCCCGCGCCGAGCATGGCCGAAAGATTCTTCGTGAACGTGATGCGCTGCTCAGTATTGATGCCGCTCCCGAACCGCATGTTCAAGAAGGCGGGAAGATGCATCGAGGAGCCCGCTTCATCGAGCGATACGACGGTTCCCCCGTTCTTCTCTACCAGCCCGTATACCTCGAAACGGCTCTCCGCTTCCAATGTCGACGTTTCCTCGGTTCCTTCAGGCGTCCGTACCGTAACGCGGAATTTCATTATGAAAATTTTAGCACGCGCTTATTCCGAAACGGCGCGCAAGACTTCCTCGATGCTCGTGATGCCGCGCGCCGCCTTGTAGAGACCGTCTTCGATCATCGTGAGCATACCTTCCTTGCGAGCCTGGAGCTCGATAGCGTCGGGCGTCCCGCCATGAAGGATAAGATCGCGGATAGCGGGAGAGACCCGGAGGATCTCATGAATGCCGATGCGGCTCTTATAGCCGTCCTCGCATTCCGCGGAGGGGGTCGGCTTATAGAACGGAAGCGTATCGAGCTTCGCATCCTCCTTTACCAGTTTCTCCTCCTTGAGCGCATTGAGCGCCGCTTCGAATTTATCCTTATCGGCGACCTTATCGCGCGCGGTGCTATCGAGCGTATACGGCTCCTTCCCTTCGCAGAGCTGGCGTACGAGGCGCTGCCCCACGACGAGCCGAAGCGTGGAGACGAGGAGGAACGGCTCGACGCCCATGTCCATGAGGCGCGGGATCGCGCCCGCGGCGGAATTCGTGTGGATAGTAGAGAGCACGAGGTGGCCCGTGAGCGCCGCATTGATGGCGAGCGAGGCAGTCTCGCTGTCGCGGATCTCACCCACCATGATGATGTTCGGGTCCTGGCGCAGGAGCGCACGGAGGCCCTGGGCGAAGCTGAAGCCGATGGTCGGGTTCACCTGCGTCTGGTTCACGCGCTTCATCTGGTACTCGATCGGGTCCTCGACGGTGGAGATGTTCACGTCCGGCGTATTGAGGATATCGAGGATGGTGTACAGCGTCGTCGTCTTGCCGGAACCGGTCGGGCCGGAAATAAGGATGATGCCGGTAGTCTGTTTCATCGCCTGGTGGATGCGTTCGAGCGGTTCCCCGTGAAGGCCGAGCGCATCGAGCGTGAACCCTTCGCCCGTCTCCCGGAGGAGGCGCATGACGACCTTCTCGCCGTAGTACGTAGGGAGCAGCGACACGCGGAACGAGACCTTGTCGCTTTCCGTTTCCATCTTGAAGCGGCCGTCCTGCGGGAGACGCTTCTCGTCGAGCTTCAGGTTCGAGAGGACCTTGATGCGGGCGACGATGCCGGCCGCCGCCTCGCGCGGCAAGGTCATCGCATCATGCAGGATGCCGTCGATGCGATACCGGACCAGGACCGCATCCTCGAGCTCCTCTATATGGATATCGGACGCCCCCTGGATGATGGCATGGCGAAGGAGCGTATCCACGATGCGCACGATCGGCAGGTCCTCGGCCATTTTCTTGAGGTCCTCGCCGGACTTCTCCTCGCCGGTATTCTCGCTCACTACCTTCAGCTTCCCCGCTTCCGTCGAGATGAGGTCGCCGAATTCCTCCTTGAGCGACTTCTGGTACTGCAGTAGCGCATGCTTTATGGATTCGTCATCCGTGAGGCGCGGCAGGATCTTGAGGCCCGTCTTCTTGCGTACCGAATCTATGGCTGGCAGGTCCTCCGTGTCGAGCATTGCCACTTCGAGCTCGGTATCCGTCTTCTTGAAGGAGATGATGCTGTGCGTGCGGGCGATAGGTTCGGGAATGAGGGAGAGGATATCGAACGGTATCTTCATATCCTTGAGATTCACGAACGGGATGCCGAGCACGTACGCCTTGATGCGGCGGAGCGCATCGCTCGAGAGCGTCCCTTCGGAGACGAGGATATCGCCGATGGACTTCTTCCGCGTCTTTGCCTCCTCATCGGCAGCCTCGACGTCCTTCCGGGACACGAGGCCCGAATCGAGGATGAAACTCTTCAGTTCGCTTTCTGAGACTTGCATGCTGGGTAAAGTATAGCGCGCCGCAACGAATGTTGCGGCGCGCAGGATGTACGGGCGGGGAGAATCATTCCAGTCCTTCTCGACATCCTCACCCTATATATGGTATATTCGTACTGACTGAGATGTCCGCGCCCGCGGGCATTTATTATTTCAAGTCGCAATTACATATCGGGAGCCAACCTAAATATCTGACCTATGCTAGACCTCAAGACCATCCATTCCGTTCTCGGAGAATTCGAAGACCGCGGCATCAGCCGCGAAACGATGATGGAAGCCATCGAGTCCGCGATGGCTACCGCCTATAAGAAGGAATACGGCAAGCGCGGGCAGGTCGTCCGCGCGAAGCTGGATATGGATACCGGCGGCGTTACGTTCGAGCAGGTGAAGACCATCGTGGACGAATCCATGGTGCGCTTCGTATCGGAAGAAGAAGAGGCGCCGGAAGCGGAGCCGGAACGCACGCGCACCTATTTCCCCAACGAAGCCGAGGAAGAGGTCGCTGAGGGCGAGCTTCCCCGCTTCGATGCCGAGAAGCACATCCTCCTCGAGGATGCGAAGCGCATAAAGCGCGACGCGCAGCTCGGTGGCGAGCTGGTGTTCCCGCTCGAGCCGCAGGACGACTTCGGCCGCATCGCCGCGCAGACGGCGAAGCAAGTCGTCATCCAGAAGATCCGCGAGGCGGAGAAACTCTCCATCCTCGAGGAATTCGGCCACAAGAAGGGCGAAATCGTCTCCGGCATCGTGCAGCGCATGGAGCGCGGCGCCATTTTCGTCGACCTCGGCCGCGCGACCGGCATCATTCCCTACGAGGAGCAGATTCCCGGCGAACGCTTCCGTGCCGGCGAGCGCATCCGCGCGTACCTTTATACGGTCGATGAGGGCTTCCGCGGCGTCTATCTGCGCCTCTCGCGCTCGCATCCTAAATTCCTCATCAAGCTCTTCGAGGCGGAAGTTCCCGAGCTCGCCTCCGGTTCGCTCGAGATAAAGGGCCTTTCCCGCGAAGCGGGGAGCCGCACGAAGATCGCCATCGCATCCGTCGATCCGCACATCGATCCGGTGGGAGCGCTCGTCGGCCAGCGCGGCGTACGCGTCTCGACCGTCATGGGCGAGCTCGGCGGCGAACGAATAGACATCATCGAGTGGTCCGAGGACCAGGTTGCCTATATAAAAGAGTCTCTCAATCCAGCGAGCGTACTCGACGTCGAGCTCGACGAGAACGACCATCGCGCGAAGGTTACCGTCAGCGAGGACCAGCAGTCGCTCGCGATCGGCCGCGGCGGGCAGAACGTCCGCCTGGCAGCGAAGCTTACCGGCTGGAACATCGATATCGAATCCACCGGTGGCGATACCGTCGGCGAAGGGGATCCGTCCGCCCGCGCCTTCGATGCGGAAGCTGCGGATGAGTCGATGACTGCCGCTGAAGCGGAGATCGAGGCCCAGGAAGCAGCATTCGAGAACGATCCGGCCGTCGAAGCGGGCATGGATTCCGATGAAACCGACTCGATCATCACGACCGAAGAATCTCCTGCCGAGAATACCGGCGAGCAGACGGTCGAGCAGGAGACGAATCTCGCCGATGACGGCGATCCCGTGAACCGCGAGGATCGCGATATCACGAGCGAAGGGCAAGTTCGGGACGACGCATAATTAGCATTCACCTTCATCACCTATATGAACCTTCTACACGACCTTCCGGCAGGAACGGCTGACGAAATGAACGTCATTATCGAGATCCCGCGCGGCGTCAAGAACAAATACGAGATAGACAAGGAGACCGGGCTCATCAAGCTCGATCGCGTGAACCACACGGCGCAAGCATACCCCTTCGATTACGGCTTCGTGCCGCAAACGCTCTGGGACGATGGCGACGCCCTCGATGTCGTGCTCCTTACGAGCGAGCCTCTTTTCCCTGGCCTGCTCCTTGCCGCGCGACCGGTTGGCATCATGCATATGGTCGACGGAGGCGAAGCCGATGAAAAAGTCATCGCTGTCCCTGTCGGCGACCCGCGCTTCAAGGACATAAAGGACATAAAGGACGTGAACGGGCACACGCTCAAGGAAATCAGCCACTTCTTCGCGACCTATAAGCAGCTGCAGAGCAAGGTCGTTGAAGTCGGGGAGTTCGAAGGTGCCACGGCAGCGCGAGAGGCATTCGAACGCGGCATGAAACTCTACCAGGAGGGGTCCGTGAAAAAATAAAATATTCCTGAAGAAAAACTATAGAACTCATAAAAATACCCTAGGTATCCATGCCTAGGGTATTTTTATATACAGGACGGTAAGTTTCATGGAACCTACACGACAGCTATACTAAGAAGTAGCGTATGGAACAGACCTCCACCCCTCCACTCATTCCGCAGGAACCATCGAAAGGCAAGACGGAACCTTCTTGGGGCCTTTTCATCGGCCTTCTCCTTATTTTGATCGTTATCATCGCGGGTGCCTACTACGCATATACTGAGCGTATCGCGCCGCAGCTCCATCCGCAGGCGCAGACGAATTAGAGCGCTTTTGGTATCATGAGTCTCTAACTCTTATATATGGCAACATCATCCTCTTCCTCGTCGCAGCCCCGTTCCTCAATGCTTGTCCCGATGGTTGTCGAGAAATCGCAATTCGGCGAGCGCGGATACGATATCTATTCCCGCCTGCTTAAGGACCGTATCGTGTTCCTCGGCGGTCCGATAGACGATGATGTGGCGAACCTCATCGTGGCGCAGCTTCTTTTCCTTGAATCGGAAGACCCGAAGAAGGATATTTTCCTCTATATCAACTCTCCCGGCGGAGCCGTCACCGCAGGCATGGCTATCGTGGATACCATGAACCATATAAAGCCTGAGGTCGCGACCGTAGCGGTGGGCATGGCGGCTTCAGCCGCGGCAGTGATCCTTGCATCGGGCAAGAAAGGCAAGCGCTTCGCGCTTCCGAATTCGGAAGTCATGATCCACCAGCCGCTCGGCGGCGCGCAAGGCCAGGCCACCGACATCGAGATCACCGCGAAGCACATCCTCGCGACTCGCGATCGCTTGAACAAGATACTCGCGAAAGCTACCGGCCAGACCCTCGAGCGCATCGAGAAGGACGTCGACCGAGACTATTTCATGATGGCGGACGAGGCGAAGAAATACGGAATCGTCGACCAAGTATACAAGTAAGGCTCGTTTCTGTACCTGAAGCGACAAATATGATACGGTGCGCAAGTCATCGGCACCCCTATCCATGTCCATAAAGCTCGTCCTCATCCTTCTTGCGCTCTCGGGCCTCGCCGGCATCGCGCTCGGCTATGTCCTACGCCTTCTCATCGCGCTCGGACAGCGCGGCTCCTTGGAGCTCGAGGTGAAGCAACGGCTCCTTGAAGCCCGCGAGCGCGCTGACCGCATCGTCAAAGAAGCCGAAAAGGAAGCTGAGGAGGTCGAACTCACCCGTTCGGCTCCGCTGCGCGAACGGGAGAGCCGTCTCGAACGCATGACGTCCCGCATCCTGAAGCGGGAAGAGTTCCTCGACGAGCGAGAACGCGCGCTTGTCATCCGCGAGGCGACGGCGACGAGAGTGAAGATCGAAGCCGACGCTGTCTTGAAGGACCGCCGTGCGGAATTGGCGCGCATCGCGCACGTTACCGAAGAGGAAGCGCGCAAGCGGCTCGTGGAGGAGATCGAGAAGGAGGAGGAGACGTCGATCCTTGCCCGCATACAGAAGCTCGAGGCGAACGGCCGCAAGCAGCTCGAAGAGAAGGCGCGCGCCATCCTTCTTTCCACCATTCATCGCCTTGCGAACCCCGTGAACGCGGAAGTCATGGCGCTTTCCGTCCCCCTCCCCTCGGAAGACCTCAAAGGAAAGATCATCGGCAAGGATGGCCGGAACATAAAGGCGTTCGAGCGCGCGACCGGCGTCGATCTTATCATCGACGAATCGCCGGACAGCATAACGCTCTCTTCGTTCGACCCGCTTCGCCGCCATATCGCGAAGGTCGCCCTCGAGATGCTCATCGAAGACGGCCGCATCCAGCCCGCGAAGATAGAGGACACCGTCCAGAAGGTACGCAGCCAGACCGAGGCGCTCATGAAGGAGAAGGGACAGCAGGCCGCGTATGAAGTAGGCGTCGTCGGACTCGACCCAAAGCTCGTCGCATTGCTCGGCCGGCTTCATTTCCGTACCAGTTACGGCCAGAACGTACTTACCCATTCCGTCGAGATGGCGCATATCGCCGGCATGCTCGCGGAAGAGCTCGGCGCCGATGCGGAGGTCGCACGCGCTGGAGCCCTCCTCCATGACATCGGCAAGGCCGTGGACCATGAAGTATCCGGTACGCACGTCGAGATCGGCCGCCGTATCCTTGAGCGGTTCGGCGTCGACGTCCGAGTCATACAGGCAATGCAGTCGCATCATGAAGAATATGCATTCGAGACGCCTGAATCCATGATCGTGCAGATCGCCGACGCCGTTTCCGCCGGCCGGCCGGGTGCACGGCGCGATACCGTCGAACGGTACCTGGAGCGCCTTGAGGAGCTTGAGCGTATCGCGATAGGTTTTCCGGGAGTCGAGAAGGCATATGCCATCTCTGCTGGCCGCGAGATCCGCATTTTCGTGAACCCTGGCAAGGTTTCCGACCTCGCCGCCCACGATCTCGCGCGGAAGATAGCCGCCCGCATCCAGGATGAGCTGAAATACCCTGGCGAGATCAAAGTGAACGTCATCCGCGAGAACCGCGTCGTTGAGTTTGCGCGATAGAATCAGCCCCGAGTCAAGGGAATTCGGCTATCCACCCCTCGTTTTCGAGGGTATTGCGTAAAATGGCGCATTTCCTATACTTTTTCACATAGTCCTCCCCGTGGTGGATTTGTCTTACTCAGTCTATTCAATCCTATGAACAAAGCGAATATCGTAGATAAAGTGCAGGACGTTCTCGGCGGTACCAAGGCAGACGCAGATCGCGCTGTTGAGACCGTCATCTCCTGCATCGTTGACGGCCTCAAGTCCGGCGACGAAGTTTCCATCGCAGGCCTCGGCATCTTCAGCGCGAAGGCTCGCCCGGCACGTACCGGCCGCAACCCGCGCACCGGCGAGACCATCCAGATCCCGGCCACCCGTACGCCGAAGTTCCGCGCCGCCAAGGCCCTCAAGGATTCCGTTAAGTAATATCGTTCCTGCAAAGAAAAGCCCCGCATCCGCGGGGCTTTTCTCATTCCATATCTTCTTCCTTGAAATATTTCGTATCCTTGAGCTTCTGGGGCAGATAGCTTTCGGTATCGTACTTCTTATACCCTTTCCCGTAGCCGAGCTCCTTCATGAGCTTCGTGGGCGCGTTGCGTATGTTCTTCGGGATCGGTAGGTTCCCGAATTTCTGGACATCCGCCTGCGCCATGCGCAACGCCTCGTATGCGGTCTT
>Ga0164242_10002530_pt1 | contig 21147 bp, 21 predicted proteins | sample OricomgcompostMG_FD_108783 | JGI IMG/M metagenome (GOLD analysis project Ga0164242, IMG submission 108783) | Miracle-Growth compost microbial communities from Emeryville, California, USA - Original compost - Miracle growth compost (MG) ... | reverse complement strand
GCGTACTGGGCGAACGTCGTCCAGACCTTCTGCCCGGTGACGACCCATTCGTCGCCGTCCTTCACCGCGCGGGTCTTCAGCGAGGCGAGGTCGGAGCCCGACTCGGGCTCCGAGAAGCCCTGGCACCAGATCTCCTCGCCGGTCAGGATCGGCTCCAGGTAGCGGGACTTCTGGGCGTCGGTGCCGTGCGCGATGACGACCGGGCCGCCCATCGCCAGCCCCAGCACGTTGGCCGGGCTGGGCGCTTCCTGAGCGGCGGCCTCGCCGGTGAAGATCGCCTGCTCGATCATCGTCGCGCCGCGGCCGCCGTACTCCTTCGGCCAGGAGATCCCGGCCCAGCCGGCGGCGTGCAGCTTGCGCTGCCACTCGCCGCGGAAGGCCATCACCTCGTCGAGCGAGCCCTCCGGTTCGGGACCGGGATTGTTGGCACGCAGCCAGGTCGCGACCTCGTCGCGAAACCCCTCCTCCGATGGCGACAGCGTCAGGTCCATCGAGCGCCCACCCTACAGCGTTCCTGGCCGGGCGGCCAGGAACGCATCAAGGACCGAATCGGCTCAGACCCGCTGGATGAGAGTCCCGGTTCCCAGACCCCCGCCGCAGCACATCGTGACCAGGCCCATCTCCTTGTCGGAGCGCTCCATCTCGTGCAGCAGGCTGGTCAGGAGGCGGGCGCCGGTCGAGCCGAGCGGGTGGCCGAGCGCGATCGCGCCGCCGTTCACGTTGACCCGGTCCATGTCCGGTTCCAGTTCCCGTTTCCAGGCGGCGACGACGGAGGCGAACGCCTCGTTGATCTCGACCAGGTCGATGTCGTCGATCGTCATCCCGTTGCGCTCGAGCAGCTTCTTCGTCGCCGGGATCGGGCCGGTCAGCATGATCACCGGGTCGACCCCGACCGTGGTGATGTCGTAGATCCGCGCCCGCGGCTTCAGCCCCAGCTCGTCGGCCTTCTCGCGCGTCATCAGCAGCACCGCGGCGGCGCCGTCGGAGACCTGCGAGGAGTTGCCGGCGGTGACCTTGCCGTCCTCCTTGAAGGCGGGCTTGAGGGCGGCCAGCGCCTCGAGCGTCGTCTCGCGCAGGCCCTGGTCGGTCATGTAGGTGTCACCGTTGACCTGCACCGGCACCATCTCGCGCTCGTAGCGGCCCTCCTCGGTCGCCTTCGCGGCCAGCTGCTGGGAGCGGACGCCGAATTCGTCGAGCTCCGAGCGAGGGATCTCCCACTTGTCGGCGATCATCTCCGCCGAGAGGCCCTGCGGGATCAGGTCGTAGCGCTCCATCAGCTCCTTGGAGTAGGCGAAGCCGTACTCGCCCATCATCTCCCCCGCCTTGGCGAACGAGTTTTTACCCATGTGCTCGACCCCGCCGCCGATCGCCACGTCGTGGACGCCGGAGGCGATCAGGGTGGCGGCGAAGTCGACCGCCTGCTGGCCCGAGCCGCACTGGCGATCGAGCGTCGTCGCCGGGATCTCGAGCGGCAGCCCCGCCTCGAGCCAGGCGTTGCGCCCGATGTTGATCGACTGCTCGCCCCACTGCTGGACACAGCCGCAGATCACGTCGCCGACCTCCATCGGGTCGATCCCGGAGCGGTCGATCAGCTCCCGGTAGGTCCGCGCGAGGAGGTTCGACGGGTGCAGGTCCTTGTAGTAGCCCTTCTCCAGGTGCCCGCGGCCGACCGGGGTGCGGACCGCCTCGACGATCACCACTTCGCGACCCTGCAGCTTGCCTTTGCCCTTCTCCATCCTCTTCTCCTCCTGAACGATCGGGGCGCTCCTCGGCGCCGCTTGCACATTGAAAGTTACAGCTACCGATTGATTCGTCGGTCAACCGCAGAGCGCCGCGCGAAAAAGCCTGATAGGAACCCGGCCGATGAGCGACTCGAAGGGGTACGAAAGTCCGGGGATCGCGGGGAGCGGGGCCATCGCCACCGGCCTTGCCGCTGTCTCGACCACCACTGCCGACACGATCCTGCTGGCGCGGTCGGAGGCCTCGGCCTGGCGCGCCGAGGAGAAAGTCGCCGCCGCCTGCGCGAAGATCGAGGGGGCCGAGCCGTCGCGGCTGCGGGTCACCACGAATCCGGACGACCTGGCCGACTGCGACGTCGTCGTCGAGGCGATCGTCGAGGAACTGGAGCCGAAGGCCGAGCTGATCAAGACGCTCTCCCTCTCCTGCCCGAACGCCGACCTGGGGACGACCACCTCCTCGCTCGGCATCGGCGACATCGCCACCGCCGCCGGGGTGCCGAAGCTCTTCGGCTTCCACGTCTTCAACCCGGTGCCGCGGATGGCGCTGGTCGAGGTCTGCATCCCCGACGCCGCCGAGCCGGCGCGGGAGCGGGCGATGGCCTGGTGCGCGGCGCTCGGCAAGACCGCGGTCGAGGTCCCCGACCAGGCGGGCTTCGTCGTCAACCGGCTGCTCTTCCCCTACCTCTTCGACGCCGTGCGGATGCTCGAGCGGACCGGCATGGAGCCGGGCGAGGTCGACACCTGCATGAAACTCGGCGCCGCCTACGTGATGGGCCCGCTGGCGCTGCTCGACTTCGTCGGCCTCGACGTCGCCGAGGCGATCGGCGACGCCCTCTTCGCCGACTCGGGCGACCCCGCCCACAAGCCCCCCGGCATGATCGTCGAGATGATCGGCGAGGAGAAGCTGGGCCGCAAGTCCGGCGCCGGCTTCTACACCTACGACTGAGAGCTGAAGGCGGTCGCTACTCGGCGGCCGCCTTTCCCTTGCCGGACAGGTCCCAGATCACGTCGGCCTCCGAGATGTTCTGGCGGCGGGCGACGATTTCGACCTCGTCCCAGGGCAACGCGGCCTCGGGCAGGTCGTCCCAGCGGGCGAGGTCCAGGGCCTCGATCGAACCTCGGAGCGCCGGGCCGAGGTGCTCCTCGGAGCGCAGCAGCGCCCTCAACACCTCGAGCTGCTTGTCGGTCAGGCGAACAACCCACATAGGGGGCACCTCCAGCCTTTGGTCGGTACGCGGGTTGCTTGGAAAAACTAGGCGTCGGGACGGACGGAATTGCTGATCCGGACCGCCTCGATCCGGTTCTCCCGCACCGCCTCGACCCGCACCGTGTAGCCGTCGACGGTGATCGAGTCGCCGCGTTTCGGCAGCCGCCCGAGCTCGCCGAAGACGTAGCCGCCGACCGAGTTGTAGGTGTCGGAATCGGCGCCGGGGAGGTCGATGCCAGCGTCCTCGAGATCGCCGAGGCTGACGTGGCCGCGGACGAACCAGTCGCCGTTGGTGAGCCGCCGCACCTCGGTCGCGCGCGGGTCGGTCTCGTCCTCGATCTCCCCCACCACCTCCTCGAGGATGTCCTCGACGGTGACGATGCCGACCGTCCGCCCGTACTCGTCGACGACCACCGAGAGCGAGGTCCGCTGCACCTGCAGGTCGTGCAGGAGGTCGTCGATCGGCCGCGTCTCCGGCACGATCAGGGCGTCGCGGATCACCGACTCGATCGAGGCCTCGGGACCCTCCGACATGTAGAGGCGGATCAGGCTGTTGTTGTGGACGACGCCGCGGACGCGGTCGGCGTTGTCGTCCTCGATCACCACCAGGCGGGTGTGGCCGGAGGTGACGCAGCGCCGCAGCGCCGCCTCGACCGTCTCGTCGCTGTCGACCGTGACCACCGCCGGGATCGGCGTCATCACCTCGCGCGCCTCCTGTTCGTGGAGGTGGAAGACGCCGGCCAGATGGCCCGCCTCGTCGGGGTCGAGGCCGCCCTGGCGGGCGCCGCGGGCGATGATCAGGCGGAGCTCCTCGGGCGAGGTTTCCTCGACGTCCTCGACGTCGACCCGCAACACCCGCTTGACCAGGAAGTTCGCCGGCGCGTTGGTGGCGACGATCAGCGGGTGGAGCACGCGGCCGAGGAAGATCAGCGGCCCGGTGACCCGGATCAAGACTTTCTCCGGGGTGCCGATCGCGACCATCTTCGGCGACTGCTCGCCGAGGATCACGTGCAGGAAGGTGACGATGATGAAGGCGAGGGCGATCGAGATCGCCAGCGCGAGCGCGTGCGAGGCGAAGCCGGTGAACAGCGGTTCGAGCAGGTCGGCGAGCGCCGGCTCACCGAGGAAGCCGATGCCGAGCGAGGCGAGCGTGATGCCGACCTGGCTGGTGGCGACGAACTCGTCGACCCGGTCGAGCTGCGCGAGTGCCCGGGCGGATCCGCGCACGCCGTCGTCGCGCATCTGCTCGAGGCGGGCGCGCCGCGAGCGCACGACGGCGAACTCCGCGGCCACGAAGAAGCCGTTGACCGCGATCAACAGCAGCAGGAGGACGAGCAGCAGGACGCTCATCAGCTATGCGGCCCGATACTTCGGGCTGGTACGTCTTCGGCGGCCATTCGGCTTACCGAATATAGCTGGCTTGCCTGCGGATTCTCGTGAAGCCGGCATATTGGCGATCGGGATGATGAAAGTCGCAACCCTCAACGAGATGCTGGAAGAGGTCGTCCGACTCGGCGAGACGACAGGGACGGGAGACCAGGCGCACGAGCTGCGCGGCGAACTCGAGGGCCGCCTGGCGACCGTCCGCGCCGCCGTCGCCGGCGCCACCGTGCCCCGCGTGGTGGCGCTCGAGCGCCTCTACGACCCGATCCGCGTGGCGGGCTTCTGGGTGCCGGAGATGATCTCGATCGCGGGCGGCGAAGACGTCGCCGGCGACCCCGGCCTCGGCCCCGCCGAGGTCAGCTGGGGGGAGCTCGCGGGCCTGCGTCCCGACGTCGTCATCGTGATGGTCGAGGGCTACCTCGAGGACGTCCAGGCACAGGCGATGGAGGTCTGGGAGCACATCGAGAGCCTCGGCGCGGGCCGCGTCTTCGCCGTCGCCTCCCAGGCGGGGTTCAGCGACCCCGGCCCGCGCCTGGTCGACGGCGTCGAGCTGATCGGCCACCTCCTCCACCCCGACCTGATGGACCCGCCGGGGAACACGCCCTTCACGCGCCTGCGCTCTCCCGCGCCGCGGCCCGCCGAGGCGTAGGCGCCCGCCGCGGGGTCGCGGCAGCGGCCAGCAGTCCCAGGACCCCCAGCGCCAGGCACAGCGCTTCGTTCGCGCCGGCGGCGGGGAAGACGCCGAGGATCGCCGCCCCCGGGTCGAGGACCAGCCCCCAGACGCCGAGCGCGGTCAGCAGCAGGCCCGCGCAGAGGGCGTAGGCGCGCGAGAGGGCGCCCGCCAGCAGCAGCCCGAGCGCCCCGACGACGATCCAGAGCAGGTTCTCCCAGCCGTTGGTGCGGAAGGCGCCGAGGGTGTGGTCGATCGTCCCCGGGGAGCCGAAAGAAGAGCCGTAGAAGAAGCCGACGACGCCGAGGACGACGAGCAGGGCGCCGGCCGCCGAGGCGTAGAGACGGGCGGGGCTCGCGGGCTCCATCGGGCGCGATTGTAGGCTCCGGTGCGCGTGCCACAAACTTGTTATCGCCATCCGAACCGCGAGACCGCCGTCTCCTGCTCTTCCTGCGGGCGGCCGATCTGCCCCGAGTGCATGACCCCGACCCCGGTCGGCATGCGCTGCCCGGAGTGCGCGAACCAGCGCACGCGGGTGGTCCGCAACCCGACCGGGCCACGGACCGGCGCCGCCGCCTTCCAGGCCTTCCCGGCAACGGCGATCCTGATCGCGATCAACATCGTCGTCTACCTGGTCGAGATCGCCAAGAGCGGCGGCGGCCTCGGCGAAATCGGGATCGAAACGATCTACAACACGGGTGGGCTCTGGGGACCGGCGGTCCACGAACTGCACCAGTGGTGGCGGATCGTCACCAGCGGCTTCGTCCACGTCAGCATCATGCACATCGGCTTCAACATGCTGCTGCTGTATTTCATGGGCCGCCTGCTGGAGCCGGCGATCGGTTGGCTCCGCTTCACCGTCCTCTACTTCGCCTGCCTGATCGCCGGCTCGTTCGTCGCCCTCTGGTTCAGCCCGGACACCGTGAGCGCCGGCGCCTCGGGAGCGATCTTCGGCGTCCTCGGCGCGACCTTCGTCATCGCCCGCGGCAGGCAGATGGAGGCGATCGCCGGGCAGATCGGCTTCCTGATCGTCTTCAACCTGATCTTCACCTTCGCCGAGTCCGGGATCAGCGTCGGCGCCCACGTCGGCGGCCTCGTCGCCGGGGTCCTCTGCGGCCTCCTGATCGTCGCCGGCGAGCAGGGCCGTTTCGGCCGTCAGACCCCGACCAACCGCCTCGCGATCGAGGTCTCCGGCATGGTCGTCATCGGCGTCCTCAGCTTCATCCTCGCCTTGGCCGTGGCGTAGGAGTTCGCGACGGGACCGGGCCCGTTCTTCGTCGCCGGAGCGCCTGCCCTTCTACGACGGTTCTTCATGCCTTCCGTGACGCTCGCGAGGGGCGCCTGGGACGTGCGTCGAGTTTCGGTCCCTGTGGGACCGAACCAGCCGTCGCACCGCCCGTCAGCTCGGCCCGGATCTCGGCCGCCCGGGTCTCGTTCAGCTCGGTGCTGAACGACATGTAGTCGATCAGGAACTCGATCTCCGACGCGGTCAGCTTCTCCAGCCTCGGCATCGCCCGGTCGGAGATCGCGCCCCAGAGGGCCCAGGCGCGGGTCCGCATCTCCTCGGTCACCTCGAGCAGCACCCGCCGGCGGTCGTCCGGGTCGGGGACGCGGCGCACGTAGCCCTTCTTCTCGAGCCGGTCGAGGACCGCGGTCATCGCGCCCGTGGTAAGTCCCGCCTGTCGGGCCAGCTCCCCCGCGCTGATCCGCCCCGCCTGATCGATCAGGTCGAGGCAGCGGCCGTCGGTGCGGTTGACGCCCAATGCGAGGCCGCCCGCTTCGTCCATCTTGTCGGTCGCGACCTGGTTGGCGCGGGTCGCGTCGACCAGCTCGCGGATGAGCTCTTTCTTCGTCTTCTTCGCCATCTGCCGCGATTCGTGTTATCTTGATTTTCAAGATACTTTGGAATCGAGTGAAATTGTAGATCATCTCGGCTAGGCGATCCGGGTAGGGACCCGGAGAAAGCGATGAGGGAGGTACGCGTGGACGACGGCAACGCGATCGAGGCGAGCGGGTTGATGAAGGCCTACGGCGAGGAGGTGCAGGCGCTCCGGGCTCAGCTTCGCGGTCCCGGCGGGGACGGTCTTCGGGCTGCTGGGGCCGAACGGGGCGGGCAAGTCGACGACGGTGAAGGTACTGACCACCCTCGCCCACCCGGACGCGGGCACGGCCCGGGTGGCGGGCTTCGACGTGCTCGCCGAGCCCGCCCGGGTGCGCGAGTCGATCGGCGTCGTCTCGCAGGCGGGCGGGCTCGACCAGGAGGCGACCGGGCGCGAGAACCTGCGGCTCCAGGGCCAGGTCTTCGGCATGGGCGGCAAGGGGCTCGAGTCGCGGATCGACGAATTGCTCGGTCAGTTCGGCCTCGCCGACGCGGGCAACCGGCTGGTGCGCGAGTACTCGGGCGGGATGCGGCGGCGGCTCGACGTCGCCCAGGCGCTGGTCCACAAGCCACGGGTGCTCTTCCTCGACGAGCCGACGACCGGGCTCGACCCCGAGGTGCGGGCGGAGATGTGGGAGGAGATCGGCCGGCTCGCCGACGAGGGCCTGACCGTCCTCCTCACCACCCACTACCTCGAGGAGGCCGACCGGCTGGCGGCGCAGCTGGCGATCGTCGACAAGGGCAAGGTCGTCGCCGAGGGCTCGCCCGACGAGCTGAAGCGCGGCCTGCACGGCGACGCGATCCACGTCGAGCTCGATGCCGACGCGGACGAGGCGGGCCTGCGGGCGGCGCTCGACCAGGTCGACGGGGTCGGCGAGGTGATCGTCGACGACCGCGTCGTCCACGCCCGTGCCGAGGACGGCGCGCGGACCGTGCCCGCGGTGTTGGCGGCGCTCGAGGGCGCGGGCGCGGCGGTCGGCTCGGTCACCGTCGCCCGGCCTTCGCTCGACGACGTCTACCTGCGCTTCGCCGGCCGCACCTTCGGCGCCGCCGAATCCGACGAGCGAGAAGCGTCCACCGACGGGAAAGGAGGTCGTCGATGAAGGCGATCCGCGACACCCAGCACATGACCGTCCGCCACCTGATGGCGCTCTGGCGCCAGCCCTGGTGGATCGCCGTATCCCTCGTCCAGCCGGTGATCTGGCTGCTGCTCTTCGGCGCCCTGTTCAAGTCGGTGACCGACATCCCCGGCTTCGGCTCGACCAACTACATCCAGTTCCTCGCCCCCGGGGTGGTCGTGATGACCGCGTTCTTCGGCGCCGGCTGGACCGGCATGCCAGTGATCGACGACATCAACCGCGGCGTCATCGACCGCTTCCTGGTCAGCCCGGTGCGGCGCAGCTCGCTGATCTCGGGGCGGCTGGCGTCGAGCGCGCTGACCACCGCGATCCAGTCGATCATCATCGTCGTCCTCGCCCTGATCGCGGGTGCCTCGTTCTCTAACAACGTGCTCGGGGTGATCGTCCTGATCATCGTCTCGGTGCTGCTCGGCTCCGCCTTCGGCTGCCTCTCGATCGGCCTGGCGCTGTTGGTGCGGCGCGAGGAGACACTGATCGCGACGGTCCAGTTCCTGCTCCTGCCGCTCTCCTTCCTCTCGGTCACCTTCATTCAGAAGAGCCTGATGCCCGACTGGATGCAGACGGCCTCGAAGTTCAACCCGCTCAACTGGGCGGTCGAAGCGGGGCGCGACGCGGTCAACGCGAGTCCTGACTGGGGGTCGATCGCCGGCAAGACCGGCCTGCTGGTCGCCTTCCTGATCCTCTGCGGCTTCTTCGCCGTGCGGGCGTTCCGGACCTACCAGCGCGCGGTCTGAGCCGCGCGGGGCGCGCGGCGCTGGGCTCGGCTCAGTGCTGGGCGCCGAGGCGGCGGACGCCGCGGTCGGTGACCGCCCAGATCTTGTCGCCGCGGGCGGTGTAGATGTCGCCGGAGACGACGCCTTCGGAGCCGAGTTTGCGCAGCACGGCGGCGACGTCGGTGGCTTCGCGTTCGAGCGAGGTGGCGACCGCGATCGCGGTCCGGTCCTCGTCGGCGCGCCCGTTCTGGGCGAGGACGGCGAGCACCGCCGCCTCCTCGGCGCTCAGTTCCCCGGTCGCCGGCTCGGAAGTCGCCGGAGCAGCCTCGGCGGGCGGCTCGGCCTCGGCTGAGGACGCGCCCGCGGAGGGTGACTCGTCCGCGGCGGACGTGGCATCGGGCGCGTCGGTCCCGGCATTGATCGGAGCGTCGGCGGCCTCCAGGGCCGGATCGCCTCCGTTCTCGGCCCCCGTCGTCGGCGCGGCGTCGGACTCGGTCGTGTCGACCGGATCAGGGACCGGCTCGGTCGCCTCCGGCTCGCTCGCGGGCGGCGGCACGTCGACAGCGGCCGGCGGGCCGTAGTCGGACCCCGCGTCCGAGGTCAGGGGCCGCTCCATACCGGGGACGGGCGCGAGCAGCTCGTCCCGTACCCCACGCCGCCTGCGCCGGAAGATTGCCCCACCGAGCACCGCTCCCGCGGCCAACCCGGCCAAGGCCAGGCTGCGCCGGGAGTCGCTCAATCGCTGCAGGGGGCCGCGGCTGGGCTTGGACTTCGAGAAGCGCACGAGCCGCAGATTAGCGACCTGACTCAGCAATTCTCGTTAACGATCGACACATTCCGAGCCGAGGGCCCTCCGAGCAACCTTTGGAACGAACCGTCAACGGAGAGTCGCCGAATCGTCATCGTCGTGGTCTTCGACTCGGCCCTCTTCCCCCGGCAGGAGATGGAGCATCTCCTCGGGGATCTCGGCCTCCAGAGTGATGCGCACCAGGCCGTCGGCGGCCCGGCGGCCGCCGCGGCGCGCGACCAGGCGATCCCGCCTTTCTTCCAACGCTCGACACATTGCCAGGACGTAGTTCTCACCGGTCAACTCCGCGATCTCGGTGACCAGCTCGTTCAGCCGCTCGTCGGGTGTATTTGTCGTCCGCTCCACTCTGCAAGAAACCTACCGGGAATGAACCGTGTCGTCTGGCAGACAAACAGCTTCGTTGCCTTATCTTCCCGCGTGGCGCGGAAAGATCGGAAGGACCGTTCGGAACGCGTCGCGCTCCGGTTCGGCGAGAACCTGCGCCGCTGCCGGCGACGGGCCGGCCTCTCGCAGGAGGAGCTCGGCGAACGTGCCTCCCTCCACCGGACCGAGATCGGGATGCTGGAGAAGGGACAGCGCGTCGCCCGGATCGACACCCTCGTCCAACTGGCCGGGGCGATGGCGATCCCGCCGGAAGATCTCGTCGCCGGCATCCACTGGACGCCGGGCGAGGCGAAGGACGGCGACTTCAGCTTCGGGACACCGCGCCGGTCCAGCGCAGGCTAGATGTCGCTACTCACGAGGTTGTTCCAGCTCGGCGGGCGGGGGGGCAAGGGTCGGGGCCGGTGAAGCTGGCGCCCGGAGGTGCGAGGGACGAGAAGGGGTCGCAAGGCACGGACAAGGGACGCGGCCATCTCGACCACGACCCTCCGGCAGGCTGTGGTCGTGGTCGAGATGGCCGGGGGTGCGGGGAGCGGGTTACAGGGCCGGGGCGTCACAGGTAGGGCACGGAGAGCGATGGAAGGTCACAGGTCCTCATGTCTTCTTCAGACGTTGCAATCACGTGACCATGGTTTTAGGGGCCTATAGGACCCTAAATCCATGCAGCGCGTTCCGGGCCCTCCGATCAGGGTCGGAAACGCATGAGGACCGGTGACGTTCCCGGCGTCTCTCCCCGTGCTTCGTCACGTTCCCGGCGTCTTCGTCACGGAAAGGGCCTTCAGAAAGGCTCTCCCGGCCGGACCTCGGGCGGAAGTGTGGAGTTCGTGGCGGACCTGTGACCTCGTCACGACCCTGTGCCGGGTTCCCGCCGGACCCGTGTCCTCTTCCCATCTGGTCCGTGCCTTCTTCCCTGCGAACCCCTCACGTCCCGGGCGTCTCGTGGCGGCCACAGCCTGCCCGGGCCGCCACGAGACGCCCGGGACGCCACTCGGACGGCCGCCAGCGCCGCGAACAACGGGGCCCGCGCCCCGCCCCAGTCCCCAGTCCCCAGCCCCAGCCCAACCCCTGGAGTCAACCACCTAGGCCGGGCGGGCCGTGACGCTGAGCAGGTCGGCGTAGAGCTCGGCGGTCTGGGCGGCGATGTCGGTCCAGTCGAAGCGACGGACGTGCTCGTGGGCTTCGGCGACGAGGCGGGCCTCGAGGTCGGGGTCGGAGAGGACGCGGATCGCGACGCGGGCGAGGGCGCGGGGGTCGCGGGGGCGGAAGCGGAGGCCGGCGCCCTCGTGGGGGACGACCTCGCGCAGGCCGCCGGTGTCGGCGACGATCACCGGGCAGCCCGAGGCCATCGCCTCCAACGCCACCAGGCCGAAGGGCTCGTAGATCGAGGGGACGACGGTGAGGTCGGCGATCGCGTAGAGGCTGCGCAGCACGTCGTCGCCGATCCAGCCGAGGAAGGTGCCGTGCTCCATCAGTCCCAGCTCGGCGGCCTGCTTCTTCAGCTCCTCCTCGTGGGTGCCGGAGCCGGCGACGAGGAAGCGGGTGCCGGGCACGGCCTTGATCACCCTGGGCATCGCCTCGAGCGCCAGCTGGAACCCCTTCTCGTAGACGAGCCGGCCGATCAGCAGGACCAGGCGCTCCTCCGGCGCCGCGAAGCGGGAGCGCAGGCGGGCCAGCTCGCGTGCCCCCGGCTGCGGCAGGTCGGCCGGGTCGATCCCGTTAGGGATCACCGTGATCCGCCCCTCCGGCACCGCGAAGATGTCGGCGATCTGCTCCTCCATATAGGCGGAGCAGGCGATCACCCGCTGCGAGCGGTTGGTGATCCAGCGCTCGACCCCGTGGATGTAGGACTGCGGGTGGTCCTCGACCCAGCCTTGGTGGCGGCCGTACTCGGTCGCGTGGATCGTCGTCACCAGCGGCGCCGACATCCGCCGCGCGAGGTGGTCGCAGGCCGCCGCGACGAGCCAGTCGTGGCCATGCACGAGGTCGAAGTCGAAGCGGTCGCCGAGCTCCACCCCGGCGGCCAGCATGTCGGAGTTCATCCGCTCGACCCAGGCGACGAACTCGCCCAGGTCGCTCGGGTGGGCGGGGGCGCGGATGCGGTGGACGAAGACGCCGCCGGCGATCTCTTCGGCGGGCGCGTCCTCGCCGCCGCGGGTCAGCACGTGGACCTCGACGCCGAGCCCGACCAGCGCCTCCGAGAGCTTGCGCACGTGGCGCGCCAGGCCCCCCTCGATCAGCGGCGGATACTCCCAGGAGAGGATCAGGACACGGTTCACGGCGGCGGTGGCGGGCTTCTCAGGGCTCCAGGAGGGGCGCGAGCGTCATGTCCGGGGCAAGCGAACGCATGCGCGGATCGGTGTCACGGTCGCATCCTATGGCCTCGTACAAGGCCTCGGCGTGATCGGTGGCGCGCTGCCAGGCGTAGTCGCCCGCCTGTCCGCGGCGGTCGAGGAAGGCCCAGTCGCTGGCCTGGGCGGCGAGCAGCTCGCGGGCGGCGCGCTCGGCCCGCGGACCGCGGAGGCCGCGCCTCACCGCGTCGAGCAGGCGCAACTCCAGGCGACGTCCCGCCCAGGTGAGGTCGGCGACCGGCGGCGAGTCCCAGGTGGAGAAGTCCTTGTCCTCACCCCAGCTGGCGCGCCGCAGGGGCCGGGCCTCGGGCTCGTGGTCTTCGAGCGCCTCAGGGACGGTGGCCAGGCGCACCCCCGCGGCGGCGGCCCCGTCGAGGACCGCCGCGAGCCACTGGGGCCCCTCCGACCACCAGTGGCCGAGCAGCTCGGTGTCGATCGCGAAGACGACCAGGCCGCGGCGCCCGCTCTCGGCGGTATAGCGGCGCAGGCGGGCGGCGGTCGCCTCGAGGAACTCCCCCGCCTGGCGCCGCGCCGCCGCCGCGGCCTCCGCCGGGTCGTACTCCCCGCCGCCGACCCGCCAGAGCCGCATCCCCCGCAGCGATTTGCCGTCGAACTGGGCGTAGGCGGGGTCGGAGGGGTAGCCCTGGAGGTCCCAGAGCCAGGAGATCGCCTCCCAGTCGATCGGCAGCGCCACCGGGCCCGCCTCGGTCGCCATCGGGCGGAGCGCCGCGAGCGGCTCCTCGTGGGCGCTCTGATCGACGCAGAACCACTCGACGCCCGCGCGCGCCAGCGCCCACTCGAGCCCCGGCTCGTAGGCGCACTCGGGGAGCCAGAAGCCGCCGTCCCAGCCGAAGCGGCGGCGGTGCGAGCGGATCCCGGCGTCGAGCTGCAGGCGCAGGCCGGCGCGCGTCGCGATCAGCGGCAGCAGCGCGTGCGTGGCGGACGAGGCGGCGAGCGCCACCCGCCCCTCCCCCGCCGCCCGCTGAAACGGCGCCAGCGGGTCGCCGCCCGCCGCGTCGAGCAGCGCCAGCGCGTGCGAGTAGCGCTCGACCTCCGCCGCGCAGGCGGGCTTCAGCGCGTCCTCGACGTCGGCCAGGTCGGCTTCCGCCGAGCCGATCCGATACTCGACCAGGAAGCGCCGCAACCTCTCCCGCGCGCCCGCGTCCTCGAGCTGGTCGGCGAGCACCGGCGTCACCGTCATCGTCAGGTCACGGGCGATCTCCAGCAAGGGCAGGTAGGAGCGGACGACCGCGTCGAAGAGCCACTCCTCGCCGAAGGGGTAGGTGCCGAAGCCCTCGACGTAGGGCATGTGCGAATGGAGGACGATCGCCAGATCGCCGGCGCTCTCAGGGCCGGCAGACGGCAAGGAAGTCGAGCGCCCGGTCGAGGTCGCCGTCGGCGAGGCGGAAGTCGGAGGCGGCGATCGCCGGCGTGAAGCGGTCGTAGAAGGGCTTGGTCAGCCCGAGGCGCTTGTGGACCGTGTCCCAGCCGGCCGTCAAAGCCCAGCCGTGGACGCGCAGCTTGCGGGCGTGGAAGAGGCCGAGCAGCTCGACCCGGCCGAAGTGGGCCCCGCAGAGCGCGCGGAACTCCTCGGCCCGGTACTCCTTGATGTGCCAGGGGTTGTCGGACTTCTCGGCGCCCTCCGGGGCGAGCGTCAAGAGGTTCGGGGTCGAGACGTAGGCGACGCCGTCGGGGCCGAGCATCGACTTGAAGTGCTCCAGGACCGCGCCGGGGTCCTGGACGTGCTCGATCGTCTGCAGGAAGGTGACCGCGTCGCAGGGCTCGCTGAAGATTTCGACCGCGCCCCGCTCGAAGCGCAGGTTGGGGCGCACGTAGCGGAGGCGCGCGTGCTCGTGGGCCTCGGGGTTGGCGTCGACGCCGACGACGCTCGCCGCGCCCTCGCGCGCCAACAGGTCCGCCCCGTAGCCCTCCCCGCACGCCATGTCGACGACGCGCAGCCCGCGGGTCCGCGCCGCGATCCACTCGTAGACCGCCAGGTGGCGCCGGAACCAGTAGTTCTCGGCGGGCACGTCGGGCAGCGTCCGCTCGCCGGTCAACGGCAGCGGCGGCACCCCCTCGGGCTGATCTGCCTGCAGGATCTCCTCGGCCACGACCCGGCACGGTATTCGAGAAGACCCCGAGGGACTCTCCGGGAATCCCCGCGCACGCCTGGCGGCACGGCGCACACTTCGCGGGGCGGCGTCCTCGGAGGGCCAAATGGCGCTGCCATTCCGGCCCTCCTGCGTCCTACCCCCGCTCGGCGCCGCACCGGCCAGCCGCACACGCGGATTCCCAGAGAGTCCCTTAGAGTCCCGCCCGCATGCCAGCCTCACCGACGGCGACGCCGGAGCACATCAAGGACGTCAACACCCGCTACCACGACGCGGCCGCGCACGAGTACGACGCCAAGTGGGGGATCGACTTCGGCGGGATCGGGCAGGACCAGGTGCGGGCGAAGCTGGTCAAGGCGCTCGGCGGCGGCGAGCCGCGACGCTTCGGGGACGCCCTGGAGATCGGCTCGGGCACCGGCTACTTCTCACTCAACCTGATGCAGCAGGGCCTGATCGGGCGGCTGACCGCGACCGACATCTCCCCCGGGATGCTGGAGCAGCTGGCGAGCACCGCCGAGGGCCTGGGACTGGACGAGGTGACCACCGTCGTCACCGAGGCCGAGACGCTGCCCTTCGACGACGAGAGCTTCGACCTCGTGCTCGGCCACGCGGTGCTCCACCACATCCCCGACCTCGACCGCGCCTTCGCCGAGTTCAAGCGGGTGCTGCGGCCGGGCGGGACGATCGTCTTCGCCGGTGAGCCCTCGCGCTACGGCGACCGGCTGGCGGCGCTGCCGAAGCGGACCGGGATCTTCGTCGCGCCCGCCTGGCGGCGGGTCGTCGGCGCCCACGCGCGCCTCGTCGCCGAAGCCGACCAGTCCGAGGGACACTCGCTGGAGAGCGAGGTCGACGTCCACGCCTTCGCCCCCGCCGACCTCCGCCGCCTGCTCGAGCGGGCCGAATTCGACCAGCGCCGGGTCGGCGGCGAGGAGCTCCTCGCCAACGCCTGGGGCTGGGGCCTGCGCACGGTCGAGTCGAGCGCCGAGCCCGACTCGGTCCCCTTCCGCTGGCGCAGCTTCGCCTTCCGCAGCTACATCGCCCTGCAGAAGGTCGACACCCGCCTGCTCGAGCCCCACCTCCCGGCGGAGCTCTTCTACAACCTGCTGGTCTCGGCGCGCAAGCCCGCTTAGCGGTCGTCGGGAGCGCGGCGGGCTTCGCCCTTACGGCGGACGCGGAAGAGCTTGGTGCGGGCGTCGATGCCCTTGAGGCGGCGCTCGCCGGCGAAGGAGTATTCGAAGCCCTCCTCGCCGGCCGCCTCGCGGGTCGCGGTGTCGACGAGGACGCTGCCCGGGCGGGCGATGCCGGTGATGCGGCTCGCCAGGTTGACCGAGCGGCCGTAGAAGTCGCCGGACTGCGGCAGGGTCGGGCCGGTCGCGATGCCGGCGCGGAGGATCGGGAAGTCGTCGCCTTCGGCGGCCGCCGCGGCAACCAGGTCGAGGGCGGCGGCGATCAGCGGCGCCGTCTCGGTGGAGACCATCATCACCGCGTCGCCGATCGTCTTCACCAGCCGCACCGGCGCGGTGACGACGCTGGTCGCCAGTTCCTCGAAGTGGCCGACGACCTCGCCCAGTTCCTCCGGCGCGATCTCCTCGCCGAGGCTGGTGAACTCGACCAGGTCGGCGAAGCAGATCGAGCGCTCGACGGCGCCGCCGATCTCCCCCGCCGCGAGGTCGGCGGCCGCGATCACGTCGCGTTTGACCTGCTCCAGCAGGTTGACGCGGAAGGCGTAGACGAGCGTCTCGCCGACCAACGGCAGGAGCGCGTCGGCCGTCTGCACGAGGCGGTTGGCGAGGTCGGCTTCGGTGTCGCCGGCGTCGGCGAGGTTGCGGACGACCAGTTCGCGGTTGGCCTCGGCGATCCGCGACATCCCCATCCCGATCGTCCGCGCCGACTGCAGGATGCCCTCCGGCGGCAGGCCGGCGTCGATGATCGCTTTGGTGCGGATAGCCGCCTCGAGGTCGGCCTCGCCTCCGATCCGCTCGTCGGGATCGGCGTAGGGGACCCCGAGGGCGGCGCGGAAGCGGCGCAGCAGGTCGAGGTCGATGCCCGAGATCTCGGCGACTTCGCGGGCCGAGTAGCGCGGCCCGTCCCCGGCGATCGCCCGCTCGACCGGCAGCAGCGCCAGGTGCCCCGCCGCGACCGCGTCGCGCAGCTCCTGCGGCGAGACCCCTTCCCCGCTCAGCTGCCGCAGCAGCGCCAGCCGCGACTCCCGCGCCTCACCCTCGAGCCCGTCGAGAAGCCCCTCGGCCGCGTAGTCGATGTCCGGCGGACCCGCCACGGCGCCAATTCTTACCGCAGCGTTCGTACTTGGTTCGAAATGTGGAACCAAGTACGAACGCAGTCAGGCATAGGCGACGGCGCCGCCGCGGCGGGGGTCGCCGCCGCCGCTCAGGGCGCCGGTGGCCGGGTCGCGGGCGACGGCCTGGACGCCGCCGAAGTAGAGGTTGCGCTCGGGGAGGCGGACGACGGGGACGCCGCGGGCCTCGATCCGAGCGAGAGCGGCCTCGTCGATCCCCGGCTCGGCCTGGACCGAGCCGGCCTCGGAGTGGAGGCGCGGGGCGTCGATCGCCTCCTGCGGCCCCATCCCCTGCTCGACCACCCGGACGATGGTCTGCAGGATCGCCGAGCGGATCCGGTTGGAGCCGGCGCTGCCGACCGCGAGCACGACCTCGCCGTCGCGGAGGACCACGGTCGGCGCCATCATCGACGGCACCCGGCGCCCCGCCGGGATCCGGTGGAAGCCGCCCGGGTTGAGGTCCTCCTCGCCGAGCATGTTGTTGAGGATCACGCCGGTGCCGGGAACCAACACGCCCGAGCCGGAGCCGTTCGAGCAGGTCACCGAGGCGCACATTCCCTGGGCGTCGATCACCGAGATGTGGGTGGTCGAGCCGAGCAGCGAGGCGCGGTGATCGTTGGCGGCGTCCATCGCCGCGACCAGGCCCTCGGGAGTGCTGACCGGCCCGTGACGCTCCAGCACCTCGAGCGAGTGGGCGATCAGCGTCCCGCCCGCCGAGGGACGAGGGTTGGTCAGCACCTCGGTGTCGCGGAAGGCGGCGTGGACCGGCTCGCGCTCGATCGCCGCGTAGGCGGCGAGGTCCTCGCGCCCGAGGGTGCCGCCGCGCTCGAGGACGAAGTCCGAGAGCGCCGCCGCGACCTCGCCACGGTAGAACGGCGCGACGCCCTCGGCGGCGAAGCGTTCGAGCGCCACGGCGAGCTCCTCGAAGCGGAACGTCTCCCCCTCGCGCAGCGTCCGTCCCTGCGGCGCGTAGAGCTCACGCGTCCCCGCCAGGCGCCCGTGGATCGGCTCGAGGATCTCGAGGATGTAGGCCTGCTGGTGGTTGACCGGGGCGCCCTCGCGGGCGAGCCGGATCGCCGGCGCCGCCAGCTCGGCGAGCGGCATCGAGCCGAACCGGCGCAGCGCCTCGACCAGGCCGGCGGGCGTCCCCGGCACCGCGCAGGAGACCGGGCCGACGTAGAACGTCTGCGAGGTGGTCGCGTCGAAGACGACCGAGACCGGGGCGAGCTCCGCCGTCCGCACGCTGCCGTCGAGCCCGGGCGCGGCGACGAAGAAGTCGAGCAGGGCCACCTGGGCGCCGCGGTCGTGGACGACCATGTAGCCGCCCGCGCCGAGCCCGGTCAGCGGGCTCTCGACCGCGAACGACGCGAGCACCGCCCCGACGGCGGCGTCGACCGCGTTGCCGCCCGCCCGCAGCGCGACGACCCCCGCCGCGGCGCTCTTCGGATGCCCCGCCGCGACGACGCCGGGCATCGCTCAGACCTACTGCTCAGCCGGGAAGAAACTCCGGCACGTCGATGCCGAGGGTGTCGCCGTTGCCGCGCCCCGTCTCGGGTGGGCGGCCGCGGCCCATGTCTTTGGTCCGGCGGATCGTCGGCTCGGCGGCGGGGGCCCGGCGGGGTGCGCCGCGGCCGTCGAAGCGGGTGGCGACGACGGTGACCCAGATCTGGTCGGAAAGCTCCTCGTCGACGTTGGCGCCGAAGATGATGTTGGCGTCCGGGTGGGCGGCCTCGCCGACGACCTTGGCCGCCTCGGAGACCTCGACCAGCGAGAGGTCGGCGCCGCCGGTGATCGACAGCAGGATCGCCCGCGCGCCGTCCATCGAGGTCTCCAGCAGCGGCGAGGAGATCGCTTTTTCGGCGGCGAGGATCGCGCGGCCTTCGCCGTGCGCCATGCCGATCCCGAGCAGCGCCCGGCCCGCGTCGGACATGATCGTCCGCACGTCGGCGAAGTCGAGGTTGATCACCGCGGGCAGCGTCACCAGGTCGGAGATCCCCTGGACGCCCTGACGCAGCACGTCGTCGGCGACCTGGAAGGCCTCCACCATCGAGGTCTGCTGGTCGAGCACCTCGAGCAGGCGGTCGTTGGGGACGACGATCAGCGTGTCGACCTCGGCCGCCAGTTCCTCGATCCCTTTGGCGGCCTGCGAGCCGCGCTTGTTGCCCTCGAAGGTGAACGGCTTGGTGACGATGCCGACGGTCAGCGCGCCGACCTCGCGGGCCAGCCGGGCGACCACGGGGGCGGCGCCGGTCCCGGTCCCGCCGCCCGCGCCGGCGGCGACGAAGACCATGTCGGAGCCCTTCAGCAGGCGCTTGATTTTGTCCTGCTCCTCGAAGGCCGAGCGGTGGCCGACGGCGGCGTCGGCCCCGGCCCCGAGCCCGCGCGTCTGCTGATCGCCGATGTGCACGGTGACGTCGGCGACGCAGAGCTGCAGCGACTGAAGATCGGTGTTGACCGCCATGAACTCGACCCCGGGGATACGGGCGTCGACCATCCGGTTGACGGCGTTGACGCCGGCCCCGCCGACGCCGATCACCTTGATCACCGGCTGGTGCGGTTCGCCCGAGCCGGGCGCCTCGTAGGCGGGCTCCTCGCGGCCGTAGCGCGGCGTCTGCATGAAGTCTTCGCGCGCTTCGCGCGGGTTGCGCGGGCGCGGCTCCTCGGCGAACACCCGTTTCAGGCGCTCCGGGGCGGGCTCGGAAGTCTGCGGCGGGTCGACCGGGCGGGGGGCCGGCTCACGCGCCGGCGCGGGCGGCTCGGGCTCGCGGGCGACCGGCTCCTCGCGGCGCGGGTCGACCTGCGGCTCGCTCGCGGCCGGCTCCTCGCGGCGCACGTAGGGCTCTTCACGGGCGGGAGAAGGCGGCTGCGGCGCGGGGGCGCGCGGCGGTTCGTCCATCTCCTGGTCGAAGAAGGTGCCCGCGTTGCTCGGCACGGGGCCACCCGTCGCTTCGACCGGCGCGGCCTCGGCTTCGGCCTTGCGCGCCTCGACCGGATCCTCGCGGCCGTATCGCGGTCCGCGGCCGGGCGCGGGGGCCTCGGGCGGATCCTCGGGGGCGTCCTCCCCGGTGGAGCGGAAGAGGTCCGAGAGCGGACCTTCCCTCATCGATGCTCGTTTGTTACGCCGAGCCATGGGACAGAACCTCCTTGGCCAGATCCCGGTAGTAGCCTGCCGCGCTGCTCTCAGAATCGTACTTGAGCACGCTGGCGCCCTTCACGGGCGCCTCGGCGAATTTGATCGCCTTGCGAATCCGGGACTGGAACACGAGGTCGCCGAAGTTCTCCTCGAGGATCTCCACCGCCTCCTTGGCGTGGATCGTCCGCGTGTCCAGCATCGTCGGCAGGATGCCCTCGATGTGGACGTCGGGGTTGAGGTTCTCTTGGATCATCCGGAGGGTGTTCTGCAGCTGGACCAGCCCGCGCATCGACAGATACTCGCATTGCACGGGGACGATCACTTTGTTCGCCGCGGTCAGCGCGTTGATCGTCAGCAGCCCGAGGCTCGGCGGCGTGTCGATGCAGACGAAGTCGTAGTCGGCGGCGACCTCCTTCAGCGCCTTCTCCAGCGAGCGCTCGCGGCCGATCTTGGTGGACATCGCGATCTCGGCGCCGGCCAGGTCGATCGAGGCGACGGCGATGTCGATCTCCCGTCGCACGATGATCTCGGAGATCGGCATGTCGTTGACCAGCACGTCGTAGAGGCTGTGCTCGACCTTGTCCGGGTCGATCCCCTGGGACATCGTCAGATTGCCCTGCGGGTCGAGGTCGACGCAGAGGACCCGGTGGCCGGACTCGGCGAGGGCGACCGCCAGGTTGAGCGTCGTGGTCGTCTTCGCGACGCCGCCCTTCTGGTTGGCGAACGCGATCACGTCGGCGGTGTCGACCGGCACCTCCGGCTCGACCGGCTCCGGCTTGAGGAAGTCGAGCCGCGTCGGCGCGATCAGGTCGATCGCCTTCATCCGCCCGTCCCCCGACTCGTCGTCGTCGTTGACGGCGGCCGCGTTGACCGCCTGCGGCGCGGGCGCGGCGGGCGCGGGAGCCGGCGGGGCCTGCTCGACCGGCGGCGCAGGCGCGGGCGGCGCCTGGTTCAGCGGCGCGTCGGCCTGCGGCGCCTCGAAGTTCGCCATCTCGGCAGCCGGCGGCGCCTCGAAGTCCGGCGCGGCAGCCTGCGGCGCATCTTCCGCGGGTGGCGCAGATGGATGCTCCTCCCCCGCGGCCTGCGAGGAGGAGGAGGAGGAGTATTCATCAGCGACAGGACCCGCGGCCGGAGCTCCTCCGTCAAAATCGTCCACATACTGCGGCTCAGGAACCGCCTCTTCCATCCCCTGCAGCTCTTCCTCCAACGGGTGGACGTCCTCGACGACGGGCTGCGGCTTCTTCTTGCGGCTTAGAAATCCCATTGCGCGGTAATTCGGATAGGACCGCCTTTTTCCTGCCGTTATCTGAAATTGCTAGGAATTGCCCGATACCCGAGCT
>Ga0164242_10002529_pt1 | contig 21149 bp, 26 predicted proteins | sample OricomgcompostMG_FD_108783 | JGI IMG/M metagenome (GOLD analysis project Ga0164242, IMG submission 108783) | Miracle-Growth compost microbial communities from Emeryville, California, USA - Original compost - Miracle growth compost (MG) ... | reverse complement strand
GAGCTCCGGAAGCAGCCATTACCGGTGAAACGTGCTGTCTTCGACGATGGGCTGCTGCTCCTGGCGTTCGCCACCATTGAATCGCTTTGAGTTTGAGAGCTGGGTCACGAATCTCTACTCCTTTGGAGCGAGGTCGTCTGCATCGCCACACGTCCCATCCCAGCTTTCATACCTCTTCGGCTGGTCACGGTCCCATGATGTCAATTTCGCCGCCGCCACCGTTTGAATGACACTTATGAACACGTTACCTCAAGCTACACCGGACCCCGCCCTCCTAGCGCGATTCAAGCAGTTCTTATTGTCGAAGACGAGATGGGATCAGACCGCGAGAGGCCATTGACAAAATCCGCCCGGCCTTCTACAACCTTGCCCGGGCGCGCTCCTCCTTGCCTGGAGACCCGGCTCCGTCCATTCGCCGGTCTCAATGTTGGCTTCAATGTGCAGATACGACCTAGAGTTTCCTGATTGTTCGAGCGAGCGTGTATTGCTGGTTTTCTTTTGGAGGGCATAGCGGGGGGCCTGGGGATGACATCTGGGGGCTTGGGGCATATTGTACTTCTTCCATCGTACCTCCTCCGTCCCTCGAGGAGGTTTCGATAACTCTCCTCCACGGCAACCATCACGGACTGAACGACGACGCGGAGCACAACCTCATTTCGGTTTTCGACTTTCGACTTTCACCATTTCGATATCATTTGGTTAAGGGGGATCATTGCATTAGAGGAAATCAGGGCTATACCAGGCGTTTACGACACAGTGATGAATAATCCGGGAGCAATAGGACGGGTATGGAAACTGTGGGACGATTTTATTTGGGGCATATCTGGGGCTCGGGTCTCTATTTTTCTTCTTCCTCTTCTGATTTCTGATCTCTTCTCAGTTGTTTCTTAACTTACAGCTTGTTTGCATGCGGTTATTTTTCTGCTCAAATGTTTCACCGAGTGTAACAACATCTATTACTTAATCCCTGCTCGGGCAGCAGAGGAAGCGGAATGCTGGGAGGAGCAAGTGCTGGACAAACTGCTCCGCAGGACATTCGTTTTATTTTCGGGCTGGCGAGCCAGACCCATCATCACATCGACTTCTCCTTCACCACCTCCTCCTATAGCGCCACGCCAGGCTGGTTACGCCTTACCTCTTGCCGGGCACGAGAGTGGCTTATCCTGGGGGACCAGGGGGATGGTGCCAATGAAGAAGGGCAATTGTGTGTACCTATTTAGATAAACCAAGCAAAGGAGATACTGGAGAAACTCCAATTACTACCTACTTCAAATAGCCGCAAACTCGACCAATTTTAGTGACCTGGTGACACCTGACCCCGCAGCCATCTAGATGCCTTTTGGTAAACGTGTGGATGATTGTCTAACACGACATGCATAATTATAGGCCTCACATCTCCCGGGAGGGAGCTAACCTTCGAGCAATGATCGTCGTCATTGGCACCACACTACCGACTCTCAAGCCCATCCCTTCGGGGTTAATTCCGAACTGCCACTTACATGCGACTACCGAGCGGCCGCGGTTGTCGGGCGACCCACAGCCCGTCACCCCAAGCGCGGCCTCCAACTTTGTCGTTCATTGGCGAGATGCTCCCCCGACGCGCGCCTGCCTAAAAAACATTGGGGGCTGAAGCGTTTACCAGCCCAATATTTTCTTTCAGCCCGCCGTCAGCGACTAAGAAATGGGAACCGGAGGTCTGGCCCCGGTGAGACTCAACGGCTGACTGTGGCTTGAAAGTAGTGAGACTTGGATCTCGATCGCGGGTCGATAAGCGGCAAGGCAGACTTGACAATCCAAAACGGACTCTTCGAGGGGCGGGCTACATCCGTTTCAACTCCAAACTGCTTACTCCGCAGATTGTATGATTGCATGCCCCCATGCGCAGGTATATTACATCAAGCAGGTACAATACAGATTACCTACCATCCATCGAATAAAAAAAATGCCTGGCAGGCTTCCATTTGCCTTGTGCCCCTCGCATGCTGTGTAAGCGATACGGGACCTCCCTTACGAACCCATGGTGCGCATCTTGTTCCAGATTTAAACGCCCGGCCAATCAGGTTCCCTGTCTGGCGATTTCTCGACCTAAAATAGAAGTTTTAGCTTCCCTCCAGCCTGGTAGGGCGCGGCACTCCGGGGAAGAGGGGGGTGAGGCAAATCATTACCTCCGGCACGCCACTGGGGGGCGGCGGCACTGCAGGGTTTACATGTTGTGCGGTTTCCAGATGCAAGGTGCGAAGGCTTATATCGACTCGATCGGGTCGCCACTCTAATTTGGGGACTTTCTTGTGCGAGACCTTCCACACTGGAATATGTATGCTGGTCAACGGCCAGCCATTTTAACTGCGCGAGAGCGGAAACAATGGATTTGGGGGGATTCTGAAGGATCGAGCCTCGTGGTGCCCGGGCCGACTCGATAGACTATTTCGGTCGTTGTGTAACAAGGATTTCGACCTAAATATCTAGATCCAAGATTTGGATCTAAATACCTGCTTTTTATGGTTCGAGTCGCGAACAACACTTTTCAAGGAGAGTAGCTTGTGTAAAATAAATGCGAATGGCTCCACTGCTAGACTGAATCGTCTCGGCATCCTTCAGTCCTGCAGAGGCGGGAAGGAATGCCGGATGCGCCAAGCTCAGAGATGGGATTTGGGAATGCCGGAGGTTATCGTCCTAAACATTGCTTTGCATTTGCCGCTGGCCTTTGGGGGCGAGGAGCTGCCAGCTTATTCACATGTTGTGAAGGAACAATGCAATCACGCACGGGCCATGCCAGCTTGTGCAGCAACCCGCCTTTTCCACTCCAGTCCCGGTTTGGGCAAACTGCGAGTGGAGCCGTCGCGTCTCTCGGCCTGGACCGCGTCTCCCACATCAAACCCCCACCACCACTTTCTCCACCACTCGCATCTGGTACATCGTCGTCACAAAAATATCCTGAGCCTCCCTGATGATTCCGCGGCAATATTATCGGTATCCTGGGCTCGTCGCCGATAATTTCTATTATCTCGGCGTATTTCAAGGATAGTGTGCACTATTGAAATATCCCTCAATCCGTTGCGACGACACCTGCTTCCACCTCCCCCGCGAATTCATTTTCACACCGTCGAAGCCCCCACTCATCGTCGACGTCTAACCCCTTCATCGCAGTCAGTATCCCCTTTGATTTCATACCCAAGTTTTAGGAATTTGTTTGAACTACCAAAGGAATATATCGTGCACCGAAGATTTTATTCCTTGTGACGGAGCTGAGCTAATCTCTTTTTCTCTTTCAGCCCTTGCCCCTGAGCCGCTGAGCAGCTACAATCTTCCCTGTCACCAGGGCGTGAGATGAGAATGGCGACTAGTCGTGACTTGGGAGCCATGGAGGATAATATTCTTGCCGGCAGGCGAGAAATGCAAGCAGGAAAATACAAAGCTGCCATCGTCGCATTTCGCAAAGTGAGCTCCCCTGCGCCACATTACTCGGCTGACCCCTAATCCGCCTCTTACCCCAAGGTCTGTATTGCCTGCCCTTGTGCATATCTGACGGCTACTCGGAAATCACGGAAAGCACAACCGCACGACTTCCTTGCAGGCTGCCTTTTGGACGAGATTGTCAAGGCGGCTCCCAAGGGCACTATCTACGAAGTTGCCCGCGGCCAGTGCCCATGCGGCCGTAGCAAGAGGCGGTGTCGCGAAGAACAGCACCTAGAGGCTCTCGACAAGTCGGCGGCTTGCTACTCGGCCTTAGGATCTTCTAACCTAGCTGCCCGCCTAGCTGCCGTCATTGTGCACCTGGCTCCGGAGTTACCAATGGTTCGTATTGCCACTGCCTCTACTTTGCTAAGGTCAGGAACTAAATGCGAAACCAACATAGGGATATTGCCGCCTCTCCAAAGTGATTCGGGCTTGCAAGGCCAAAAAGACGGAGATGACCGACTCCCAGGGCCTTCTGATCGAAGACGTCTGCCGAACTGGCATCGCTACCGCCATTGTGAAGCAAGGACTTGAGAATGTCCGACTCTACGGCGATATGAAGGACCCTCTTTACAAAGTATTTGACCTCTAAGCCATCCCTCCCTTGGCACTAAATTCCTAATTTCTGTGGCAGGTCCTCCAAGTCATTCACTTCAACATGAGCCGAACCGATCCATTGACGAGATTCACAAATGAGCTCAAGGTCATGATCTTTTCCCATCTGACCACCTCAGATATCTGGTCCGTTCCTCACTCCTCCCATGCAACCAAGCTTTAGCCACGACCACAATCTAACGCGTAAACTGAGCAGTACCTGCATGCGAGTATCCAAGGGCTGGAAAGCGGCCATCGAGCACGATAGCAGGCTCTGGGCCAAGGTGGAGCTTGGCAATGTCAAGCTTCCACCCTCACCGCGTGCATTCGGCCTGCTCCTCCAACGTGCTCAGCATGCAACCTCCTTCGTTGTTCATAACGCCAGGAGCCTCGGCTTGAAGCATTCCAAGTTTGTCTTGATCTTCAAGTACCTGCGGAAGCTCCAGCATCTACATCTCTCTGGGCCAACTCTCAGATATCACTTCGACCCAGGCTACTCTGGCAGATATCCAGAGGGGCTCAAGTCCCTCACTCTTTCCGGGATTATGACACCGGATGAGCCATCACTCGCCTCCTTCCTCATCCACCACTCCCGCAACACTCTTGAGTCTCTCACCTTCGCCGGGACTGTTCAGGACGTCCAGTTGGAGCTCCCACAATTGTTTCCCAACCTCAAAGTATTGAGGCTTGAGTGCTCTACCAATCACTCCCTGCAGGGGACAATCGATAACATGGTTTGTCACCGGAATTGTTCTACCCTACTGTAGGCAGACCTGCTAATCGATACTGCACAGGATTCACTTGTCCAGTCGACCCCGAATCTCGAGCAGCTTTACATCGATTCCTTCGAGATCAGTTTCCGCGGTAGGCCTTCTACAACCCCCGTCCAGCCAAGCGAGTGGAACAAGCTTCGTGTCCTCGTTATCGGGGCAGATATACACTATAAGAGTGCCCTCCATGATCGTCGGAGTTGGCCCAAGATTTCCAACGAAATCCACTCCATTGAAATCCTAACGGAGTGCCCATATGTCGCCATGGAGATTCTGTGGGGTGACGACGATCTGAGCACCGAAGTTGGATGCTGGGACAGGCTCGAGATCTTCCGCTGCCGATCACCTATGCGGTATGAACAGCTGGACGAGGTGGTGAGACCCAGCTTCGAGAAAGGAAACCTGCGAGTGCTCGACATACCGCTGTCAACGAACCACGACGCTGCTTTCGACCTCCAGCAGTTCGCTTTCGAATCCGAGAAGCTGCACACCCTCGGCCTGTCCAAGTTCATCTTCGAGGACCCCATGAACTACGCCTCCCTGTTCACGGCACAGCCCCTCTTGGACACGATCGCCAAGTTCCCCAACCTCCACACGGTTGCGGCATACCCTGGTGCGTACGCTAGGTGCGGAGACGTCATCAGGGCCCTGCTCTCCCACAAGGGGATCAGGAGGATCTACCAGGACTGCCTTTCCGGCGTTGAGCGGGACGAGATCATGAAGATTGCCCATAAGAAGGGCGTCGAGATCTTGCACTGCAGGAAGTTTGTACCGCCCACGTTCCCGAAGGACCTGACACACGACAACTAGTGTCCGTCGACGGCCGTCTTGGAGTCCCACAATGACAGGTTGGCTACCTGGGAAAGTGACGGTTCTTCCTCGGGAAGCGATGACGATTCTTCATCGGGATCTTACCAGGGGGCAGAGGGGCAATATCTACACTTTGCGCCTTTCTCCGATAGACGGTTGAGGCTGTGGACAACCCCAGCGCCTCCTTCACACCTGCGTCCCTATTAGCTCCCCTAGGATATCCCCCCTTGGCCAGGGCTGGTCTCGGAGGATCCTTCGGATAGCTCATCGATGTTTCCCAAGTCTTCTAACCTGTTGTTATGTAAGGGAACTGGGATTTCTTGCGTAGGCGTTTGAGGAGTTTAGTTCTCATGGTTGGCTCATTATGTCGCTGAACTTTTGTAAATGATTGTAACGATATACCCGTAGATGTCTGCACAGAGGGCACATCTATACCGAGAGAGCATGCATGCCACTAGGGATCCGGCATGGCGAAGATAGCATGTACTATTATTGCAAAGGAGGCGCCAGGATCATGGCAAAAAAATGAACAAAAATGAATTCGTCAACTGCGTTAAGACCCTCTTCTCTAAGACAGAGCTATGCAACCCGTCCTTGACAAACTCCGAAAATGAATCATCAACCCCAGCACGGGGAAAACCCGATTTCTCCTCGCCACGGTGGAAAATCTGCTAATTATCGGGGGGTATCATCATCCCCAAAAGTCAGACAAGAAAAAGAAGCCGTCATCATATCCTCTCCCGTTTTGTTACTCCCTGCTTGTACTCTCCAAAGACTCTGACATGCAAACTCCATCTCTACCTCGCTGGCGTAGCCTCAACACCGACACTCCCCATTATCAGGCTCTCTAGCTCCCACTGGTTGAGGGTGCTTCTCCTCCTCGACGCCACCTTGTTGACTCGCCTATCTCGCTTCCTCGGCTTCTCCAAGACCAGTTCAACAGCAGCGCCCTCGCCGTTACCCTCATCCTGCGCGTCCACGGGCCTTAAATCACCATCAGCCCCAGATCCGCTCTCGCCAGCGGCAACCACATCCTCCTTCGCCCCTACAGCCGGATGATCAAAGTCCCTCTTCACGGGCTCGAGCGACTCCTCGTCTCCCCTCCCAGCCTCAACCGATTCGCTCGCCGCCACGGAGCCCGACCCCGCCGGCGACGAACCAGACGCTGCCGTTCCGGGCGCCGCCAGGCCGGCTGATGCGGGAGGTGGCTGCCTTCCGAGGCGCGCAGCCCTCAGCTTGGCGCGGACCCGCGCCGCGTCGGCCTCGCGCTCGGAGGCGGCCAGCTTAGCGGAAATCGTGGCCATCGTCAGGGGGCTCTGCTGCGGCGCCGGCAGAAGCGCGGCGCCGGCGGTGCGTGGTAGGGGGAGGCGCGAGTTGGCGCGGCGGGGGGAGCGGTTGCTGCTGCTGCTGCTACTGGATGCGGGCGGGGGCATGTCTGTGCTTCTGCCGCTGCTGTTGTTGTTGGTGGTGGCGGTGTTGGAGGTTAGGGTGGTGGATGTGGACGTGGATGAGGATGTCGTTGCTGTGCTGCTACTGCTGGCGGTGCGGGTCGGCTTTGCCGTCGTCGTGGTGACGGGTTGGGTGGCTTGCTCGTTGTCGGCGTTGGGTGCCTGTCTGTTGCGTATAGCTGCCGGCCGGATGGGTGGTCTGACTGGGCGTCTCGCTGCCAGCGTCGGTGTTGGTTCTGAGCGGTTTTGCTGCCTCGACATCGGTCTCGGTTGACTCCTTGTTGTCGAAGTTGGTGGTGGCTTGGGCGCTGAGCTAGCGGCAGGCTTGACAAGCATAATGGTCTCCGGCGAAGCGCTGTTAGAGGCTGACGTATCGGCCGGTAGTGGTGGAGGCGGCATCTCATCTTCAGTTGCTGCCGGTTTCGTAGACCGGGCCGGCTTCCTCGCAGCTGATGTCAGTGGTTTAGCGGATTGCTGCGTTGCGTCGGGGGCGGCTTCTGCCAACATATCCCATGTGTTCTCCTCTACAATCGTAGTGAAGTCCCCGGCCCGGTTTTTCTTTGGCTGCGTGGCGGCGCCCCGATTTGCTGCTGTGTATGAGTCGCGCAGAGGACTTAGTTGAGGCGGCGACGGCAGCGGAGGAGAATCGAACATGACCGATTGTTGGAGGATTTGGACGTTTGGCTCCTCGACGTCAAACTGATCGATATCGACATCGTCTTCGAAAACACTGGACTCCATGTCGCTCATGTCTGGCTCCTCATACTCAGGCGCCGGAACAAGGTGGAGAGAGTCGGCTAGTGGGCATGGCGATTGCAAGATGCTGGATTCCTCTACCTCCTCTTGGACGGCGGGAAGGCGCAAGCCCAGGCCCATGGACGTTTCTTCGACGTCCTTGACCCGCACGGGGCTGAGTCGTAGGCCCATCTTGAGCTCTTCCATGTTAACTGGTCGCCCGTCAATCTGCATTCTTCGCCGCCAGCCGTCGATTAGGTGGACGGCTTCCTTCCAGCGACTTTCCATCTTCTCCCACCCGTCTCTTAGTCTAGAGATCTCTTCTTCGCGCATAACAACTTCTTCGATCGGCACGAAGGACGGGTTTGTCAAGATTGTTCGCAGGTGGTCGAGAACGGAATCGATCTCGTCTGCCATCTCCTCCGGGTTACCTGGGAGGGAGACAGCATGGCCATCCGTCGTAGAGCGTGCACCATCCTCCTTGTCCCAACCGCTCATCTCCTTCAGCCTCTGGTTCATCTTCCGTAGGAGGGACAGAAGAGTCTCATTTTCCTCGCTCAGACCCTTCGCCAACTCGGCCAGGAACGCGTTCGTCTCCATCCTCAAATCGTACCCGTCGTTATCCGTATCCCCGCGCGGCGTACCCTGATCACGATCACCGGCAATCTCACCCGTGACGCTAATCGTCGTTATGCCAGGGTTCTTCGTGCTGCCCCTCGCGCGCCCGGCCTCGGAGACGGCTTTCTTCAACCCGTCGATCTGGCGGTCGCGCTTGCGCACCTCGTTCGCGCACGCCGACCGCGTCTGCGCGACCAGCACCTTGGTCTTGGCGGCCTCCTCCCGGAGCTTGTGGATACTGGCCTCGGCGGCCTTGAGCTGCGCCCGCTGCGCGGCCTCGGCGGCGTCGCTGATCCCGGCTTTGCGCTGCGCGTCGGCGTGCCGCTCGCGCAGCTGCTGGATGTCGTTGGTCTGGCGGAGGGACTCGGCGCGGAGGGCGCGAAGGGTCGTCGAGAGGGACTCGCGGTGCTCGGCGTCGCGCTATTACGAGGTGGTGGGATTAGCTTTTCAGTTCCCTCTTTTTGTAGTCTTGCTCGGATGCAAGATGGCGCGATCAGACTTACGTCGCGTCGCAGGATGAGGTCGTTTACAACACTCATGACCCTCCCCATGGTGGCGGTAAGCTCGCTATCCGTCTCGCCTGGGCTGGCGAAGTCGATACTTTGTCCATCGCGAAGAAGTCCTCGTGATAGTAGCTGGTTGTTGATGTACAGCGACGCTGTGCGCAGATTATCTGACTCTATCATCGTTCCAGATTGATATGGCTCATGTCCTTGCGAGAGCACTGGTAGAACGACTGAGTCCTGTACGCAGAGAGCGGGTATCCCGGGGTCAGTTATTACACAGTTGATAACAAGAAAATAATCAATATTCCCGTTATTATGCAACCATGGATTGGGCGGCAGCGCAATCTGCGCAGGGCCAGGGTCCAATGTTTATTTGGCGGGGTTGTTGCTGTGGTTACCAGTTTGGTGGAAACCAAACCTACCGCTGAAAAAAAACTTGGGACGACACACCGTCATCCACGTACCTAATTACGGTTCATTCCAACAATGGAATGACGGGGCGCCTGTTTCCGTACCAGCGTGTGACAGTGTAAAACATTGGTGTCATCCGCATATCCTACTATGTTGCAGGTGAGCTATTCATGGGTCTGACAAATAGAACTACACCAGGCAAGACAATTCAGGACACAATAGTTGGTTGCTATTTCAACCACATACGAAGAGATCGGGCAATCCGCGTGTTAGCCTCTGATAGCAAGAAATTCCTGTCTTTATAACACTTGATGCTCGGATATCGCATTGGTAGTTCCATTTGTTCCATAACTCCTCGCCAAGATGTCTTTCCCGGCAACCAAACATGAGCCGCCAGAGTTGTCTCGGCGTGGGTGGCAAATCAGAGTTGCCGTTTTACTAGTAATTGTATACCAGTTAGCCGTTACTCATGTCTGAAATAAGTAAAGACGCAACAGAGGAACTCGATCGACATGGTATCAGAGTGATTTGAGAAGATTGTTTGTAAAGCGGATTTTCTCAGCATCCACCTCTCACGCCGGGCATAGCCCAGCGTGAGGTGCTGTGATGGCCCCGCGCGCTTCATCATAGTCGAACATTGGAATAGTACTAGTAGGGAGAGATGAATTTGCTTACCTTTGCAACCTTCAATGCTATCTCATGATATCCGGCATGGCCTCATGGTCGCATTATCTCCGACAACCAACCGCAGGGTCGGTAGTTTGGTGGAGACGTGTAGAGGTGCACCGCACCCTAATAGCATGCACCAGCAGCTCAAGTTTCAGGCCTGAATTTTGCCCGGTTCTGCCGCATGGCCGAAACCTTCCTCCTGTCGTCCTCAAAGCGCTTCAGCAGCTGTTCTTGCTCGGCCTTCTTCTTCTCGCGCAGTTGGAAGCGATAGAAGTTGCTCAGCTCCTCCTTCATCGCCGTCGCCTTCTCCAGCATCTTCCTGCGAGCCTCCTCGGCCTCGCGCTTCCTCGCAGGCGCGGCTCTGCCTCCACGGGTAACGGTTACGAAGCCGTCCTCGTCAGGCTCGTTGCGGAGTCGCTTCGCGAGATCGGCAGCCTCTTGCTCCTTACGGTTGAAGATGGTGAAGAAGGTGTTTACCGACTCCTCCACAACAGCCTTGTCTGGATAGGATAGGCGGGTGTGCGATCTGAGCCATCGCGAGCCGAGGGGTGGGACCCGGCTCTCCACGCCCTCTCCCCATGTGGGATACCTCTTGGTCTTGCTGGACTTGGCTATTGCCTTGAGGGCTCGCTCCACGCTCTTCTCGTCCGCAAGAAGCACAACGGCTGAGCTACCACTCGCGGTCAGTGGTCGAGACCACGATGAGGGTAGTCGGGCGGCAGCTTCCTCCTTGGCCCTCTCAATCTGGTCATCCTCCCTCTTGCGCTTCTTCGAGTGGGCGGCCAATCTTGCCGCTTGACCAGGTAGGACATCGGTCTGGGCGTGCAAGGATTTTCGTTCCTCCTCAAAAGTTGCGCTCTCAAAGCGCCCAGCGCCCACGAGCGCTGTGAACAAGCCGCGGAGGTGTAGCTCTGTGCTATCGACTGGTACGTTTGTTAAGAACAGACTACGGGAGTCGTTCTCTGTCGGGATCTTGGGTGCATTTCGCCGGACGTATATGTGGTGCGTGGCCGGATGAGGGTATGATGGCAACGGTGGTATTGATACGGGTAGAACTGAGAAGTCCCCAATGGTGACTGGTAATTGTGTCATTTTCTATGTCTCCGTTTCGTCAACGCAGCACATTGTTGGTCGGGATGAAGTTGGTGGGAGCTGGTCCTCGACAAGTTTTCTGCCCCACCAAAATTTCAGTCCAGCCTTACATGTTCACGACGCCACCGCGGTCATTGATTGGTAGCTGGCCATCTCAATGATTTCAGCCTCGTCCTCCCAATGTAGTCCGCATTCTACAACTCAACATCTGGCTTTGCCAGTAAATTCACCCCGGAAGTTATGTTTAAGCAATAGAGCCCAAGGCAGTCAAAGATGGAGTAGCAATAAGGTTTAGGTCCCCTAGATCCTAGGTCCTGACTCCGCTCGCCGCCTTTCCAACTGACAAGGTGGTCGAAGCTCGTGGGATTGTGAGAAAGGATAGATGCTGAAAAGGGACATGTCTCGGCCTGGGGAAGGTATTCCTGGCTGAGTCTTGGTCTGTTGTCGGTGGTCATCAGATTTTGTAACCTTGTTCTTCACAAGACGAATGTGAGCTTTGTAAACGAAAACATTACAGTAAACAACATTTGCGGTTTTGTACACGATGAGCTCTCAGAAGAACGGTATTAGCTTCAGGTGGACAGTGGACCTCCCTCATTGTACGGGTGTTGTATTTGCCGCACCCATTCAGCTCTGATAGATAGGCAATAGACTAGCAGTCTCGATAGATATTGTTATTTATCCCAAAACGCTAGCTCTAATTTGACTCAATAATCGTCGCCCCTACTAATCACTTCCTTTACTGTAGGTCGCAAGAGAATTGTCTTGGAAAAAAAAAAAAGAGTTAACAAATCGTTAGGAGAAGGGGTTTAATGGCACTTACGTGTTCAAACTGAGCAGTGTATGATCCCTTCTTATCAACCAAGGGTGGATACGCTTCCACGATACCGTTGGCGACAAGGCTATTCAACTGTGAGGTCAAAGTTAGCACTCGAGCTCCCAACATATTCGAATATATAGTGCTTGCATACCCCGAGGAGATACTTCTCCTGACCCAACCGGTCCAGATACCTCCTGCAAAACGGCAGAGTGCCAAAGTTTTTCTTAATGACGCTAAGGAGCGACTTGGCCGATGATAGGCGCAAATCGACCTTGGATGCGTCGCCACGCAGAGCATAATGCGAGACCTCTCCTTCATCCCTCACGTAGCCGTTGCCTGTGCTGCCGAAGGTCTCGATCGCGAAGACATCACCTTCCTCCATCTTGGTGGTGTCGTTGCTCTTGACGATAGGCACGCTCTTGGAGCCGTGGATGCTATAGTGGTCGATGCTGTGCCCGTTTAGGTTGCGAATGGCCTTGACCGGGTATGTCGTTCCTCCGATCTCAACTTCGTAGCTCTCCATGACTTCCTGGATGACCCCACCTATGTCCCCGACTCGAACGTCGATGCCTGCCTCCTTGACGCCGGCGTTGGTGGCATCCTTCACGGCTTGCAGGAGGTTGTCGTACTGCGGGTTGAAGGCAAGCGTGAAGGCACTGTCGACAATACGGCCGTTGACATGAACACCAATATCGACCTTCATGACGTCGTCTTGTTGCAGGACCATCTTGTTCCCAGCATTAGGAGAGTAGTGTGCAGCGCACTGGTTGATGTTCAGCCCGGTTGGGAACCCCATGCCTGCGGCCTTCGCATCGCCCTCCTCCAGACCTTGGTGGCCCACGAGGGCCCGCACGCTGTCTTCGATACCATTTGCAATCTCCGTCAGGGTTTGGCCAGGCTTGATGTTCTTCTGCGCCCACTGTCGAGTTTGCCGATGAGCCTCTGCGGCTTGGCGATAGTCTGATAGGAACTCGCTGTTGATATTGTCCAGGTGCCGTTTCTCCTCGTTAGTTGTGCGGTACAGGTTGTCTCCGACGTAGTCCACTTCCTCGCCCTTGGGGTAGACCTTATTCGGAAATAGCTGTGATATCAAGACTCGGGGAGGGTCGGATTGCTCGGTGGGGTTCTTCTTCTTCTTCCTGGGCTTTCTCTTCTTCTTCTTCTTCGCTGCCCCTTCACCTGCAGCAGCACCTGTATCTTCCTCCTGCTCACCTTCCGAGTCGTCGTTATCGTGTTCTACGCCATTGCTCGTCGGCTTGCCATTGGTGGCGGTAGCACCGCCGGCGACTAGGAGGGGGTGGTGATGTCAGTGGAATCGTTGGTTGAACTTGACCCTAGTCGACACTCACCACTGAGCTTTTGAAGCTCTTCCGTTGGAGCCTGGGCTGACATCTCGAGGAAGAGTTGTATGCCAGGCTATATATCACGATTCTTGGAGAGTTTCTCGAGAACGAGGGCCGTATTTGAAGGTTGGGCGGGGACAAGAAATGTGAAATATCCAGGCGGGACTGCCGGGAATTTTACCCCTCCATCCCCAATTTTCTGTATGACAACAGGGCGTGGGGACGAGGGGCCTTGTGGCGCACCAAACTCCAGCCACATGCAGGTCCCGTGCAACAGACGAAATCGGAGTTATTGAGTCCTCAAGGTTCCACAAACTACAGAGACCGATAGAGCAGTGCCGGCTAGCTTTTCGGGATGAGGCATGCTCTTCCGCTACCCATTGATCCGTGCAGTCTTCATTGTGCGTAGCGACCTCTCGCCGAGCTCATGTGGTCCGCGAAGGTGGTTGCACGCCACGCGCGGCCTCCGCGATGACGTCGACCCCAAGAACCACTACGAGACATTGGACATTCATCCCGACGCAACGCCCAAAGACATTAAGAAGTGAGCGCCTCTCAACCTCTGCCAAACAATCATGGCCACAGCTAAAGGGATCCTCAGGCGCTTCTACGCGCTCTCCAAAACTCACCATCCAGACCACAACCCAACGGACCCGCACGCAGGCCGCCGCTTCATGCGCATAAGCGAGGCCTACTCCGTCCTCGGCCACGCCGACAAGCGCGCCCGCTACGACCGCGACGTCATGCGCCGGCACCACAACCACGGCAGTCCAGCTCCGCACAGGGGCTCATACCACAGCACCGGCCCCGCGGGCGGGCGCCCAGCGAGTGGTCTCAGCCGCCGCCGCGGCACCTTCACCGGCCCGCCGCCGAGCTTCTACCGCTCCGGGGGATGGGGTTCACAGGACGCGAAAAGGCGGGCGGCGCACGATGATAGTACCGGGGGGGCAGGAGGCTCGCGGATGGGTGGCATGGGGCCGGGGCAGGATCCCTATGGCCACAAGGAGGATGTGCCGCACTTTGACCGCGAGTCGCATGAGCGGACGCAGCAGAGGGGCGATGAGAGGAGGGCGCGGAGGAGGAGGGCTGGGGGCGGGGAACCGTTTCCAGATACGGAGAGAGGCGTCGCGGAGGGGTTCTTTGTTATTAGTGGTGTGTTGGTGGCGGCGGTGCTGTTGCCGTATATAGCGCTTGGGGGGTGGAGGAAGGACAGGGACAGTGCCGAGATTCTCAAGGCGACCAAGGCCGCAAAGCGCGAGAAGCGCGAGTGAGTCTGGAAGAAAGCCGAAGGACTTCACACAAGGACATGTGCGTCAGTGAATCCGCATCTACTGTACATAAGGGCGAAAGTCATGGCTGGCGTTTAGGCGGATGGCGAGTCTTTCGAAGCAAAGGACCAGAAAAAGGGGGCAAACACGCAGCGGCTACTTGGTGGCTTTTGTTGCAATCGGTTCGTCTTCAGCAAACGCAAATGTCTAATCTACACTCCAAGCAGACTCCAACCGAATGCAAATTTCCAAGTAATTAATACAGCGGCAACTCGAAACCCATCCATTATCGGCCTAAACAATCGAGATATGTGTTCTAGGCCATATTCTGAGGCTTCGTGGATATATGTCGCGCATCTAGGACTCGAAGGTGAAGCTGGTTCCGACCTGTGGTTGCAATTGAAATTAGCTTCTCCTCCTTGACCTCTTAAATATAGGGGCATTGATACGTACCTTGTGGGTGGCCTGGTCGAGCTTCTGGGTGTCAAATGAAGCGCCAATGCCGAAGGTGACACCCTCACGGAGGAGGACGTTGTAGGCAACGGCAGCGACACCACGGTCGTTGATCTTGCCCTGTTCGTTCACAATCCCGCGTTAGATATATTCAGAGAAAACATATATATGCATTGAATCGAATTGTCTAGCCCTGGGCCGAGGGAGTTGGGGGGGGTGTGGCAGAGTGGACAAACCTTGACGAAGGAGACAGGGTCCAAGCGGTACTTGCTGGCGACCTCGAGGCCGACGGCACTGCCGCTCTTGGAGTTCCAGGTGGCCTTGGCACCGGCCTCGACCTGGCTGTTGACCTTGTGGTAGTAGCTGGCGCCGAAGACGCTCAGGTTGTCGGTGGCGGTGACGGCGGCGGTGTAGCTCGGGGCGAGGTAGCCGACGGCGGCGCTGTAGCCGGTGACCTTGCCCTGCTGGACGTCGTAGCCGGCGCTGGCGCCGGCGAGGAAGCCCTCGTGGCCGATGACGGCGTCGACGTTGGCGGTGGGGCCCTTGAGCAGGTCGAAGAAGGCGCGGCCGTGGAAGTTGGGCTGCTTGAAGTGCAGGTTGAACTTGGCGCCGCGGGCCTGGGCGGCGGGGAGGAAGGAGAAGATGCCCTCAGCCTTCAGGCCCTTGGCCAGGCTGTCGGCGAGCTCGAGCTTGCTCTCGAGCGCGTTGGCGGTGTTCCAGGTCTGGGTGAGGGTGAGGCCTGTTCGGTGGTAAAACATTAGCAATTGCGCGTAGCCGGGGGCCAGCATCGCCATGAACGCTAGGGGGTTCTCATGGGAAAGAGAACCCCCTATCCGGTTCAAGGTGAGCTGTGGTCTGAAGAGTGGTTTTGAAGAAGATCGCGATGCATGTTTCTTGTGCTTGGGTGTTTTGCGCGACGCAGAAGTAGCAGAAGTGGTGGCGGGGGTTCTACCCAATGGCTTCTCCGAGTATTTTCCCTCGATCTAGTATCCATTGACAGAGCGCATTAGCTTCAGGCCTGTTTTCGCGGTGGCATCACCAAGAGATATTATTGCCGAGCAGCAGGTGGTAGTAGCATCTCGGCAATTGGAAACTAGAAATGGGGATTGGAAGGGACGGGAGGGGGAGAACTTACGGCTCCGCTGGTAGCCTTGTCATGGCTGCTCTTGCCAGTCACCTTGAAGGCAACATTGTTGGGGGTGTTGCTCTTGACCTCGAGGGTTCCGGCAGACAGGTGGTAGAAGTCCTTGTTCAGGAGCTAGAGACAACAATTGTGAGCATCAACACGTCGCGCAATAAGAAGTAGCCGGGGGGTTGCGGGAAAAAAAAGGACAGCTAGCTGGACCCCCGGACATCGGACGGATCCATCGAAACATACGTCGTTAGCCGACTTGGCAATATCTGCGAATGCTGGGACAGACATGATGGTAGAGGTATCGAGTGAGGGATACGGGGGGGATCGATTGTGGTGGGGAGGAGGGAGTATGGAGGAAACAGCGGATGTGGAAGCTGTGAGCGAAGGGTTGGAGGTTTGGAAAAGGGTTCGGCAGGTTTCGCGACTCGTTTGAAATGAGTGAGGGGGGTCAATGCTGCCGAAAAAGAAGCGAGCGACAAAGGGCGGTTGCGAAATCCGACTGCCTGATGTGATTGGTGGTTGCGAACGACGTGGTTCGCTGTGGACCCCTAATGACCCCGAAGGCCTGGCCTGTGCGGCTGTCCTGCACGGTACCTAACATGACCACATCCGGCCAGTACCGCAATTAATGGGCCACTCAATGCACGAGATTCAACATGCTCCCCAATCCAAGACTGCCATTTACCTTCCTCGCCGCCGGGCCTCCACTAATCGTTGCTGGTTCGTGGAACTAATATGTGGACAGCCCGGCATATTATCGAGCCGTCACTAGGTACTGACTGCAGGCACTGAGTGAAGGCACTGAAGATCACCGCGTCTTTGCCCAATTTCACGCATTTAATGCGGCCAGCATGGGTGGCGTCCAAGTCTCCAGTCCAACTTTTAGGGCCTCAACAAAAATGAGGCCTTGGCAATTTGCGATCAATGCCCACTGTAACATGACAACCGACGAGGCTGCGACTAACCACGACAGCCTGCTCATGCACTTGTAGGAATTCCCGGTTCGGTAATACAAAGGTACCTTTCGGGCCGGCACGGCTCATCACACTCAAGGGGATCGAGTATGAGTGGAATTGCGGATGGTTACCGTCAGCGCCATCACCACAAACAAAGAGGCACATTTCTGATATATAGGTAGGTAGTTGGTATATATCTATGTACGAAAATAGTTGCATCCAACTCTACATCTCCAACTTTGCTCCTCATTTCGATCAACCTCAACCTCGACCACGCTGGACGCCGATACCATCTGGAACGGAACCCGACTCGCAAGAAAAATGCTAGATATAACTGCAAAGCCTCTTACGCATCTTCGTACTTCTCGTTGTGGACGGCAATGGCTCTGTGGGCAGCCTGTTAGTTACTAGCTTCTATATTCGTCATAAGAGGACACCACGGCCACAACATACCTGCCACTAGGATCCGTCTGGTTAGACCACTTCGGGGTCCACCGCATGACAGTCGAGGCACATGACGGTGGGAAGTGCTCGTCGAACATGCAGCGGTACCAATAGCTATCCGGGGGGAGGTTAGGGGTTAGCAAAACACGCCAAAGGGCCACCACGATGGTAGAAAGGAGAAAAGGAAGGGGCTGAACTCACGCTTCCTTGGTGTCGGGGATATCGCTTCCCCACTCGGGCTTCGGGTTCTTCATCATCTCATCAGTGACATGAATCTCGGCATGGTCCTTCAGCGAATCGATCCACCCGTATCCGACACCATCCGAGAACTGCTCCTTCTGCCGCCACAGGATCTTCTCCGGCAGGTACGGCTCCGCGGTCGGGTCGTCCGAGGTATCGAACGCCTTGCGCAGGATGTACTTCTCGATGCGGTCCTTGGTGATCATCTTCTCCTTGGGGTCGATGTTCATCGACAGCTCGAGGAACTGCTTGTCCAGGAACGGCACGCGCGCCTCCAGCCCCCACGCCGACGTCGACTTGTTGGCGCGCAGGCAGTCGGCGAGATGCAGGTTCTTGACCCGGCGGACGCACTCCTCGTGGAACTCGGCCTTGTCGGGGGCGTTGTGGAAGTACAGGTAGCCGCCGAAGATCTCGTCGCTGCCCTCGCCGCTGAGGACCATCTTGATGCCCATGGCCTTGATCTTCCGCGAGAGCAGGTACATGGGCGTCGAGGCTCGGATAGTCGTGACGTCGTACGTCTCCAAGTGGTAGATCACATCCGTCAAGGCGTTGAGGCCGTCCTCGATGGTAAAGGTCATGACGTGGTGCTTGGTGCCGAGGAATTTGGCAACCTCGAGCGCGGCCTTGTTGTCGGGCGACCCGGGAAGGCCGATGGAGAACGAGTTGAGCTGCGGGAGGAAGGTCATGGTCGAGAGCTTGTTATCGTCGTCGATACCCACAAGGCCCTCACCACGGTCCATCTCCTCGGGGTTCTGCTCACCAGCCTCGACGGCATCCTCGGCCAATTTTCTCAGCCGCAGGGTCTCCCTCTGGGCAATCGAGGCGACGAGACTCGAGTCGAGGCCACCAGACAGCAGGACGCCGTAGGGTACCTCAGCCATCAGTCGTTTCCGAACAGACCTCTCAAAGGTCTCGCGCAGGACCTTCAGGTCTAGCGGGGTGTCGGGGATTTTCTTCTCGTCCCACCAAGAGGGTTCGAAATATCTTGTCCTCTCATTGGTCTTGCTGTCGAAGATGTGTCCGGGCGGGAAGGCCTCGATCTTGTCGCAGACCGGGTGCAGGGATTTGAGCTCGGAAGCAAAGTATACCGCGTTCGGTTCCTTGGACGACCAACCCTGGTAGAAGGTGGTGATCCCGATGGGATCCCTGGCGGCGATGGTTCGATCGAGCTTCTTGTCGTAGAGGACGAAGGAGAACATGCCGTCGAGGTACTTTGGCGCGTCGATGCCATACTCCATGTACTTTGGCACATATTAGCGACAAAACTTCCGGCTTGAAGTACTGACAGTGGCCGGCACTCACCAGGGGGATGATAACTTCGCAATCCGACGTCGTCTTGAAGTGGTAGGGGGTCTTTAGGCTCTTCCTGATAAGTCGATGGTTATAGATTTCGCCATTGACGGCGAGGATAATAGTCTCATCGGCATTGGTGAGTGGCTGAGCTCCGCTCTCTGCAACCATGTTAGTCGGCGTTGTCACAGGAGAGGATGGGACCGGGGCGACGCACCAACGCCGACGATGCTGAGTCGCTCATGACATAGTACTGCAATGGGCGGTTAGCCACTCCGTTGTACCACCAGTATCTTGGAGGAGAAGAACCAAGGTAACGCGCAGCCTTGATCCGAGACTATTGCATACTCGTATTGTTCGAAATGATGCTTCCGCCTGGTTGTAGTGGTTGGTGGTCAGCAAGGGAAGTGCTTCTCGCGTGTCAAGTCGCATGACTCATTGGCTTTGGATGCTCACTCCAGTCAGGGCCCCGATGCCGAATTCTGCGAGATTAGGGTCAGTTGAGTTGTCCTTGAGCAATTGGGAATTCAATTGGGAGGACAACATACGCCTTAGAGAGTCGTAGGGCAGTCGGCTTGAACTTTTTAACGTCGGGATGACTGCTTGCTTTTAGCTGGCGTTCGATTGGCGAGGGGCAATCGCGGGGCAGAGAGATAAATAAAATGTTGCCCCTCCAAAATTATTCACAGATCCGCGATCGCAACGTCGAAACAGCGGGCAAGACGAGGAAGGAGGGCAAGTTTTGAAGAGACTCACCAGTGACAGGCGAATATGCCACACATTGCGTAAATATCTCTCTCTCGCGCGCGCAATTGGGATCCGAGGAGTGTTTTGGCGTCGAGGTCCGGGGTTTTTTGTCCTCGTCAGGGCGTCGAGGTTGGGCGGGCTTTTGTACTTCTGAGATGCAGGTCTATCTATCTGTATGTGAACGATAGGCTACCGACGGCTGCACAGTCTGGAAACCAATGAGGGCTTTGAGCAAGAGCGGCGGTGGGATCGAGAGGAGGGACAGGAAAGTAGGTAAGGAGGAGAGAAAAGAGTCACAATGCCGCAAAATTGATTTCAGAACCAAATTCTGCGACCGAACTAGTGTTGATACAACAGAATGACACACCCTGTCCTCAAGACTAGTAGGAAAGAGCCCCGGAATTTTTAGAAACCGAGCCTTAAAGGAGGCGTGTGTCCATCGAAGCTAACCCTGGCGCCGGGCCAGTCCCTCGTTCTCTCTCGCCTTGACTCACACAAGTTCATATCCGGACGGCCGATGTCGGATTTGCCGGCTATTGGCTGTTGCTCCATATATCACCTAAACCGGAACTGATAAGAAACCCAACCCACCAACCTACTGTATCCGTGGGTGCATAACGGGACGATCCTCTGGATTCGCCCGGCGAACAATAAAAAAGGGGCACGTGAGGTCGAAGGTGCATTCTTGCAAGTTGCTGTTGGAGAGGAGACGTGGGGCAAAGAGGATTATTTGGTGAACTGGAGTCGTGGGCGCTGTGGGCATTATGATATGTCATAATTAAACGTGATGCCGGGCCATCTCCCATCAGCAGCACCTTTATCTAGGCGTCTGTTCGTGGGGGAAACCTGGGGGAATGCTTACGGTGGCGCCAAATGGCAGGGACCACGCGGATGAGCGAGTGCAGCCAGTCTGTAGCGCTTGTGACGGGAAACCTTAGCTTAAATCAATGTCTAGTACCTCGTTACACATAGCCGTATAATACCAGTAGCGTGTTTGCGGGAGAGCTGCCCGAACTGTCCGGTCAAGACGCAGGGTTTGGCCTCATGTTCTCATTGCCACTCGCTGGCGACCGAGACTTGACATCTGGCAAGCGTCCTCGCCCCCGTGTTGACCGCAGCATGGCTGCGACCTAGTCGCCCCCCGTTGGCCATGGCTCTCCTCGCACAATGCGCCTAAAGTAAGGACGGCGTGCCATTTAACTCCGAACAAAAGCAATAACCATCTTTGGTATTCCCATAAACTCCAGTGCCTTCTTTCGTAACCAGATCGTCAATGCCTCCCAGTCCCATCCCCGGTGTGTACACTATTCCCCCCGACGTCGAGCTCCCGGCGCTAGAGTACGT
>Ga0164242_10002528_pt1 | contig 21157 bp, 19 predicted proteins | sample OricomgcompostMG_FD_108783 | JGI IMG/M metagenome (GOLD analysis project Ga0164242, IMG submission 108783) | Miracle-Growth compost microbial communities from Emeryville, California, USA - Original compost - Miracle growth compost (MG) ... | reverse complement strand
CTGGGATCTTCCTTGCAGAGCGCGAGATACTCCTCAAGCGAGAACTCCTCCTCTCGCGTTTTTTCGAAGCGGGTCGCGAAGCTGCTGTAGATATCCATGCTACCTCCTCGCCGAAGTCTGCGACCGATGTCGTGCGCGGCGCGCTAATCGGAAACGACATCGCTCGAATTCATCCTAAACCTTTTCAAATTTTTTTTCACTGCAAATCGCGCCGGACTCGAAGTGCAAAAAAACGCCTGACAAACGATGTCCGGCACCTCCGTGCGGCCACCGTTGCGGCGGTGTGCAATTTTCAGACCGGCTCGCGCGGATCGCGGCGATTTTCGTTCGTGACGGCATGCCTGGCGTGTCGGTGGGGGACGCTGCCACGCGCGCGCGGACGCGAGACGCGGGTCATCTGGCGAAAGTCGCGGCCCGCAAAGTGTCGTCGCGTACCAACATTTTTTCTTTCTTACGCGTCGTGACAGGGCTTGACGGGCATCACGCGCGTCGGGTCATGCGAGCGCTGACGGCTCGCCATCGACGGGAAACGAAGGCGGATGGGACGCGCGCCGGTCGCATTCGCGAAGCGGCGCGTTGGTGTGGGCGACACAGGGAAACCCTGCGGCGCGAAGCGAACGATGCGAAGCGAACGATGCGAAGCGAACGATGCGTTCAGACGAACTGGACTTCGACTTCGCCGAGTCCGTCGATGTGACCGTGCAGGAGGCCGGGACCGTCGATGCGATGCGCGCCGACGTAAGAGCCGGTCGTCACGGTCCAGTCGGGCTCGATCGTGATGCCCGCGGCCGCGCAGTGGTTGACGAACCAGACGAGCAGTTCGCGCGGATCGCCGGCCGGATTGCCGGTCGCCTCGGGCACGAGCGACACACCGTCGAACGCCAGTTCGAGTTCCGGTGCGACGAAGTCGAGCGCGCGTGCCAGCGGCAGATACGGCTGCGCATGGCCGCTGATCAGTGCGCCGTTGTTCTGCGCGTCGGCGAGTTGCGCGAGCGGCGCGATGTTCGGCCACTCGGCGAAGCGGCTGTCGACGATCTCGATCGCGGGCAGGATCCGGCCGACTTTCGCGAGCACCTCGTCGCGCGCGTACGCATGCGCGCGCGGCGCGAGCGGCTCCGCGAAACGGAACGCGATCTCCAGTTCGACGAGCACGCGAAAGAACCCGCGCCGCTCGACCTGCGCGGGCGACGCGAACACCTTCGACGCCGGAATCGGCGCACCGGACGCCGCGCCCCCCGGCGTGCCCGCACCGATCTTCCAGCCGCCGGTCGTCGTGCCGAGCCCCGCGATCACCGCCTGCTGGACCGCGTACGCGGTGGCCGCATCGGGCGGCAGATGCTCCGGCGCCACCGATTCGATCAGGTGATGTCGTCTGCGCGCACTCACGAGGCGCTGCGCGAGATCGTCATGCGTCATGTCTGAGTCCTTTTGTTGTACGGTCGCGGCACGCGGCAGCCGGTCAACGCGCAGTGTACCGCGCGCCCGCTGCCGTTCCGGCGCGGCGTCGTCCGCCTGGCGACGCCGCGCCCGACAATGTACCGGAAGCGATGCGCGGCGGCGTGCGGCGAATCACGGACGCGCATAAAAAAACCGCCGCGGCCAGGTCCGGCGGCGGCGGTTGGCGTACGGCGCGACGATTCAGAAGGTTTCCCAGTCGTGGTCCGAATGCGATGCGTTCGATGCGGTCGGCGGATTCGATGCGGGCGATGCACTGGCCTGGGCGCCCGCGGCCGCCAACGCGACGCCTGCGGCCGACGGCGCGGCAGCCGCGCGTTCGACCGGCGGCGCCGCGCGGCGGCGAACCGCGGCGGCGTCTCCCGCGCCGGACGCCGGCGCTTTCGCGGATACTCGCGCGGGCCGGGGGGCTTGGTGCGCGCCGTGTTCGCCGGCGCGTGCCGCGGCCGGCGCCGGCGCGGCGATCAGCGCCGGGCGCCGCTCGACCGGCGCGGGCATCAGCGCGGGTGCGGGCGTGGGCGTGTCGATCCGGCCGTCCAGCGCAGCCACCGGCCCGGCAGCGCCGGCCGACGCGCCGTTGTCGACGTGGAACACCGCGACCGCCGCCTGAAGCCGCGCCGCCTGGTCCTCCAGCGACTGCGCCGCCGCGGCCGCCTGCTCGACGAGCGCCGCGTTCTGCTGCGTGGTCTCGTCCATCTGCACGATCGCGCGCCCGACTTCGTCGATGCCGCGCGCCTGCTCGCCGGACGCCGCCGCGATCTCGCCCATGATGTCGGTCACCCGCTGCACCGCGCCGATCACCTCGCCCATCGTGCGTCCCGCCTCGTCGACGAGCGCCGAGCCGGCCTGCACGCGTTCGACCGACGCGTCGATCAGCGCCTTGATCTCCTTCGCGGCCGTCGACGAGCGCTGCGCGAGCGCGCGCACCTCGCCCGCGACCACCGCGAACCCGCGCCCCTGGTCGCCCGCGCGCGCCGCTTCGACGGCCGCGTTCAGCGCGAGGATATTAGTCTGGAACGCGATGCCCTCGATGATCGAGATGATTTCCGCGATCTTCGCCGAACTGTCGTTGATCTCGCCCATCGTGCCGACGACCTGGCCGACGACGGCATTGCCGCGGTTGGCGATCGCCGACGCGTTCGCCGCGAGGCCGCTTGCCTCGCGCGCGTTGTCGGCGTTCTGCTTCACGGTGCCGGTCAACTGCTCCATGCTCGACGCGGTGTGCTGCAACGCCGACGCCTGCTGTTCGGTGCGCGACGACAGGTCGACGTTGCCGGCGGCGATCTCGTGCGTCGCGGCCGCGATCGATTCGCCGCCGAAGCGCACCGCGCGCACCGTGTCGGCCAGACTGCGCTGCATTCGCGCGATGCCGGCGAGGAGTTCGCCCATCTCGTCGCGCGAGTGCACGGCGACCGGCCGGCGCAGGTCGCCGGCCGCGATCGCGTCGAAGTGCGCGAGCGCGTCGGCGAGCGGCCGCCCGATCGCCCGCCGCAGCATCACGAACGCCATCGCCGCCGCGACGATGCCGGCCACCATCGCGGCGAAGCACGCGATGCGCAGCCGCACGAACTCGCGCTGCGACGCGTCGAAGTGCGCGCTGGCCTCGGCCGACTGGTGCTGCATCAGCGCGTCGTCGGCCTTCGCGAGCGCGTCGTAGGTCTCCTTCAGCGCCTTCGCGCCGGGGACGACGTGCGCGCTGTCGCCGGCCGTCACGGTCGCCGCGAACGCGTCGGCGGCCCGATGCAGCGCGTCGCGGTGCGCGGACACCGACTGCACGAGCGGGTCGCCGGCTTCGCTGCCCGACAGCGCGAGGAATTTTTGCCACCAGTCGTTCGAGATGCCGCGCATCATCCGTGCGCGCTTGACGGTCGGCGCGACTTCCGGCGTGCCGATCAGGAACGCCGCGCGGTCGAGCACCAGCCGCTCGCGCGCGGCGAACAGCTCGGCCTGCGCGATCGCGCCGGACGCGGCCATGCGCACGCTGAAGGTGTCGCGGCTCGCGGCGTTCGAACGCGTGAGGCCGACGAGGCCGAGTGCGCTGACCGCGACCACGAGCGCGGCCAGAAACGCCATCGTCAGTCCGATCCGCGCCTTGATGCTGATTCCCTTTTTCATGTTGTCCTCGTGACGCCTGATAGCGTTCCGGTCTCCTGCACGTGTTAACGGCAGCGGCGCACACCGGCTTGACGGCCGCGATTCCAGGGAAAGTACGGGGACGTTTCGAACCCTCCGGATCTTCGGCACGAACCGGCACGGTTGCGGGTGCGCGCCGGCCGCCGTGAAGAAACGAAAGGGAATGGGCGGGCGGGGCTGCCGCGCGTCGCCGATCAGCCGCGCATTTCGGCGAGCGTCGGGATCGACGGCTGCGCGCCCGCGCGCGTGACCGACAGCGCCGCCGCGCGTTGCGCGAAGCGGATCGCCGCGTGCGGCGCGACGCCCGCCGCCAGTTGCGCGGCGAGACCGCCGATGAAGGTGTCGCCGGCCGCGGTCGTATCGACGGCGGCGACCGGCGGCACCGGCCAGTGCGCGGCCGGTTCGTCGCCGCTCAGCACGCATACGCCCTGCGCGCCGAGCGTGACGAGCACGTTGTTCGCGCCGGCCGCGCGCAGCGCGTCGGCGGCCAGCAACGCCTCGCCGGGAGACGTGACCGCGAGACCGGTCAGCGCGGCCGCCTCCAGTTCGTTCGGCACCAGCCAGTCGACGAGCGGCAGCCAGTCGTCGGGCAGCGGGCCGGCCGCGGGCGCCGGATTCAGGATCGTCGTCCTGCCGAGGCGGCGCGCGGCGGCGAGCGCGGCGCGCACCGCGTCGGCCGGCGTTTCCAGTTGGCAGACCACCACGTCGGCATGCGCGAGCACCGCCTCGTGGCGCGCGACGGTGTCGGGCGTGACCTCGCCGTTGCTGCCCGCGACGACGACGATCGCGTTCTGGCTGGCGTCGTCGACGACGATCAGCGCGACGCCGGTGGGCGCGTGCGCGGCCGTTTCGAGCGCCGCACAGTCGATTCCCTCGGCGACGAGCCCGGCGCGCAGCCGTTCGCCGTTCGGATCGGCGCCGACGCAGCCGACCATCGCGACCCGCGCGCCGAGCCGCGCGGCGGCGACCGCCTGGTTGCCGCCCTTGCCGCCGGCGACCTGCGCGAACGCGCGGGCGGCCAGCGTCTCGCCGGGGCGCGGCAGGCGCGGCGCGCGCGCGACGAGGTCCATGTTCAGGCTGCCGACCACCGCCACGCGGCCGGTGCGCACGTGCTGCGGGCGATCCTGTTCGCGGGCTGCGGTCACGTCGGGGATGGCGGTGTCGTCTGTGGTTGCCAAGGTGTGCTCCTGCGCTCGGTGCGGCCGCGAAGGGCCGCCGATGCGGCAACGGGCGCGGTCGCCAGAAAGCCGCGGCGGCCCGCGGGTCGCGTGGGCCGCGAAGGCTAACGGTCGTGCGCAGCCGGGGCGGGCCGAAGGCGGCGAACACCGCCGGCCGCAAGGCTGCGGGCTTCGCGAACCGCGAGCGGCGCGAACGCTGTCGGCCGCAACGGCTGCGGGCGCTGCGAACCGAGAGGGTCACGAATGCTGCCGGCCGCGATGGCCTCGATGGCCTCCATGGCCGCGAAAACCGCACGCGCCGGAAATCCCGGGAGCCGCGAACGCCGCCGGCCGTCAGGCCGGGCGCGCCGCGACCCTACCGCGAACTTCGCGAACACCGCCGGCCACAATGGCCGCGAAAGCCCGGAAGCACCGCAAACCTCGCACCCGGCAATCCTGTCGTGCCCCGGTCGGCGCAGCTGTCCCGTCGCGCGTTACGCCGCGAGCGAAGCCGGCAGGGGCGCGCGGCCGCTCCACGGCCCGGTCGATTCGCGCACCACCAGTCGCGGCGCCACGACCCGCCGCATCGACTCGCCGCCCTTGTTGCCGCCCGTGATGCGCTCGATCAGCGTCTGCGCGGCCATCTCGCCCAGCGTGCGCACCGAATTGCCGACCGTCGACAGCGAAGGATACGTATACCGGGAAAGCTCGATGTCGTCGAAGCCGATGATCGAACAGTCGCCCGGAACCGAAATCCCGCGTTCGGCCGCCGCGCGCAGCGCGCCGATGCCCATCATGTCGTTCGCGGCGAAGATCGCGCTCGGCTGCACCGTGTCGAACAGGCGCAGTGCCGCGCGATGGCCGCCGGCGCTCGACGCGTCGCTCTCGACGAGCGCGCCGTCGAGCAGTTCGACGCCGTGCTGTGCAAGCGCGCGCAGGAAGCCGTGCACACGCATCGCGCTCACCGCGGTCGATACCGGCCCGGCGATGCAGCCGATCCGCGCATGGCCGAGCGCGAGCAGATGCCGCGTCGCCAGCCACGCGCCGCGTTCGTGGTCGATCTGTACGAGGTCCGCGTTCAGTCCCTGGATATTGCGATCGACGACGACGACCGGCTCGTTCGCGTTCGCCAGGGTCGCCGCCAGCACCGCGTCGTCGCCGCCGGACGCGACGATCAGCCCGTCGATGCGTTTTTCGTGCAGCACGCGCAGGTAGCCCCGCTGCTTGGCCGGATCGTCGTCCGAATTGCAGAAGAACACGCAGTAGCCGTGCACCGCGCAGATGTCCTCGACGCCGCGCGCGAGTTCGGCGAAATAGGGATCGGTGCCGTTCGGCACGAGCAGGCCGACGGTCGCGGTCGCGCGCGCCTTCAGCGAGCGGGCGACCGCCGACGGCACGTAGTTCAGCGCGCGGATCGCATCCTCGACCCTCGCGCGCACGCTCGCCGACACGGGGCGGGAGTTGTTCACGACATGCGACACCGTCGTGAACGACACCCCGGCCACGGCGGCTACATCCTTGATTGTCGCCATTGCTTTCCGATGCTCCTGCCTTGTGCTGCCGTCACAGCACGTATAACGGCAGCGCCGCGCGGTTCTTGAGCACCGGTTTGCGGAATCTGCGGCGACACGGGCGCGCGCGTCACGACCCGCGTCACAGCCAGTTGTTGCGGCGGAACATGATGAACAGCACGACGTCGATGACGATCATCAGCCCGATCGCCATCGGATAGCCGAAACGCAGGTGCAGTTCGGGGATGTACTGGAAGTTCATCCCGTAGATGCCGGCGATCATCGTCGGCACCGCGAACAGCGCCGCGAACGAACCGAGCCGCTTGGTCACCTCGCCCTCCGCGAGCGAAATCATGCCGAGATTCACCTGCACCGCGGTGACGACCATTTCGCGGCGCCCGTCGATCATGTTGGTCACGCGCACCAGGTGGTCGTAGACGTCGCGGTAATACGCCTGCATGCCGACGCAGATTTGCGGGATGCGCCCGCCGATCAGCTTGCCGACCGCGTCGACGAGCGGCGCGACGTGGTGCTGCAGGATCACGAGCCGGCGCTTGAGCGAATACAGATCCTCGATGATGCGGCGCGCCTCGGTGTGCGAATGCTTCTGGAAGATGCGGTCCTCCAGTTCCTCGATTTCGTTGCCGAGCGCCTCGATCGCGGGCATGTAGCGGTCCACCACGCTGTCGATCAGCGCATACAGCACGAAGCCCGCGCCCACCTTCAGCAGTTCCGGCTCGCGTTCGCAGCGCGCGCGCACGTCGCTGAAGCCCTGCTGCGCGCGGTGCCGGACCGACAGCACGAAGTTCGGCCCCGCGAACACGTTCATCTGGCCGGTGATGATCTCGCCGTCGTCGTCCACCTCGATCGTGTGCAGCACCGCGAACAGCGTGTCGCCGTATTCCTCGATCTTCGGCCGCTGGTTGCCGTTCATCACGTCCTCGATCGCCAGCTGGTGCAGCCCGAATTCCTCCTTCATCGCCGCCATCTCGCCGGCGTCCGGGTCGCGCAACGCGACCCACACCAGGCACTCGGGTTTCTCCAGATAGTCGCTGATATCGGCGACCGGAATGTCGGTCAGTTTTTTCCCGCCCTGGTAGGCGGCGCAATTGATCAGCATGTCGTGTCGTCCCGCCTGTCGCGCGAGCGACGCACGCGCGATGAATGAAAGATCGCCCGTCAGTTTAAGCGCTTCGGTCGGCGACCGTCACGAGGACCGGGGGCCGTCAGCGCGCGACGCGGCGGATCGTGATCCGGTGGTGCGCGTCGAACGCGACGCTCGCGCGGTGGGTCCCGCGCGGATCGACGACGAAAGGCAGTTCGACGACCGGATCGAACTGCGTGGACACGCCGAGCCGGTGCACGCCGGGCGTCAGGTACAGCCGCAGATATTCGCCGTTCATCAGGTCGGCCACGCGCTCGCCGTCGACGTAGACCGATGCGTCGCGAAAGCGGACGATCAGGTCCGACGCGCGCTCGCGGCGCACCTCGACCGCGACGAGGCCGGCGCCGGGCTGCGTGTAGCCGCGCCTGACGATCCGGTCGGCCGGCACCGCGCGCAGCGGCACGGGCGGCGCGGGCGTTTCGGCACAGCCGGACAGCGTCGTCGTCGCCGACAGCGCGGCGAACAGTACGAGACTCGCGACGACAGCCGAGCGCGCGGCGGCAACCGGGCGTGAATGCATAACGGGGACTCCGTGGGGGACGCGTGGCGGATCACGGCGGCGGATCCGCGCCCATGATAACGGCCTCCGGCGTCCCGCTACCGCGCGACCGGAGACGGACGGCAACCCATCGGACTTCGACTGGAACTTCGGCGGCGGCGCGGCGCCCGGCTTCGGCATCGTCAAGCTGACGTGGCCGCAGACGAACGGCAGGTTCCGGAACGGCCCGGCCGGCGTTCGTGGCGCGGCAGGTCGGTGGCCGCGTGCAGCGGGAGCGGCAAGACTGCGCGCCGCGGCGGCCACCGCGGCGCCCTCCTTCGTCCCGTCCCCGACGCCCGACGCGCCAAACCCGCCGCTTCACACCGCCTTATACCGCCAATTCCACGCGCGCATCGAGCGTCGCGCCGTCGTACAGCCGGCCGAACCGGTTCGCGAGGAACGCATTCAGCGGCACCTGTTCCTGCCGCACGAAGCCCGCCTGCGGCAGCCGCTTTTCGCGGAACAGGTCGATCACCGCGCACAGCGCGCCGGCCGTCGTGATCTGGATCGCCGCGAGCCGCCTGCCGCAGACGGTGCCCGCGAACACCTTGCGCATGAAACTTTCCTGCACGAGCAGCCCGTCGCGCATTCCCGTCACCGTGACGAACACCAGCACCACGTCCTGACCGGTCGCCGGCACCGCGCGGCGCAGCATCGACTTCAGCGTGTCGCGGTCGTCGGCAAGGCGCAGGTCGTCGAGCAGGAACTGCATCAGGTCGCGATGCCCCGGATAGCGGACCGATTTGTAATCGAGCGAGCCGACCCGGCCGCCGAGCGTCGCGCACAGCGTGCCGAGGCCGCCCGACGTGTTGAACGCCTCGTACTCGACGCCGTCGAGCGAAAAATGTTCGAGTCCTTCGAGCGGCTGCATCCATTGCGGGCGGCCGTCGCGGATCGCCTCGCACGGCTGGCAGTATTCGTTGATGAGGCCGTCGACGCTCCACGTCAGGTTGTATTTGAGCGCGTTGGTCGGATACTGCGGCAGCGCGCCGACCCGCATCTTCACGTCGCGGACCGCTTCGAAGCGGCTCGCCAGTTCGTGCGCGGCGATGCCGACGAAGCCCGGCGCGAGCCCGCATTGCGGCATGAACACGTGCGCCGCGCCGTCCGCGAGCGCGCGGATCGCCTGGGTCGCGCGCACGTCCTCGGTCAGGTCGAAGTAATGCACGCCCGCCGCCTTCGCGGCGGCCGCGACGCTCACCGCGAGGTAGTACGGCAGCGCGTTGACGAGCGCATCGATACCGGCGAGCACATCGCGCAGCGCGCACGCGTCGGCCGAATCGACGGGCCGCGTCGCGATGCCGGCCGCCGCCAGCGCATCGAGCGCGTGCGCGTCGCGGTCGAACGCGACCACGTCGTAGTCGCCGGTGTCGTGCAACAGATGGGCAATGGTGTGGCCGATCAGGCCTGCGCCTGCGATCGCGACTTTCATGGACTTCTCCGTCGGGCGGATGTTCCGGTGGATGGCCGCTCCAGTGTAAGGACGAAGAAAACCAGTTGCGACCTGCAACCTGTTGCGCGTCGCCGGCGATTTTCGACACTTCGACGAACCGCCGCGACAGAGCGTCGGCGCCGCGCGAAAGCAGGCGCGCCGCTCAGCCGGTGACCGCGCCGCGATCGACCTTGCGCGCGAGCACGATCGACGTCGTGGTGCGCTCGACGCCGGTCATTGCGCCGATCTGGTCGAGCAGATCGTTGAGCCGTTCGGGCGAGTCCGCGCGCAGCCACGCGACGTAATCGTATTCGCCGCTGACCGCGCACAGCAGTTGCACTTCGGGCATTTTCGCGAGGCGCCGCTGCACGTCCGCGCCGTGCTTCGGCGCGATGATGAGGCCGACCCACGCCTGGATGCTCGCGTCGAGCACGTCCTGGCCGAGGCGCACACCGTAGCCCGCGATCACCTGCGTGCGTTCGAGCCGTTCGATCCGCGCGAGCACCGTCGTGCGCGCGACGCCGAGCCGGCGTGCGAGACTCGCGACGCTGTCGCGCGCGTTTTCCTGCAACAGCGCGACGAGGCTGCGATCGAGTTCGTCGAGTTGGTCGAGTCGAGGGGGTCTCATCGCACGATGCGTTCATCAAGGTGGGGCCGCCATTATCGCGCGACGCTTACGATGCGTTTCGTTTGTAAGCAGTTGTCGCAATCACGATGCTCGCGTTGCCGGAGCATGGTACTAATAGCGGTTGCGATGGTCAGCGCTATCGCTCCAACTCGCCAAGCCACGATTCAAGGAGCAACAATGAAGAAAACTTTCGTCGTCCTTGCCGCTACGCTGTCGATCGGCAGCGCCTTCGCACAGACCGCCACCACGACCGCCGCGCCGGCGACCGCAGCATCGCGGACCGCGGCCGCCACGCACCGCGAGCAGCATGTCGAACAACGCATCGCGTACCTGCATTCGGCGCTGAAGATCACGCCGGCGCAGGAAACCCAATGGAACGCGTTCGCCGACGTGATGCGCACGAACAACCAGACGATGACCCAGTTGTTCCAGCAGCGCAAGCAAACCCTCGCGGACCGCAACGCGCTCGACGACATGAAGCAGTACGCACAGATTTCGCAGGCTCATGCGGACGGCATGCAAAAGCTCGTCGCCGCGTTCGAGCCGCTGTACAACAGCCTGTCGCCGGAACAGAAGGTCGCCGCCGACAAGGCGTTCCGCGAGCACGGTCATCATCCGGTGCGCGGCAAGCTGCGCCACCACGGCTCGAAGCCGGCGAGCGAAACGCCGAAGCCGGAAGCCGGCGGGAAGTAAGCGGGAAACGTATCGGCCGGGCGGCCGGCTGCCGCCCGGCCCGTAGCGGCAGCGTTCGCGGCCATTCACAGCCATTCGTGACCACTAGTAGCATTCGCGGCAGATCCGGCGCGGGCTGGCCGCAACCTCGCGGCAAGGTAATGGCAGGTTCGCGGGACCTTCTCCGCGATTTCGCGATCCCCGACTACACGCATCCGCGCGATCGCGTCATCCGCCGTCCCGCGTGCGCGCCGGACGGTTTCGCGGTACCCTTGCGGGCCGCGCGACAGGCCGGGCCGTCCCGTACGCCCCGGCCTGTCGCGTTCTTCGCACCGTCTTTCGCGTGCCCGCCCGCTTATCCACCATGATCGAACTGACCCAGCTCGACCTGCGCCGCGACCCCGCCGCGCAACGCGTCGTCAAGAACGAGATCGTCGCCGTCGAATTCGCCGCCACCGACGGCGAATTGACGAGCCTCGAAGGCCCGAACCGCTATGCGCGCGGCGACGCGCTCGTCACCGGCTCGGCCGGCGAGCGCTGGGTCGTGTCGCGCGAGCGCTTCGATCCGAAGTACGTGCCGGTCGACGCCGGCCTCGCGCATGGCGAGCCCGGCCGTTATCGCAATCGTCCGGCGGTCGTGCTCGCGAAGCGGATGGACGCGCCGTTCACGATCGCGCGTTCCGCGGCGGGCGGCGACCGTCTGACCGGCGCGGCCGGCGACTGGGTGATGCAGTACGCGCCCGGCGACTACGGCGTCGTGCAGGCCGCGCGCTTCGCGAAGGTCTATCGCGTCGCGGACTGACGCCGCGCGCCACGCACCGCGACCGCGTTCACGCGAACTCGTCGTCGAGCGCGACCTCCACGCCGCGCGGCACGCTCTCCCCTTTCGCATGCTGCTCCTCGAGCGAGCCGAGCGTCGCTTCGACATACGCGCGCAGCACCGCGAAGCTGCGCCCCCGCAGGCGCGGCGGCAGCGCGCGATAGCGCGCGAGCGCGGCCGGCGCGATCGCGATGGTCATCGTCATCCGCCGCGCGGCGGCGCCGAAGCGCATCGCGACCCACTGGACAGTCAATTGCGGCGCGCCGTCGTCGGCGGCCTGCTCGGCAAAGCGCGTCTGTTCGGGGAACAGGTCGGCGATCACGCGCGCGAGTTCCTCGAAGTCCGGGCTCGCGCATTCGTACAGATAGGCTTCCATCGATATCCAATGATTGACCGGACGGCTCACGCGGCGCGCGGATCCGGCCGGCAGTTCCGGCACAGCACGACCGCGACGAAGATCGCGACGACCACATACAGCCCGTCGACGACCGGCAGCGTCGCGAACCTCGCCTGATACATCGCGGCCGGCAGGTCGATCAGCGCATGCGCGACGATCGCGATCGGCAGGATCGACTTCGATCCGGCGCGCACGCCGCGCCACATCAGCACCGACAGCGCAATCTGGAACACGAACGCGGCCGCGCGCTCCAGCACGAACACGCCGGCGAAACGCGGCGACAGCGCGGCCAGCACCAGATGCACGCGCATCACCGACTCCACCGGCAGATTGGGCAGATGCTGGTCCAGTTGCCCGCGATTCGCGAGCACCGCGAACACGATCCATTGCAGTTGCACGAGCACGCCGACGAGCCACGCCTCCGCGCCGCCATGACCGATGCCGTAGCCGAGCCCGGTGCCGTCGCGCGGCAGGCCGCCGCGGCTGGCCGCGCGCCGTGCGAGCAGCCGCATCGCGATATAGCGTCCGACTTCCTCGCAGACACCGGCGACGAGGGCGCCATATACGACGAACGCGAGCGGATGCGCGAGCAGCGCCGCGACCGGTCCGCCGGGTTGCAGCGCGTAGCTGTTCAACGCGCGCTCGATCACCGTCGCGAACAGCGCGAACACCGCGATGCCGGCGACCGTGTCGCGCCAGTCGAGCGCGAACGGCTTGCGCAGACGCCGGTACAGAAAGACGGGCACGAGCGCAACGACGAGCGTCGCGAGCGAAAGACTGGTCAGCGTGATCGGGGCTACCGGCATGGGGTTCCTTGCGTCGATCGGCGCGCGTCGTGCGCGCCGCAACCCCGAATGATCGCAGATATCGGCCGGCGGGCGCGAGCGGTGCGGCGCGCGGCGCCGCTGCCGTCGCCGGGGCCGCGCGAGGCGCCCGCGCCGCTCAGCCGCCGGTCGACGCGCGCACGATCAGTTCGCCGGCGAACGCGTCGGTGCGCGCGGCGACGGCGATGCCTTCGATCCGCTCGTTCAGGAATTCGACCGCGCGATAGCCGATGTCGTGCGTCGGCTGGCGGATCGTCGTGATGCCGGCGAGTTCGGCCCAGTCGGGATCGTCGACCGACAGCAGCGCGACCCGCTGCTGCCACTGCGCGCCGTAGCGCGCGTTCAGGTGCCGCGCGACGCGCAGCGCGACCGGCCCGTTCGCCGCGAACAGCGCCGGCCGCGCGCCGCGCCGCGCCGCCGCCGAGAGGTGCGCGTCGAGCGCCGCGAAGCCGCGTGCGAACGCGTCCTCGTCCTGCAGGTCGAGCACCAGCGTGGCGCCGCGCGCGGCGGGCGCCGCGTCGAGCGCCGCGCGAAACGCGCGCTCGCGTTCGCGCCGCGAACTCACGTGCTCGAACGGCTGCACGACGAACAGCACGTCGTCGCAGCCGCGCGCGAGCAGATGCGCGGTGCCGGCGCGCGCGGCCGCCGCGTTGTCGAGGCCGACCACGTCGGCGTCGAGTCCGGCGATCGCGCGATCGATCAGCACCGCCGGGATCCCGCCGTCGCCGAGCGTGCGCAGCGCCGCGTCGGCGACGCCGAGCGCGTTGACGATCACGCCTTCGACGCGATAGGTCGTCAGCAACTGCAGATAGCGCCGCTCCATCTCCACTTCGTTCGCCGCGTGGCAGATCAGCGGCATGTAGCCGAGCGCATGGCACGCGGCCTCGACGCCTTGCAGCACCTCGACCGAATACGGATTCGCGAGGTCCGCGATCAACAGCCCGATCAGCCGGTTGCGGCCGCGCTTCAGGCCGCGCGCCATCTGGTTCGGCCGGTAGTCGAGCCGCTCGATCGCCGCTTCGATGCGCGCGCGCAACTCCGGCGACAGCGCGCCCAGTTCGCCGTTCAGATAGCGCGAAATGCTGGTCTTGCCGGCGCCCGCCTCGCGCGCGACGTCGCTGATGGTCGCGCGCCGCGGCGCTGCGGCGCCCGTCATCGCGTCAGCACCTCGGGGTTCACGACGTTGCGCGTCAGCGTGCCGTCGAGCGCGGCCAGCAGATTGTCGGCCGCGCAGCGCGCCATCGCGTGACGCGTCTCGTGCGTCGCCGAACCGATGTGCGGCAGCGCGACGACGTTCGGCATCGACAGCAGCGGCGAGTCGGCCGGCAGAGGCTCGGTCTCGAACACGTCGAGCCCCGCGCCGTGAATCGCGCCGCTCGCCAGTGCGTCGATCAGCGCGGCTTCGTCGACGGTCGCGCCGCGCGACGCGTTGATCAGGATCGCGCTCTTCTTCATCTTGCGCAGTTCGGCGGCGCCGATCAGATGATGCGTGTCTGCCGTCAGCGGCACCTGCACGCAGACGAAATCGGCGGTCGCGAGCAGTTCGTCGAGATCGACGCGGCGCGCGCCGTAGCGGCGTTCGGCGTCCGGGTTCGGGCGGCGGCTCGTGTACAGCACGCGCATGTCGAAGCCGAGCGCAGCGCGCCGGCCGACCGCGCCGCCGATGCGCCCGAGCCCGACGATGCCGAGCGTCTTGCCCTGCACGTCGACGCCGTATTGCGCGGGGCCGATGCTCGCGCTCCAGTGCCCCGCCTTGACCCATTCGGCCAGTTCGACGACGCGCCGCGCACTCGCGAGAATCAGCGCGAACACCGTGTCGGCGGTCGATTCGGTCAGCACGTCCGGCGTGTGCGCGAGCACGATCCCGCGCCGCGTCAGGTCGGCCACGTCGAACGCGTCGAAGCCGACCGAGATCGTCGACAGCGCCTTCACGCGCGCGCCGTCGAGCATCGCCGGCGTGATCTTCACGCTCGCGCCGATCGCGCCGTCGGCGTCGGCGAGCGCGGCCGCGAGCGCGCCGGGCACGTCCGCGTCGACGTCGACGAGGTCCGCGCGTTCGCGCAGCAGCGCGGCCACCTCCGCGGGCAGGGTCCTGTAGGCGACGATCCGGTGTTTCATGGGCGGTTTTTTCCTTGCACGGAGGGAACGGCGGCGGACGTGTGGGCGGCATCTGGCCTGACCGCGAGCGTGAAGCCGACCGCCGCGACGAGCGCGGCGCTCATGAACGCATAGGATGCCGCAGGCGAGCCGGTCGCGCCATTCAGATAGCCGACCACCCACGAGCCGACGAACGAGCCGAGCGCCCCCATGCTGTTGATCAGCGCCATCGCGCCACCGGCGACGTTGTTCGGCAGCAGTTCGGGCACGATCGCGAAGAACGGGCCGTATGGCGCGTACATGGCCGCCCCGGCGATCACCAGCAGCGCGTACGACAGCCAGAAGTGGCTCGCGCCGAGCGCGTACGACGCGGCGAACGCGAGCGCGCCGACCGCGAGAAACGGCCACACGTAGCGCCGCCGGTGCTGCGTGCGGTCGGACGCCCACGACGTGACGAGCATCGCGATCGTCGCCGCGAGGTACGGCAGCGCCGACAGCCAGCCGGTTTCGACCATGCCGAGCGACGAACCGTTCTTCACGATCGACGGCAGCCACAGCACGAAGCCGTACACGCCGATGCTCCAGCAGAAATACTGCGCGCACAGCAGCATTACCGCCGGCGTGCGGAACGCCTGCGCGTAGTTGCGCACCGGGCGCAGCGCCGCCTGCTCCGCGCGCAGCGCGGCGTCGAGGTCGCGCTTTTGCGCGTCGGTGAGCCACGCGACGTCGGCCGGACGGTCGCGCACGAGCAGCCACCAGCAGACGGCCCAGACCACCGCCGGCACGCCCTCGGCGACGAACATGTGGCGCCAGCCGAACGAATGCACGAGATAGCCGGACACGACCGACATCCACAGCACCGTGACCGGATTGCCGAGAATCAGCAACGTGTTCGCGCGCGAGCGCTCGCGCTTCGTGAACCAGTGGCTGATGAAGATCAGCATCGCGGGCATCACGGCCGCCTCGACGATGCCGAGCACGAAGCGGATCGCGAGCAGCGACGGAATGTGCGTGACGATGCCGGTCAGCGCCGCGCAGCCGCCCCACAGCACGAGGCTCACGAACACGAGCTTGCGCACGCTGCGGCGTTCCGCGTAGATCGCGCCCGGGATCTGGAAGAAGAAATAGCCGAGAAAGAACAGCGCGCCGATCAGCGACGACAGCCCGGCGCCGATGCCGAGGTCGCGGTTGATGCCGGCCGCCGACGCGAACCCGTAATTCGCGCGGTCGAGATACGCGAGGCTGTACGTGATGAACACGATCGGCATGATCGCCCACCAGCGGCGCGGGGCGAGCGGGGAAGTCGGGGTCATCGGGGTCTCCGTCGTGGGTCGTGTCGGGGGGATGGGCGGCGCGTCAGCCGGCGTCGGCCGGGTCGGCTGGATCGGCTGGGTCGATCAGCGCGGCTTCCAGCGCATCGAGTCGCGCGCGCGCCGGCAAGCCGTCGGAGTCGCCGCTCACCTGCACCGCGAGCGCGCCGATCAGATTGCCGCGCGCGACCGCCCGCGGCAGCGGCCGTCCTTCGAGCAGCGCGCTCAGCACGCCGACCGCGAAGCCGTCGCCGGCGCCGACCGTATCGACGACGCGCTCGACCGGCTGCGCGCGCACGAAGCCGTCGGCGTCCGCCGTGCGGAAATACGCGCCGTCCGCGCCGAGCTTCACGATCACGCCGCGCGCGCCGCGTTCCAGATAGAAGCGCGCGATGTCCTGCGGCCGGTCCGAGCTGGTCAGCAGCGCGCCTTCGGCGAAGCCCGGCAGCACCCAGTCCGCGTACGCGGCAAGCCGGTTCAGCGTCGCGATCATCGCGTCGCGCGACGGCCACAGCGTCGGCCGCAGATTCGGATCGAACGAGATCGTGCGGCCCGCCGCGCGCATCTCGCGCGCGAGCACGAACGCGAGTTCGCGCGAACTGTCGGAGATCGCCGGCGCGACGCCGCTCAGATGCAGATGCCGCGCGCCGAGCACGTAGGCCGCGTCGTAGTCGTCCGGCGACAGTCGGCTCGCCGCCGAACCGCGGCGGAAATATTCGACCGCCGGATCGCCGCCGTCGTCGCGCCGCGCCTTCAGCTGGAAGCCGGTCGGATGACGCTCGTCGGTGGTCACCGCGCGCGCGTCGATGCGCTCGGCCGCGAGCGTGTCGCGGACGAACCGGCCGAACGAATCGAGCCCGACGCGGCTCATCCAGCCGACCCGGAAGCCGAGCCGCGCGAGGCCGATCGCGACGTTCAGTTCCGCGCCGGCAGCACGCTTCGTGAATTGCGACACGTTCGCGAGCGGTCCCGCTTCGTTTGCGACGAACATCGCCATCGCCTCGCCGTAGGTGACGACATCGAGCGGTACGGCCATCAGAGGCTCCTGCTTCTGCTTCGGTTCTGCTGCATGGGTCGGTTTGCGCGGCGCGCGCTCACGCGGCGGCGAGCCACGCGACGTGGCGCGCGGCGTCGTCGGCGACGTGCGCCGGGTCGAATGGAAATTCGATGCCGCGCGGCGCGCCGGGCGGCAGCCACGCGAACGCCGCGCGGCACAGCGGATCGCCGGCGGCCGGCGCGGCCGCGAAGCGCCGCGCGCCGCTGCCGGCGACGGCCTTGCAGTGCACGTACTCGACATACGGCGCGAGCGCCGCGGCCGCGAGCAACGGCGGCTCGTGCCGCCACTGCCAGTTGCCGATGTCGAAGGTCATGCCGATCGGCAGGCGGTAGTGCGCACGAGGCGTGCTCATGCGCGCGGCCGAGCCCGCGGATTCGAGCGCCCGGAACAGCGCGACGAACTGGGAAAGCGCGCCGCCCTGCCCGACCTGGCCGTTTTCGACGACGACCCGCGGTCCGCCGATCCCGCCGCCCGTCCCGTCACCGATCTCATCACCCATCGCGCCGCCCGCCTCCGCGAGCACGCGCTGCAACCGCGCCGCGTGAGCGTCGCCGCCGAAGCCGCCGAGTTGCAGTTTCACGAAGCGCGCGCCGAGCGCGCGGCCGTGGTCGAGCGCGCCGCGCAGCGCCGCTTCGTCGAGCGCGCCGTTCTGACCATACAGCGCGTCGGGCGTCGACCACACCGCCCACAGGCCGGCGCGGCCGATCGCGGCGCCGAGCGCCGCCAGCGCGCGCGGGTCCACCGTCGCGTCGTCCATCAGTTCGCGCCGGACTTCGAACGCCGCCGCGCCCGCGCGCCGGGCCGGCTCGATCCACGCCGCGTGTCCGTCGCGCCGCACCGCGTCCGCGCCGAACGCGCTCGCCACGATTGCCACTTCCGTCATTGTTCCGCACGGCCCCGCTGTATCAGCGGAAATTGGAACCGGTTCCATTCCGCTGTCAAAAAAAGGCGCATCGCGCCGTGAATCGACGCGAATAGTGCGCCGCACCGCTGCGGGTCGCCATCGTGGTTATCCCTGACCGCCTGGCTGCCAGGCCGCTCAAAGCGGCGCGGCCGGCTGCATGCACAGATCGAGAAAGCGCTGCGCGACCCGCGACGCCGCGCCCGCGTGCGGCACGAGAATCGACAGGCGCCGCGCGAGCGGCTCCGGCGCGATCCACAGCCGGCACAGCGCGTCGTCCTCGTGGCGCATCGACATCGCGGACACGAAGCCGATTCCCATGCCCGCCCGCACCGCCTCCTTCACGCCCTCGACGCCGGCGATTTCGAGCGCGACGCGCATCGGCACCGCCGCGCGCGCGAACGCCCGCTCGACGATCTGGCGCACGCCGGAACCGTCCTCGCGCAGCACCAGCGGATACGCGCCGAGCGCTTCGAGCGTCGCGCGCGCGGTCCCGCCGGCGGCGCTCGCCGCCGCGGCGGCGAGCGGATGCCCGCGCGGCACGATCGCGACGATCTCGTCGTCGCGCCACGGATGGATCGCGGTGTCGGGCGGCAACGGCATGCCGACCGGGCCTTCGATCATCGCGACGTCGAGCGAGCCGAGCATCGCGACGACGTCCGCGGTATTGCCGCTCGCGGTCTCGACGCGGATCTCCGCGTACTGCCGGTGAAACGCGGCGATCAGATACGGCAGCAGATAGCTGGCCGGCGTGGTGCTCGCGCCGACCCGCAGCGTGCCGCGTTCGAGCCCGCGCAGCGCGTCGCGATACGCATGCGCGTCGCGCCACGTGTCGCGCAGCCGCGCCGCGTAGCCGGCCAGTTGCTCGCCGGTCGGCGTGAGGCGGATGCCGCGCCCGTCGCGCAGATAAAGCGGCTCGCCGAACTCTTCCTGCAACAGCCGCAGTTGCCCGGACACCGCCGGCTGCGACAGATGCAGCGCGAGCGCCGCCCGGCTGATGTTGCGGTGCTCGGCGACGGCGGCGAAGGTTATCAGCTGATCCGGGGTCATGGGTCGTTACTATCGGGTTTCCCGATATTTTACGTCACAAATCACAATTTTTCATATTGATATACCGGAATTAGCATTAGCACCATTCGTTGACGCCCTGTGAGAACTGCCATGTCCACCACCCCGTCTCTTTCCCCGCTGCCGCGTCCTGCCGCGCGGCATGCGCCGCCGTCGACGCGCGGCCAGTTGAACGGCGTATTGTTCGTCGCGCTGTTCGCCGCCGCCGTCACCCGCCTCGCCGCGTTGCCGGCGATCGCGGGACTCGGGATCAGCCCGCTGATCGTCGGGATCGTCGCCGGCACGATCTACGGCAACGCGCTGCGCGACGGCATGCCCGAAAGCTGGTCCGCCGGCATCAACTTCTCCGCGCGCAAGCTGCTGCGCATCGCGGTCGGCTTCTTCGGGCTGCGCGTGAGTCTTCAGGAAATCGCGCAGGTCGGCCTGCCGGGGCTCACCGAATCGATCCTGATCGTCGTCAGCACGCTCGCGGTCGGCACGTGGGTCGGCATGAAAGTGATGAAGCTCGACCGCGACACCGCGCTGCTGACCGCGGCCGGCAGCGCGATCTGCGGCGCCGCCGCGGTGCTCGCGTTCGAATCGACGTTGCAGTCGAAGCCGCACAAGAGCGCGATGGCGGTCGGCAGCGTGATGCTGTTCGGCACGCTGTCGATGTTCCTGTACCCGCTGCTGTATCGCGCCGGCTGGCTCCATCTCGACACGGTCGGCGCGGGCCTGTTCTTCGGCGGCACGATCCACGAGGTCGCGCAGGTCGTCGGCGCCGCGAGCAACGTGAGCCCCGAAGCGACGCACATCGCGACGATCGTGAAGATGACCCGCGTGATGTTGCTGGTGCCGGTGCTGCTGGTGCTCGGCGTGTGGCTGAACCGCTCGGCGCGCGGCGCGGCGGCGGACGGCGCGCACCACGCGCACGGACGCGGCAGGCTCGCGGTGCCGTGGTTCGCGCTCGGCTTCCTCGCGCTCGTCGTCGTGAACTCGATGCACGTGCTGCCCGCGACCGCGACCGGCGCCGTGAACACGCTCGACACCTTCGCGCTGACGATGGCGATGACCGCGCTCGGCATCGAGACCCGCATGTCGCAGATCCGCGAAGCCGGCCCCCGCGCGCTGACGACCGGTCTGATCCTGTACGTGTGGCTGATCGGCGGCGGACTCGGGATCACGTGGGCGGTGCAGCGCCTGTTCGGATGATCGCGCGCCGGCCCCTGCCGCGGTCCGCCAGCCCCGCCAGGTGCGGGGCTTGCGGCGTTGCGGCGAGCGCCTGCCGGCAGTCCGCGCGCCGTCCGCGCGGATTGCGCGCGATACTTCGTTCTTCGGCCTCTCGCAGGCGCCTTCACGGAAGGAGCATCGATGGCATACGAACTGTATTACTGGGACGGCTTGCAGGGCCGCGGCGAATTCGTGCGGCTCGCGCTGGAGGAAGCGCAGGCCGACTATGTCGACGTCGCGCGCGGCGCGCCGAAGGATGGGCGCGGCACCGACGCGATGACGGCGCTGCTGGACAGCACGCGCGAGCCGCATCCGCCGTACGCGCCGCCGTTCCTGAAGGACGGCGACCTGATCGTGCCGCAGACCGCGAACATCCTGTTCTATCTCGGCCCGAAGCTCGGGCTCGCGCCGAAGGACGAGCGGCTGCGCTATGTCGCGAACGGCCTGCAACTGACGATCGCCGATCTGGTGACCGAGGCGCACGACACCCATCACCCGATCGCGAGCGGCCTCTACTACGAGGACCAGAAGGAAGCAGCGAAGACGCGCGCGACGGACTTCATCGATCACCGGATCCCGAAGTTCATGCGCTACTTCGAGCGCGTGCTGCTGCAGAATCCGGACGGCGGCAAGCGCCACATGGTCGGCGACGCGCTCAGCTACGTCGACCTGTCGATGTTCCAGATCGTCGAAGGGCTGCGCTACGCGTTCCCGAAGGCGACGAAGCATTTCGCCGATCACTACCCGCACGTGGTCGCGCTGCACGACGCGGTCGCGAAGCGG
>Ga0164242_10002527_pt1 | contig 21161 bp, 14 predicted proteins | sample OricomgcompostMG_FD_108783 | JGI IMG/M metagenome (GOLD analysis project Ga0164242, IMG submission 108783) | Miracle-Growth compost microbial communities from Emeryville, California, USA - Original compost - Miracle growth compost (MG) ... | reverse complement strand
GCGCGAGCTGCCGAGCAGAAACGTCGGTTGACCCTGGCTCGCCGGGCCACCGTGCACCATTGCCGCCGCCTTCTCCCCGATGGCGAGTTGACCAGCGGGCGACAGCGCCCGCATCCCCCTGCCACTACGCAAGGCAGCGACGATGTCGAGAATATCGTGCCCCTGCTGCAGCGTATCGGTATCGTCATAGCCGCCCGAGATGCCAACCCCGCGGCGATCCATCGCCAGTATGTCGAAGCCCGCCTGGTGCAATTCGTACCAGACCTTGCGCCAGTAGCGCTCGCCCTGGACGCCGGTGGTGTTGTTCGGCCAGTCGTCGTCGGGGATGGTCTTGCCCGTCTTGGAATCGACGACATAGGCGACGTCTTTAGGGTCGTCGATCGCGGTGATGCGGTCGCCGCCGCCGCCGTTAAAAATGACAAGCGCCCGCTGGCGCTTGCCATCGCCATCATCGACCCCAGCGCCACGGATATACCAGCCACGGATCTTGATGTCGTCGGCCATGTGCATTTTCAGCCGCTCATAGGCGTCGGGCGGCGCGGTGAATTCCACGATATAGGTGTCGGGATCCGCCGCCGCGATCGGTTCATTGTAAGGGACGCGGGCGAAAAAGCCGGGCCGCCGCACCGTGGACAGATCGGTATCGCCCCCCTTCTCATCGATCTTGCCCAACAGGTAGCGGCCGTGCGGATCGGTGAGAAAATGCTCGCGATTCGGCGGGTGCCGCTTAACCACCTGTTTATAAACCCGTTTGCGGCACTTCTTGTCTTCCTTGCAGGCGTTCCATCGCGCGCGCAGCTTGGCGTCGGTGAACTCGGCAACATAATAGTCGCCGCGATAGCCCTTGGGCGGATGGTCCCGGACGGTGGTGAAGGGAATACAGGTCCGCGACCCCACCTTGGTCGGCAAGATATAGCCGGGAAGCATCATGTCCCGGTCATAAGCAACATATGCATGGCACTCGATTGGCGGCACCGGGGAGCGAAGCGAATGATAGACCGACGTGGGGTGATGCTCGCGCGCCTGCGCGATGGAGGGCATCGCTAGGGCGAGGATCGACAGCAAGGATAGCAGACGTGAGATGGATGTGTTCATCGGTCGGTCCCCCGGTCTGATGCTGGAATGAGGTCGGAAAGTCGTTGCGGCATCGCGAAACCATGGGCGAAGGGATCTTCGCTCTCGGCCACGAATTCGGCGCGCCCCGCGTAATAGGCGCGGCCTGCGACACTAATGCGCGATATGATGCCGCCGCCGGTGTCGGCGCGGCTGATCAGCGTGCCGATGAATCCCTCACCCGAGACACCGCGCACCTCGCACGATTGTCCGACAACAAGTTTGTTTCGGGCCGCCGCGAGCGCGAAGCGCGCAGTGACGCCACTCCCGGTCGGCGAACGATCGACCTGCCCTTCGGCGAACACGCAGAGGTTGTAGCTCCGCTCACCCGCGCTGGCACCCAAAGGTACGTCGTCGGTGAGAATGGTGCCGTAGAGGAAGCCGAGATCGGGCTCGGTGGGATGCCGAACGGCGAGCTGTTTCCGCGCCGCCGCGGTAATCGCGGCGCCGGCCTGGACCAGCCTGTCGAGCGGGGTCGTCATCAAGGACAGGCCGATCCGGGAGGCCGGCAGGATCGCGTAAAAGGCGCCGCCGTAGGCGATGTCGACCATCACGCTGCCGAATCCTTCAACACCCACCGCGCTGTCGAGCGGGCCGGCGAACGAGTCGACGCTCTCGAACGTTGTCACGCCGCCGTCGACGGCGACGCGAACCAGTCCGCATGGTACTTCAAGAATGAAGGCGGCGGCGCCGTCGACCGTTGCCACCCGGCCGCTATCGACCGCCCAGCGGCCGAGCGCGATCGTCGCGTGGCCGCACATCGTGCTGTAGCCCTCCTGGTGCGTGAACAGCACGGCGAGATCTGCATCTGGATGACAGGGCGCCACGGGGATCACGCCATACATGCCGGCGTGCCCGCGCGGCTCGAGCATCAACATCCGGCGCAGGTGATCGAACCGTTCGAGCGCATTACGGCGCTTCTCGATGATGTTGGCACCGTCGAGTTCGGGATAACCGTGCTCGACGATCCGAACCGGCTCGCCGGCGGTGTGGAGGTCGACAACCCGGATTGCGTTGGGCTGTGGGGCCGCCATCAACCAAGACTTCCGGTTCTGCCGGCGACGGCGCGATAGACAAGCGCAGCGGCAGCTATATCGGACAAGGCGGTGCCCACGGCCTTGAACAGCGTGACTTCGTCAGCCGACTGGCGACCCGCGACCCGGCCCGCAGCAAGGTCGGCCAGCGAGCCGACGATTGCTTGGCGATCGAGAGCGCCATTGGCGATCGGGCCGGCGAGGTCGCCCGATTCCACGATCGCTTCGGGCGAATCGACATAGACGCGCGATCGCCTCACGCAGGTCTCGTCGGCCTCGCGCATTGCCGGGGTGAAGCTGCCGACGAGATCGATATGCGTTCCCGGCCGCAGCCATTCGCCGCAAATCAATGGTTCGGTCGACATTGTTGCGCAGCTGATGATGTCCGCCTCGCCGGCGGCATCGCGCAGCGACGCGGCGGCTACCGCGTCGTGGCCGCTTGCTCGCAGGTGCGCTGCAAGGGATTCGGCCTTGTCGAGAGCCCGCGCCCAGACCGATACGCGGTCAATCGGTCGCACCGCGGTGAAGCTATCAGCCGCGAGCGCCGCAATGCGACCGGCGCCGACGATCAGCAGTGACCGCGCATCGGCGCGCGCAAGAAACGAGGCAGCCACCGCCGACACCGCCGCGGTGCGCCGGTCGGTGATCTGGGCGCCGTCGATTAGCGCCAGCGGCCGGCCCGTCGCCGCGTCGCACAGCAAATAGGTTGAATAGACACCCGGCAGGCCGCGCTTGCCGTTCCCCGAATAGATCGTCGCGACCTTAACGCCGAGATAGCCGCCCTCCTGCCAGGCCGGCATCAAGAGCAGCACCGCCTGCGTGCCCTCGGACCGTGGTATATCATGATGGTGCCGCGGCGGCACGGTCGCGCCGCTGGCAAAGGCCAGGCGCAGCGCCGGCACGAGCTGATCGAACGGCAGCGCCGTCCGCGCTTCGTCCGGTCCCACCACCACAAGTTCGGACTCGGCGGTCGATCGTTGAATCGCCAATCCTTGCCCTCCCCTCTTATGAGTCGAAGGGCACTATTGTCCTATTCAAGACGAAAGTACAAGAGTTGTTAAACGACCGTCGCTTCGACGTCCCTCGCGCTGTCGAGATGAAGCTTCATCAGATCGTGCGCGCGGCGGTTTCGGCCGGCGGCGATCGCATCCATGATCTCGACGTGCTCGTCGATCGAATCGATGACGCGCTCGGCGCCATTGACCCAGTCTATGTTAAGGAATGACCGCAGCTGGTTCTGCCGCTGCACGGCGTCGAGAATGTACTGGTTGCCCGAGCAGCGGGCGAGCCCTTCGTGAAAATCCGTGTTGATCTCGAACAACTCGACAGCCATCGTGTCGCGCCACCGCCGCTTGCGGAACGCAAGGTGGCGCTCCCGGCTACGCTCCAGCCACTCGCGGTCGAGCTCAAAGGTCGGCTCGACCAGACCGGCCGGTTCGACGATGCTGCGAAAAGCGTAGCTGTCGATGCGCGCCCGGCCCGAATTGATCGGCAGTGCGAAGGACCAGCCGTTGCCCGGCTTACGCTCGACAAGGCCGAGATCGGCGAGCTGTCGCAGGACACGAACCACCGTCGCCAGCTTGGCACCGAACAAGCGTACGATTTCCTGCTGGCTGCACTGGTCGGGCAGCGCGCCTGAGTTGCGCGCTTTGGCGATCGCGATGAAGAGCTGTCGATCCTCCTCGTCCTCAGGGTTGACGAACTCGACCTCGGGGGCCTCGGTCACCGGCGCGGTCAGTACATAACCTCGATTGGCGCGCGCCTCGACCGCGCCTTGTTCAGCGAGCAGCTTGAGCGCGCCGCGTACCGGGGTGCGCGACACATCGAACTGGCGACACAGATCAAGTTCGACGAGGTGATGGCCTGGCCCAGCGCCCTGTTCTTTGAGCAACCTCAAAATCCGCGCCGCGAGATCGGATTGCAGCCGGCTCGGCCCCGATGTCTTGTCCTGCTTGTCGCGCTGCGCTGCCATTGTCGCCATGATGTTCGAATCCTGCTCTGGGTCTTCAACCTTTCCGCAAAATTACACTTTCACACCTAATGATGCAAAGCGTTCGAACGATCGGCGCGACCGGTCGCGCGAAAAAGAGGCGCGACCGATCATTGGCCGCGCCTATCAGCCGGCGACCACGTGCCGCCAGCAGTCCCTTTCGCCTTCAATACCTAAAGGCGAGCGAAAATTTCACGATCCCGGGAAGTGATTCCGCGAGAGAATCGCCGCCAACCGACGCCCAATAGCGCTTGTTGGTGATATTCTGGCCGTTGACTCGCAAAATCAGCTCATGCGTGTCGACATGGAAGGCGTAGGACGCGCCGAGATCGAACGTCGTATAGGCCGGCGTGAAGGCGAGGTTATTGGCATCCACCGCCTGCGTGCCAGTATGGTAGACGCCCGCGGTGACCTTGAGGTTAGGGTCAAGCCAAGAAACAGTATATTCGCCGGCCAGCGACCAGGTTTCCTTCGGCGCGCCGTCGACGCGGTTGCCGCCGATCCCCGGCTGGTCGTGATAATGCGCCGAAAGCGCGGTCGCAGTAGCATACAAGGCAAGATCGGGAAGAACATAGCCGGTCAGGCTCGCCTCGACACCCTCGTACAGTTCGCGGCCGTTGGTATAATAATGCAGCGTAGAGGTACCTGGAAGGTTGGCGGCATAGGCTGCACCGCGATCGATCCTGAAATAGGCCAGCTGAAACAGCAGATTGGTTTTGGGTTCGAGTTTTAGGCCAGCTTCATATTGCGTGCTGGTCGTCGGCGGAAAAACTTCGTCGGCATTGTCGGTAGTCGACGGCGCCGCAGCAGTTTCCTCCAGCCCCTCGATGTAAGTGCCGTAAAGACTTGCCCATTTTATCGGCTTGAAGACGACGCCCGCAGAGTAGGAAGTCGGCTTCGCCTGATAGGGCGTTTTGGTACTCAGATTGATCGAGCCGTCGTCCTTGTAATCGCTCTTGCGGATGCCCCCGAGGAACTGAATGACGTCATTGAAACTCAACCGGTCGAACAGGTAAATGCCCTTGTCATCGATATGCGAGGCTGCCGGCAACGCACTGTAGATGAGGCCCGGATCGGGTATCACCACCGGATCAGCAAAGTTCTGAGTAAACTTTGTTCGAATATTGGGTGACGAGGCAAAGGAGCTGATCGACCGCGCTGCGCCGAGCAGGATCTCGTTTCGTACCTTGCCCAAATGTATCGTGCCGGCCAGCTCGGCGGCGTAGTTGATATTCTCGAATTCAGCCTGCTGCGCGGAGAAGCGGACGCTCCCGTTGCCGTAGTCGGGGCTGGTCGGATCAAGTGCCGTCGTCAGATTTGCCGGCTGGAACTGCGGATTGTTGCGCTTGCGCGACATTCTCGATCGGCCCCAATAAGCCGAGATATTCCAGTCCCGGGAGATCTTGTATACTGCCTTGCCTAGCAAGTTGAGCTCGTGGGTCTTGTTGGCATCCCAGTTCGCGCCGCCGATATTGACGCTGGGATCGAGCAGTTTGACGTTCGGTATGTTGATCGAGCTCACGCCCGTGGGAACGGTCAGCAGAAAAAGCGCCGGTTCGACGATCGACTTTTGAATATACTCGACATCGGCGGTCAGCGTCAGCCTGTCGGTCGGCCTGTAATCGAACGCGCCGGAAGCGAGATACCGGCTTCCATCGGAAAAATCGACACCACTGTCGATATGTGCGGCGACGCCGTTGACCCGGTAACCGAACTTGCCGACCGTATCACCTACATCGACATGCTCGCCGATGCCGCCGTTGCTGTCGAAGAACGTGTCCTCGGCGAGGTAAAGCTCTGGGGTGGCGCGGCTCATCGTCAGGTTGACGATTCCGGATGGAGACGAGAAGCCGTAATAAAGAGCCGACGCGCCCTTCAATACCTCGACGCGATCCTTGTCCTCCAACGGGAAGGCGATCGCGGACAGCACGCGCAGCGATCCGTCTAGGCGGAAATTCGCCCGCGTATCGACCGGGATGCCACGGATCGCGATATTGTCATACGCGACCGTGCCTGTGCCAGTCGTCGACACGCCCGCGGTATTGCGGACCGCGTCGATCAGGTCGACCGCCTGCTGCGATTTGAGCACCGCCGACGGGATCACAGCAACGGTCAGCGGTACGTCAAGCACCTTGGCGTTGCGGAAGCTGCCCGATTGTACCACGTCGGTGCCGAACTGGTTGTTGCGGTCGCCGGTCACGATGATGTCGGGGCCAGCTGCCTGGGTGTCCGCCGCGGCCCGGCTGGCTTCTTGGCCGTTTTGGACCGCGCCGGCGGTTGGTTGCGCCGCCGGCGCTGGCGCCGGCTTGGGATCGTTGTTCGCCAGCGCGGGCGTTGCCGTCAACAGGCCAACGGCGGCAGTCGTTGCCAAAAGCACGGTCTTACACTGCATCGCCCCGCCCATCATCATTCCTTCCCCGTTCGAGTTGAACCCGCGCTTGCTCGCCGGGCTTATGTACTCCTGATGACGATAGTGTCAGATTGTATTTTGTAAAGTAAAAAATACGAAATCTGGCGGAACCGTCAGGCGGAGGCGAGTTCGTTTATTGCAAGTGCCGGGGAAGCGGCCAGCAATTCGCGCGTGTAATCGCGGCGAGGCGCGGCGAAAACCGCAGCTGTTTGTCCCTCTTCGATCACCCTTCCCTGTTCAAGCACGACGACTCGGTCAGCGACCTGCTCGACCACCGCGAGGTCATGGGTAATGAACAGGCAGGCGAAGCCGCGCTCGCGCTGCAGGCGTCGAAGCAGCTCGATGACTTGGTGCTGGATGGTGAGATCAAGCGCCGACACAGGCTCGTCAGCTACCACCAGCCGCGGCTCCGAGGCGATCGCGCGGGCGATCGCCACGCGCTGTCGCTGTCCACCGGACATCTGGTGCGGCCGCCGCGCCTCGTAGCCGGGAAGGCCGACTTCGCCGAGCACCTCGGCGACCCGCGCGCGGCGCTCAGCGGCGGTCATTTTCGGGATATGGCGCAGTGCCGCACCAACGATCTCGCCGATCCTGAGGTGCGGCGCTAGCGACGAGAACGGGTCCTGGAAGACGAGCTGTGCATCGCGTCTGAAAGCGCTTCTACGGCTGCGGCTCATCGTCGCGATATCGTCGCCCTCGAAGCGGACCGTGCCGCTCGCTAGCGGCTGGAGGCCGAGCGCTGCACGGCCGAGCGTTGTTTTGCCCGATCCGCTGGCGCCGACGAGCGCGACGATCTCGCCTTCTCGGACCATGAGATCAACGCCGTCGATAACGCGCTTTGCAAGCGATGAGCGGAGCAGGCCGCGCGCGCCCTGGTACTCGATCACCGCCGCCTTGATCGACAGCACAACATTGTCATCCTTGGAAACCGCCGATCGCGTGCCATCGGGCCGCGGCAATGAGCCGATCAGCCTCGCGGTATAGGGATGTTGGGGCCGCGCGAGGACCTCGGCGGTCCTGCCTTCCTCGACCATCACGCCCTTTTCAAGCACCAGGACGCGATCGGTATATTGTGCGACCAGTCCGAGATCGTGCGTGATCAAGAGCAGCGCGGTACCCGTCTCGCGGGTCAGCGCTACCATCAGCTCGAGCACCTCGCGCTGGCTCAGCGTGTCGAGCGCGGTGGTCGGCTCGTCGGCGATCAGCAGCTTCGGCTCGAGCATCAGCACCGAAGCGAGCATGATCCGCTGCCGCATTCCGCCGGAAAATTCGTGTGGAAAGCGTTTGAGGCATCCTTCGGGATCGGCAATCCGCACCCGGCGAAGCATGTCGATGCTCCGCCGCTCGATTTCCTCGTCAGACAGGCCGCGGTGCAGCTTCAATCCCTCGGCGAGCTGGCGTCCGATCGACAGCGCGGGATTGAGCGAGGTCATCGGCTCCTGAAACACCATGCCTATGCCCGCGCCGCGAATCCGGCGAAGGTCGCCGCCTGAAAGTCCCGTGAGTTCGCGCCCGTCGAAGCGGATCGAGCCGACGTCGCGGTGAACTCCCGCCGCCAGCAAACCGGGAATGGCGCGCGTCGCCATTGTTTTGCCGCTGCCCGATTCGCCGACGATCGCCAGTCGCTCACCGCGGCCAAGCGTCAGATCGAGTTCGCGCAGCAGCACCGTGCCACTGGCATCGGCGACGATGCGCAAACCCCTAATTTCCAGCAGCGGCTCGGTCATTAATTTGCCTCCCGCGGATCGAGGCGGTCGCGCAAGGCATCGCCGAGCATGTTGATCCCCAGCAGGGTTGCGACGATGCACAATCCCGGCGCGATGCTGAGCCAGCTCGCGCTCGCCATGTACGGCCGGGCCGAGGACAGCATATTGCCCCAGGTCGGTATCGGTGCGGGCACGCCGACGCCGAGAAAGCTGAGCGCGCTTTCCGAGAGCACGACCCAACCAAACAAGCTCGTCGCCAGGATAAGCACCGGCGGCAGGACGTTGGGCAGCACATGGCGCCACATCGTGTAGAGCGCACCGTCGCCCGAGGCACGTGAGGCTTCGATGAACTCGCGCTCGCGGATCGACAGCGTGGCGGCGCGCACGACGCGGATCACCGACGGAAGATAGGCGATCCCGAGCGCGATGACGATGCTGTGTCGGCTCTGGCCGATTACCGCAATTAATGCGAGGGCGAGCAGGATTCCGGGAAAGGCGAGCAAGGCATCGCTAACGGTCATCACCAACCGCTCGGTCCAGCCGCGCAGGAAGCCGGCGATCAAACCGAACAAGGTGCCAGCGACGATGGTGATGACGACCGTCTGGAGCGCGATGAACGAACTGATCCGGGCGCCGAGCATCGCGCGCGACGCGACGTCGCGACCAAACTCGTCGGTGCCGAACCAGTGCATAAGGGAAGGCGGGGCAAGCGTGTGATCGAGGTCGATCGCCAGCGGATCGTAGGGCAGCCAGACGAAGCTGACGAGGATCACCGACACGAGCAGCCCGACGAGACCGAAGCCGAGCACGAGATGTATACGCGCCCTCATGACAGGCCCACGCGCGGATCAAACAGTGGATAAAGAAGGTCGACGACCAGATTGACCAGCACATAGAGCGCAGCGACGAACAAAAGGCACCCCTGCACCACCGGATAATCGCGGGCGAGCACCGAATCGACCATCAGGCGACCAAGCCCGGGCAAGGTGAACACCGTCTCAATTACCGCGATTCCGCCGAAGCAGCGTCCAAGCGTTAGCCCGACCAGCGTCATCGTCGGCGCAAAGGCGTTCGGAAAGACGTGCCGCGCCAGCACGGTGCGCTCGGGCAGCCCCTTCGCGCGAGCGTGGGTGACGTAATCGAGCCGCAGCACGTCGATCGCGCTCGATCGCATCATCCGCGTCAGCACGCCAGTTTCCGAAATGGTCAGCGTCGTGATCGGCAGGATCAGAAACAGGATTGCGGCGCTGGGACTTTCGGAAAAGGGGACATAGCCAACCACCGGCAGCCAATGCAGCGTGACGCCGAACAGCAGCAGCAACAGCAAGCCGAGCCAGAAGCTCGGTATGGCAAGAATGAAGCTGGCCGCGCCGAGTACCGCAAGATCGATCTGGCTGTGCTGTCGCCACGCGGCGATCATCCCGGCGATAATGGCAATCAGTGTCGCGAGCGCGATCGACACCAAAACGACAATCGCGGTGACCTGAAAACGCGACAGGATCAGTGCGCCGACCGGCTGGCCGGTGATGCTCGACGTGCCGAGGTCACCCGTCAGCGCGCGGCCAAGCCAGGAGACGAACTGCACCGGCACTGGCTTGTCGAGCCCGAGCTGTGCGTGGAGCGCAGCGATTGCCTGTTGGGATGCCCCCTCCCCGAGCATCACCTGAGCCGGGTCGCCCGGGATTAGGCGCACGAGGAAGAACACGATCAATGCGACGAGGAACAGCGTCGGGATCGCAAGTAGCAAGCGCTTGGTGGCATAGCCAAGCATCAGGGCTTCCCTCCAAGCGAAACGTTCCACAGTCGCTGCGTCTCAGCGGGCCAGCTCCGGAAACCCTGGACGGTGCTGCGCATTGCCGTGATGCGGCGCGTGTTGTACAGGATCACCGCCGGCGCATCGCTGCGGAACAATTGGTCGAGCCGATCGAAGATCTCCTGGCGCGCTTTCGGATCTGCGGTAGCGATCGACTGGCGCAGCATGGCTATCGCCGCGGGCGAATTCCAGGTCTTGCGCGGGTCCTGGGCCTTGTCGCCGGCCAACAGGCCAAAGCTCAACGAGGGATCAAGCCGAGCCGAGAACCCGAACACCATGGCTTGATAATCGCCGTTGCTGTAGCGCGCGAGCTGGCTCGCCCAATCGAGCGTGGCGATCTTTAGATTGATTCCCGCCTCGCGTGCCATCGCCTGAATGATGATCGCGTCGTCATACATCTCCGGCGGACTGTGGCTGGTGATGAGCTCGATCGGTTCACCGCGGTACCCGGCGGCTCGCGCCAGCGCCCTCGCTTCGGCCAAGTTCTGCCGGACCAGCGGCCGCTCGACCGCACCATAATAAGGACTGGCTGCGGGTACCGGCGAGCTGTCAGGCGTTGCGGTGCCGTGCGTTGCGACCCGGGTCAGCGCGGCGACATCGAGGCTGAGTGCGATTGCGCGCCGCAGCCGCGGATCCGCAAGCAACCGATCGCGGCCCTGGAAGAGGATGCAGTAGAAATCGAGCGATGGCGACGAGGTGAATTTGATGCCCGTCGCCCCGGAGACGTTGGCGAGCACCTCCGGCGCCAGCCCGTCGAGCACGTCGACGCTGCCGCGTAGCAGCGCCGCGCTTGCTGCCGCATCGTCGGGAATGTCCATGAACCGCACACGCTCGACCAGGGCGCGCTTGCCGCCACCATTGCCGTCGGGCGGCCCTGGCAGCGATCGGTAGTTTTTATAGCGCAATAGCTCGATGTACTGATTGTGGTGCCAGCTCCCCCAGCGGAACGGGCCAGTGCCGACCGGATAGCGCCACCTGCCGTCGGGCCCGACCGACTGGCGCTGGATGATGCCGGTGCCGGCGCAGTCGATCCGCGCCAATTCGGTCAGGAACAATGGTGCGGCATGGGCTAGAATGATCGTGACGCCGTAAGCCCCGTCGGGCTTTATCGAGACGACCGGGGCGATCCCGCCGGGGCTGAGGTCTGGCTTGCAACGCCACTCGCTGCCGGGGGCGAGATAACGGTGGAACGACCAGACGACATCGGCAGAGGTCAGCGGTACGCCGTTATGGAAGCGCACCCCGCGTCGGAGCTTGAAACGATAGGTCCGGCCATCGGGCGAAACCGTCCAGCTCGAGGCGAGCATCGGACCGGCCGTGCCGTCCTCGCGCGCGGCAACCAGGCCTTCGACGAGATGCATCATCACTGCATCGGTATTGGCGTCACGCTTCGTGCCGGGCTCGGACGAGGCGATGTCGGCGTTGATCCTGGCGCGGAGCACCGTGCCGGTCTCGACCACCGGCTCGCGTTGTGACGGGAGAAGCCACGCCACCGTCACCGCGAGGAGAATTACAAGGGCAAGGATTGCTTTACGCATCGACCGTGCCGGGCGCCCCTTTGACCGCCGGACTCGCGGCCAGCGAGTAACGGTCGTATTGCACGCCTTCGCTCGGCATCATCGCGACGTCCATCTCGCCCATCGCCGGCCGCATGATGAGCGAGGCGACCGTCGCGGTCTGCCCGGTGATCGACGAGGCCCGCGGCGGCACACAGATCGACAGCGGCGTACCGGCATCGTCGGCGAGGACGCGTCGCACGTCCTGGGTAGTGATCGCCTGCTTGCCTGCAAGCAATCGCCGTGCGCGCTGCTCGCGCCAGAAACTGCACGGCGAATCAGCGATGCCGGTCTCACGCAGCTTGGTTTGCGCGACTGGGCTGATCCAGTGATTGGTGTGAACGAGCAGGCCATCGACCGGCTCTACCACGAAGGTCTCGTCGGGGGCGCACTCGAGATCGTGGACGATGCCGGTCGGGCCGTGGCTGAGCGCGAGGTTATTCGAGCCCGATTTGGGCGTCGTGTAGATCGCGCCGAACGCATCCGAGGGATTGGCCTGCTGCAGCACCTTGCGGCGAATCAACGCGAGCGGCACGCCCATCTGGGAATAATCGCGTTCGCACTCGAGATAATTGCCAGTGACGGCGATACCGACTTCGTTGAAGCCGAATCGCGCCAGCCCGCCGGCTTCGGTGAACGTGAGCATATCGGGTCCATCGTCGACGCGGATCCGCAGGATCACGCAACTGTCGGCGCAAGTCGCCTTCCAGTCCCAGTTGTGCGCGTGAATGAGCGTCCCCTCGGCGGTTCGCTCGGGCTGGATGACGAGCGTCGTGCAGCCCTCGGCCTCGCGTTCGGCGCGAAGGCCCGCTCTCAGTGCCGGGTTGCCGGCGAGCTTGAGCAGCTCGGTGCGCGCATTGAGAAGCACGACCTGCGCGAACGGCACGTCGGCCCCCTCGGCGATGCCGCGCATTTCGTCGATATAGTCGGCGTCGAAATCGGCGATCATCGGTAGGTAGGCCTCGGCGAGTTCGGCGATGGCGTCGCTTCCCAGGCCCGCAGCTTCCATTTGGGCGAGGTAGTGCGCGACGCCCTGCCGGATCTCGCTCGCCGCCGCCTGGCCGTGCCGCAAGCCACGCTCGCGGGGCGAGCCCCAGATCTCGATCAGCTTGCAGGGCCGGCCCATTTCCTCTCCTTTGGTTCGCTTTGGCCGATGCGATAGCAATGTTCTATGAAACTTGAAAAGACAAAAATGCACTTGTGCTGGAACAATGGTACAAGTTAAGGTCGCTTCGACCGAAGCCTCGCCGGAGAGCAGCGAGCGACGCCTTGGAGAGGGAAAGAGTATGTCAGGCGATCCGCTGAGCGACGGGGTGTTCGAGGCGATCCGGGAGGCGCACGCCGCCATCCGGCCGCAAGTGAGGGTGACGCTGCTCGAACACAGCCATGTCCTCTCAACCGATCTCGGCTGCGAGGTTCATCTCAAGTGCGAGCACCTGCAGGAGACTGGCTCATTTAAGTTTCGCGGCGCGACCAATCGCCTGCGCAGCCTTGACGAGCATCAGCGCGCGGCCGGGGTGACGACCGCTTCGACCGGCAACCACGGCCTCGGCGTCGCTCGCGCCGGACAACTCGCCGGTGTGCGGGTGACGGTGTACCTCGGCAACGAGACCAAGCCCGAGCGGATCGAAGCGATTCGAGCGAAAGGCGCCGATATCGTGATGGTGGAAGGCTCACCCGGTCTCGCCGAGGCCGCCGCGCGCGCGGCGGCGGAGCGCGAGGGCAAAGTCTATGTCCCGCCGTACAACGATCTCGCGGTCATTGCCGGCCAGGGGACATTGGGCGTCGAAATCTACGAGCAATTATCCGATGTGGACGCCGTATTCATCGTCGTCGGCGGTGGCGGGCTGATCAGCGGCGTCGGGACCGCGCTCAAACATCTTGATCCGCAAATCGAGGTGGTCGGCGTGTGGCCGGAAAATTCCACCTGCATGTTAGGCGCGCTCGAGGCCGGCGAAATCGTCGACGTGATCGAGCGCGACACGCTGTCCGATTCGACCGCGGGCGCGATCGAGCTCGGATCGATAACCTTCCCGATTTGCCAGCGGGTGATAGACACCCGCATCATCGTCACCGAGGCCGAGATCGCCGCCGCGATGCGTCGAGTCGCCGCCGCTGATCATTGGATGATCGAGGGCGCCGCCGGCGTTGCGCTTGCCGGGCTGGTCAAGGAGGCCGATCGCTATCGCGGCAAAACTGTCGCCGTCGTGCTGTGCGGCCGCAACATCGCGCTCGACACCTATCTCGCCGCGATCGGAGGCTGACCAATGGTCTCCTGGATTCGACGTCACGCCTGTGTGGTCATGATGCTCACCCTCGCCGCCATCTGGTCCTCGCCGGCGGCAGCCGATACCGCTTCCAGTTGCGCGGCGCTCAAGAACCTGAGGCTGCCACACATCGAGATCAAAATCGCGACCGAGATCGTCGGCAGCTTCACTGAAGACATGGCGGTCGGCCGCCCGGCGCGGACCTATTCCCACCTGCCCACCTTCTGCCGGGTATACGGCGTCAGCACGCCGGTGGCAGGCTCACGGATCGGGTTCGAGGTATGGATGCCGGTGCGCGGCTGGTCGCATCGGCTGCACATGATCGGCGGCGGCGCCTATGTCTCGAACATCTCCTACGAGGACATGATCCCGCGCCTTGACGAGGGCGATGTCGCGGTCGGCACCGACACCGGCCATAGCGGCACCGATCTCAAGTTCGGTTGGCATCATCGTCAGCGTATCGTCGATTTCGGTTATCGCGCCGTCCACGAGACCGCGGTTACGGCAAAGGCGATCACCCGCGTCTATTACCGACAGCCAGCGGCCTGGTCCTATTTCAGCGGCTGCTCGACCGGGGGATATCAGGCCTTGAGCGAAGCCCAGCGTTACCCCGACGATTTCAACGGCATCATCGCCGGCGCGCCAGGCAATAATCGAACCAACCTGACACTGGCTTTTCTGTGGAATTATCTCGCCAACCACCATCCGGGCGATGACGCGAATCCGATTCTTTCGCCAGCCGCGCTGCTCTTGATCAACCAAGCCGTGACGGCCGCGTGCGACAAGCTCGACGGCGTCGCCGACGGCGTCGTCAGCTATCCGCCGGCTTGCCGTTTCGACGTGGCGACGCTGCATTGCCGCGATGGCGAGAAAGCAGGTACCTGTCTCACTTCCGACCAAATCGCCGCCGCCGAAAAGATTTACGCCGGCCCGAAGGATGCGCGTAGCGGCCAGCAAGTCTATCCCGGGTATCCGCTCGGCGCCGAAGGAGAAATGGCAAGTTCAACCGCGGCCTACCCCGGCTGGTCGGGCTATTGGGCGGAACATGCCGACCCCGAGGAGCCCTCTCGCGCTGACTTGTTCCGCTATTGGGTATTCGACAATCCCGACTGGAACTGGTGGCATTTCGATTGGGGCAAGGATGTCGATACCGTTCACCAGAGCCTGTCCTCGGTGTTCGATGCGGTGAACCCGAACCTCGCCCCCTTCGAGAAACACGGCGGCAAACTTATCATGTTCATTGGCTGGCAGGACCCGGTCGGCTCGGCCTATGAAGCGATAAATTATTACCGGTCGGTCGAGGCGCTAATTCCCGGCGCGAGCGAGGCAGCAAGGCGCCAAGCAGTCGAGCGGTTCGTCCACCTCTACATGGTGCCGGGGATGGGCCATTGCGCCGGCGGGCCGGGAGCGACCAACTTTTCCACCGCAACCCGCGATTCAACGCCGCCGGTGCTCGATGCGACACACGACATGACTCGGGCACTCCACCAATGGGTCGAGCACGGCAAGGTACCGGAGGCGCTGATCGCGACGCGCTACATTCCTGGCCACGACGGCATCGCCCCTGCTGAGCGGCCGATCGCGTTCCAACGTCCGATTTGCGTATATCCAAGCGAGCCGAGCTATCGCGGCGGGCCGACCAACTTGGCGAGCAGCTTCACCTGCGCGGCGCCACCCGATCGGCCAAGTCCCTAGCCGCGACCGTCGCCGCAGCGAAAGGCTGGCTCTCGCGAGGCGGGCACGTTCGGCTGCGATCGCGAGAAATCCGCTTTTGCTCGCAGCGCCTATCTGATTAGCGGCTGAACACGATCGATGTCGGGCTTCCCGTCTCTGCCACCACGGCAGGATCGCTTAGCGTTCCGCGCGAGGCATCGACCGTCAGACGGACGATGTTGCTACTTTCCTCGTTCGCCACGAACAGGTGGGCGCCGTCATCAGCCAACGCGAAGAAGCGCGGCGTCTTGCCACCCGAAGGCACCCAGCCGCGCGCTGTCAACCGGCCGCTCGCCGAATCGGTCGCGAAAAGCGCGACACTGTCATAACCGCGGTTCGAGGCGTAGACGAAGCGTCCGTCCGCGGACACCGCAATCTCCGACCCGCGGCTGTTGCCGGTAAAGCTATCGGGTAGCGCGGAGACGAGCTGGAACGGCCTTAACGCTCCAGTCGCCGGATCGAAACGATAAGCGACGATGGTCGAATCGAGTTCGTTGACGACATAAGCAAGTCGCCCGCCGGGATGAAAGGCGACGTGGCGCGGACCGGAACATTCGCGCGCTGCGGCCCAGTCTGCCGGTACCGCGTGGAGCTTGCCCTGCCCGTCCAGCGTGTAGACGACGACGCGATCGCACCCCTTGTCGGGCACGATGATGAAGCGGCCGCGCGGATCGAACTGGACCTGGTGGGGCTTGGGAAAGGGCTGTTCGACGCGATGTGGTCCGGTTTTCCCGTCGAACTCCACGATGTCGACCGGCTGACCTAGGCGGCCGTCCGCCTCGATCGGCAAGCTGGCAATCCCTGACTTCATCCCGTCCGCGACGACGTGGTTGGCAATTACCATGAATCGGTTTGAAGGATCGGGCATCAAGTGCACCGGATTGCGCCCGCCGGTGATGACCCGGTTGAGAAAGGCGACCCTGCCGGTCGCCGGATCGATGCGGAAGGCGCTGGCCTCGCTGCCGTCGCCATGAACGGTGTAAAGGTATCGACGAGTCCGGTCGAAGGCGAGATAGGACGGATTGAATAAACGCTCGACCAGTTGAACGAGGCTCCAGGCGCCGCTCGCCGGATCGATCGAATAGACGCTGATCCCTTTGCCATGTGCATTGCGTTCGCGGCTGGTCCGACAGCCGACATAGGCGAAGCGTGTCATCTTCCCTCCCTTGCGCATTGCGGCTGCGGCGACACTAGGCGCCGAGCCCCCGACGAGCATTGCCCCGACCACAGCCCGCCGCGACGGCGCCGCGCTCATGCCCTCGACCTTGCGCATTCCTCTCTCCGGCGTCGCTCTTCCGACGACGGGACTTGCTCTTTGTATTCCTAAATGTCAAAGAACATTTGATCGAAAGCGGGGTGAACAACAGGACATGGCGGGCAACGGCATCAGCGAGCGCGCCATCATGCGACGGGTGTTCTGGCGCATCGTGCCGATGTGCTTCCTGCTCTACATCGTCTCGTATATCGCGCGCGCCAACATCGGCTATGCGGCACTTGAGATGAACGCCGAGCTGGGCCTGTCGCCGAGCGCATTCGGCTTCGCGGCCGGCATCTTCTTCATCGGCTATTTCCTGTTCGAAGTGCCGAGCAACATGCTCATGGCGCGGTATGGCGCGCGAATATGGATCGGCCGAATCCTGACCGGCATGGCGGTGGTGTCGATGGCGACGGCGTTCGTCGGCTCCGCGACGCAGCTTTACGTGCTACGCTTCCTGCTCGGCATCGCCGAGGCCGGTTATTTTCCGGCGATCATCATCTATCTGACGAGCTGGTTCCGCGCCAAGGAACAGGCGACCGTGGTGGCGGTGTTCACCGCTGCTATTCCGGTGTCGTACATCATCGGCGCGCCGCTCAGCACCTTCATCGTCGATCATGTCGCCGGGCTTGGCCTCAGCGGTTGGCGCTGGATGCTGCTGCTCGAAGGACTGCCCGCGCTGCTCGGCGGGCTGGCAAGCTGGTGGCTGCTGGTGGACCGCCCGAACCAGGCACGCTGGCTCGGTGTCGATGATCGCAATTGGCTGGAAGCCGAAATCGCCCGCGAGCTGGCCGCGCGCGATGGCATGCGCCATCTCGGTACCTGGCGGGCGATCAGCGATCGACGCGTGCTTTACCTTGCGCTGATCTATTTCGTTTACCAGGCGGGCAGCCTCGGCGTCGGCTATTGGCTGCCTCAGCTGTTGAAGAACGCGGGTCGGTCGCTGACCAATTTCGAGGTCGGACTGATTGCCACCCTACCCTATATCATCGCGGCGATTGCCATGATTGTGTGGTCACGCCGGTCCGACCGGACAGGCGAGCGACGGCTGCATACCGCGCTGCCACTCCTTTTGGCTGGTATCGCGCTGGCGGGTGTCGTCACGGTCGCCGGCGTGATGCCGGCCACGCTTTTGCTGGCCGTCGCGCTGAGCGGTTTCTATGCCTTCAAGGCGCCGTTCTGGACGCTGCCCAATCAATTCCTGTCGCGCTCGACCGCCGCGGTTTCGATCGCGGCGATCAACTCGATCGGTAATCTCGGCGGTTTCGTCGGCCCATATGCGATCGGTCTCGTCGCGCGGAGCAGCGGCCGCGCAGCGACTGGCCTATTGTTCCTCTCCGCGCTGACGCTGATCGCTTTCTTAATGGTCCTGGCTGCGCGCCTTGCCCCTCAATCAGAGAACAGAACATGATTGCCACTCGCGAGATCGAGAGCGGCGGCCGGCGTTTTCGCATCGTCGATCTCGCCGCGCTGCGCGTGGCTCGATTGCCGATCGTCCACCGAATCCTGCTGGAGAACCTGCTTCGCCACGGCGATGCGGATCCGGCGATGATAAACCCCTGGCTGGAAAGCGGCCGCAGCGAAGCCGAGATCGCGTTTCGGCCCGGCCGCGTGATGATGCACGACACGACCTGCGGCCCGGCGCTGGTCGACCTTGCCGCTGCGCGCTCGGCATTGGCCGAAGCAGGCGGTGATCCCGCAATAATCAATCCGGTACTGCCGGTCGATGTTTCGACCGACCACAGCATTGCGGTCGACGTGTTCGCCTACCCCAATTCCCGACGCCACAACATGGCGCGCGAATTGGCGCGTAACGCCGAGCGCTATCGCTCAATGAAATGGGCGACGACAGCACTCGACAATTTCACGGTGCATCCGCCCGGAACCGGCATCATGCACACCATCAACCTCGAACGGCTCGCGACCGTCGCGACGATCGAGACGCGCGGCGACGCCCAATGGGCGGTGCCAGATACGCTGATCGGTACCGACAGCCACACGCCGATGGTCAACGGCATCGGAGTCCTCGGCTGGGGCGTCGGCGGGCTCGAAGCGGAAAGCGTGATGCTGGGAATGCCGGTAATGCTGCGCGTGCCCGACGTAGTTGGCGTGCGATTGACCGGCAGGCTGCGCGATGGCGTCAACGCCACCGACCTGGTGCTCGCCGTGACGCACCGATTGCGACAACTGCCGCTAGCCGGGCGGTTCGTCGAATTCTTCGGCCCCGGCGTCGCCACGCTCTCGGCGGGTGAGCGCGCGGTGGTTGCCAACATGGCGCCCGAATATGGCGCCTCGACCGGCTATTTCCCGGTCGATGGGGCAACGCTCGCCTATTTGCGCGAGACCGGCCGCAACGCTGCGCACATCGACCTTGTAGAAACGTACGCCCGAGCGACGACCCTGTGGTTCGACCCTTCAGCGGCGCCGACGTATAGCGACACCGTCGATATCGATCTTGCCGCAATCGAGCTTGCGCTCGCCGGACCACGACGTCCGCAGGACTTGGTTGCCCCTGCAAAAGTTGCTGGCCTGCTCGGCGCCCCTCGCGTGCAACGGCAGGGTATACCCGAACGGCCGGTCGCGATCGCCGCGATCACGAGTTGCACCAATACGTCAGATCCGCGCCAGCTGATCGCCGCCGGGCTGGTCGCCCGCAAGGCGCACGCGCTGGGGCTTCCGCCGATGCCGTGGGTGAAGACCACCCTCGCTCCCGGATCTCCGAGCGCCGAGCGAATGCTCGCGCGGGCCGGGCTGCTTCCTGACCTGGAGGCGATCGGTTTCGCCATCACCGGCTATGGCTGCACGGTGTGCATCGGCAATTCAGGGCCGCTCACTCCCGCAATCACCGCCGCGATGGCGAGCGGCCTGGCTCGGCCGGTGGGCATCCTGTCGGGCAACCGTAACTTTCCAGGCCGCGTCCATGCGCAAATCGAAGACGCTTTCCTCGTCTCGCCACCATTGGTCGTCGCCTATGCGCTCGCCGGCGATGCGGCGATCGACATCACCACGGACATTATCGGACGCGGCAGCGATGGCCGCGCGGTGCGGCTCGCCGACCTATGGCCAAGCGGCGCCGAAATCGACGCGGTTGCCGCAACGACGCTCGACCCGGCTGACTATGCCGCTGCCTACGCCGAAGCGGAGGCGAGCGCCGAGTGGGCCGCGCTTGATGCCCCGGACAGACCGCTGTTCCCGTGGGATGTTCGCTCGACCTATCTCCGCCGGCCGCCATTCGTCAGCGCCTCTGCCGAGACGCGTCTTGGCCACTATACGGCAACGCCGATCCTCGTGCTGGGCGACGACATTACCACTGATCATATCTCCCCGGCCGGCGCGATCGCGGCGAACAGCGAAGCGGGGCGCTGGCTCATAGAACACGGTGCTGATCCCACCGACCTCAACGTCTTCTCGTCACGGCGCGGCAATTGGGAAGTGATGTTGCGCGGCCTGTTCACCAATCGCAGTGTCCGCAATCTGCTGGCCCCCGATATCTTGCCGGGCAACACAATCCATTGGCCGAGCGGCGAGACGCTGCCGTTGTGGCAGGCGGCTCGGCGCTACGAAGCGGCATGCGAGCCAGTGATTATCGTCGCCGGCGACCGCTACGGCATGGGCTCGTCACGTGACTGGGCAGCGAAGGGCGCAAGCCTGCTCGGCGCACGCGCGGTGCTGGCTACCGGCTTTGAGCGGATTCACCGCTCCAACCTCGTCAACATGGGCGTAGTGCCGCTTCGCCTGCCCGCCGAGAGGCATCCTTCGTTGCTGCGCCTGCTTCCCGGCGATCGGATCGAGATCGACGCGGCGCCAGAGGTAATGGCACCGCGCGCGGCGATCGCGGTCGCGATCATCCGCCAGCCAGGTATTCGGGAAGAGATTACCGTTCAGGCGGAAATCGAGACCCAGCTCGAAGTCGACACGCTTTGCGCCGGCGGTATCCTACCGATGATCCTCCAGGCGCAGCTCAGCGCTTGATGCCGGCGAGCCGATCGAAAAAGGCGAACGATTGATCCAGCGCGGCGAGGCTGTCGCGCCGCGTCGCCCCTGGATCAGGCCCGATCAGGCCATGGTTGGCGCCCGGCACCAACACCAACTCGACCGGCGCGCCAGCTTTGCGCATGGCTTGCGCCATCGCCTTGCTCTGATCCACCGAGACCTCGGTGTCGGCGGTGCCGTGGATCAGCAGCATCGGCGGGGTGGTCCGATCGACATGATCGATCGGGCTCGCCATCCGCTCGGCCCCCTTGCAGGAGCCGGCCTTGCAATCGAGCAGATCTTGAATTCGCGTCGCGGTCAGTGCGGAGCCG
>Ga0164242_10002526_pt1 | contig 21163 bp, 18 predicted proteins | sample OricomgcompostMG_FD_108783 | JGI IMG/M metagenome (GOLD analysis project Ga0164242, IMG submission 108783) | Miracle-Growth compost microbial communities from Emeryville, California, USA - Original compost - Miracle growth compost (MG) ... | reverse complement strand
TGAGGACCATCATGAGAGAGTCAAGACGATCCACAACACGCTCCAGATTCCGGCCCATGAGCAGAGCCGCCGGTTGACCTGACGCCGATGACTCCCCGAGAAGGTTGTTGAGCTGTCCAGGGTCCTTCTTCATGTCGTAAAGCTCGGCCTCGTTTGAACACCACACCGAGTAGTAGAAACTGTACTTCTCGCTCTCGATACGAAGCCCCTTGTAGGTATTGTTCAAATAAGCATTGCCAAAACCGTCGGTATATCCATACTTCCCTTTATACCCATACCTCCCTTCCGGGATTCCAAGACCCCAAAACTCTATGCCGAGATGCTCTGGCCTGGACTTATCCTCTTCGTGGAGGTTTATCGGCTGTCCGTCGAAGTCTGCCCGCAATTCGTTACCAGCTAGTTGCATCATGGTTGGGGCGAGGTCTGTGTGCGAACTGACGACGTGCTGTTTCCTGCCTGCTGGGATACCCGGACCTCTCACAATCAACGGGATGTTGATGTCAGTTTCGAGCCCGCATTCCTTACCGGGGTGCATACGGTGCTGCGAGATATGGTAGCCGTTATCAGATGAATAGAATATATAAGTGTTGTCAATCGTCCCGGCTTCTTCGAGTCGTTTAACTAAACAAAGGATTACGAGGTTAGTTGTAGGAACAGAACAGACTAGGGGTGATAGATCATTGGAGGAGGCTGACCCACCTATTTTTTCCACCATTTCGTCTACAGATTGTAACGACCTTAGTCGACATCGCTGATATTCATCGTTGTACTCAATGACTGTATCGTTCAAGCGCGGTAGTCGAGATACCCAACTTACTCCACTCGGCTTCTCGGGGTTGAAGTTCAGAGTTCTAGGGATTTTGTAGTCCTTAAACAAATGCTTGTGTCTCTCCGCCACCTCGGGAGGGCCGGCTTTCATCTCAGGGTAGAGCGTCACATCAGCGTGAGGCGCAATTGGGGCCACTGTAAGGAAGAACGGTTTGTTTTTATCCTCAAGGGCCTCATCGAGGAACCCATATGCCTTCTCTGCCGTGACGTCCGGTGAGTACTCGCCAGCATAGTTAACCGGCCCCTCGCCGTTTCGTGTCATGCTGACATTGTAGTATTGATATGTGAACGGGTCAAGGATGAATTCCGATCCGGTATAACCCTTCACCGCGGGGGAATTGTAATTGTCTGTTGTGTGTGCGTTGAAGAGTTTCCCCGAGTAGTATGTGTTATATCCCGATAGTTGCATCCAGTAGGCCAAATGACGCTCGCTATAGCCCTGGGAGACAAACTTAGGATAGCCACCTAGTACCAATTAGCATTGTCCCTGTTGCTCCTCACTCCTCGATATACTGGGATTACCGTAGGGCGGGATGACGTCGGTGACGTTTGTGTTATGCGCGAGCTGCCCAGTCCACAGATTCACTCGACTTGGACAACATATCGCGACTGCGGCCAGGGTTAACAACGAGGCATGACCCTGGAGTCAAATGTGCGAGATGTCGCGCTCACCCGTGCAGTAATGTCTGGCGAAAGTTGTTCCCTCGTTCATGAGATATTTCTGAGTTAGAGGCATGTAGTCAAGGGAGTTCATGTGTGAGTCTTGGTCATCTGTAAGAATGAAAACGATATTTGGCCGCTTGGCGTCGCCGACGGCCAGAATGGGCCGCGCAAGTGAAAGCCAAGAGAGTAACAAGGCGTTGGTGAGCTGCATGGCGAATGATCAACAATTATCATGGGCCTAGCTAATACTTGAGACAGGACATAAACTACAGTAACTCCTCGAACATGTGAGGATGGCCCATCGAACACCTTTCATACACCATGATTCTCCGCCAAGACCTCTCAAGCATCTCGCTTAACCCTCGAGCTGTCGAGTCGTGTTAGCGTACCCACATGTTAGGCGCGTTGACTCCCCCAATCCAGTAAGGTCAGTGCTGAGCTCGGGCGAACATCTCCAGGGAGTGAGCTCCAAAATCCACTTTCCCCGCATCATCACCTTTCATGCACCAAGGGTTTCCGTTCATGAGTGGGAACACAGACATTTGTCACCAGCAATCTATTAGGCTGGTACCAAGTCCCGCTTAACGACAACCTTGTAGGCTCGCAGGTGACGATACTTTAGAAGGGCCCCCAAGTCTTCGCCGTCGCTCTCGGAGCCGTCGACAATATGGAGGCGGCCGATTGTCCACCGCCCACGACTGAGGATGCGAAGCCATCCTCGAGATCAGTTGCCAACCTAAGCCTGGATAAGTTGTACAGAAAGCGCGCTATTGATCGCGAAAACCAACGGGAGCTACGGTCAGTCTGCTTCATACTTGACCCGTTTCCTCCTAAGTGAGGAGAAGTCCGATCGGCTGATCGAAGGCTGGGCACAGAAAAAAGAACAAGGCGCGCCTGAACGAGATGGAAGCCGAGGTGCAGCGGCTGGCGGAGAAACTCCGCGAGTCGGAGACTGAAAGGGTTAGACTGACAAATCAGACTGAGAACCATCGGAGAAAAATCGACTCGGTCATGTCCATCCTAGGGTCGCTACAGGGTGGCCAGTTGCAGAGTAGTAGCCAGTACGAGGCACAACACCTACTACAAATGAAGTCACATTCGACCCCCGGATTACTGGAGTCAAAGGGTGGTGCAAGCTCGTTGCCTTCTCCGGGAGGTGAATTGAATCACCTACAAGGATTACAGTGCCCCCCTGGGCCGCCCTTCGGGTTTGGCGATGCCGGGCTCACTCCTGACCTGTGGAGCAATGGGGGCTTCCTTACCTTCGCCTTAGACGGCGAAACTCCAGTGGGGATGCACGACTGTAAAATTTTGCCATCCTCGGCACCCATCTCGTGTTTACTAATAGGTCTCTAGTCTCCCTTGACCTCAATAGCATTGGTGGCAATGCTTTCCAGTCGCCATTTCCCAACACGTACTGCCCTGCCGAATCCCCAGTGACGGGCGGTCCCCATACTCCCCATAATCCCCATACATCTCCCACCGAGGCCCACAACCACCAAGCCTTTGTGGATGCGCGAATCGAGGCCAACAGGTTGCGTACCAACGCCCCAATCTGGGCAATTGTTCCCACCTTCAGCCCAGCGACGTGTCCAGTAGATGCCTTGGTCATCTGGCTTATGGAACACAGACAGAAGCTTTTTAACCAGGACGGGAATCACCATGAGTTCACGAATGCGGATTTCCCAAGTGTTAGCTCATTGCTGAATCCCATTCTATATGAGCCTGATAAGCCTGTTGCCTCTACCATTGCACGCCATGTTGCAAGAGTGATCAGGGTCCATACCACTCCAGAGAAGATCGCGGTAGGCAGAGTAGCCTCGTTATCTTCTTCTTCCGCTGACATTTTGAGTTAGCTTCTGTATACTATCTGTCTGCTCATTCGAGTAGGTTATACCTAACCTCGTCATTACGGCTAGCTGAGAGCTGACAAAGTTAGTGGTACATCTGCCCCGTCGAAGAGAACTATGATGCTATCCCCGAGTTCATGCGGCCAACAGCCTCTCAGTTGACCGTGCCACATCCAGTGTGGATTGGGACGATCGGATGGTAAGGAAACGATCTCTGATTGTCCATGTTAAACCGCTAATAGAAGCGAAAGGCCAAAGGCTAGAGAGGCTCTGATACGGCATTTCGACCTCACCGTATATCAGGACTTCGCGCGGGAGATCAACGGGTCCTTCAGCATAAATTGGCCACATCAGCTGAACGGGATACTAGATGGGACTCCGGAAAAAGGCTTTGTTTTAACGCGTGCGTTTATAGAGCATCTCAGGGAACCAGCGAACTGGACGGTGGGGCAAGGCCTTATAGATGCGTTCCCCTTTTTGAAGGGAACAATGAATGTTAAATAGGGGAAGCTATAATCTAAGCACGGCGCTTTCTCTACGACTAATTCCACGTCCATGCAAGGGCCGCGAGGGCATGGATTTTTTTTTCTCGCTCTACTACATCTTTTTAAGGCTGTCTTGTTGGTATTGGTGGTTGGTAGGATCTTATGCGAGTCTTCGTTCCCTAATACCCATGGCAATGAATAGGGATGCAATACACGCAAGGAAGGCGATTGCTAGAAGGATATGTTAATACTAAGGTATTTAGAAGACGGGGGCGGAACGTACCAAAGTTCACTCTAGAGCCCACGACATACGAGTCCACAATCGCTTCGCGGAGCTTTCCTTTGAGAGAGTCGATGAACCGTACATCCGCAAGGGCCTTCTCAATTACATCGGGGCGATCCGGTATTTTCGTCCGCGCAACAGTTGCCATCACCACTCTCAAGATGCTAGCAGCCAGGGTTGCTCCAAGTAGGCTACCAAGGCTGCCACATAGGTACAGTCCGGCGCCGGCAATCGCGAGCTCTTCCTCTGTCGTTCCAGCGGTGATTGCAACAAAGGTGCTTGAGTGGGTGATTCCAGTCCCTAGGCCACCGGGAAAGATATACATAGCCTCCATAATGTTTGTATTTCCGGTCCACCGGACGGTGGTTAGGGCGTGACAATGAGCGGCGATGAAGGCGCCGATCATGGTGGGTAACCTGTATCTGCCATGTTGTCGGATATAGGACCCCGTTGCAAGGCCACCCAGGGTGTTTCCGATGACCGCGGGGATCAGGTAAAACCCAGCAGCCGTGGGGGAAGCCGACTTTGTAACCTGGAAATAAAAGGGGACAACGAACATCATCTACGTAGCGGTGGAGGTTAGCAGGGATCACCGCCGTTGCTGCTATACTTCTCAATCAGGCCCAACTTACAAAAGTCTGTGCAATGTTTTGGAGGAAGAGGATCATGTATGGCAGGATTACATCGCGCCGAACAAGCAGATCGAGCGGGAAAATGGGCTCCTTCGCAACCTTGAGCTCGACGTACGCGAATAAGACGGCTAGGAGAACAGAGGCGCTGAACAGGCCTGGGACTAGCGGATGTGTCCACGGGAACTGGTTGCCTCCCATGCTGATCGGCAGCAAGAATGTGACGATCATGGCGCACATGACAGTGGCACCTAAGATGTCGATTCTCTTCCACAGACTGGTGGGTGTTTCGGCACCCTCGACTGTCTTAAACACCGGCCGTGGGACATCTAGCCGCCAGGAAACCAAAATGATCGCCAAAATAGTCAGGGGACATTGAATCAAGAAGGACCTAACACGAGTATTAGCGAGCAGGTCGTTTCGTTCCGGGCCGCACGTCCCAAACAGCTCGGAAGTTCCAACTTACCATCTCCATCCCATAGTTTCTGCAAGCCAACCACCCATTGGACCTCCGCAGCTTCTTCCCACCGTCTGCACGATATTGACGTAACTCCTGTACGTGGCAACGTCCCTGAGTGGAACAAGGTCGGCAATGAGGAAGCTGACGACCGATGACATGCCCGAGCCGCCCGCGCCACTGATCAATCGGCCGATAATAACTGTCGACATATTCTCGGCCAGACCACAGATCAGGCAACCTACTGCAAACAGTACGTATGCCGTCAAGAGAAGAGCTTTGCGGCCGTAGATGTTACTGAGCTTCCCATACAGGGGCTGGGAACCGCACATTGAGAGCATGTAACCGGTGAGCAGCCATGATGCGTTTTCCAGACTTTTGAACTCGGAGGAGATCTCGCCGTAGGTCGCGAGGACAAGGGAAGTGTCAGCGTTGGCAACAAATACCCCTGCACAAGAAAGCCAGACTGGTTAGCATTATGCTCTACTTGCTATCGTTGATCCAAATCTCGTCGGGGGGGGGGGGGGGGATAAAAGAAAACGCGATCGCAAGATGTAGATCGTACCTATTAACAGCAGAGCCAGGGCACTGCCAAAACTGAAGTCCTCGCCTTTTGGAATGGCTTCCGGCTCTTCGGATCGCGTGCTATATCCTTCCACATCGTCACCGATGCTCTCGTACCGTATGGTAGTAGAAGTGTTTGGGCCTTGGGTGGGATCTGCTAACAGAGGCGTTGTATCGCTGACGACGACAACAGAGTCTGAGTTCTTCATCGGGAGCAGCAAAAATGTGGGTTACACGCCACTTTCGGGTTTTGCAACTACACAATTTCAGTTACACGGGGGGGAAGAGGTTGACAGCTTTCCTCGTCCCAAACTCCATATCAACAGTTCTCGGCCCTTACTCTCCATCCCATCAAACTTCTTGTTTTGCCGCGTTAACCCCCTTTCGCCCGAAGACCGACCTGTCGAACTCAGGATCCACCCGTTAATGGCGCGAGCATGTCGTGAAGCAATCCATCAAACTCGCTCGCCTGGTTCTCCAACATGACAAGCCATCCTCGGGCCTGTCCAGGCGCAGTCCGCCGCCACGAGATCCCAAATGTGGAGCAATCCAACACGACTCGACAGGTACGGGACCTAAACGCAAACCCACTGACCTCCCCGCTGACGCGGGTTACATTTCACGCTAGTCGGACACTGCATACAAACAAGCATGCCGCGCAGGGTTCCGCTGCATATCCGGAACAGTCCCCGCCTTTAGCGCCTGCGGCACTGACTCATTGCCGTTAGTCCGCGCTGCGCTTCAGTGTGGCATTCGTTAACTGTGTGATTTGGGAAACCATACCCGCATTTTGTTGCATCATTCCTGCACTGCTTGCACCAACAGACCTAATCACATAGTGTCAATAATAGCCTTCAGGGGCTTTATATGGAATCCAAGAGGCGCTAATCCCAGACCGGCAATTTCCGGGGTTGGGTCACCTGTAAACTTAGGGATTTGGGAACACACTGGTCAACGTCGAGCTCAGGACATATAACACTCCTGCGGACACGACCTCCAATGCCGCAGGATTCGACCACAGATCTCGCGGTGGCATCATCTATGAGAGACAGTCGTTCTCTCCTCTGCCGAGAATAGACAGCACACAATGGCCGTAACGACTGAAAAGCCTGCGTCGATAGTTCACCAAGTCGAGGATGGCCCCACTCGAGACCACATGGAGCGCTCCGACGAGGAGTTTGACGTCGCTCCCGAGGCTATCGGTACCGGCAACTTGCCCCCGGGCTACTTCTACAGCCCCAAGTTTGTCGGTACTCTGATTGGCGTCACGCTGATGAACATTAGCTTGTACGTTGGCTATGTCCTTCCGGTAAGTTCAGCCCGAAGAAACGAACTCAATCCTCGCCAAACTGATCCGATTTTGCGATCCAGGTGAATGTCCTCTCTATCATCAACGAGGACATCGGTCCCAGTCCCAATATTATCCTTGTCCCAATCGTCAAGACTCTGGGTGGCGGTGTTGGTGTGCTGCTTGTTGGCCGCCTCGGCGATATCTTTGGTCGGCGATGGTTCCTCATTGGCGGTCAATGCCTAGGATTGATTGGCGCCATCATGGGTGCGACGGCGAAGAACGTTAACGTACTCATGGGAAGCACTGCGTTCATCGGTGAGCAATCCAGAAACCCCCAGGATCGCCATGCATCGTTGCGTTAACACAGATTGTCAATAGGTGTTGCCGGAGCCGTGCAGCTCACCTTCAGTTTTGTTGTCCAGGAGCTAGTGCCTAATAAGTACAGAGGTTATGTTGTTGCCATCCAATTTATCCTCTCTTTCCCATTCGCCTGCTTTGGCCCGGTCATGGCCCGTAGCTTCGTGCTACACACGGAACAGGGATGGAGGTGGTGCTACTACCTCAATATGATTACATGCGGCCTGTCCCTCCTGTTGTTCTTCTTCTTCTACCACCCTCCCAACTACGGACTCCTTCACCAAGGTCAGTCGATGAGGCGAGAGCTTAAGAGATTGGACTACGTTGGCTTGGTTTTATACTGCTGCGGTTTGATCATGCTCCTGCTCGGTATCTCCTGGGGGGGCAAGATACACCCCTGGAACTCCCCAACTGTTATTGGCCTTCTCGTGGGTGGCATTACGACTATTGTGGTCTACTTTGTCTACGGTAAGCATGTTCAAGTCCGGACTTGGGTCGTCTCCATACTGACGTTTCATTTCAGAAACATATCTACCCTTCAAGCAAGTGCATGCCCTTGTCCCCATCAAGACGCTCAAGAGCAAGAACTTCATCGCCCTCTGCGTGACTGGTTCGGTGGCAACGATGGTCTACAACAGCATGAACGTTCTATGGCCGCAGATGATCGGCGCTTTGTTCACCACTGACATCATGAAGGTCGGATGGTACTCGGTAAACATCCGCCCACCGCATCAACTAGTGTATTGGGGAACCCCCAACTAACAGCTATTCAGTGCGCCCTTGGTGGTTCGGTAGCCTTTGGCCAAATCTGCGCTGGAGTTACCGTCCGGCCATTCGGAAAGGCCCTCAAGGCACACTGGCAGATGCGCGCGGCCGCAATGGGAATGTGCTCCTTCGTGGCGGGGATGGCCTCCATCACTATTGACCGCGGCAACATGGCTATTGCGTTTATGGCCCTAGCTGGCTTCAGTGTTGGGTACGTGGAGCTATTGGCTCTGATCATGGTTCCATTTACCTGCTCCCAAGCAGACATCGGACTTGCCTCCGGCTTCCAGTCCTCCTGCCGCGGTACCTCCGGAACCATCGTCACGGCCATCTACGCCACTGTGCTAGCCAACAGGAATCTCATCAATATCCCAGGGCAAGTTGGCCCAGCGGCCATTGCGGCAGGACTCCCGGAGAGCTCGGTGGCGGCCGCCATTGCCGCAGCCCAAGCGGGGACACCAGCTGCGTTCGCCAAGGTTCCGGGAATGACTCCCCAGATCCAGGCAGCTATCACGTTAGCAACGCGAGTCGCCAATGCGATGAGCTTTAAGACTATGTTTTTGGTCAGCCTCGCCTTTGGGGTGACGAGCGTTATTGGGTCTTTCTTCATCGGTAACTTGGATGAGCATCTTACCGATGAGGTTGCGAGGAAGTTGCAGGACAGGAAAGGTCCCCAGACCAGGAACGATGTGGAGGAAGCTAAAAGTCTATAGGCGCGCATCAATGTTACAGTCTTCGTCACTTGGCTAGCTGTTCTTTACGTTTATGAATCCCATATTATGTTGCCATCTATATCACGTTGCCGTCTGCTAGTTCTATCCTACGTGAGTGCAGTGCTTCAATCAATACACCACGGTAGCCTCTAGTACACGGCATACCTTACTATATAGGTTAAATATATAGTAGTAATTCCTAAGTTACTCAAGAAAGACGTAGCTATTAATGGGGAAATGCATTCGTCTATCATACCACTATTTCATGTCCACTATTACCCTCAGTTTCTTGGTAGTCCCTCCACTCTTTCATTAGGATTTCCTTCCTTATGCTTTTCGCCTAGAGACGACAGAATACCTGTCTCGACTAAATGCGCAACAGCTCGCTTAATCCACCACTGGCAGTCTTTGGCCTCGGCCTTCATTAACGGTACACCAGTTCCCCTCCCAGCGGCCGTCTTGATAACTTTGTTGAGACTGGGGCCTGGCGGTTCCACCTCTCTGCAAACCCTATCAATGGGATTGACGACGTCAGGCTTCTCGGTCGGTCCACCTAAGATACAGCGAGCCCCTTCCGTTTCTTCGCTCACCGACGCAGTTGAAAGCAATCAGATAGGGAAAGAGATTGGCTTCCTCTTGTCCTCGCGAACATTGTAGTTTTGCACATATTCGTACTGGAAGCCATTGAGGCGGTCTCCTGTCACATGGATGCGGTCACCGATGTCTGACTCTTGCCCGCTAGCATCGGGATACGGGGTCCAAAATGACCAGTGAGCGGCAAAAAGGCGCGAAGGGTAGACGAGAACGTATAGAGGTCGGTTCATGGTGTTCCAGTAATGCTGCAATACGCCGGAAGGCTAGATGGTTTGAGGAGAATAAATGAAAGAGGCTCGTGCAGTGTAGGCCTACACCCGGGGACGAATGCGTTTCTCGTTAAAAGAATGTCAAACAAACATGGATTAAAACTATTGGAGCTCGGCGGACGCAGCAGGCAGCACAATAACAACAAGCTTGTAGTTGGGTAACTGCTTTGAAGGATTTGGGGCTTTCCGCGCTAATAACACCAAAGAGCATCGTACCTAGGGTGGCCAAAGCAGCGTTTAACCGTCTCCAAGGAACACTACTACAACAACCACTGTGGGCATAACACATCAAGCTCTTATATGAGACTTAGGATTGACTTGGAGGACGGACCGGAGTCTCAACTCTCTATGTTGCAGGCAACGTTTTGCCGGGCTAGAGGAGAGTAAGCTCTGTGAATTGAAGACGTTACGGGTAAATCACTAAGTGCTCAAAGAATCCTACTGCCAGGAAAAGTAGATATTAAAGACATGTTCAGAGTCAGGTAGTAAGAAGGTGAACTAAGTACATCACCCCCCAAAAGGATCGGAGGAAATGACACTTCCAAAAAGCGCCGACCAAAATTCATGAAAAGGAGGAAGCTCCCCCATCGCCGAATGAAAAGTCAAACCGGACTCCCTCAAGGCGAATAAGCGAGGAAATTGGCGTTATCGTACTCGCTCGTGGTGCACCAGTCATTCGAAAGATAATACATGTTGGCGCCGTTGATACCGAGCGCAGTGCTGTTGCTCGTCGTCGCGGCGCACTCCTCGAACCATGTGTCGGTGAAAACGGCAAAGGGAAAAGTCCCGCTAGTGCCCTGCGGGTCCTCGACGATCCAGTCGGCATCTACACGTTCGAGGGGGGTGCCGTTGTTCAGCGTGAGGGTGGTGTCGTAGGCTTGGCTTACATTTTCGATGTAGCTGTGCCGCCTGTTAGTTTACTGGCCACTGCGAAAATGAAAAATATAACGAGAGAGCCACCACTAACATCGTCCCGGATGTCGCACTTGGTGCAGACACAATAACCTGTATCCAGTCACCCGCTGAAACTGTAACGAAAGCCTCTTAGCATAGCTTTAGATAAGTATCTATAACTAGCGTGACATACCAGGAAAGCTAGGAACATTAAATGCGGCATCCGGAACCCATTCGAACCATGCATGGTTGGTCTGCACGCCCGCGGAGTCGATCTCCGAATTTGTTCCTGCTTGCAGCAGGGCGTCCCAGGACGTAGCGCCGTCGATACCAACCCACGGGGCGACATACTGGGGGAAGCCGGTAATCCCTGGGCGTGGGGAGAGAGTCGGGACTTGGAAGTAAGCCTTTACACTGATGATTGGGTTGGTCGAAGGGCTGTGCTGTGATGCACCACACCAGTTGGAACTCTCCTGGGCGGGATTCGTTCTTCTTGCGTGAGCGGGCCTTGGCTTGGGCTTCCGCCGGCTGACCGTCGTGTTGAGCTGATGCCGGCCAGGGTCAATACGCTCCAGGATAATATCCGAAGCTTTGACGGGTTTCCCCATGTGTGTTGCAGTGACAGTGTAGGTGAACTCTGCTAGCACTGCCCTGGCCACAAGGCCAAGTAGAAGGAGGACTGCTTTGGTATGCATTATGCTGACGCCTCTGGGGGAGCAGTTGGCGACGGACGGCGATAGATGAGTCTGAGGGAACAAGAACAGTTGAGATGCAGCCAGATCGTGTCAGCTTTGCCTGAGGAATGGTCTTAACGGCAGGAGACCTAGGCGTTCTTATCCCCCGTCAGAGCCACACGCATGCGAAGATCGGCTGCCTCTTTTCTGTAAGAGTCTCTCTGCCTAGTGCTTGGACTTCATGACGATGTGCGATGTGCCTCGAACTATCCCTTTAAGGAACGGCTGTGCTGGTCGAGGTTAAAACGTGCAGGAAGGATGTCGATATTTACAACTGGCCTTTCCCCTTCGAGATTCAAAAGTTCAGCCACCCCCCGTTCCCCCCGCCCAACAGTAGTGTAGAAGGAGTGAGCGGTTGCAATCTTGCAGGTGGCCGCCGTTGGCGTCAATTTTTGAGTCCCGAGACCGTTGGTCATGAGAACCTGTTGGTGGCACGGTACCACGGGATGGCGCTGTGTTACCCTGGGGTTTCACAGGGGGAGTCAGGACGCACACCAGCGTCAAGGCAGCACTCACTTCCTGCAGCTGCCACGACGGGAGGATCCGGTCGCGGGGACCTGCGCTTAAACCAAGAATCACCTACCCAAAAGGGAAGCCGATTGGGAATGGCAACCGCGGCGCAGCCCCATGGTTATGTGGAAGGTAGCAGGTGCGCCTGTCAGTCAAATCACAAAGGTTGTTAGTCTTTATTTTTGGTCACACACGGGAGGGTTACATTCGTAGTTATTAAGTGCCACTTGCAGCGCACACCCACTCGCCGATCAACTCCTTCCATTGGGGGCGATGGAAGCGACACCCCAAGAATGCATGCTTCCCGAGTCACATCACTGCGACCGCACTGACCGAACTATTGAGCACCTGCAGCGACATAGCCGAACCAAACGGGAGCTGCGCCCCATCCCAGGCAGCTCGGTCGCTTCAGCAGCTGATGCATGTTGGCCCCGTAAGGGTGTGAACTTACCTAACCGGGATCCAACGACGCAGTAATCAAGGATGATGTCGCTTCCTCGCGGGAACTGGGAATCTGCGACTCTGTGGCGTGGAACAGGGGAAATCAATGCGTTGCGTTAGATACCTGAGACAGTGAGAGGAACAACGTGAACAGCCTTGGTCCGGAGGAGGTTAGATACGTCGAGGGACAAGTTAAGATAACCTTCTGCCAAACTACTCTCGATAGGTATTGTAAAAGCATATGAAAGGATCGCGGTGTCGAAGGCGATAGACATGCCTCTCAATTGCAACTAACCATTGCCGCCAATCGCGCCGTGTTCACGATAGGATTTTAGGTGTAACATTCAACTTCCTTCGCAATAATAATCAATTACTGAGAAATGGGGTCTTATAGCATTCTCTTCGTTAATATTGCAGGTGCGCTGGGCAATACTCAATAGGTAGGTTCGATCGTCTACAATCAGGTCTCTTTAGAAACATCAAGTCTCAGTGTGAAAAATGAAAAGAAAAGACCAAGAAATAGGTAATCCGTAGGCACCGCAAAGAAGAAGTACGAGCGATCCCGTGACTACGCGACGCAGTGCGGCGCGCCATAACTAATTAAACTTAACCCCACCCACACCGCTTCGCACCTGAACAAACACCATCAATCATCATCGATCACTATGGAGGACGAGTCGGATAATATCGATAGCAGCAGCTTGAACTCAGAGACTGACGTGGAAGAGTCGGATGAGCCAAGTCCTGGGGGCGACAATGGCTTCTTCGATCTCGAAGCCTCCGAGTCTGACGACAGTAATGATGAGGGCGAAGATGAGGAGGAGGAGGAGGACGACGACGACGACGAATCATCGGGATCCAAAAAATATGGCCTCTGCGTCCGATATTCCTTCACCCCATTCCGCCGCCTTCCTATGGAGCTCCGCCTTCGCATCTGGGAATTCTTCTGCCCAGACTTGGCTGCAAGGTCACACGTCTTCACTTTAAATGTCATGTCCCGAAACATCCCGTTGGCACCGGGTCCTATCGAAGTCCGAGGCGACACGTTTTTGGAACTGCACACCAAGGCAATAAGGACTGTGTTAGCCACCCACCGAGAGAGCCGTTCGCTGGCCCTAAGGGTGTTTCCGGACACTTTGAAAATTCACCACGGCTCAGCGATGATTCGCTTTAACAAGGACAACGATATCGTCCGTATTGTCATGCCTCCGACTAGGATCCCGCTCTTGGCACATGACCACCCATGGCCTTTAGACGGCTTTAGAGACACAATCCAGCACCTTGCTATACCTTACGTCTTCGTTTCTCAAGTGGGTGGGTACATGCCTCATCTGAAAAGCATCGGACTCCTCCGTTTGCTCCTCACATTTCCCAACCTGAAAACGATCTATGCGTGGAGTAGCGATCAGGATGTCAAACGAAAGGCCCTAAAATGGACTGTATCAGATTTGACATGTCGCTACTTCCATGAAGTACCTCCTCCAAATCTCGAGGGTGTGTCGTACCTGTTCTGCTGGCCAAATCCAAAGGAGCACATGGACGACGCCGCGCGCAAGACCCGGGACAAGATCGCCGTGGACAAGCTGCGAGATGTAAGCGCCGTAATGAGGGCGACCAACGGGCTGCGACAACTGATTCCCGAGGAGCACCTCGATCCTTTCGTGGACCTTCTCGCCGAGGACGAACTTGCTCGGCTAGACACGATCGGCTTTTGGCAATTGATTTCCTTCGAATTCCGCGAAGGAGTAGAGAGATACGATAGACTCCGAGAGCAGAATGTGAGCAACGAGTGGTCCGATTCATCTTCGGAGTCTGAATACTCCACTGAAGTGGATGAGTACGAGAGCGAAGGGATTGACGATGGCCCAATAAATTACGACAGTGATGATGCTGCGAGCGATGGGGAGGAAGTTGGTTTTGACTTGACGGCTATTGAAGGGGCACCAGAACCTGAGTTTTCTAGTTTGGAATCAGAGTCTTCATCCTCGGATGATGCAGTTGCTTCAGATCCAACGGTTCCCGAGCACCCCATGCGCATTGCCCAACGTTCGAACCGTCGGGTCATATCGTCCGATTCTGAGGGTGATTCCGACGAGGAGGTGGTTAAGAACCCAACCAGAAGTCGCCGTTCTCGCATTATTTTATCCGACGACGACGATGAAGACGAAGAAGACGACGAAGACAAAGATGATGCCGGCCCTCATACGGTCCCGACGAAACGCACCCCAAAAGCTAGATCCAGCCAAGACAACTCGAGTCTAGATGAGGAATCAGATGAGGAGGATGATACCACGAACAGGCCCATCTCCCTCGTGGAGCGACTCCAGCTACACCGACAGGAGAACCCGATAACTTCCCCCGACCCAGACGGCAGCTCCGAGGCGGAGGTGAGTGGTGGCGACTACGATGTGCACCAGTACGCCGACGTTGAGGAAGACGAAGGCGACGAGTGGCTTGGGTGTTCGCCTAGGGATGCGGATAGTGGGTATGGCCAAGCCATGACTGAAGATTCCGGCGAGGAGTCTGATGAGGAGAGCGGCTAGTAATTACTCGGAACTATGGACGGGCGCTTTCCCACGGATACAGAGGCTATGGAGTCCGGAAATACGGAGTTTCGCGGCGGGGAATACGCATTTGAGACTGGGCTCTATAATTGACCTAAATAACTATACATAAAGTTCCCGGGTCGATGTTTAGTAGTACATTGGGGAACCTAAGCAGCATATGGTCTGTATGGCTGCGCCAGAAATCGCGAAACCAATAGTAATAGTACATCTTCGGATACTATTACTATTAGTGACGTTACAAGCGCAACTAACTGGTGGTACAGGAGGCGGCCCCATACCTAGACGACTAAACGTCCAGCACCACGATGCCTTACGGGAATACGTTTGAGACGTTAAACTGTGCTTCCGAAGTTATGTTCTGAATTAGATCCATCAAATCTACGTGCTCGGTTGGGTATGCGCTCATGGAGGTGGTAGTCCAAACCAAACCATCCCGTACTTGCTCTGGGACTTGGGATGTAGGGGCATCGTTGATGCTAACCTTACTTTTGACTTGACGCCTCGGTCCGAACCAACAACTAACCCCTTCACTCGCGAGTGGAAGTCCCCGGTAAATCCAGACCGGGCCGCAACCGCGTGGGAATGGATCCGGACCTGGCCCGAGGCCCACGTGTGTTACACTAAGAGCAACTCTTGCCCAATATGGCTGTTCAGCATCGGAGATGCACTCCGACGGGCCCGGCCGGTCTTCTCAACAAGAAGATGGCTCCCTTTGTCGCACCGATCTGTTCTGAGCTGCCGAACAAGACCACATCTTAATCAAAAACGCCCCAGGATAACCGGGAGGGGCTCGAGTTGACAAGAGCTTAAAGGAACCCTACCTAATATTGCAAGCGACAGTACTAGCTCGCTAAACCTTCTCCTCCGCTACCACTTGAGGATCATCAAACCCCTCAACTCCAGAGGCCTCTCGCAATAAATACTCTCCATTAAAAAAGACGGTATCTGCTAGAGCTGCTCCATCAACGAAGAACCAACCCCGTTGCTCCAATAACCGTAGGAGCTCCATATTTACTGTAGAGCCTTGACTCCGTCAAGACTGTAATATGTTCTTTATTGACTGAGGGGCGGTTCGGCCGGACACGGCTTCCCACTTTACGCCGGGTAGGCAAGCGAGCTGCTTTCCGAGAAATCCTGCAAGTCATACAATCCTTTAGGATTCTAGAATTTAACGAAAACTGTTGATCTCCTCCTAACTATGCGGTTAAACTCTCCCAAGCTTGGTCGGTGACGTAAAAAATGTTCTAGAAATTAACAAATATCAATTGCTCAACTATCTACTCAGTCTCCTAAACTCGCTTTGCTACATGAGACCGCATACTATCGTACCGATGCATCGCCAAGCTACTACAATGAGCCAAATGCAATCCTGTAGGATTCATAATTGATTGTCATGCCCAACTCCGTCGTCAGTGAAGTTGAATAGGACGTGTATGATTTATTATCCTATTCCACAGTAACGGTGCCTAGTGTAGATAAGAGTCACCTAGAGGTGTAAGTTCAGTGGTAGCGTTTTATGCGTGAAGCTGTAACCGCGACCGAAATTTCGAATAGAGGATGAGAGGGTCGAGGTGATGGCAGGGCCAAAACTATGAGAGGATGGAGGCAACCACAATGTCGAAGTATATAAGGGGCTGTCCTCTCGTCTGCTCCCCAGATAACCAAAGCTTAAGACACTCAACAACCCCGAGAGCCCTTCTACAATTCACAGGATCGCAAACACTGCCCATTAGACCACGTCGTCCTCTAGTTCATCATGCAGATTCAAATCATCGCCACCGTTGCCTCCCTGGCCATTGGGGCCCTTGCTGCACCAGTTGAGGAGTTTCAGCCGATCTCCTACGAGCGCGCTCTGCTTCTCAGCCGGGAGTTTGAGACCATTGCCCCGAGAATGAAAGGCGAAGGCTTGTCCAAGCGGAGCCCCTGTATGGACGACTGCATAGCGCGCTTCAACGAGGGCGGCATCGGTCGCTGCCTCACTCCTGGATGCAATGACATTGCTTACGTTGGCAAGTATGTATCAACTTTGACGTCCCGGTTGGCTAGACGGCGTGTGCTAACTAATTCTAGCTACCTGGGCTGCTGTACTTCATGTAGCGGCTGTTAGAACAGAACCGTACTTTATAGGATGGCTAGTGGTACTTTACGCAACCCGATGCGCATGATATGGTACCATAAGGAGGTATGAGGTATGGTTAATCGGTTGTACTTAGTTTGGGGCTACCCCTTTCTACCCCTTTCCCCCTAGTTGGGACAGTGTGCGCAGCTAGGTACACTTCCTACTACAGCCTACCTAGTCAATCAATACAATACAATTACTACCTCCATGACGCCCCTTTCAGCCCTCTACTTTTGATTCTTGCCTTTGCAAGAAGCCTCCTTTAACATTACAGGCACCTTGTGTTGAGGGTCGGTCTAACTTTTGCAACGTGCTACTACCCGGTTCAGGCACGTGCCCTCAAGGTTTTTAAAAAAGATAGGTCGAGCCCAAAATGAAAAGGCTTTGGGGGTGAGACAAGGTGGATTTCAGGCGTTCTCCTTCTAACCTACCTAGGTAAGGTAGGTAGGTACCGAGGTATGTATGCTAGGGCTGACTTCTAGCTCCTTGCCAATACTTCCAGGCTTGAGACTAACGGGTAATTGTTTATTTCCCTAGCCGTAATAATATTTTCCGGGCATCAAGGTTCTCATCCAGGCCCCCTGATCCTGGAGGGTTCCAAAAATCAGAAGTGGTGGATGACCCCCACGTTCGCCAAGATTCTTAGATCAATAGCGCGGTCTCATGTGGAGCAATGCCGCACCCCCTTACCGGGGTCTCCGGGGCCGTTGAACGACACATGGAACAGGATGCTGTCGGTCCACGCGGCAACAGGCTAGAACTCGCCGTAGGCTTCGCAAGTTGCCTCTTGGCGTGGTCAGGCGGCGGGTACTGTTTACGTACCAGTCCCGAGTGGAGCCGGGTTAGGAGCTTCACCAGATCAAGCGCAGGCCAACGTATGAATAATGAGGTAGACGTGTATATTAGCGGATTCCCAACACCTCCTAGCCACTGACGGCGGAGGCGTGGGTTCCGTTTGTTTACCTCAGGTACTATTACGATGTATTACTATGTACGATACATGACTATGCATCTGCGAGAATTGCTTCGCTGCCCTTTTGTCCGACCATGAAGGTCGGGAGGACCGGGAACCCACCAGGGGAGACAGGGAAGATACTGGCATCGACGACACGCAGGCCACTGACGCCATATACCCTGAACTTGCTGTCGACCACGGCCTCCTTGTCGTTCTTCTTGCCCATCTTGCATGTACCGACAGGGTGGTGGCCGAAAGTCTGCTCGTAGATGAACTTCTTGTCTTCCTCGGGATCTTTGCAGTAGCCGTCGGCGTTGATGCCAGCATTGCATGGGGGTTCGGTCGGCGTAATAGGACCATACGGGGCCGGAACCGACATGAAAACGCGGCGCACCCAAGCGACGGCGTCCACCATAGCACCCAAGTCGGCGTCGCCCGCAGCGCCATCCTCATACTGCAGGATGTTGATTTCAGGGGCGACGGTGGGGTCCTTGGATACAATGTTAACATAGCCAGCCTTGTTCTGGACGTTCATGTGTGCGAGGCTTCGCCACTGGGTGGCAGGCCCGTCGAGAGGCAACGCGTTGCTTGATGGTGGAGAGAAGCCTCGGAAGACGCCGGGGGGGCTAATTGGTCAGCACCCTATCATCATCTCATAGAACATAGATTCGGGAGTTGACTTACGCAAACGTGATCACATCACGGTTCCCATCGGGGCTATGGTCCGTCTTTATGAAGGCGCACTCAGAATTGCCGCTCGGCAAGGTGTAGGCACCAGTGCCTTGCTCCCACTGCGCGAGGCATGGGTCTCCCGGAGCTCCAAAGGTACATTGGGCCCAGGCCGGATCGGCCGGAAGAGCGGTAATGTCGACGGGGCTCTGACCGGCGACGGGGAGTTCTTGGTTGTCACGGAGGTTCTGGCCGACGCCGGGAAGATCCGAGATGACGGGAATTCCCAAGGAGGCGAGGTGTTTCGCATCCCCGATACCACTGAGTTGGAGAAGCTGAGGCGAGTTGAATACTCCGCCGCTGATAATGACCTCCTTGCGGGCATAGGCGCGCTTGCTGGCTCCTTTGGGAGCCGTGGCCTTGTCGTACTGCCACGAGGCGTCATACACGCCAGCTCCTTCGAGGTACTCAACGCCTGTGGCCTTGGGCGTGCCTTCCGACTTGCTAAACAGAATCTTGGTGGCCAGAGACTCCAGCGCCAACGTCAGCTTGTCTGTCTTGGCGACGGTGGACTTGACATAATCTCGTGGAGTCCAGCGACGGCCCTTGTTGTTGTTGTGGTTAGGGAGGCCGTAGGGTTGGGTCGCCGTGTCTCTAGAGGCGCCGAGGAAGTTGCCATCACGCTCCAGGAAGTCGAGAGCTGCTGCTTGGTCCACAGGATGGCCCACGAGGTTCTCTGCAACCTGAGAGAGCAAGGCAAGACGCCCCGGTTCTTGCAGATAATAACTCGAAGCTCCTTGGCCCATCTGTACGTAGCCGTCAAAGCCATGGCCGGCTTTGGAGTCATTTGCGCGTAGGTAAAGGTTGTCCTCAATTTCAACGAAGACCTTCCTCATGCTCTCAGCCCTGTTGCCCGTCAGCTTAGTCGATCTCGGTCTTACTGGGATCAGTCAATGGGATTGGGCTAGTATCTTACGACCAAGAAGAATCACCAGACAACGCGGCAATCTTGTTCCAGTCCGCGTCGTTGGGAAGAATTGCTGCCATGGCATTGACAATGGCACTTCCACCTAGAGTAGCGCCACGAGGATACCTATCACAATGTTTTCGTCAGCATGAGAGGACGAACACATAAGATTGCACGTGCGCAGCACTCACCAGACGCCATTGAGCTTCGCGTCAGCTGGTGCCTCGGACTTGGGGCCGACCCAGTACGTGCCGTCAGGCAGTGTCCAGGTCAGGAGGCGGTAGCGGTCTTCGACGGTACTGTTCGAATGGTGTCTCACAAAGAATGACCACTGAAGGTCCAGGCTCTGGGGGTAGTAAAGAGTGTTGACGGTAGTGGAAAGATCGTCGCTGGCGTCACGGCCGGCCTCGATCAGCAGAACGCTGTGACCGGCCAAGGCGAGGTTGCTGGCAACAATGCCGCCTCCGGGGCCACTGCCGACGACAATGTAGTCGTAGATATCACGAGCATTGCATTTCCTGGAAGCAGAAGCAAGACCAAAAATAGAAAAGAGCGTAAGGGCCAAAATGGCTAAGAACGAGTGACGACGGTCGGACAACATCATCTTGGCCTTCGTCCCAAGAACAATGTGGTGTGCAGATCGGAAGCAGTGGTGGAGAGCTTGCAGGAACCAAGTTCAGAAAAGAATTGAGAGTGTGGTACCGATCCTTCCTTTTTCTCTCGCTTCTACGGCTCGGTCGGGTGTAGGATTCGCATCCAGGGAGTTATAGTGTCGAAGGAGACACGGTCCACTTGGTACTAAATTTACTAACAGTAAAAGGTAGACACAAGGCATTTTGTTTTAGGGATGTGACTTATACTAGTTATTAAATGGAGTACCAATATTTCGTATCAGCGCTTGGCATCCATGCATTTGAGGGACGATGTCTCCAAACCCCACACTGGGCGGAAATGAAAGCCCAGTTGGTTCGTGAATTACCACGCAAACCGACTCGACGTTACACCCAATACGTTCCAACTCAATAGTATGGGGTATAGTATAATGCTAATAGTAAATGGAAACACCAGAGCAGGCATCGAGTCCTTTCCAAAGCAAAACATCGTGTACCAAACCGAGGCGTTTAGGGACCGACGAAAATAGTTTGTAGCCTTTGCCATACGCTGTTCGAACTCCGGGAAATGGTTAATGTGCTTCGCCCGCGAAGAAGGTTGTACTGCAGAGTATCTGGACACAACGGGCAGGCAAGGTTGAGAATCCTTCTCTAACCCCTGCCAACTATGCATAAGAATACGACGTACAGATCCGTAATCAATTACCTATTAGCCGGATTTAAGAGTTATTAATTCTCAACGGAGGGATTTGCAGGGGAGCAACCCATCCCCTGCCTCTCAGAGCTCTGCTTTGATTGGGCGTGATGATCTCTCAGCTCGAGAGGTCCCTTGAGGTCCTCACTGTACAGCCCGATACTGTTTAGTGTTGCGCCTTTGTAACTGAACTAACCCTTAGGCTCACACTAGCGTGGAATTTCTATGCATTGTAGATTGCCCGGTGAGTCCAG
>Ga0164242_10002525_pt1 | contig 21171 bp, 15 predicted proteins | sample OricomgcompostMG_FD_108783 | JGI IMG/M metagenome (GOLD analysis project Ga0164242, IMG submission 108783) | Miracle-Growth compost microbial communities from Emeryville, California, USA - Original compost - Miracle growth compost (MG) ... | reverse complement strand
CGGGCGACTCACCCCGACGCGGCACCCCCTGGTGGGCGCGTTCGGGTAGCCGGCTCCCACAGCGCCCGCGCGGGCCCCGGGCGGTGAGCGCGGGCAGCCGTTCCGAAGGGGGTCCGTCGGTGACGGGTGCGGGCGAGCCGGGCATCCAGGCCGCCGCCCTCGGAGCGGTTCAGCGCAGGCGGCCGCCCACGTGGGGGGCCGAGGGTCCGCCCTCGGGGGTTTCCGGCGGCTCGGGGGGCGACGCGTCGGCAGGCGGTGGCGGTACGGGGATCGGGGGGCCGCCGCGAGCGAGGTCGGCGTAGGAGTAGAGCTCGGCCGGGCGGCAGCCGATCATCGCCGTCACCAGGTGCCCGTCGGGCCGCACCAGGAGCACGGTGTGCGCGGTGGCGCCCGGGTACCCCTCGGCGACCACGAGCTCCGCGGCGACGGGCAGCGCCGCCACCGCCGCGGCCAGTCGGGGCATCAGCCCGGCCGTCAGCCAGTGCCGTGACTCCCACACCCCTGTGCCCGGCGCGACCAGGACGACGAGCAGGCCGCGGCCGAGCCGTTCGCGCAGCCGCGCGGCGGTGCCGTCCACCCCCGTCACCTCGACGTCCTCGACCACGCCGCCCGGCGGGGTGCCGCACGCCACGGCCAGCGGCGACCCGGCGGCACCGCGCGGCACCGGCACCGTCAGACGGGAGCGGGAGTAGACGGGGGCGGCCGTGGCGCCGCGCCCGAGGTGGCTGTCGGTCAGCATCTCGGCCTGGCCGCGGGCGGAACCCGAAAGGAGGGTGTGGCGGAGGGTCCGCCAGGCACCGTTGGCCCGCAGCAGCGGCAGTGCCTGGTCGGTGGCCCGCAGCCGGGCGCCGACGGCACCGCGGCGTTCGGCCTCGTAGCTGTCCAGCAGCAGGTCGGAGGCCCCGTCGTGGTAGGCGAGGGCGAGCTTCCAGGCGAGGTTCTCGGCGTCCCGCAGTCCGTCCTGGATGCTCTGGGCGCCCAGGGCGCCCATGAGGTGGGCCGCGTCCCCGGCCAGGAAGGCCCGGCCCACCCGCCACGTGCGGGCCAGCCGCTGGTGCACGGGGTAGTCGGCCGAGCCCACCAGCTCGTAGGACGGCACCTGCCCGCACCAGGCGGCGAGCACCGAGCGCAGCCGTTCCACCAGAGCGTCGGAGGTGAGGCGGCGGCCCTGCACGGGCAGCTGCCAGTCCAGCCGCCACAGCCCTCCGGGCAGCGGGCGGGCGGTGACCTCCTGCCCGGACGGGGTTCCCGGCGGATCGCGGTGGAGCAGGGCCACGCCCGGCTCGGGCAGTTCGGTGCGGACGGCGACCACGGCGTGCCGGTCGACCGCCGTCCGGCCCGGGAAGCGCACCCCCAGCAGCTTGCGGACCGCGGACCGCGCCCCGTCGCAGCCCACCAGGAAGGCGCCGCGCCACCATGTCGCCTGCGCGCCCTGGGTGTGCACGGTGACCCCGCCGGGGTCCTGCTCGACCGAGTCCAGCCGGCAGCCGGACACCACCTGGATCCCGGCGCAGTCCCGCACGGCCCGGCGCAGCCCTTCCTCCAGGGCGTCCTGGGCGAGGTGCACGGGAGCGTCCCGCGGACCGAAGTCCATGCGCCCGAGGTCCACGCGGCGCCGGAAGGTGCGCCAGCCGGTCCAGGTGCAGCCGTCCTCGCGGATCCCGCCGTACCCCAGGCGCTCCAGGAAGGCGACCGCCGGCTGGTCCAGCACCGTGGTGCGGGCCTGCCGCAGCCCGTCGGCGCCGGCCACCACCCGTGCCTCGTCGACGAGGATGACGGGCACGTCCCGCCTGGCCAGCGCGAGGGCGAGGGTCAGGCCGACCGGGCCCGCCCCCGCGACGATCACCGGGTCCACGTCGTGGCCCCCGGAAGAATTGCGGTCACAAAGCGTATGCAACTCACCGTGCCACGCCGCGTCAAGCGAAGGTCGCGCGTCGGCGCGGTGCGAGTGCGCACGTGGGCGGCGTCCGCGGCGCGTCCGGGAGCACCGCCGGAGCGTACCGGGTGGGTAACGGTCCGGCCGGTGAGCCGGTACCCCCTTGACGCACCGGCCGGGTATCAGGATGGATTCGGGAACAGGGATTCGGGACGGCGGACGAGCGGGCCCGGACGGCGGACCGGTCAAGGGCGCTCCGGCCGCGGCCCGCGGTCCTCCCGCCGCTCGCCCAAGCCGTGGGTGCACCGGGCGCCCGGCGTGTCGGGAGACACCACGGCGGAGCGAGGAGCCCGCCGTGGAGCGGTGGCGGACCGAAGGGCCTGTGGGGGACCGAAGAAGCCGTCGCGGACCGAAGGTGCCGTGGCGGACCGAGGAAGAGGAGACGGCGCGTGCGGCTGTTGCTGGTGGAGGACGACGACCGGGTCGCCGCGGCGCTCTCGGCCGTCCTCGCCCGGCACGGCTTCGACGTGCGGCACGCCCGCAGCGGCGAGGAGGCCCTGCGGGAGGTGGTCGCCGACGACGGCCCGGAGTTCGACTGCGTACTGCTGGACCTGGGACTGCCCGACCAGGACGGGTTCGACGTGTGCGGGCGCATCCGGCGCCGCAGCGCCGTGCCGGTGATCATGGTGACGGCCCGGGCGGACGTCCGCTCGCGCATCCACGGGCTGAACCTCGGTGCGGACGACTACGTGGTCAAGCCCTACGACACCGGGGAGTTGCTGGCCCGCATCCACGCGGTCAGCCGCCGTCCGCCGCTCAGTCCGGCCGCCTCGGCGGCCATGGGGCCGGCCACGCCGGTGCACGGCATACCCGCGATCCCGGAGGCGGCGCCCGGCCCGCTGGGCGCCCTGCTGCGGCTCGGCGAGGTCGACGTGGACCTGGCCACCCGGCAGGTGAGCGTGGCCGGGGACCCGGTCGCCCTCACCCGGAAGGAGTTCGACCTGCTGGTCCTGCTCGCCCAGCATCCCGGGGTGGTCTTCCGCCGCGAGCAGATCATCAGCGAGGTGTGGCGCACCGCCTCGGAGGGCACGGGCCGCACCCTGGAGGTGCACGTGGCCTCGCTGCGGGCGAAGCTGGGCACCCCGGCGATGATCGAGACGGTGCGGGGCGTGGGTTACCGCCTCGTCGTCCCGGTCGGCTGACCGGGAGGGCGTCCCGTTGCGCGCTCGACTGCTCCCCCTGCTCATCGTGCTGATGGCCGGCGTGCTGCTCGCCCTCGGCTTCCCGCTGGCGGCCAGCCAGGCCGCCGCCCAGCAGCAGAAGGTGGTGGTCGACCGGATCGACGACACCACGCGCTTCGCCGCCGTCGCCCAGTTCGTCACCGCCCGGGACGAGGACAGCACGGTCTCCCCGGACGACGACGAGCGGCTGCACACCCTGCGCACCGAACTGGCCCGCTACGAGCAGCTGTACGGGATCAAGGTCGGCGTCTTCTACCGCGACCGGACCGCGATGGCCGCGGCACCGGAGAACTGGCGGATGCCCGAGGAGGGCGAGCTGTTCGACTCCTACGAGTCGGCGCTGCTGGGCCGGCGCGCGCACAACCCGCGCCAGGTGTGGCCCTGGCAGCACCGGATGCTCGCCATCGCCTCGCCGATCGTGCGGGACGGGGACGTGGTGGCCGTGGTCGTCACCGACTCGCCGACCGGCGCGCTGCGCGCCAGGATCCTGCACGGCTGGATGCTGCTGGCGGCGGGCGAGATGGCGGCGATGGCGATCGCGGTGCTGCTCGCGGTGCGGCTGACCGCGTGGGTGCTGCTTCCGGTGGAGGTGCTGGACCGGGCGGCGCACGACATCGCCACCGGGCGGATGGCCGCGCGGGTCGAGGCGTCCGGCGGGCCGCCCGAGCTGCGCCGGCTGGCCCGCTCGTTCAACGAGATGGCGGACAACGTGGAGCAGGTCCTGGAGCAGCAGCGGGCGTTCGTCGCGGATGCGTCGCACCAGTTGCGCAACCCGCTGTCGGCGCTGCTGCTGCGGATCGAACTGCTCGGCCTGGAGCTGCCCGAGGGCCACACGGAGGCCGAGTCGGTGAAGGAGGAGGGCCGGCGGCTGGCGCAGGTGCTCGACGACCTACTGGGCCTGGCCGTGGCCGAGAGCTCCGGTCCGCACCTGTCGGTGGTCGACGTCACCGACCTCGCACGGGTCCGGACACGGGCCTGGCAGCCGGTGGCCGACCGGGAGGGCGTCACCGTGGAGTTCACCGCGCCGGCCGAGCCGGTGACGGGGTGGGCGGACGCCGTGGCGCTGTCCAGCGCCCTCGACGCCGTGCTGGACAACGCCATCAAGTTCACCCCGGCCGCCGGCCGTGTGGCCGTGCGCGTGGAGGCGGAAGGGGAGCGGGTGGCGGTCGCGGTCGCGGACAGCGGTCCCGGCCTGACCGACGAGGAGCTGGCCCGGATCGGCGACCGGTTCTGGCGCGGCGCCCACCACCAGAACGTGCGCGGCTCGGGGCTCGGCCTGTCGATCGCCCGCACCCTGCTGGGACAGGGCGGGGGCGCCGTCCGGTTCGCCCACCGCGAGCCGACGGGCCTGGACGTGCGGCTCACCGTGCCGCGCGAGGCGCCGGTGGGCGCCGGCTGACGGCTGCGGGCCCGGGGGACGGGAGTCCCGTGGGGCCGGCGGTCAGGGCTTCACCGAGCGGTAGTAGCGCTCGGCGCCGGCGTGGAGGGGAAGCGGGTCGGTGAAGACGGCCGTCCGCAGGTCCACCAGTTGCGCGGCGTGGACGACCTTGCCGATCGAGTCGCGGCTGTCGATGACCGCCTTGGTGAGGCGCTCCACCAGGGCTGCGTCGGCGTGGTCGGTGGTGACCAGCAGGTTCGCCACCGCGATGGTGGCGACGGCCTGGCCGTCCTGGGCCGAGGGGTAGGCGTCGGCCGGCATCATCGCCTGCCGGTAGTACTGCATCTGCGGGCCCATGGCGTGCAGCTTCGCCACCAGGTCGCCGAGCTGCACCAGCCGGATGCGGTCCACCGGCGAGGCCATCGCGGTCACCGCGGCGGTCGGCAGGCCGCCGGACCAGAAGAACGCGTCGAGGCGGTCGTGCAGCAGCATGGACGGTGCCTGGTCGATGCCGACCGGGACGGCCGTGACGTCCTGGTCGATGTCGATCCCGGCCGCGGTCAGCAGCCGCCTGGTGATGAGGTTGACGCCGGACCCGGCCTGCCCCACGCCCACCCGCAGGCCCCGCAGGCCGCGCGCCGAGCGCACCCGGGAGTCGCGCGGCACGACCAGTTGCATGTAGTCGTCGTAGAGCCGCGCGCAGGCCCGCAGGTCCTTCCTGCCGGGCCCGTCGTAGGAGGCGACCGCGTCGGCGGCGGCGATGGTGAAGTCGGCGTGCCCGGAGACGACCTGCTCGATGTTCTCCACCGACCCCGCTGTGTGCTGCAGGCGTACCCGTACCCCCGGCAGGGCGGTGCGCAGGTCACTCCTGAGCAGCACGCCGTACTTCTCGTACACGCCGTCGGACACGCCCGTGGCCAGCGTGATGGGCCTCTTCGGATACGCGACGCCCTCCGACGGCATCAGCCACCAGCCCAGGAGGGCCAGCGCCGCGCCCCCGGCCAGCGACCCCTGCAGGGCGCGCCGGCTCACCAGGCGGCGCGGGCCGGACTCGGCGGGGCCGACGGGCGGCGCCGCGGGCCCGGCGGGTTCGGGTGCGGCCTCCTGCCGGCGGCGGCCGGACAGGAGCCCGCGCGGGCGGGAGCGGTCCATGCCCCGCGATCCTGCCAGCCGCGCGCCCGCCACGGAAGGCGCGAACCGTCGGGACCGGGCCACCGGCGGGGTGCGCAGGACGGTGTGAGCAGGCCGTGCGACCTGACGGCGGCCGGGTGGCGACCTGTTGGGGACCTGGGGGCGCCGGCGGCGGCCCCCGGAGCCGAAACCGGATTCGGGCACGGTCCGGGAAGCGCCTACCCTGATGGCATGACCGCGCAGGACACCGCTCAGCGGAGCTACGAGATCCGCACCTACGGGTGCCAGATGAACGTCCACGACTCCGAGCGGCTGGCCGGCCTGCTGGAGGACGCGGGCTACGTCCGGGCCGACGGCTCCGACGAGGCGGACGTCGTGGTCTTCAACACCTGCGCGGTCCGGGAGAACGCCGACAACCGGCTGTACGGCAACCTCGGGCGGCTGGCCCCCAGGAAGGCGGACCGGCCCGGGATGCAGATCGCCGTGGGCGGCTGCCTGGCGCAGAAGGACCGCGACACCATCGTCAAGAAGGCTCCTTGGGTCGACGTGGTCTTCGGCACCCACAACATCGGGCAGCTGCCGGTGCTGCTGGAGCGCGCCCGGATCGCCGACGAGGCGCAGGTGGAGATCGCCGAGGCGCTGGAGACGTTCCCCTCGACGCTGCCCTCCCGGCGGGAGTCCGCCTACGCGGCCTGGGTGGCGATCTCGGTGGGCTGCAACAACACCTGCACGTTCTGCATCGTGCCCGCCCTGCGCGGCAAGGAGAAGGACCGCCGGCCCGGCGACGTGCTCGCGGAGGTCGAGGCACTGGTCGCCGAGGGCGTCATCGAGGTGACGCTGCTGGGGCAGAACGTGAACGCCTACGGCAGCGACATCGGCGACCGGGAGGCGTTCGGCAAGCTGCTGCGCGCCACCGGGGCCGTCGCGGGCCTGGAGCGGGTCCGTTTCACCTCCCCGCACCCCCGGGACTTCACCGACGACGTGATCGCGGCCATGGCCGAGACGCCCAACGTGATGCACCAGCTGCACATGCCGCTCCAGTCCGGGTCGGACCGGGTGCTGCGGGCGATGCGCCGCTCCTACCGGCAGGACCGCTACCTGGGCATCATCGAGAAGGTTCGGGCCGCGATGCCGGACGCCGCGATCACCACGGACATCATCGTGGGCTTCCCCGGCGAGACCGAGGAGGACTTCGAGGAGACCCTGCACGTGGTGCGCGAGGCCCGCTTCGCCCAGGCGTTCACGTTCCAGTACAGCAAGCGGCCCGGCACCCCGGCGGCCGAGATGGACGGGCAACTGCCCAAGGCCGTCGTGCAGGAGCGGTACGAGCGGCTGGTCGCCCTCCAGGAGGAGATCTCCTGGGAGGAGAACAAGAAGCAGGTCGGCCGCACCCTGGAGGTACTGGTCGCCGAGGGCGAGGGGCGCAAGGACGATGTCACCCGGCGGTTGTCCGGGCGTGCCCCGGACAACCGGCTGGTGCACTTCCAGCGTCCCCAGGAGCCGGTCCGCCCCGGGGACATGGTCACCGTCGAGGTCACCTACGGGGCACCGCACCACCTGCTCGCCGAGAAGGCCCCACTCGCGGTGCGCCGCACGAGGGCGGGCGACGCGTGGGAGCGGCGCACCGCCGCCCCGGTCGAGCCCGCCGGCGTGATGCTCGGGCTGCCGACGATCGGTGCCCCCGCCGCCCCGGCCGGCCCGGTGCCGGCCGGCGGCTGCTCGCTCGGCTGAGCCCGGACGCCTCCCGGTGGGCGGCTCCCGGCGGGACCCGGTGGGGCGCCGGTAGGGTTCGGACCATGCTGGTCGCCGCCGCCGTCTGCCCCTGCCCGCCGCTGCTGGTCCCGGAGGTGGCCGCGGGCGCCGCGCCCGAACTCGACGGTCTGCGGGCCGCGTGCGCCGACGCCGTGGGTGTGCTGGCGGCGGCCCGCCCCGACCGGCTGGTCGTCGTCGGTCCCGGCGCGCGGCCCGGGCCAGCCGTGCATCCGGCGGGTACGCCCGGTTCGTTCCGCCCCTTCGGGGTGCCCCTGGACGTGCGGCTCGGCGCGGCGGCGGCCCCGCCCGGCGACGCGGAGCCGCTGCCGTCCGCGCTGGCGGTGGCCGCGTGGCTGCTGCGCGGCTGGGGCGCAGCACCGGTGGAGGGCCTGGCCGTGGGCGAGGGGTTGGCCCCGGAGCGGTGCGCGGCGGCCGGGCGGGCCGCGGCGGACTCGGTCGGACGCTTGGCCATGCTGGTGATGGGCGATGGCAGCGCCTGCCGTTCCCCGAAGGCCCCCGGCTACCTCGACGGGCGCGCGGAGCCTTTCGACTCCGCCGTGGCCAAAGCTCTGGGCAGCGCGGACACCGCTGCCCTCGCGGCCCTGGACCCCGGTCTCGCCCGGCAGGTCAAGGCGGCCGGACGCGCGCCCTGGCAGGTGCTGGCCGCCGCCGGGGCGCCGGCGGGGCTGAGCGGCCGGCTGCTGTACGACGCGGCGCCCTACGGCGTCGGGTACGTCACCGCGGTCTGGAGCTGAGCGCCGGCGTCGCCGGGGGCGGGGGCGCCTTCCGGCGGTGCGGGTTCGGGTGTGCGACGGCCCCGGCCGCCGGCGGTGAAGGCCGCGGCCGGGACCGGAACGCGGGAGCCGGGGGTCAGGAGTCCTTCCCCCGCTCCCCGTAGTCGTGTGCGGCGTCCTTCGCCTTGTCGACGCCGGAGTCGATCCGGTCGCTGTACTTGCCGCCCGTCTTGGAGTCGACGGCGTGACCGGCCTTGTCCATGCCCTCGTCGATCTTGTCCCCGTGCTGCCGGACCATGTCGTCGGCCTTGCCCTTCGACATCCCCAGCTTTTCCTTGATCGTGTCCATGAAGCTCATGTGGCACCTTCCCTGGGAGGGACCGTGTGACGGCCCGGGACCGCGGCTGCGTGCGCCGCCGCCCGGCCGCGAGCAGGTCATGCCCGCAAAAGGTACAAATCGCCGTCTCTCTCGACCATACCCGGGCCCTCGCCAGGGCGCCGCCGGGCAGGTGGCGGGGCCTGAGCGGTGCCCTGTGGGACGGCGGCGGGCGCGGCCGCGGGAACCGAAGACCGTTCGCGCCGGGTGGGCCGGATTTGGGAGACTGGCGGGATGGACAAGCGCGTGATCACCGTGGTCGGGCCCACGGCCGCCGGCAAGTCGGACCTCGGGGTCGCCCTGGCCCGTGAGCTGGGCGGGGAGGTGATCAACGCGGACTCCATGCAGCTGTACCGCGGCATGGACATCGGCACCGCCAAGCTCACCCCGCAGGAGCGCCAGGGCGTGCCGCACCACCTGCTGGACATCTGGGACGTCACCGAGACCGCCAGCGTCGCGGAGTACCAGCGACTGGCGCGGGCCGAGATCGACCGGCTGCACGCGGCCGGCCGGGTCCCGATCCTGGTCGGCGGCTCCGGCCTGTACGTGCGGGCGGCCATCGACGCCCTGCGCTTCCCCGGCACCGACCCCGCCGTCCGCGCCCGACTGGAGGCCGAACTGGAGCTGCGCGGCCCCGGCGCCCTGCACGCGCGGCTGGCCGCCGTCGACCCGGAAGCCGCCCGCGCCATCCTCCCCGGCAACGGCCGCAGGATCGTGCGGGCGCTGGAGGTGGTCGAGATCACCGGGGAGCCGTTCACCGCCAACCTCCCCGGGCCCGACCCCGTCCACGACACCGTCCAGATCGGCGTGTCCGTGCCGCGGCCGGAACTCGACGAGCGCATCACCACCCGGGTGGACCGGATGTGGGAGGCCGGCCTGATCGAGGAGGTGCGGGCCCTGGAAGCGGCCGGGCTGCGTTCCGGGCTCACCGCCTCGCGCGCACTCGGCTACCAGCAGGTGCTGGCGGCGCTGGCGGGCGAGTCCACCGAGGACCAGGCGCGCGCCGAGACGGTACGGGCCACCAAGCGCTTCGCGCGGCGCCAGGAGTCGTGGTTCCGGCGCGACGCGAGAGTGCGGTGGCTCACGTCCCGGGGAGCGGAACTCACCGCACAGGCACTGGCGTTGGCCGTGGAAGCCCCAAGAAGCGGTCACAGCCTGATCACGTGATGGCATCGGGAGGCTCCGGCGTCACAGGAGCGCCCTCCCACCGTGCCATCATCGTGTTTCGAGCTACGGTGTCGGACGTATGGGAGGGCGCGTGGCTATGGCAGCCGGCCCGCGCGAAACCCCCTCGGGACGCGACACCCGCGGCACGCCGGACGCGTCCGGCGGGGAGTCCACCAGTCCGAGCGGTGCCGACACCGCCCAGGACCGCGACGGCGCTCGTCCCCGGTCCGGCGTCAACGGCTCCCCGGCCTCCGGCGAACCGTTCGACCCCGCGGACGACCCGGACTCGCTGGACGAGCTGGAGGGCCTCGCCGACCTGGACCGTCCAGGGGCCGCGGTGCCCGGTCCACTGGAGCCGCTCGGTGCCTTCGGCTCCGCCGACCCGCTGACCGGTGAGGGCTCCCCGCTGCCCGCCATCGAGGACGCCGAGTCCTTCCGGGAGCTGCGCCCGCCGCGGCGGCTGCGGCTGTGGCAGATCGCCCCGATCGTCGTGCTGGCCGTGGGCGGCTCGCTGATGTTCGCCTTCCCGCTGGCGTTCGAGTCCGGCGACGCCGGGCCCGTCGTGGCGATGCTCGGCCTGCTGCTGTGCTGCTGCGCCGCCGGATGGGGGCTCACCGCCGCCCGCCGGGTCGGCCAGACGTGGCCCGGCCTGCCACCGCGCGGCTCCGGCGAGCGGCCGGACTGGCGCTACGTCGCCGGGTACACCGCGGTGACCGTCGTCCTGGCCGTCCTCGCCGTCTGGCGGGTCGCCCGGCTCCGGTGAAACCGCCCGGGGCGGGACGGCCCGGAAGGGCGGCCCGGCCACGACCGCGTACGATCGAACCCATGACCACCGCGCGTCCCGCCGTCGAGCCGATCGCCTTCCTCAAGGGCCACGGCACCGAGAACGACTTCGTGATCGTCCCCGATCCCGAGGGCGTCCTCGACCTGTCGCCCGCGCAGGTGGCGCGGCTGTGCGACCGGCGGGCCGGCGTCGGCGGCGACGGGCTGCTGCGGGTCGTGCGCAGCGCCGCCCACCCGGAGGCCGCCGCCCAGGCCGGCCAGGCCGAGTGGTTCATGGACTACCGCAACAGCGACGGAAGCATCGCCGAGATGTGCGGCAACGGTGTCCGGGTCTTCGCCCGCCACCTGCGCCGGGCCGGCCTGGCCGAGGCGGGCGAGCTGGCGGTCGCCACCCGGGCCGGGGTGCGGCGGGTGCACGTCGCCAAGGACGCCGAGGACGGCACGCCCGGCGACGTCACCGTCTTCATGGGAGCCGCGCGGTTCCCCGGCGGCGACGTCACCGTGGCGGCGAACGGGCACACCTGGCCCGCGGTGCACGTCAGCATGGGCAACCCGCACGCCGTCGCCTTCGTCGGGAGTCTCGACGAGCCCGGCGACCTGCTGCGCGCCCCCCTCGTCAGCCCGGCCGCGGCCTACCCGGCCGGCGCCAACGTCGAGTTCGTCGTCGACCGCGGCCCCCGCCATGTCGCCCTGCGAGTCCACGAGCGCGGCTCCGGCGAGACCCGCTCCTGCGGCACCGGCGCCTGCGCGGTGATGGCCGCCGCCGCCCGCCGCGACGGCCTCGACCCCGCCGCCACCGGCGAACCCGTCACGTACACCGTCGACGTGCCCGGCGGGCGCCTGGCCATCACCGAGCGCCCCGACGGCCAGATCGAGATGACCGGCCCCGCGGTGATCCTCGCCGAGGGCGCCATCGACCCCTCCTGGCTCGCGGGCGGCTGATCCCGCCGAGCGTCCCCCGCGGCCGGGGAAGCGGACGTATCCGGTCACCAGCACCCGTACGGTGTCGCTCGAACGGGTGATGGGGATCACTCTCGGCGAGAGCATGACGGCTGCGCGTGGTGGGCTCGATAGCATCAATCACCGGCGCGGCCCACGGGGCGTGGTGAGCCTCCGCAGCCGGTCAACGCTGCCGGGAGGCCCCGATGAGCGCGGAGAACGCGATCGAAGCGGAACACGCTTCCGCCATCCTCCGGCGCGGCCTGCGCCGTATCGACCTGCGCCGCCTCGACCTGCGCAGGCTGGGCCGGGCGGCGCTCCTGGGCAATCCGGGCCGGGGCCGGCTGCCCGACGCCATCGAGCACCTGATCAAGGTCCACCGCGCCAACCACCCCGACGCCGGCCCCGACGCGGTGGAAACGCTGCGCCGCGCCTACGTGCTCGCCGAGTCCTCGCACCGCGGCCAGATGCGCAAGAGCGGTGAGCCCTACATCACCCATCCACTCGCCGTCACCCTGATCCTGGCCGAACTCGGCGCCGAGACCACGACGTTGACCGCCTCGCTGCTCCACGACACCGTGGAGGACACCGAGGTGACGCTCGACCAGGTCCGGGCGGAGTTCGGCGCCGAGGTCGGCTATCTCGTCGACGGCGTCACCAAGTTGGAGAAGGTCGACCACGGGGCGGCCGCCGAGCCGGAGACATTCCGCAAGATGCTCGTCGCCACCGGCAACGACGTCCGCGTGATGTCGATCAAACTCGCCGACCGGCTGCACAACATGCGCACACTCGGCGTGATGCGCCCCGAGAAGCAGGCACGCATCGCCCGCGTCACCCGGGACGTGCTGATCCCGCTCGCCGAACGGCTGGGCGTGCAGGCCCTCAAGAGCGAGCTGGAGGACCTCGTCTTCGCCGTCCTCCACCCCGAGGAGTACGCCCGCACCCGCGCCATGATCGACGCCGCCGCGGCCCGCCCCGACCCGCTGGCCATCGTCGCCGACGACATGCGCGGCGTCCTGCGGGACGCCGGCATCGCCGCCGAGGTGAGCATCCGTCCCCGGCACACCGTCTCCGTGCACCGCCTCATGCTCAAACGCCGCATCGCCGAGCCCGGCGGCTGCGACTACGGCCGGCTTCTGGTGCTCGTCGAGGAGGACGCCGACTGTTACGCCGTGCTCGGCGAGCTCCACACGTGCTTCACGCCCGTCATCGCCGAGTTCAAGGACTTCGTCGCCGCCCCCAAGTTCAACCTGTACCAGTCGCTGCACACCGCCGTCGCCGACCGGCACGGGCGGGTCGCCGAGGTCCTGGTGCGCACCCGGCGCATGCACCGGGTCGCCGAGGCCGGCGTGATCGCCCTCGGCGACCCGGGCGCCGCACTGCCCGCGGCCGCGGCCGCCGCCACGGGGCAGTGCCGGGCCGACTCCTCCCAGCCGGGATGGCTGGCACGGCTCCTGGAGTGGCAGCGCGCCGCACCCGACCCCGACACCTTCTGGACCGCCCTGCGCGACGACCTGGCCCAGGACCGCGAGATCACCGTCTTCACGGCCCAGGCCGGCGACACCTCCGGCACCGTCCGGCTGCCGGCCGGGGCCAGCTGCGTCGACGCCGCCTACGCCGTGCACGGCGAGGCCGGCCACGCCTGCGTCGGCGCCCGTGTCAACGGCCGCCTGGCCCCCCTGGGCACCCGGCTGCGCGACGGCGACACCCTCCACCTGCTCATGGACGACACCGCCACCTCCGGCCCCGACCCGGACTGGCTGGAGTACGCCGCGACCCCCGCCGCCCGTATCGCGGTGACCCGCTGGCTCGAACGGCACCCCGCCGCGGGCCCGGGCGACGAACCGGACTCCCGCCCCGCCGCGCGCCCCGCCCAGACCGCCCACAGCGCCCCGCACGGCGAACCGGTGGCCGTCGCCGACCTGCCCGGCGCCACCGTGCGGCTCGCCCGCTGCTGTACCCCGGTGCCACCGGACCGGGTCACCGGGTTCGTGATCCGCGGCGGCGCCGTCACCGTCCACCGGGCCGAGTGCCCGAGCAGCAGCCGCATGGCCGCCGCGGGCCGCCACGCCGTCCCCGTCCGCTGGCGCGACGACACCCCCGCCGGCCGCTACCGCGCCACGGTCCTGGCCGAGGCACTCGGCCGCCCCCGGCTGCTCACCGACCTGACCGAGGCGATCTCCGCCGCCGGGGTCGGCATCGTCTCCGCCGCCGTGGAGCCCCCGCAGGAGAGCCGCGTGCGCCACACCTACACCGTCGAACTGCCCGATCCCGAGGCGCTGCCCGCGCTCATGCGGGCGATGCGGTCCGTGCCCGGCGTCTACGACGTCTACCGCGCCCGCCCGGCCGTCACGGCCGCCCGCGGCTGACCCGGCCGCCCGCCGGCGCCCGGCCGGGGAATGCGCCGCGCCCTCCCGGCGTTGTTGGAGTGCGTAGCTCCGGGAAAACCCGCGTGACCGGGCCGTCTCGGCGTGCGACCATCGAAGTGGCGGCACCACCAGGGCCGCCGCCCTGCGACCTAAGGATCAGATGACCTCCTCTTTCACCCCTTCCTCCGCTTCCTCCGTGCACCCCGCCGACATCGCGGAGCGCCGCCGGCGCCTCTCCGACAGCCTCCGTGCCGAGGCCCTGATGGAAGAGGAGACGGCCTGGGGCCAGGGCCTCGACGAGGACCGCGACGGCGACCAGCTGGACCGCTCCGAGCGCGCGTCGCTGCGCCGGGTCGCGGGCCTGTCCACCGAGCTGGAGGACGTCACCGAGGTCGAGTACCGGCAGCTGCGCCTGGAGCGTGTGGTGCTGGTGGGGGTGTGGACCTCCGGAACGGTCGAGGACGCCGAGAACTCGCTCGCCGAGCTCGCCGCCCTGGCCGAGACCGCGGGTGCCCTCGTGCTCGACGGCGTGGTGCAGCGGCGGGACAAGCCCGACCCGGCCACCTACATCGGCTCCGGAAAGGCCCACGAGCTGCGCGACATCGTGGTGGAGACCGGGGCCGACACCGTGGTCTGCGACGGTGAGCTCAGCCCCGGCCAGCTCATCCACCTGGAGGATGTCGTCAAGGTCAAGGTCGTCGACCGGACGGCGCTCATCCTCGACATCTTCGCCCAGCACGCCAAGTCGCGGGAGGGCAAGGCGCAGGTCGCGCTGGCCCAGATGCAGTACATGCTGCCGAGGCTGCGCGGCTGGGGCCAGTCGCTGTCCCGGCAGATGGGTGGTGGCGGCTCCGGCTCGTCCGGCGGCGGCATGGCCACCCGTGGTCCCGGTGAGACCAAGATCGAGACCGACCGGCGGCGCATCCGCGAGAAGATGGCCAAGGCACGCCGGGAGATCGCGGCCATGAAGACCAGCCGCGACCTCAAGCGGCAGGAGCGCAGGCGCAACAAGGTGCCGTCGGTGGCCATCGCCGGCTACACCAACGCCGGCAAGTCCTCGCTGCTCAACCGGCTCACCGGGGCCGGCGTCCTGGTGGAGAACGCGCTGTTCGCCACCCTGGACCCGACCGTGCGGCGGGCCGAGACCCCCGGCGGGCGCCTGTACACCCTCGCCGACACCGTCGGCTTCGTCCGGCACCTGCCGCACCACCTGGTGGAGGCCTTCCGCTCCACCATGGAGGAGGTCGCCGACGCCGACCTGATCCTGCATGTCGTCGACGGTTCGCACCCCGTGCCGGAGGAGCAGCTCGCGGCCGTCCGCGAGGTCTTCCGGGACGTCGGTGCCTCGGACGTGCCGGAGATCGTCGTGGTCAACAAGGCCGACGCGGCCGATCCGCTGGTGCTCCAGCGGCTGCTGCGGGCCGAGCAGCACGCGATCGCGGTCTCGGCGCGCAGCGGGCAGGGCATCGCCGAGCTGCTGGCGCAGATCGACGAGGCGCTGCCACGGCCCGACGTCGAGGCCGAGGTACTGGTGCCGTTCACCCGTGGAGCCCTGGTCTCGCGGGTGCACACCGAGGGCGAGGTGCTCTCGGAGGAGCACATCGCGGCAGGGACGCTGCTGCGCGTGCGCGTCCACCAGGAGCTGGCCGCCGACCTGGCGCCGTACACCCTGGTGGGCCGGCACTGAGCCCGCCGGCGTAGGTCCGCGCCGCAGGCACGTCCGGCCAGGACGACGACGAGGCGCCCGGGAGCCCACCGCTCCCGGGCGCCTTCGCGTGCCCCGGCGGCACCTCGCGCGGCCCCTCAGGCGAACTTCCGGCTCACCCCGTCGTAGACCGCCTTCGCCTCGGCGCCGAGCCGCGGCCCGGCCAGCCAGGCCGGCTGCTCCGGGCCGATCGAGGTGTCGCTGACCAGCGCCGTCCGGCCGTCCGGCATCGTCGTGAACCAGCCGCCGCCGGAGGCCCCGCCCGTCATCGAGCAGCCGACCCGGTACTCGGTCGGCGCCGACGCGTCCAGGGACAGCCGGCCCGGCTTGCCCTGGCAGTCGTACATCCGCTGCCCGTCGTACGGCGCCGCCTCCGGGTAGCCCCAGGCGCCGAGGCCGGTCATCGCCGTCGGCGAGGGAGCGTCGAACCAGACCGGCATCGCCGCGCCCACCGTCTCCTGCAGTGACGTACCGCCCGCGCCCTTGCCTGGCGTCACGTGCAGCACCGCGAAGTCGTACGGGGAGCCGCCGCCCCCGGTCTCCGAGCCGGTCGAGATCCACTGGTCGGAGGTGGCCGCCCAGTCCGCCCACCACACGCCGTAGGGGGCCAGGTCCTTGAGGTCGGTGTCGTGCTCCAGGGTCGAGGTGCTCAGCCCGCGGTCGTTGTAGTCCGGCACGAAGACGATGTTGCGGTACCAGCCGCCGTCCTTGCCGGCGTGCACGCAGTGTCCCGCCGTCCACACCAGGTTCGACTTGCCCGGGTGCGCCGGGTCCTCCACCACGGTGGCCGAGCAGACCATCGGCCCCTCGGGGCTGTCGAAGAACAGCTTGCCGACGGCCGGGGCGTTCGCGTGGTACGGGGTGGCCACCTCGCTGGCCTGCTGGGGTGCCGGAGCCGGGTCGGTCCTGCCCCTGTCCGCGGGCACGTCGGCCGGGACCTGCTTGCTGTCCTCGTCGGCGCCGCGCATCCGGTCCAGGCTCCACAGGCCGTCGATGACCGGGTTCACGAAGTCCTGCGCGCGGTGCAGCCAGTTCGCCTTCGACCAGTCGCGCCAGCCGCCGTCCCGGTACGCCTGCTCCCACTCCTTCAGGCCCGACCGGCTGGTGGGCAGCGCGGTCGGCAGCCCCTCGGGCAGGTGCGGCAGCCCGGCGTGCGAGGCGGCGGCCGAGGCCGACGGGTCCGGAGCGGCCGCCTGGTGCGACGGGCCGCAGGCCGTGACGGCGGCAGCCAGGAGGAAGGCCGCCGCCACGGCGGTCTGCGGCCTGCGTATCGATGGCATGGACGTGGATCCCTCAGATCGGCGGGCGGTTGACGCGCCGTTGGGCGCCGGACATAGCGACGGCCCGACCCGCCCCGCCGGTTCCCGCCCCGAAAGATCTCGCGACCGCCCCGTGATCGCTTCCACGTGCCGTCGTTAGTACGGACGGGGGACACCCGATGCGGAACCGAAGACAGGAGGACAGGGCGTGGCGGCCACTTCCAGCGCGCCGGGACAACTCGCGGACACCGCAGGCGGCTACGATCCGCCCGCGGCCGCCGGCTCGGCGGCGTCGATCCTGCGCCGACAGGCGCAGCGCGAGTCGTCGGCCCGCACCTACGCCCGTTCGCTGCCGGTGGTCCCGGTCCGCGCCCGCGGCATGACAGTGGAGGGCGCGGACGGCACCCGCTACCTGGACTGCCTGTCCGGGGCGGGCACCCTCGCCCTCGGCCACAACCACCCCGTCGTCCTGGAAGCGGTCCGCCGGGTGCTGGACTCCGGCGCCCCCCTCCACGTGCTCGACATGGCGACCCCGGTGAAGGACGACTTCACCACCGCTCTCTTCGAGACCCTGCCCAAACCGCTGGCCGAGCACGGCCGCATCCAGTTCTGCGGTCCCGCCGGCACCGACGCGGTGGAGGCGGCCATCAAGCTCACCCGGATCGCGACCGGCCGCGCGGGCCTGCTGGCCTTCTCCGGCGCCTACCACGGCATGACCTCCGCAGCCCTGGCCGCCACCGGCGACACCGCCGTCCGCGCCCCCGCCGGGGCCGACACCGCGATCACCCGGCTGCCGTTCCCGTACGACTACCGCTGCCCGTTCGGCGTCGGCGGCGAGCGCGGCGCGCAGCTGTCCGCCCGGCTGACGGCCGGCATGCTCGACGACCCGAAGGGCGGCGTACCGCGCCCGGCGGCCATGCTCGTGGAGCCGGTCCAGGGCGAGGGCGGGGTGATCCCCGCGCCCGACGACTGGATGCGCGCCATGCGGAGGATCACCCGGGAACGCGGCGTCCCGCTCGTCGCCGACGAGGTGCAGACCGGCGTCGGCCGTACCGGCGCCTTCTGGGCCGTCGAGCACAGCGGTGTCGTCCCCGACGTCATGGTGCTGTCCAAGGCCGTCGGCGGCAGCCTGCCCCTGGCAGTGATCGTCTACCACGAGGAGCTGGACGCCTGGGAGCCGGGCGCCCACGCGGGGACCTTCCGGGGCAACCAGCTGGCGATGGCCGCCGGCGCCGCCACGCTGCGGTACGTGCGGCAGCACGCCCTGCACGAACGGGCGGAGGAGGTCGGCGCGCGGATGTTGAGCAGGCTGCGCGGCCTGGCCGCCCACCACCCGTGCATCGGCGACGTTCGCGGGCGCGGCCTGATGCTGGGTGTGGAGCTGGTGGACCCCTCCGCCGAGCCCGACGACCGGGGGACGCTGCCGGCCGCCCCGCACCTGGCCGACCGGGTCCGCCAGGAAGCCCTCAGGCGCGGACTCATCATCGAGCTGGGCGGCCGGTACGGAGCGGTCGTCCGGCTGCTGCCGCCGCTGACCATCACCGACGAGCAGGCCGAGGCCGTGCTGGACCGGCTCGCCGACGCGCTCACCGCCGCCTCCCGCGTCCCCGTCCCGCCGTCGCGCACCCCCCACCCGGCCGACCGCCCATGACAGCCCCGCGCAGGGACCCGCGCACCCGCGCCCCCGGCCACGCTCCTGGCGTGTCCCGCCGGGGCGCTGGGAACCGTGCGTCCGGCCAGGGAACCGTGGTGTCCCGCAGCGGACTTGGCGGAGGAGTTCGTCCCCCCGTACCGGGCGAGTCCGTCTCCCCGCCGCCTGAGCGAAGACTTCCGCACCGCACATCCCACCCCCTCGGATCAGAACCCCTTCGCACCGCCGTACCGAACAAGTGAGGCCCTTGGCATGACCGCACGCGTGGACCCCACCCGCCCCGACAGCCGGCCCGGCACCGCCGACACAGCCGCCGTCCCCGCACAGCGCCCCCGTCCGGTCGGCCCCGACCCGCTGGAGCGGGACGACCCCTACGCCGTTGCGGACGCCGCGGGCGCCGAGGCGCTGCTGCGCTGCTGGGTGCGCGAGACGGGCCTGGCTCGGCCGGCGGACGGACTGCTGCGGATCGCCCTGCCGAAGGGCGGCACCGAGGTCCGGGCGGCCGTCCTGCACTGGTCGGCCACCGGCCACCACCGGTTCGGCCCGCCGTGGCCCGTCCGGTACCCGGCGGGGGGGCCGAGTGGGGACGCGGCCGAGCAGCGTCCGCTCACCGCCGTGGAACTCGCCGCGCTGCTGGCCCGGGAGACCGGCGCGGGGCCGGCCGAGGGCGCCGACCTGGTGGCCAGGGTCGCCGACTCGGTCCGCCGCACCAGCACCTTCGTCACCGACCGGCGGGCCCGTCCGGGCAGCGCAGAACCCCGGACGCCCTTCCTCGACAGCGAGCAGGCCCTGCTGCTGGGCCACCCCCTGCACCCGACGCCCAAGAGCCGCGACGGTCTCGGCGAGTGCGAGGCCGCCGCCTACTCACCTGAGCTGCGCGGCTCCTTCCCCCTGCACTGGTTCGCCGTGCACCGCTCCCTGCTGGCCACCGACTCGGCCTGGACGCACCGCGGCCGTGCCGTCTCCGCCCCGGACCTGCTGGCCGCCACGGCCGGGCCGGAGCTGGACCTGCCGACCGACACCGCCCCGCTCCCGCTGCACCCCTGGCAGGCCCGGGAGGTACGGCACCGACCGGCCGTCCAGGAGCTGCTTGCCGCCGGGCTGCTGCACGACCTCGGGCCGCTCGGCGCCCCTTGGCACCCCACCTCCTCGGTGCGCACCGTCTACCGCGCCGACGCGCCCGCCATGCTCAAGCTCTCCCTGGCGCTGCGCATCACCAACTCGCGGCGCGAGAACCTCCGCAAGGAGCTGCTGCGCGGCACCGAGGTGCACCGGCTGCTGCGCACGGGGCTCGCCACCCGTTGGCACGCCGCGCATCCCGGGTTCGACATCGTCCGCGACCCGGCGTGGCTCGGCGTGGACACGCCCGGCGGCGGGCCGCTGCCCGGCCTGGACGTGGCGCTGCGGCACAACGGCTTCGGGCCCGGCGTCCAGGCCCACTGCGTGGCCGGCCTGACCTCGCCGCGGCCTTGGCCGGGGCTGCCCGCGCCGGCGCTGCGCTCGCTGCTGGGTGAGGTCCTCGCACGGCTGGCCGAACGGACCGGCCGGCCGCTGTCGGCCGTGGCCGCCGAGTGGTTCCTGCGCTACCTCGACGCGGTGGTGCGGCCGGTGCTGTGGCTGGACGCCGAAGCGGGCATCGCCCTGGAGGCCCACCAGCAGAACACCCTGGTGCTGCTCGACGACGAGGGCTGGCCCTGCGGCGGACGCTACCGCGACAACCAGGGCTACTACTTCCGCGAGTCCCACCGCGCGGACCTCGAAGCGCGGCTGCCCGGCATCGGCGCCGCCAGCGACACCTTCGTCGCCGACGCCGTCGCCGACGAGCGGTTCGCGTACTACCTGGGCATCAACAACGTCCTCGGACTGATCGGTGCCTTCGGCAGCCAGCGGCTCGCCGACGAGGAGGTCCTGCTGGCCGCGTTCCGGCGTTTCCTCACCGCCCAGGACGGCGTCGGCAGTTTCCCCGGACGTCTGCTGCACAGCACCCACCTGCGGTGCAAGGCCAACCTGCTGACCCGGCTGCACGGCATGGACGAGCTGGTGGGGCCGGTCAACACCCAGTCCGTGTACACCACCCTGCCCAACCCGCTGGCCCGATGACCGACGGCAGCCTGAGGCTGCGGACGGCAGTCCCGGCCTCGGCCCTCACCTCCGCGGACGTGGCCACGGGCACCGCGGTCCTCACGCCTGCAGCCATGGCCACCGCGGCTGTGCCGGGCGCGGTCGCGCCGGGCGCGGTCGTGCCCGGCACGGCTGTGTCCGGAGAAGCCCGGACCGCCGCGGCCGTTCCCGGTGGCGCGCCCGCGCGCCGGAGAAGGAAGGAGCTCCCTTGCCCTCCGCCGACCCCGACACCGAGGACACCCTGGACCTCAAGCTGCCACCCGGCCTCCTCGGCTTCGTCGCCACCGACGAGGGAGGCGACGGCACCGAAGGCTGCCCTCCCGCCCCTTCGGACGCCGCCGGACCCGCCGCCTCGCCCAGGGACGACGCGACCGGCGCCGTAGGAAGCGGACTCCACGCCCTGGGCGCAGCGCCCCGCATCGGCGCCCTGGGCGGCGCGGCCGGACGCGGCGCGTTCGGCTGCCCCGCGGAACTCGGCGCCCTGGACGACCCCTGCGACCTCGGCACGCCGGGGGCCGGCCCCGAGCCGGCCCCCGCGGAGGACGCGCCGGCCCCGCGCACGCGTGAGGAGGGGCTCACCCCCGGCACCCTGGCGGCCCGGCTCACCCCGGGCACATCAGAAGGCGGACTCGGGGCCCTGAGCGCCGCCGTCGCTCCTGGTTCCCTCGGCGGCGGGCCGGGGCCGCTCG
>Ga0164242_10002524_pt1 | contig 21180 bp, 21 predicted proteins | sample OricomgcompostMG_FD_108783 | JGI IMG/M metagenome (GOLD analysis project Ga0164242, IMG submission 108783) | Miracle-Growth compost microbial communities from Emeryville, California, USA - Original compost - Miracle growth compost (MG) ... | reverse complement strand
TGTCGCCGATGTCCCAGGTCTTGAATTGGGCGTAGACATCTTCGCCCAGGGTGCCGCGGTCCAGGTAGATCTGGATGCGTCCGGAACGGTCCTGCAGTGTGGCGAAACTGGCTTTGCCCATCACACGCTTGAGCATCATGCGTCCGGCCACGGCGGCATGGCGCCCCTGTGCGGCCAGGGCGTCCTTGTCCAGTTCATCCAGGGCGGCGTGCAGGTCGCCGGCGGCGTCGGCGGGGCGGAAATCGTTCGGGTATGCCGGGCCTTGTTCGCGAAGCCGGGCCAGCTTGGCGCGGCGCTCGGCGATCAGGTGGTTGGTGTCCTGGGTCTGGGAAGAGGCGGTGGTGTCGGTCATGGGTGAAGCGTCAGTCGTGGTGGCGGATGTCGTCGAGGACGGTCTTGCCGAAATCGGCACCGGCCAGGTATTTGAGGATTTTCGCGGCGACGGCAGCGGGTTCCGCCAGCTGGCCCTGGTCGTGCATGTCGATGAAGCGCTGCACATTGGGGAAGCTGTCGGGGCTGCTGGCGCGGATGTGCGCCTGCATGCCGGTGTTGACGACACCCGGGGCCAGGGACACCGCGCGCACGTTGGGGTTTTCGGCCGCCAGCACCTCGGTGTAGCGATCCAGGGCGGCCTTGGTGGCGCAGTACACGCCCCATCCGGGCTGGGGTGAGCGCCCGGCGCCGGACGAGATGTTCAGGATGCGGCGATCGGCCCCGGCCGGTGTGTTGCGCAGGAAGGCCGCAACCAGCAGCATGACGCTGGTCACGTTCAGACTCAGGGCCGAGGTGATGTGGGCCGCGCTGTTCAGCTGCGCTACCGGCGCCACGGGGTCGACCGTGCCGGCATTGTTGATGAGCACGTAGCGCTGCGCCGACTGGGGCAGGTTGCTGATGATCTGCTCGGCGCCGACTTCCGCCGCGGCCGGGTTCGACAGGTCGACCTGTATCTGCTGCAGCGTGCAGCCCGACGCGGCCGCGTGCGCGGCCAGCGCCGCGTCGTGGCGGCGCGATAGGGTCATCAACAGGGTGTTTGAATCCAGCAGGCCCAGGGCCAGGGCCTGGCCGAGTCCGGCCGATGCGCCGGTCACTATGGCCACGGTCGAAATGCTCATCGCGTATCCTCTTCTGGTGTTTGTATGGGTGGCGGCGGGCCGGCCGTGTGTCAGACCCCTTGCTTCAGGCTGGCCTGGATGAAGGTATCCAGGTCGCCGTCCAGCACCTTCTGGGTGTTCGAGATTTCCACATTGGTGCGCAGGTCCTTGATGCGGCTCTGGTCCAGCACGTAGGAGCGGATCTGGTGGCCCCAGGCCACGTCGGACTTCGCATCTTCGAGCTTTTGCTGTTCGGCCATGCGCTGGCGCAGCTCCAGTTCGTAGAGGCGCGATTTCAGCATCTGCATGGCTTCGGCGCGGTTGCGGTGCTGCGAGCGGTCGTTCTGGCACTGCACGACGATGCCGCTGGGCGTGTGCGTGATGCGCACGGCCGAGTCCGTCTTGTTGATGTGCTGGCCGCCCGCGCCGCTGGCGCGGTAGGTGTCGATGCGCAGGTCGGCCGGATTGATCTCGATTTCAATGGAGTCGTCGACCTCGGGGTAGACGAAGACACTGGCGAACGACGTGTGCCGCCCGTTGGCGGAGTCGAACGGGCTCTTGCGCACGAGACGGTGCACGCCCGATTCGGTGCGCAGGTAGCCGAAGGCGTAATCGCCTTCGATCTTGATCGTGGCGGACTTGATGCCGGCCACTTCGCCTTCGGATTCTTCCAGGACCTCGGCCTTGAACCCCTTGCGTTCGCAATAGTGCAGGTACTGGCGCAACAGCATGGAGGCCCAGTCCTGGGCCTCGGTGCCGCCTGCGCCCGCCTGGATGTCGAGGAAGCAGTTGAGCGGGTCGGCCGGGTTCGAGAACATGCGGCGGAATTCCAGCTCTTCGAGCTGCTGGCCCATGGCGTCGCAGTCGTTCTCGATGGCGTGCAGCGTGGCGTCGTCGTCGGAGGCAGCAGCGAGCTCGAACAGTTCGCTGGCATCGGAGAGGCCGGTCCCGAGCGAAGACAGCGTCAAGACGATGTTCTCGAGGTTTTTCTTTTCGCGGCCCAGGTCCTGGGCGTGCTTGGGGTCGTTCCAGACGTCGGGGGATTCGAGTTCGGCGTTTACGACGACCAGGCGTTCAGACTTGGCATCGTAGTCAAAGATACCCCCGTAGATCCGACTCGCGTTGCGCGTAGTCGGCCAGGCGGGCGGCAAGTTGATTCTGGCGTTCGGCTTCCATGGTGTCGAGATGAGCGGAGAAAAAGAGGTAGTGTACCGCGGTGTACCGGCACATGCCCCGCCGTTATGCATCAAGCACAAAACAAAGAGGCAGACCAGAAAGTGCCCCACTAAGAATACGCGTCCTGCGTCGTTTTCCTTTTTGCTCTATACGGATTCAGGTAGAGAATAGGCCTTTCACTGAGCATTCTGGAGTAAACCATGGACTGGAATGGCGCAAGTCGCACCAATTTTTTTCGGGTGGCCAATATCGACGGATTGCGGGAACGGCTGAGCGCTTTCCCCATTCAGATCGTCCGCCACCCCGAAGAGAGCAGCCATTATGCGCTGGTTCCTGAGACGGAATATGGCGAATTTCCCTGGAACTTCCTCGACGAGAATGATGAGGAAGTGGAACTGAAATTCGAAACCGATGTGATGCCTTTCGTCGCGGAAGACGAGGTTGTGGTCCTGATGGAGTCGGGTAGCGAAGGGGTGCGATACATGACGGGCTATGCCCAGGCATTCGTGCGCCGAGGCGACAAGGTCGAGAGTGTCGGCCTCTCTTTGCGAGACATCTACCAGAAGGCCGCACAAGCCTTTCACGTGAATGTCGAAAGCATCATGGAAGCGTCCTCGCTGGCTGATCTTCCGCCGGGCGCCGAGAAGCCCCCTGCCAGGCCCAGACAGAACTGAGCGAGCGCAACAAAAGGTCTTCGCTTGGCCAGTGCCGATTTCTTCAAAACCAGAGGGATAAAGTAATCTGTAGATCACTTTTCTTCCTGGATTCGGTTATAATGTGATTCATAGATTACTTTTTGGATCTGCCATGCCTGAAGATACCGGTTTGCCCTTGCCCGCGGGGTTTGATTCGCTCGACGAGCTCGTGCGCCCCATTATCCTGGAGCGCCGGCGCCAGCGACTGTCCCAACAGGCCCTGGCCGAGCGCGCCGGGCTGTCGCGCCGCGCTTTGCTGATGATCGAGGCAGGGGGCGATTGCACGTTGTCCTCGCTTCGGCGCCTCTACACCGCACTGGGCCTGGAAGTCCAGGCACACGCCTGGCGTGCACCCACGCTCGATGAGCAAGTTGCGCGCAACCGGGAAGAGTTCCAACGCCAGGAAACTGGCGCAGCCCGACCCAAGGGTTGAGGCCATGAAGCTCGATGTCTACGTGAATAATCAACTGGCCGGCGTGCTGGAACAGACCGACCTGACCCGCTTCGTCTTCACCTACGTGCCAACGGCCCAGGATTGCGTGTCACTGCTCATGCCGGTGCGCACCGAGAGCTGGGTCCACGAGGGCGGTCTGCACCCGGTCTTCCAGGTTTCACTGCCAGAAGGGGCACTGCGCGCGGTGCTCGAGCGCCAGTTCGCCAAATATTTCGATCGGTTCGGCGACATGGCGCTGCTCTCGAGTGTCGGCGCGCACCTGATCGGACGCCTGCGCATCGCGCCGCACGGCCAACCCCTGAATACGGACTCCCCGGCCGACGGCCTGGATACGCTGCTCAACATCGATGGCAAGGGGCTTCTGGACCGGTTTTTAGAAATGCGGGCCGCCTATTCCGGCGTCTCCGGCGGCTTTCCCAAAGCCCTGGCCAAGAGCCCCACCGGAATGAGTGCCGGCGCAGCGACCGACGGGCACGCGACGATGATTTTCGATCGCTGGATCGTCAAGGCGGGAAGCCCCGACACCCCGGCGCTGGCCGCCAACGAATACTGGGGCATGCGTCTCGCACAAAACGTAGGCCTTGACGTTCCGGAATTTCGGCTGTCAGCCAATGGCGATCGGCTTTTAGTGCGGCGATTCGACGTGGACGACGCCGGGCAGGCTTTGGGCTTCGAAGACATGTGCGCATTGGCCGGGCTGCCGGCCAGCGCGAAGTTCTCTGGTTCCGTCGAGCGCATCGTCAAGACCCTCAACGAGATGTGTCCGCCCCAGGAGGCGGCCCGGGCGCGCGAGGCCTTCTGCCTGCAATATCTTACCTGCCTGGCCATGCGCAACGGCGATGCGCACATGAAGAATTTTGGTCTGCTCTATGACGATGCGCGTAGCGCCCGGCTCTCGCCAGCCTACGACATGGTGTCCATGAGTGCCTATGCACCGCGGCGCGAAGACGGCGACGTCGAGGACATGCCCGCCCTGACCTTCGGCGGCGTGCGGCGCTGGCCGACAGAAAAGACCGTCAAGGCACTTGCTACCCGGTGCCTGGTCGGCACATCCCGGCTCAAAACGCTGCGCGCGCAATTGGTCGACGGCTTCGTTCTCACGGCGCGGGCTTTGCATACCGCCTGCGCGGATGGCCAACTCGATGCCGCACTCGCCCGCCGGCTACTGGAAATGTGGAGCTCTGGCCTGCGGATCCACGACCACGAAGCTGCGCAACAGCTCATGGATATGGCCCATGGCGTGGAGATCGAACCGGAGATGGCGTCGGTATACGTGAAGCCTGCACGCCAGCGCTACTAGACCGGCAAAAAAGTCGGCAGAAAAGTCGGCGGTAAAATGTGAAAACGAAGGAAAATTTGTTATTATTTAATAATATAGAGCTAAGAATAGAGCTAATAGATGTCGGCATTTTTCTACGACTCCCCTCACCAATTCACGCCGCTCATCCCCGGGCAAATTCCCTTTGAACCGCTTCTAGCCAAGGCATCCGCGGTTCAGGCGCGCGCGCTCGCCGTGAAGGCTCAAGCCAGCCCTCTGACGCTCACCAGGCTTCGTGAACTCGTCCGGGCTATGAACTCCTACTATAGCAACACCATAGAAGGACAAGGCACACATCCCCTCCATATTGAGGAGGCTTTGCACCATGATTTCTCAGGCGAGCCTGATATCGCACGCCGTCAGCGCCTTGCCATTGCGCACATTCAGGCCGAAATCGACTATGAACACTGGCTATCGTCCAACCCGTCGCATCCTACCCTCTCCTCGGAATCGGCACTCAAGGCTCACACCCTGCTGCTCTCGCGCCTGACCGAGGCGGATCGACTCAGTTCGGATGGAGGAGTTATCGTCCCGGGCCAGTTACGGAAAAAGAATGTCGTGGTTGGACGGCATCGCCCTCCGGAGTTCAACGCGATCCCAAAATTCCTCAATGCTTTCGATCAGGAGTTTGCTCGCCCTTCGACAGCGGACGCCTATACGCTTGTCCGCGCCGCCTGTGCGCATCAGCGCCTGGCCTGGATTCATCCCTTCCTCGATGGGAATGGCCGGGCGATTCGGCTTCAAACGCATGGCGCCCTGCTCGGCATGACACAGGGACTATGGTCCGTCAATCGCGGCTTCGCAAGGAACCGTGATGACTATTACCACTACCTGGATGCCGCAGACGGCGCGCGCCGTGGCGATCTTGATGGCCGCGGCAATTTAACTGAGAAAGGGCTGGTTCAGTGGGTCGACTATTTTCTCGACGTCTGCCTGGATCAGGCCGATTTCATGGGGACACTACTCGATCTCAAGAGCATTCGAAAGAACATCGATCTCTGGATTGCCTCCGAAGGACAGGAAAATCCCCATATCCGCCGGGAAGCAAGCCTACCGCTGCAGCATCTTTTCATGGTCGGGGAAATGCCAAGAAAAGACTTCTTTCAGATGACGAGCTTGGGTGAACGCAATGCCAGATACCTGGTCAGTGCTCTCTTAAAGAAGGGATTGCTGTCGAGTCAAACGACGCTGGGCCCTTTGCGTTTCGAATTTCCCTTGAGCGCTATCAGGCTCCTGTTTCCTGGCTTGTATCCAGAGGCCTCGGCGCCCATGCCAAAGGAGGCATGGCAAATACGCCACCGCCCGAAGGCCTGATCCGAGGCGAGCTCCCGATGGACAGCCTCAAGATCGACCCGGCCTCAATCCTTCAGAATATCGTCTCGACCATGCGAGGCATCTTCGAGCAGATCCTGCTCGACTCAATATCCACGAAGGACACCACCGGAACCTGCTTGTATGGCTGCCTGTTGCTTGCTCCGGCCCTGGAGAAATTCGGCGGCGCAACAGTCCGGATTCGAGGGGGCGGCCCACCTATGGACGGCGGGATCATGGATCCGTCTGGGCGCCTCCAAGGCCATTACTGGATCGAGGCCAGTGTCGGCGAGGGAACATACGTCATCGACATTTCCTCCGACCAGTTCGGCTACCCGCCCATCGTGATGCTATCCCTTGCGCAGTCCGCCAAACGGTACATTCCCGGCGATCAGCACGCGGTCGACGGCCACGTCAGGCAAATGCAGCACGATCCTGGCTAGCCGCCCTTATGCCCCGGGCCGGCTTCACGTTCGACCTCGACCCGAGTGTCGATCCCCGCCGCGCTGATTTCGTATTGTTCAGTGTGCCCGCTTACGCTATCCCATTCCTTGATCTCGATCACCGGAGGATTATCCTGGTTCATCTGGAATTCGGCCTCTTGCGCCCAGGCCTGGATCATTTCGGGCGTGAAGGAGCCGCCTTTTTTGTGATGACTGGCAAGAAAGTCCTGGATCTCTTTCAATCCTTGTTCGTTAATATAGGACGTGGAAATCATGGCGGCCTCTAGGAGAAATCGTGAGTCGAATCGAAGCAAAGCGATGCTGTTATCTTAGTCGCCCCGACATCTCCTGCCTACAGGTTTTTACCTCGACACCGGATCGGCGGGATGGACAGAACTGAACCCCCTCACTCCGTCTCTTAATGACTCTTTCCTGCAATTTTCATCACTTTTTCATAAAGTGATCAGAATGCGCGTCAAACCCCGTCATCGAGGCACCTTTGGGGTGTCATGGCGAGGAAGGATAGCGCGGCTTTAGGGTTGAATAATCCGGAACCAATCCGGTAGTATTTAGATCATGTCCTACCGCGCTATCCGATTTCAATTGCGTCTGACCCCAGCCCAGGAGAGAACCTTCTCCCGCTGGGCCGGCATGGGGCGCTGGGTATGGAATCAGGCGCTCGCGCGCCAGAAGAGCCGGTATGAGGCTGGAGAGCCCTATGCCGGATACGTGGACATGGCCAAGTGGCTCACGCAATGGCGCAATACCCCGCAAACGGCTTGGTTAAGAGAGGGCCCCGTGCATACGCAGCAGCAGGTGCTGCGGCGGCTGGACGCCGCCTTCCAGCGCTTCTTCGCCAACGTGCGCGCGGGTAAGCGGCCTGGCTACCCCCGCTTCAAGACCCGAGGCTCGGAGCCTGGCTTGCGCTTCCCCGACAAGGCGCAGATCGGTTACGACGCGGCCAACGGCCGCGTGCGGCTACCGAAGATAGGCTGGCTACGGCTGCGGCACTCGATGCAGATCTCCACGGGGATTGCCAATGCGACCGTGACCCGGGAAGGAAAGCGCTGGGTTGTTTCTCTCCAGTACACGCGAGAGGATGCGGCCCCGCATGGGCTCGCGCCCACGCTGGGCCTGGACATGGGCGTGGCGAATTTCTACGCCGATAGCGACGGCGCGTGCGAGGCGCCCTTGCGGGCGCTGGCCAGGCAGGCCCGGCGCCTGGCCTATGCGCAAAGAGCCGTCGCGCGCAAACGCAAGGGCTCACGCAATCGCCGCAAGGCCGTCGATCGCTTAGCAGCGCTGCACCGGCGCATTGCGCGGCAGCGCAATGCGTGGCTGCATGGGCTTTCCACGGCCCTGAGTCACCAGCACCCGGCCATCGCCATCGAGGACTTGAAGGTGGCTGCCATGAGTGCCTCGGCACGAGGCACGGTGCAGGCGCCAGGGCGAAAAGTGAGACAGAAGGCCGGATTGAATCGATCCATCCTGGACCAGGGCTGGTCGACCTTTCGAACGATGCTGGCCTACAAGCTCGCCGCCCAGGGCGGTGAGCTGATCGCAGTGGCGCCGGCCTACACGTCCCAGCGCTGCCATCAGTGCGGCCATACGGCGCGGGAGAACCGGCCCACGCAAGCCAAATTCACCTGCATGGCCTGCGGCCATGCAGAGCACGCGGATGTCAATGCCGCACAGAACATTCTGGCCGCGGGGCACGCGGTCTGGGCGGCCAGGGATGGTCGTTCTAGAGCCTGTGGAGAGGCCGTCAGACAAGGGAAGCAGCGTGTCGCGACCCGTGCAACCTCCGTGAAGCAGGAACCCACCGAAGCGGGGCGATCATGAGATCGTCCCGCGGTAGGAATCTCCTTCATCGTGGCACCCTTGGGGTGTTATGGAGGGGAGGATGTCAAGAAAACAGTAGGAGCCCCGCCATGCCTTGCCTCGCTTCTCGTCATGCCTAGAACATCCGCCTCAAACACAGCTTGGAGACGTTGACGACGACTATTCCATGCCTACCCGTTTTCCCACCGATACCGTCAAGAAATCCACCAGGTTTTAGCTTTGAGAAAGCGTGGCTGTCTGCAAAAATGGAAAGCATCCACTTACTTCATCCCGAGGCAGCCATGTCCACCGTTCCCGACCAACAAAGCAACCGCCTTTTCTCCTTCGATGTGACGCTCGTCGCCTCACTCAAAGTGCCCGCTCAATCCGAGACAGAAGCCTTCACGCGAATTACCGGTGCGCTTTCGCAAACGCGCGCGACGCTGGGGCATTGGCCCGATGGCTCTCCGATCGTGAGCGAAATCTCAACCGACCCGCGTGGCCTGGACATCAGCCCCTGCCACGGTGTTGAAGCGCCGGCCCCTGCTTTAGTCCATCCGAGCGATGATGTACAGGTTCTCGTGCGGGCCATTTCGCGGGCAGCCAGGAAAGCCGGCATCATCGATCCGGCGGCTCATGAAGATCTGTCACCGCTGCAATGCCTGGTCATCCTCGAGGACATGAGCACGTTCATCGGCGAGATGAACGTCCAGGGCAATGCCCCCGCGCAACCCAAACCCTAGAGCCTCTCCTCGCGGATTAGAAGGGAATGTCCAACCTGGCCTGCCAGGAAAAATCATTGCCTTCCCCGGTCATTTGCCGCGATATACCCAACGTCGCACGCATGCCCTTGCGAGCCCGCAGGCTGACGCGACCGGTTAGGCGTGAGCGCGTGCGCGACCAGTCGGGCATCTGCCCATTGATATGGGTTTGAGGCATTCCAACAAAGGCTCCTGACCACTTTGCGGCGCCACCGCTGACATCCCGTTCCATTTCGGCTTGAAGCCCCGCGCTCCACTGCCACGTCCCAACGCGAGTCCGCCAATCCAGTCCGACCCCGACCATGAGCGTATCGCGCTGGATCGAAAGACGGTCCATCGCCAGCCCCCACGCGCTGCCATCTTCCCTAAAGGCCCCCTGGCGCAACCATTGATGCCGCCAACCCACATCCGGCCCGAAAGTCATTTCGCCCAGGGTCCAGCGCCACCCGGCTCGCAACGCCACCTGCCCCAAGTCACCTGTCGCCTGTCCAGCGATGTCATCGGATTGCGCCCCGAGATGGATCGTACGGGAGGTATTGATCGAGAAGTGCTGCCAGTCCACACCCCCTTGCGCGAAGGGGCCGGTGCGCCCCGGCTCCCAGGCCAAGGCCAATGTTGCGCCCACCTCACGCTGTCTCGCGGCATCCTGTGGCAGAGTCAGGTCGTATTGCTCAGCCCAGTGGGTATGACCCTGATACACGGCCGCACCCAGTTGCCAAGGGGAATTCAGACCTGCCAAGGGCGAAACCAACCCTATCATCTGTTGATCCAGACGCGCATGTGCGGAGATCCCTTCCGGATCCCGGTTCACTGTCGCGCCACTTGCCTGAGCAAAAAAGCGCGCCCCTTCATAACGGGAAAGCGTGTCAAAGAGCGTAGCTTGGCGCATCCCCGCGGAAAGCAGCGTCTGATTGGCCAGGTTGCCATAGAGCGCGCCGGAAAGCGTGTAGAGGCTTTGCTGCATGACCGCATCCGAACTTATCAACTCCAGCGCGGCTGCGCCACGCGTCAATGACGAAGAGACGCTGTCGGACTGATTTTCACCGCCAGTTGGCGCTGAATCCTGTACCGGCCGGGTCGCATCAGGCGAGGCACTATCCACGGCATCCAGGACACGATCCACCGCTCGCGCCGAAGCCACCAAGGTCGAGGCGGAATTCGCCTGGTTCAAGGAGGCCTCGGGTACGCTTTCCCGCTTCATGGTGAGGTTGATCGAGGTGGGAGTCGCCGACAGGGTGCCGGAAATCATGAGGCTGGGCGCCAACGTCAACGAGGAGAATTGCCCTGTGACCGACTGCGCCCGCAGCATCGTCTGGATGCGTCCTGTTGCCGGCACGTAGCCATTCATCATAGATGGCACATCCAACGTGCCGGCAAGGGTTGCATTGCCTTTCACCACAGTCTGGAATCCCAGCTCCTCCGATAACGTCGCCGCCGACCCCTGTACGAAATCGCCATTAATCGTCAAATCCCCACCCGCAACGGATACCGTCCCGGCGTTATCCACCGCGCCGACCGTGACCTTGCCCTGGGCGTCCAATTTTGCGCCCGGGGAGACCGAGACATGCGACTGAGCGATCGAGCCTCGGTCCAGGACCAGCGTCCCACCCAACACGTTCGTTGGACCTTGGTAAGTGTTGACCTGTGTCAGAGCAAGCGTGCCGGCCCCGTCTTTGTCCAGCCCGCCAGTGCCCGAGATCACGTTCTCGAAACGATAGCTGCCGTTGTCGATCTTGGCCGAAAATTGCCCAAAGGCGAATTGCGCGGGTCCGTTCATGGCGCGCGCCGCATTCAAGCGCCCCCATCCGTACACCGCATCCACGCCCGGGGCGCCCAAATCATCCGCGGTCGTCAGAAGCGTCTGGCGCAGATTGTCATTGGTCATCCAAGGATACTTGGAGAGCAATACCGCCGCGGCGCCCGAGACCATCGGCGCCGCGGCGGACGTGCCCAGGAAATCCGTAAGCGCCCAGGATGAGTCGCTGTCCGGCGTAATGGTCGAGGCATGCCCCGGCGCGGCCATGCACCACTGCGCGGCCGTGCCGCACGCATTGGCGTAGTCAGCAAGTGCCGAGTCCGAGTCATCGAGCGCGGTGACCGCGATGTACCCCTTCTCGATATCGGGATCCGCCTGGCTGAGCAAGGCATCGGGAGAAGGGGCTGACGCTGATTCGTTTCCCGTGGACTGAACCAGCAGCGCGCCGTGACGCACCGCATTGCCAAAGCCTTGAATGACCAGGCTATAGCTCAACCACAAATCGCTTGTAGCCATCGCTTTGGGCGGCGCATTCGGGCTCCAGGAGTTGTTGATGATCGGTACGCCTGACTCGGACAACTCCTTGATGGCGGCCATCGACTGCAATGTCCCAATGGACTGATTCGCCGTCAACGTCTGGCGCGCATCGATCTGAGCCTGTGGCGCCAACCCGCCCGGGATGCCCAACACGGGACGCCCGGCCATGATCTGCGCGACACTGGTTTCGTGCCCCGTCGGATCGTCTTGCGCCGGCGTATCCGTAACCAGGATGTTGGCCAGGCTATCCGTGCTATAGGACTTGAGCGAGGAAATCGCCCCGGCCAATGCGGGATTGTTCCGGTCGGCGCCGGAACCTACCAATCCGATATGCACGCCTTTCCCCTCGTAACCCTGAGACCAACCCGCGGGGAAGCTGGGCTGCGTCCAATGCGAAGTGGTATCGGTGCGCACCTTAATCCCGGAACCGGGTTTGGGCACCGGCATCGCCTGCGAACCATCAGGGCCAAAAGCGTATGAATCCTCATCTTCCGACGGCGCGGCGCATCCGCCCAGAATCATGCAGGACAACGCGATAGCCGTGAACGAGAAGAAAAGGGGAAGGCGTGCACGTGCAGGAGCCTGGCGCAAAGCGCAACGCGATCCCGGTTTGGCGCGTGAGGACTTGGACATGGTGGAAACCGACAGAGTCATTATCGGTTTTCAACTATACGGTTCCTATCTTTTCGACAATTGCGCGAGGTATCCGGGATAAAAACCGCACATCCATCCATACAAATTCCGGTGCGCAAATAAACTATGATTCAAGGAATTTTGTGCGCTTTTTGCATAGTTTCGTGTCAAAACGTGGCAATCGCCCTCATATCTGGATGTCCCGCCACATTGATCTTCGCGTGCATGACAGCTTGCGACATCTGAAGATTCCTGGAATTCCAGGAATCCCGCTTTCTCGTGATCATCGAACCAAACAGTCTTGAACTGTCAATTCTGGCTCTGATAGCATAGATGGAAGATAAGGAAAGCCATCATGAATGAACCGCTTCGCGCCTGGCGCCAGGCCGGCAAGCACTTGCCGGAATGCCTGCGTGATTTCCACGACGCCAAGAATCTGTTTCGCACCATGCACGCCTTGCAGGGACCCGGCGCCGATTCGGTCATCAAAACACCGAACTGCGTTGAAGGACAAGCCTACGTCATCGACCATTTCCTCTGGTTCATGGCGCAGCACGGCTATACCCTCCAACGCAGCCGTGCCAAAATGGGCTTCGACAACCTGGACGAGAAGATTGCCGCGCACAGGGAAAGCGAGCTGTCCGGCCTTCGCGCCATCATTCAGGGGGAAAAATGAAAACACCTCCATCAGATGATATCGACCATATCGAACAGGTGGTCGCGAACATCTTCATCGGCTTGACACTGTCGGTCCTGGCTCTGTGGATCCTTTGGCTTGGCTTTACCTCCGCAACCCCTATTCTCAGCGGATTGTTCGCGCTTTGCGCCGTGCTGGCGATCATCCTAGCTTATGGCTTCATGCTCGAGAACCAGCAAGACAGGCAGGATGACTCGCCACCCTCCACGCTCAAGTAACCCAACCTATTTCGCAGACCATGCCCAACTCCGTCGCTTCACCCTCTCTGGAACAGACCTACACCCAGCTCAAGGCTCGGGTTGTTGAACTGGGCCGCCAGTATTACACGCTCGATGCGCCCACGGTTCCGGATGCCGAATACGATGCGTTGTTTCGCCAGCTCCAGGAAATGGAAGCGGCTCACCCGGAGTTCGATCGGCGCGACTCGCCGACGCAACGAGTCGGCGGTGACCGCCTGCCCTACCTAGCCGAGGCGCGCCACGACACGCCCATGCTGTCCCTGGCCAACGCGCGCGACGCCGCGGAAGCCCGTACCTTCGTCGAGGGCCTGGCCCGCGAGCTGGGCGTAGCGGCCGACACGCTGGTGTTTTGCGAGGAACCCAAGTACGACGGGCTGTCCTGCAGCCTGCTCTACGTGGACGGCGTGCTGGTGCGCGCCGCGACACGCGGCGACGGCCAAACCGGCGAGGATGTGACTGCGCAGGCTCGAACCATCGCCTCCATTCCCCTATCGATCACCGCGCCCGCTGCTCGCCTGGAAGTCCGTGGCGAGGTCCTGATGGCCAAGCAGGTCTTCCAGGACATCAACGCTCGTCGCGCCGAGAAGGGCGAGGCGCCTTTGGTCAACCCGCGCAATGCCGCGGCCGGCGCGCTGCGCCAACTCGATCCGCGCATGACCGCCGAAAGGCGTCTGAGTTTTCGCGCCTACGGGTTTGCCAATGAGGACGGCCTGGACTGGCTCGAGGACGCCTCCACCAAGGTGTCCCACCTCAAGGCGTTGCGCGATCTGGGGTTTCCCATCTTCGGCGACCCGCATGCGGTATGCGGCCCGGACGGTGTTCAAGCGGCGTTCGAGGCGTATGCCCGCCGGCGCAGCGCCCTTCCCTTCGAAATCGATGGCGTTGTCTTCAAGCTCAATGACGTGGCGTTGTGCAAAAGGCTGGGCTGGACCTCACGAACGCCGCGCTGGGCCATTGCCTACAAGTTTCCGCCGCAAGAGGTCACGACGCGGCTCAATACCATCGAGATTCAGGTCGGACGCACCGGTGCACTCACCCCGGTGGCGCATCTGGAGCCGGTATTCGTGGGCGGCGTGACCGTCACCCACGCCACGCTGCACAACGAGGACGAGATCCGGCGCAAAGACCTGCGAGTGGGTGATCAGGTCATCGTGCGCCGCGCCGGCGACGTGATTCCCGAAATCGTAGGCCCCGTCACCGAGGCGCGCGACGGCAGTGAGACCGCCTATATTTTCCCCACGTATTGTCCTAGCTGCGGCGCGCCCGCGCACAAGGATCCGGACGCCGCGGTGTTGCGTTGCACGGGCGGGTTGCAATGCCCGGACCAGCGTCTGAACGCGCTGGTGCATTTTGTCTCCCGCGGCGGCCTGGACATCGATTCCCTGAGCGAAGCACGCCTGGCCTTGTTCATTGAGCATAGGCTGCTCCAACACCCCAGCGACCTGTTCCAGCTATCCTATGAGGCGCTCTCGCAACTTCCCGGCATGGGAATGGTATCCGCCCTCAAACTGAAACGCGGCATCGAGGACGCTAGGCATCCGCCCCTGAACCGTTTCCTCTTTGCCCTGGGCATCCCGGGCGTGGGGGCGAGCACCGCGCGCGATCTGGCCAGGCATTTCGGCAGCATCGCCGCCCTGGCTCAGGCCGACGAATCCGCCCTGCTTGCGGTGCCCGAGATCGGACCGGCCACAGCGGGCAACATCCGGGCGTTTTTCGAGGCCGAATCCAACGCCGAAGAACTCGAACGGCTGCTGGGCTATGTCTCACCCGAGACTGCGCCAAGTGGGACGGGCCCGGTCAGTCTGGCGCTCACCGGCAAAACCGTGGTCATCACCGGTACACTCTCCGAACCGCGCGAGACATTCGCCGCCCGGATCGAGGCCGCGGGCGGGAAGGTATCGGGTTCCGTATCGAAAAAGACCCATTTCCTTCTGGCTGGCGAGGCCGCTGGCAGCAAACTCGCCAAGGCGCAGGCCCTGGGCGTGACGGTGCTCGATGAAGCTGCTTTCAATGCCCTGCTATAACTACACAACCGCACAACGACAACGAGAACTGGATTAACCATGACGACCCCTCGCACCTTGGTCAGCGCCGAGGATGCCTCCATAAACTACGTGATGGAGGCCCCCTCTGTCGGGCTGTACGAAGCCCGCTATGTGCGCCGCCAACCCGAATATTTCATCATCTACCTTTCCGCGCAATCGGGCTGTGACCAGGCCTGCCGGATGTGTCATTTGACCGCCACGGGCCAAAATCGATACGTGGATGCGAGCTTCAACGAATTGATGGCCCAGGCCCAGGCCGTCTACAACCACTACGACAGGCAGCCGCCAGCCGCCTGGGTGCACTACAACTTCATGGCCCGCGGCGAGGCGCTCAACAGCACCACGATCCGTCAGGAAGGCGTTCCCCTGCTTCACGCCCTGGGAGCTCTGGCCCGCTCGCGTGGACTGGCCTCGAAATACCTCATCTCGACCATCCTGCCGCAAAGCCTGGGCGAGACCGAACTCGTCGCGCTGTTCGACGATCCGCAAGTCTACCCGGAGTTCTATTATTCCCTCTACAGCGTGAACCCGGACTTCCGCCGGCGCTGGCTGCCTCGGGCGCTTCCCGCCGAAGAAGGGCTGGCCCGTCTGGCGCGGTGGCAGCAGGCCACAGGCAAGGTGCCCAAGATTCACTTCGCCTTCATCGAGGGAGAAAACGACGCCGAGCGCGACATGCACGCCATGGCAGATGCCATCGAGAATCACGGCCTGCGCGTGGATCTGAACATCGTGCGCTACAACCCTTACTCGGATAAACAAGGGCGAGAATCAAGCCTGGCCGTTATCGAGCGCAACGTTGGAATCCTGACTGACCGGCTGCACCCGGAGAACGTGCGTATCGTTCCCAAGGTCGGCTTTGACGTGAAGGCCTCCTGTGGGATGTTCGTTTCGGGATAACCACTCTCCTACAGGTTGGCCAGGTCGATCGTGTCCGGCGCATGCAGAAGGTGGCGACTGCCTCGACGCATGCCACCTCCCCTGTGGCGCTCAATCAATAACTTCAACCATTTTGGCTGCTCGTCCTCTTTCTCGCAAAACGCGGAGAAATCCTCTTGTGAGAGCCTGTGCTTGATCTTCGTAATATGCTCCAACGTGCCGAATGAACGACCAAGATATCGCATGGCAAGGATAGCTTGTCCCGCGGGGGTCGCCAAGAAGGTCAACCTCTTCTGATCCGTGTGAATCAACCGGAACATTCGCCCGCGCCATTGAATGGTGCGAGTCCGCCCGGAGGTAAAGAAAATGGTCTGCTCTGCACGGCCTTCAATCAGACCGAAGTATCGAACTGCCTCCAGTCCGTGACCAGCGACCTGCGCGGCGTCGTCTCCAGCCAACCTCATGATGACTTGCTCGGGAGTTGGGCGAAGCACCTCCCCGTCTTCACCCAGCACTGGAGCGACGTAATGGTTCGGGAAAATCCGTTCCACAACACCGTGCTCGACTAACGAATTTAACGCGCGATAAATCATGTATCTCGAGTGCTCTGGATGCAAGCGCTCAAGGTAGTCGGTGGTAAATATTTCTCCGCGGGAATTGTGAACTACATGATCTTTCATTGCTCGAAGTGTCGATGCTGAAACCGGTGGAGGTTGCCCATCAGCCCACCCCTCGTCTGGAGCAAGATACTGCCCAGATCCAATGCGAACAATGAACTGTTTTCTTGCCAGGGAAATCAAGGCAGCAGTAGTTACTTTCGGGCTCAGCAAAATATTTTGAAGCGATTTCACCGAAAACGGCTCACCTCTCGGCAACGCTGCAATGCAATTCAGAACCTCCGATTCACTGTCACAAGGAGGGGTCCATCTCTCCCAGTCCGCACCGCCGGATATCCCGTATATCCGAGGAGTTAATTGAACCAGGCGGCCGTCTCGTACCATTCTTTTTACTGCCTGGTAGACAGAACCCACTCTCAAATCAGCAAACAGCTTGAGAGAAAAGGGCTGGTCGACAGGTTGTTCCGCCAGACGTTTCTCGACGGCTGCCCTGGTGTTGTTCAAAAGAGTCCATGTTCCCCAGTCTGCGCCGCCAGAAATTCCGTATAACCGAGGGGTCAATTGAACCAATCGGCCTTCCTGCACCATTTGTTTAACTACTCGATAGACTGGCCACACTTTCAAATCAGCGAACAGCTTGAGGGAAAAGGGCTGATCGACAGGGTGTTCCGCCAGGCGCGTTTCAATAGCTGTCCTGATGACCTGAGCGTATAAAGGTGGAATATCGAGGCTTCCCGTATCCGGAACGGCATACCATCCGTGACGAACCCGGACGATGATGTTCATTTCCACCATGCGTCGCAAATAGTCCTGAACCCTATGAGGCGGATGCCCCATGTCGCTAAAGATATCTGCTGTGAACGCCTTGTCCTTGGGTTGGGCGTTTACGCGTTCGAATATTTCCGGGAAAGCCCCAGGATACATACCGAAAGGAATGTCTTCGACATTCCCGTTTTTGTCCGGAACAACATAGAAACCGCGCGAAATCCTCTGCAGTTTCCCGTGCTCGAGCATGCTATTCAGAACGTTAGAAACGGTGCACTTGGTGCCCAGCCCTTGGAACAAATTCCTTGAGAATGGACGGCCTTTCGGATAGTCGGCGATACGCTGCTCGATGAGCTCTCTCGCCCTGGATTTGACATGACGAGGACGCGATGAGTCTGACTGTGTCTCGTTTATGTTGTCTGCGCGGCCCAAAACAAAAGAGCCACGCTTTGATCGTGTAATGAGTCCTTCATCAACCATGCGGCTCAGCACGGCCCTCACTTGCCGTTGCTGACCAAGATCACTGAACGTTTTCATACTGAAAACCTGGTCCTTGGACAAAGCGGCAATGCGCTGACGAATCAGCCGTGTCAGATTGGAGGCGCGAGGATAAATCAACGTCTGCCGATCCTCCTCCGAGATGGTGAAGTGGTGACCGTCAACCGGGACAAGACGCCCTTCACGCTGCATTCGACGAGAAAGGACATCAATCTCATCCGGCGCCCCGCATCCATCGAAAATGTCGGCAGGTATAGGCGTGCCGGCCGGATACTCAGCCAGGCGCGCACGAAACGTCTTCCAGTCAAACATGCATCGTCCCTCGCTAGGACCTCTGATGGGCAGGTATAACTTTAAAATAGGATTAACTGATTAATATTGTACATTAATCAGTTATATTGTAATAAAATCAATATTGATACACTGTTTTCTATATATCAAGATATGGCATCTGCCCCTCTGATCAAGGTGAGAGGGGCGACCATCAAGGACTTGTCTTTGCCTGATGAATCACGCCGCCTACAATAGGCCCATTCAGAAAATCTCATAAATCAGATGGCAATGTCCCATACGGAAATCCAGAAAGGCCCGCTATCCGAGGAGACCATCCGAACGATGGCCGAGAAGATAAAACGCGGCATGCCAGGTGTACGCGTCATCCTTTTCGGCTCCTATGCCTGGGGGGACCCGCATCTGAACAGCGATGTGGATCTTGCCGTCGTTGTGCCGAGCACGGCCGATCCGGCCAAACACCACGACGTCGCCGTCGAAGCCCTGCATCTCTCTGCGCACGGACCCATCCCGGTGGATGTTCTTGTCTATCGGGAATCGACGCTGGCTGAACTCGATATCGGGTCTCTGGCCTACGAAATCAGAACCAAAGGAGTGGAACTATGAACGAACCTCGAAACCTCGTAAAGGAATGGTTCGATCTCGCCAACGAAGATTGGGAAGCTGCCAGGATCTTCCATGATTCGCGTCCCCGGCTCGCTGTTTATCACTATCACCAGGCTGTTGAAAAGGTGCTTAAAGGGCAGATGGTAAAAAACAAGCTCCCGATAAAAAAAACGCACGTCATCAGTACGCTTGTCGTCGATCTGGCACAGGTTCAGACGGACTTGCTGGCTTTATGCAAGGATATCGACCTGGATAAGGTTACAAGCTATGCGACGTATTTTAGGTATCCCAATGAGGACGGAAGAACGGAACCCAAAAAGGAGGAGGTCGCCTCGGTTGCCAAGTTTGCCCAAAAACTTCGCCTCTTCTGCGGACTCGATCATCCCGCGGAGGAAAACACAATTACAAATCAGCAAAAGCCGTACACCTGGCTTGGTAAACCCCCAAAATGAACCAGGACACGACCAACGAGGCAGTCGAGGCAAGCTAAGTGCGCCAAGCAAACTATCCATTCGCTTGTAATGCCGTAGCCAGTTTTGCCATACTGAACAGGCTCTTCCTCATTTCATAAGGAACCCTCATGGCCAAGCCGCGCAGTCGCTCCGTTCAGGACACTCCTCGAAAATCGTCCCGACGCCGGACTCAGGCCACGCCGCAGGAACCGGCCAGGGTGTGCCTGCTGCTGCACACGCCGGCCATCGATTGCCGTATGAGCCATAATTTCTGCGTCGAGATCATCAACCTGGATACGCCCACGGCATTCGCCATGCTCGAGAAACTGGGCGTCCTGATGCAGCAGGATCACCCGCCCGAGGGCCAGGACGTGGATTTATCCCTCACGCCATCCATCTCACTCTATGACGAAAGAGGCCGGGAGCTGATCCGCGCAACCGCCATCGGCGCCGGGAATCGCAAAGCGCTGGTGAGAACCTTCCAGTCCGTCGCTTCCTTGGAAGATTACATGCTCTTTAACGAAAGGATCGAGGAGATCGTCGATCTCGACTATCCGCTGGGCGACATCCTTGTCCCGGTCAGACTGCTCTTCTCTGGCGCCGAGATTCATCCGGTGGAGCTGCCAGACGACGACCCCGACGAAGAGAACGCCAAGTCATTCGCGGATTTCATTACCCGCATCACCTCGAAGGAAGCGCAGGAACAGGCTGACGGAATTGAAGAGCGGACAGACCACGCGATTTTGGAGGCCCAGGAGCACGCCACGGCGTGCGCGGCGCTTACCTTGTCGGCCGCAATGAGGTACGGCGCACAACGTGGGGTGACCTTGATGAAACTCAATCATCTCCTTGATGGTGATTCGCCGGTATCGTTCTCGCTCGCTCGCCGCGCCAAGAAACTCCTTTCCAATGCCGACTGGTGGTACGGAAAGCTGCGCACGCAGATCTTCGATGATTTCGTCAGAACCCATCCGAGCGATCTGCCCGTCCCGCCTGGGCTCATTGCGTACTTCGACCGGATCGAGAGTTTCGGAGATTAAGATCGCGACCATGAACCAGACCTCAATGCCAGACACCCTCAACGATCCCAGAGAAGAGCTTGCCGATATCCTTCGCGGCGCCCCGGAGCTCCTGGCTCAGGCGCGAGCCAGCATCCTCGAGCAGAATCCGGGCCGCTTCAATACCTGGTCGGCCGCGCCAATATCGCGACTCATTCATGTCCAGGTCCACGCGCTCGTGGCCGATAAAGACCGTGCCCATAGCGCCGTCTCGCTCTTTCATCACGTGCGCTTTCTTCGTGTGCAGCTGCGTCACGCTTTCGACCAGTACGAGGGCAGCGCCTGCTGCGCCGATAAGGCCGGTGCCGTCCTGCGCGCGCTCGCGCGCCATTTTATGGCAGGCGAACCCATTGCGTTCGACACCAACGATTCGGACAGTCCAGTGGGCTACGCCATGCCGCAGCGGATCCTCACGACCCAGGCGGAAGTGCTCGATTACTTCCAGGCGCTCCTGGCGCTGTACTACGGGAATCTCGGTCCCGCGCAGCAGATGCACCAGATCTGGTCAGCCAGACCAAGAGCCGGATTTCGGGATGCGAAAGACGCTGCTTGACCCGCCCAGCTGGCCGCCCTATCCGGCGGTGGGCCGGGCCTTCGGAACCGGACTATAGCCGCACGGGTCATCCGCGCAAAGATCGTACCTGGAATAGCTCTTGGGCTTGTGGGTCAGCTGACTGCGAGGCGGGCCGGCCACACCCTTTGCGATCAGCCCGACTTCCACCCAGCTGAGATAGCCATCGGGAGGCAAGTAGCCATCCGGGTCATCGTTCGGATTGCTCATTGTGAATTTTCAGCCGGTTTCGCTCAGCTTTTCGGGCGTGCAGGGCTGGTTGCCGCATCCGCCTGGCCAGGATCGGCCAGAAAGACCGCCTCGGGCGCCTCGGGCCATTCTTCTCGGATAACATCGAACCGCCCTTCGTTCCAGCAGCGCAGGAAGTCCTTTCCGTCTTCGTTTTCCAGGGCAAACTGGACAACGGCGCGCCAGCACCGCTCGGTGTCTTCCGGAGACAGCCCATTGGGTTCGCCCAACGCCTGTTCGG
>Ga0164242_10002523_pt1 | contig 21181 bp, 20 predicted proteins | sample OricomgcompostMG_FD_108783 | JGI IMG/M metagenome (GOLD analysis project Ga0164242, IMG submission 108783) | Miracle-Growth compost microbial communities from Emeryville, California, USA - Original compost - Miracle growth compost (MG) ... | reverse complement strand
GGCTCGCCGAGATTCGGGCCCAGAACGGTTCCCAAAGTGCCGGACCACACGACGAAGGACAGGGTCCTGCCGCGCAGTGCCGGCAGCACCAGATCCGTCGCGGCGAAGCGGGACTGCAGGCCGACCGCTGTACCGCAGCCGAAGAGCAGCATGCCGCCGATCATCAGCGCGGCGTTGTCGGTGATCGCCGCACCGATCAGCACCGCGGCGCCGACCGCGGCGACGAACCAGCCGATCGACAGCGCCACCCGGCGCCCGCCGTGGGTGGCCAGCACCGCCAGCGGAATGCCGGCCAGCGCCGCGCCGAGCGTCATCGACGTCCGCGCCAGCCCGGCCATGGTCTCACTGTTGGTCACCTGCTCGGCCAGCAGCACGCCGACCGACGGCGCGGCGCCCATGCCGAACGAGCCGAGGACCTGGCCGAGGATCAGCAGCCGTACGCTCCGGCGCTGGGCCGCGACGATCTCCGGTCGCTGTTGCCAGCCGATCGCCGACGCGACGACCGGCACCGTCGTTGGTTCGTTGGCTGCGTTGTCGATGATCGCAATCCTTCTGTTGGGGAAGCTTCTGGTCTGTATGCCATCCAACCGCCACCGGGACCGGCGGACGATTCCGGGCCCCGGATCAGGTCACGTAGTGGCACTCGGCGGTGTGTCCCGGACTGATCGTGACCACCGGCGGGGCCTCGTTGGCGCACAGTTCGGTCGCCAGCGGGCAGCGGGACCGGAAGCGGCAGCCGGTGGGGACGGCCAGCGGGTCGGGCGGCTCGCCTGCCAACCGCACCCGCTCCCGCTCCCCCGGCCTGGGAACGGGGGACGCCGCGATCAGTGCCCTGGTGTACGGATGCCGCGGCTCGGCGAAGACCTCGTCGGTCGGCCCGTCCTCGACGATCCGGCCGAGATACATCACACCGACCCGCTGCGAGATCTGCCGGACGACCGGCAGCCCGTGGCCGATGAACAGATAGCTGAGCCCCAGCTGCTCGCTGAGATCGACGAGCAGGTTGACGATCTGGGCCTGCACCGAGACGTCGAGCGCCGACGTCGCCTCGTCGGCGAGGATCAGCCTCGGATTCAGCGCGATCGCGCGTGCGATCCCGACCCGTTGCCGCTGGCCGCCCGAGAGCGAGCGCGGCCGAGCACCGGCCCGCGAGGGATCCAGCCCGACGGCCTTGATCAACTCCTCGGTCCGCGCTTCCAGTTCGGATCCGGTCAGACCGCCGAGCACCCGCAGCGGTTCGGCGACGATCTGCGCCACCCGCATCCGCGGATTGAGCGATCCGAGCGGATCCTGGAAGATCACCTGCAGTCCGGAGCGGAGCCGGCGCATCCGGGCATCGGGCAGGTGGGTGATGTCGGTGCCGTCGAAGACGATCCGTCCGCTCGTCGGCTCGAGCAGTCGCAGCGCGACCTGGCCCAGCGTCGATTTGCCGGATCCCGATTCACCCACCAGCGCGTACGTCTCGGCTTCGGCGATGCTCAGCGAGACGTCGTCCACCGCCTTCAGCACCGCCCGCGGCGCCAACGGATTGGACGTGGTCCGGACCCGGAAATGCTTGCTCACCCCCTCCAGGCCCAGCAACGCCCGTGCCTGGCTCTGAGCGGGTGGGGGTGCGGATGCCGGTGCTTCGATCATGGCCGACCCGCCTTCTGCAGACCTCCGGTGGCCAGGTCCTGGTGCTCGGCGGCCGGCGGCTGGTCTCGTACGGCCGCCACCGGGCTCGGCTGCCCGGGGTGCCAGCAGGCGGTCGTGCTGTCGCCGATGGCCACGACCGGCGGATCCTCGACCGCGCAGCGGGCATCCGCGCGCGGGCAGCGCGGGTGGAACGCACACCCGGACGGCAGCTGCCCGGGATCCGGGACGCTGCCGTCGATCGCCGGCAGTCGGTCCGGCCGCGGCCCGGTGATCAAGGGGATGCTCCCCAGCAGTCCTTGGGTGTAGGGATGCGCCGGTCTGGTGAAGATCATCGCCGGAGCGGCGGTCTCCACGACCCGACCGGCGTACATCACCACGACGCGGTCGGCCACCTCGGCGGCGACCCCCAGGTCGTGGGTGACGAGCAGCACCCCAAGATCGGCTTCGATCCGCAATCGGTCGATCAGGTCCAGGATCTGGGCCTGGATGGTGACGTCCAGCGCCGTGGTCGGCTCGTCGGCCAGCAACAGCCGAGGACGAGCCGCCAGCGCGGCGGCGATCATGACCCGCTGGCACATGCCGCCCGACAGTTGGTGCGGGTAGCTGCGCAGGACGCGATCGGGATCGGAGATGCCGACCTCGCGGAGCAGCTCACGCAACCGCTCGCGCTCCGCCGGCCTGTCCAGTCGCTCTCTGCGGCGCAGTGCCTCGGTCAGCTGACTGCCGACGGTGAACACCGGGTCCAGGGAGCTCATCGGCTCCTGGAAGACCATCGCGAGATCCCGGCCGCGCAAGGCGCCGAACTGATCATCGGTGCTCAGCTCGACACCGTCGACCCGGATCGAGCCGCCGACCTCGACGTCGCCGTCGAGTTGCATCAACCCCATCAGCGTCCGCACCGTGACCGACTTGCCACTGCCGGATTCACCGACCAGGACGACGATCTCGCCGGCGCGGACCTCCAGGGTCGCGTCCCGGACCAGCGGCAACGACGATGCGCCCGGGCGATGCAGCGTCACCGAGACCCGATCGATCTCCAGCAGCGGACCTCTGCTGTCGGCCGGCTCACCCATGATCATCCCCGATCCATCCGGTCGCGGATCCAGTCGCCCAGCAGGCTGACGGCGATCACGGTGCAGGTGATCACCAGCCCGGCGAAGGTCGACATCCACCATGCCGTCCCGAGGTAGGGCTGACCCTCGGCCAGCAGCTGACCCCAGTCCGGAATGTCGTGTTTGGGGCCGAGGCCCAGGAAGCTCAGCGATGCGCTTGCCACGATCGCGGTGCCGATCGAGACCGTCGCCAGCACGACCACGGGAGTGATGGCGTTCGGCATCACATGCCGGAACAGCAGCCGGGACGGCCTGAATCCGACGGACCGGGCTGCGTGCACGTACAACCTGCCCCGCACCGACATCACCTGGCCGCGCATCACCCGGGCGAAGGACGGCGTCGCGCTGATTCCGACGCCGAGGATGAGGTTGCCGGTCGTCGGCCCGAGGGCGACCGTGATGATCAAGGCCAGCAGTACGCCCGGAAAGCACAACAGCACGTCCAGCACCCGGCCGATGATCATGTCGGTGACTCCGCCGTAGTAGCCGGCGATCAGACCGATGAGTCCGCCCAGGACCAGCGCCAGGAAGGTCGCCGCGACGCCGATGATCATGGCTCCCCGGGCGCCGAAGACCAGCAGTCCGGCGACGCTGCGGCCGTACTGGTCGGTGCCGAGCAAGGTCACCCCGGGATGCTGCAGGACACGGCTCGCGTGCAACGCCCCGATGTCCCCGCGGACCAGCAGTCCGGGCACCAGGCTCGCCAGCACCACCAGCAGGATCCACAGGCCCGCGAGTGCGGTGACGACCGAGGCCGCGGACATCCGGCGGCGCCTGGTCCGCAGTGGGAGCGTGCCGACGAGCGCGGCATCGGCGGCGGATGCGCTCATCAGGTCACCGCCCCGGCAGGCTGCGGGTCGTGGACGATCCCGGGGTCGGACTCCGCTGCGGCGCGCAGGAACGGCGACAGGGTCGCCGGATCGAGGGGCTCCAGGGGCGGCAGCGGGTCCGGGGTGAATGCCTCGCCGCGGCTGACGACCAGTCGCAGGTCGCTGATCACCGAGATGTCGGATCTCGGATCGCCTCCGACCGCGATCAGGTCGGCGTCCAGTCCGACGGCCAGTCGCCCGGTGACGTCGGAGATGCCCAGCGCGGTCGCCGAGACCGAGGTCGCGGCGTCGAGGACGGCCTGGGCCGGCAGTCCCAGCGACACCATCGCCGCCAGCGCACCCGGGAAACCGTGATGCGGAGTGTTGTCGATGCCGCAGTCGGTGCTGGCGATGATCTTGCAGCCGCGGCGATACAGCTCGGCCAGAGCAGGCTGGAACCGTCCTTGGGTGAGCTCGACGATCTGCGGCATCCGATAGTTGATCGTCGGCGACACATAGCTCTGCGAGGCGGCGATCCGGTCGGCCAGCTCCGGGTCGACGTACCGGCTGCCGTCGGCGTGGACGAAGGAGCAGTGTTCGATCGTCGTCACTCCGGCGGCGACCGCGCGCTCGATGCCCTCGATGCCGTGTGCGTGCGCGGCCACCCGCTTGCCGACTCGGCGCGCTTCGGAGACGATGGCCGTCAACTGGTCCTGTTCGAACTGGGCGTACCAGGGCGCAGACCCGGCGGTCATGAAGCCACCGGTCGACATCACCTTGATCAGATCGGCACCGAACTTGTGGTGCCGGCGCACCATGGTCCGGACCTCGGAGACGCTGTCGGCCTCGCCGCCCATGAACCAGCAGTGACCGCCGGTGACGGTGATCGGCGAGGCAGCGGTGAGGATCCGCGGCCCGCGCGCCGTCCCGGCGTGGATGATGTCGCGTACCGCCGGCCCGAGATAGTCGCGCGAGCCGAGGTCCCGCGCGGTGGTGACGCCGACGCTGAGCAACTGGCGGGCGCTCTGCAACATCAGTGCGACCTGACGTACGTCGTCCTCGGCCATCATCCGCTCGACCGGCTTCGGACCGCCGTCGAAGCCGAGATGGACGTGGGCGTCGATCAGGCCGGGCATGATCGTCGCGTCTCCCAGCGACTCGATCTGAAGATCCGGTGGATAGCTTGCGAGCGGGAAATCCGCCTCCGCGCCGACCCAGATGATCTTGCCGTCATCGACGAGGACGGCACCGGGAGCGTACGCCCGGCCGGCGTCCTGGGTCAGCACCAGACCAGCTGTGTAGAGCTTCATTCTCCAACCTCTCTGTCGATCGACAGGTCAGGCGACCGTACGGACGCGGGGGTCGATGACCGCATAGGACACGTCGACGACGATGTTGATCACGATGTAGATGACTGCGATCACCAGCACCACGCCCTGGACGACCGGATAGTCCTTGCCGGCGATCGCCTGCACCAGCATCTGACCGAGGCCCTGCCGGGCGAACACGGCTTCGACGATGACGGCGCCGGCGATCAACGCGCCCAACTGGAGTCCGACGATCGTCACCGTCGGGATCACCGCGTTGCGCAGCACATGCTTGAAAACGATCACCCCCGGCCGCAGCCCCTTGGCGTGCAGCGCGGTGACGAAGTTCTCCCCCAACACCTCGATCACGCTGTTGCGGACCAGCCGGGTCACGGTGCCGGCCGCCGACAACCCGAGGGTGAAGGCCGGCAGCACCAGGCTCTGCACGCCGGAGCTGCCGGTCGCCGGGAAGATCTTCAGCGTGAAGGAGAACATCATGATCAACAACAGTCCGACCCAGAAGGACGGCATCGACGTGTTGAGCAGGCTGAGCACCCGGATCACGGCGTCCGGCCACCGATTGCGGTAGATCGCCGACAACGATCCCAGCACCATGCCCAGCACCGCTGAGACGAAGGCCGCGGCCAGCGCAAGCTCGAGCGTCGGCAGGATCTGCTGGCCGATCATGGTCATCACCGGTTGCCGGGTGGTGTAGCTCAGCCCGAGGTCGAGTCCGGCCGCGTGCCCGATGAAGCTGAGGTACTGCAACCCGATCGGCTGATCCAGTCCGAACTGCTGCCGGAGGGTCGCCTCGGCCCGGGGCGTTGCCGGTGCGCCCGCCAGCAGCACCGAGACCGGATCACCCGGCAGCATCCGGAGGGTGATGAACAGCACCAGGGTGACGCCGATCAGCGTCGGGATACCGAGGCCGACGCGCTTGATGATCAAGAATCCCACTACTGAGCTCCGTTCCGCTCTCAGGACTTGGTCAAGGAGACGTCGTACAGCACCGGATAGCCCTCGGCGTCGAATCGCAACCCGGTGATGCCACTGGTGGCGACCGTGTAGGTCGGGACGTAGATCCCGACGCTCAATGCCTGATCGACGATCTGCTGCTGGACCTGCTGGTAGAGCTGGTCCCGGCTGGCCGGATCGCTCTCCTGCTGGGCCTTGAGGATCTCGCTGCTCAGCTGCTTGTCGTCCACGTGGGTGAAGTCGAATCCGCTGCGCCCCGGCTTGGGAATGAATTCCGGGCTGTAGAGCGAGTAGAGCACGTTCGGATCGACACTGACCAGACTCAGCCCGGCGATGTCGTAGTCGCCCTTCTGCAGGGTGGTCTGCAACGGGGCCGATTGCTGGAGCACGACGTTGACGTTGACGCCGATGGCCTTCAGGTCGTCCTTCATGAACTGGGCGATGTCCTGGCGCTTCTCACGATTCGGGGCGCCCTCCACGTAGGTCAGCGTCAGCTGCTTGCCGTTCTTCTCCCGGATGCCGTTCGGACCGACCTTCCAACCAAGATCATCCAGCGCCTTCTTGGCTGCCGCCGGGTTGTAGCTGAAGGAGTTCTCCAGCGATTTGTCGTAGCCGGCGGTGGTCGGGGACAGTGGTCCCCAGGCCCGCTGGTACACGCCGAAGTAGAGCGCTTTGACCGCCGACCCGACATCCATGCCCTCGCGGATCGCCTTGCGAACGGCCGGGTCGTTGAGCGGCGGATGGCTGGTGTTGAAGTTCAGCTGGAAGGGTGAGCCCGACTGTGCCTGGGCATAGAAGGTCAGGGTCGGATCCTTCTTGATCACCGCCGCCTGGTTCTCCGGGACGTTGCCGATCGCCTGGACGCTGCCGTTGCGCAGCGATCCGATCCGGACCGTTGCGTCCGGAATGATCTGGAAGGTGAGCTTGTCCAGGTGGGCGGGACCGGTGTGCTTGGCGGTCGACGGTGCCCAGTTGTAGTCGGGGTTCTTGACCAGCACGATCCGGTCGTTGGGCGTGTAGCTGGAGAACTTGAACGGTCCGCTGCCGACCGGATGCAGCGCGAAGGCGGCCAGCGACATGGACTTCGCCGACTTCGGTGAGACCATCCCCAGGAACGGTGAGCTCAGGTTGTAGATGAAGGGCGCGTAGGCCGTCTTGAGCTTGACGACCGCGGTCGTGGCGTTGGTCGCCTGGCAGGACTGGTAGGGACCGACAAGGCTGACCGCGTAGATGGACGCACTCTTGGGATCGACGATCCGGTTCAGGTTGAAGCACACCGCTGCGGCGTCGAATTTCGATCCGTCCTGGAAGGTCACGTCGTCGCGCAGGGTGAAGGTGTAGGTCTTTCCATCGTTGCTGATCTTCCACGACTTGGCCAGCCAACCGACCGGTTGCCGGTCGGCGTTCAGGGCGACCAGCGAGTCGTAGATCTGGCGCATCACCCGGGCGTCCTGGGCGGCCGCAGCGACGTTGGGGTCGAAGGAGACGAACGGGGTGTCAACGGCGAAGGTGGCGCTGCCGCCCGAGGTCGCGGCGGAGCCGACGCTGCCGGGCGGCGATGACGATGCGCCACCGCCTGAGCACGCTGCCAGTACGAGAGCGGTCAGGACGGCGACCGCGGCGAAGGCGGCCCGGGCCAGCCGCGGTGATGCGGGGTGATGCAGGGCGAGGTGATGCAGTACGGGGTGATGCAGTACGGGGTGATGCAGGGCGGAACGAGACGAAGCGGATGAATCCGAGTCCATGGCGACGCTCCTCGGCTTGAGGTGTCCGGCGCCGGCTGCCAGGCCGTGGACGCCAGGTGGACCGGGCACCCGACCGGACAGCAGTTCGCCGTAATCTCCGATCAACGTACGAACGGTGTGTTGAGACCGTCAAGAACTTGTTGATGACTGCAACATGCTGTTGACACGATCGTCACATCTGTTTGGTCAGATGGGAGCCGGCAAGGGTGCCCGCCAGCTGAGCGAACCCGGTAACCCCTGGCCGGGCGGCCTATTCTTCGCAAGGGCTCCACGGAGGAGGAGCTGTCACCAGACCTAGGGGACCGGGAGTTACTGATGGCGTTGAACGAAACGACCGCGGACCACATTCAACCGGATGTTGAAGTCAGCGCGGTGAAGCGCAGTGTGGACGGTGAGCGATTGATCGCAGTGTTCTCGGCCCTGGTCGAGCCGATCGGCAGGTCGCTGCCGGCATCGAGCGAAGTCGTCCTGCACGATCTCAGCCTGCTGCCGGACTCGATCGTGGCCATCCACGGGGACGTGACCGGTCGTCAGGTGGGCGACCCTGCGACCAACCTGCTGCTGCAGAAGGCGGTGTCAGGATCACTGGAGCATCAGGTGGGTTACGAGACGACACTGCCGGACGGCCGGCGGATGAAGTCCTCGACGATGGTCATCCGGGACGTGGCGGGGACTCCCGTCGCAGCGCTGTGCATCAACACCGACCTGTCCCACTGGTATTCGGTCCAGCGGATCGCCCGGATGATGATCGGCGAGGAGCCCACGGTGTCTGCGTCCAGTCAGCCGACGGCACCGAGTCTGGATGTCGAGTCCGAGACTGCCCGGACCGAGTCGAACGAGGTGTTCGCCCACGATGTCGACGAGCTCGCGGCCCATCTGATCCACCAGGCTGTCCAGAAGACCGGCGTGCCGGTCGATCTGATGCAAAAGAAACACAAGGTCGCGGTCGTCCGTGATCTGAAGGCCCGGGGAATGTTCCTGCTCCGGGACGCGGTCGACATGATCGCCACGTCACTCGGGGTCACCCGATTCACGATCTACAACTATTTGAACGAGATCAACGACGCTACCGACGACTGATCCGACACCCAGGGAGTTGACCAGATGGTGGTAATCCGATGAGCTACGCAACCGACTTCGACACGATCTCGGCCGAGCGGCTCCGCGACATCGGCAGCATGAAGTGGACGCTCTTCCCCGAGACCATCGGCGCCTTCGTCGCGGAGATGGACTTCGGCGCGGCTCCGGCGATCACCGCGGCATTGCATGCCCTGGTCGACGACGGCCTCTTCGGCTATCTGCCCAAGAAGCTGTCGGAGGCGCTCTCGGTGGCCGCCGCCGAGTGGGAGGCCAAGAGCTACGGCTGGCAGGTCGATCCGTCCCGGGTGCATCCGATACCTGACGTGATCAAGGGGCTGGAGATCGCGATCGAGCACTACTCCCGGCCGGAGTCGCCGGTGATCGTCCCGGTTCCGGCGTACATGCCCTTCCTGAAGGTGCCGACCAGCCTCGGTCGCAAGATCATCCAGTTGCCGCTGGCCGAGGACCAGGGCCGCTACAGCTTCGATCTGGACGGACTGGCCCGCGCCTTCGACGAGGGCGGGCACCTGCTGGTGCTGTGCAACCCGTACAACCCGGTCGGCCGGGTCCTCAGCACCGAGGAGCTGGCGGCGATCAGCACGGTGGTCGCCGAGCACGACGGCCGGGTCTTCTCCGACGAGATCCACGCCCCGCTGGTCTATCCGGGCAGCGAACACGTGCCGTACGCCTCGGTCAACGAGGTCGCCGCGAGTCACACCGTGACCGCGATCTCGGCGTCGAAGGCCTGGAACCTGCCCGGGCTCAAGTGTGCGCAGTTGATCATCAGCAACGATGCCGATGCGCTTGCCTGGGAGGATTTCGGACAGTTCGCCGGGCACGGTACGGCGACCCCGGGCGTGGTCGCCAACACCGCCGCCTACACCTCGGGACGGCCCTGGCTGGACGAGGTGCTCGGCTATCTGGACAACAATCGCCACCTGCTCGGGGAGCTGTTGGCCGAGGAGCTGCCGATGATCAAGTACACCCCGCCGGAGGGCACCTACATCGGCTGGCTGGACTGTCGTGATCTTGAGCTGGGGATGAACCCGGCCGACTTCTTCCGCGAGCATGCCGGGGTCGCACTGACCGACGGCGAGGGCTGTGGGGCACCGGGATTCGTACGGATGATCTTCGCGACGCCGGCGCCGATCCTGACCGCTGCGGTCAGGCAGATGGGTGCAGCCGTACGCGACCACGCGGCCGGCCGGTGATCGCCAGTCCGGCGATCGCCAGTCCGGTGACCGTCGGCGTCGTGATCACCGGTGTCGTGATCATCAGTTCCACTGCAGGGACCAGTGATACATCGCGATCGCTGCCGCCGCGCCCGCGTTGATCGAGCGGGTGGAGCCGTACTGGCTGATCGCGACCAGGCTGTCGCACAGCGCGACCATCTCCTCGGTCAGCCCCGGCCCCTCGGAACCGAAGACCAGGCAACTGCGCTCCGGCAGCTTCGCCGTCTCCAGCGGGACCGAGCCCGGCAGGTTGTCCACGCCGATCGGGCGGTAGTCGTTCGCCTGCAGGAAGCCGGCGAAATCGGCGACGTCGGGATGATGCTGGACGTGCAGGTAGCGGTCGGTGACCATCGCACCCCGCCGGTTCCACCGGCGGCGGCCGATGATGTGCACCCCGGCGACATTGAAGGCGTTGGCGGTCCGGACGATCGAGCCGATGTTGAAATCGTGTTCCCAGTTCTGGATCGCGATCCGCAGTGGCCGGCGAGTCCGGTCCAGATCGGCGACGATCGCCTCCACCGACCAGTAGCGGTACTTGTCGACCACATTGCGCCGGTCACCCTCGGCCAGCAGTCCGACGTCCAGCCGCGGATCGTCGGGCCACGGTCTGGGGGCAGGTCCGACCCCGGTCTCGACCTGCGGGTCGGCAGCCTGCGCCAACTCGTCGTCGCTTAGGAAACCCACGGGCCCGACGGTACTCTCGCTCGGGTGATCCCACCGATCGGCGCATCCGTGCAGCACCTCACCCTGCTGGCGCCCATGTTGCTGCCGTCCTGGCTCGATCCCGAGACGATGATCAAGGGATTCGGCTCGTACGCCATCCTCGGTGTCGCCTTCATCATCTTCGCCGAATGTGGGCTCTTCGCCATCCTGCCGGGTGACTCGCTGCTCTTCACCGTCGGCCTGTTCGTCGGCGCCGGGACGATCGGCATGCCGCTGTGGCTGACCTGTCTGATCTTCACGATCTGTGCGATCCTCGGCAACGCCTGCGGTTACCTGATCGGCTATCTGGTCGGGCCGCCGCTGTTCAAACCGCGGTCGGGCACCGTCGGCAGGATCTTCAATCCGAAGTACGTCGCCCGGACCCACGAATTCCTGGAGCGCTACGGCAGCCGAGCGCTGATCCTCGCGCGCTTCGTCCCGATCATCCGGACCTTCGTGACCTTCGCCGCCGGGGTCAGCCGGATGGGTTTCCGCCGGTTCATCCTGTTCACCGCGATCGGCGGCGTGATCTGGGCGCCCGGGGTCACGATTCTCGGCTACTTCCTGGGCAACGTGGAGATCATCCGCCAGCACATCGACCTCGCCCTGGTACTGGTCGTGCTGCTGTCGCTGATCCCGATGGGCTTCGAATTCGTCCGGACCCGTCGCAAGGCCGCCCGCGCCACCTCCGCCGAGGGGTCACAAATTCCCTGATCTGTGCGGCGCGTCGTCGCGAGGGTCCGACGGACGCCCGCGACACGCCGCGCACATTGAGGATTCTGTGACCCCTCGGCGGGTGAGGGTCAGGCGGTGATCTTGATCAGCTCGTTGAGGTCCTCGTCGGTCGGCTCCCAGAGGCCGGCGGCGACGTTGGCCTCGATCTGCTCGACCTTGGTCGCGCCGGCGATCACCGAAGCGACCGTCGGCATCGCGGCCAGACCGCCGATGGCGACCTGCAGGATGCTGATCCCCCGGTCGGCCGCAAACTTCTCCAGCGCCTCGATGGTGTCCCAGTCCGCACCGGCGAGCCGGTCGGGTGCGCCGGCGAGCCGGGTGCCGTCGGGTGCGGCGCTGCCGCGCTTGTACTTGCCGGTCAGCAGGCCGTTGGCCAGCGGGAAGTACGGCAGCAGGCCCTGGCCGGTGCGCTCCAGCGCCGGGACGACCTCGGCCTCCAGCGCGCGGTTCAGCCAGGAGTAGTGGTTCTGGGCGGAGATGAAGGGCTCGTAGCCGCCGGTGGAGGCGGTCCAGTCGGCGTCCATCACCTGCCAGCCCTTGAAATTGGACGACCCGATGTAGCGGATCTTGCCCTCGGTCACCAGATCGCTGAGCACCGACAGCGTCTCCTCGATCGGAGTGTTCGGATCCGGCTGGTGCATCTGGTAGAGGTCGATCCAATCGGTGCCGAGCCGCTTGAGGCTGTTCTCGACCGCGATCCGGATGTAGCGGCGGGATCCGCGGATCCCCCAGTCCGGGCCGTTGGCGCCGTTCATGTTGCTGCCGAACTTGGTGGCGATGATCACCTTGTTCCGCTTGCCCTGCAGCGCCTTGCCGAGCAGGCTCTCCGAGCCACCACCGCCGCCGTACACATCGGCGGTGTCGAACAGCGTGATGCCGGCGTCGATCGCGGCGTCGACCACGCTCGGAACGTCCTCGTCGGCCATCCGGCCGCCGAAGTTGTTGCAGCCGAGGCCGACGGTGGACACGGTCAGCCCGGACTTGCCGAGCTGCTGGTAGGTCATTTCAGGCACAGTGCGCTCCCTTTTGCCGAAGCAGAGAAGAGGGTCGTCAGGGATCCAGGACCAACGGCAGTGTCGATCCTGGCGGCGTCGTCACCGGCGCCCCGGGCTCACGTCTGCAAACCCTACTTCACCGGTCGGGAGCGACCCGGCGGACCCGGTGCGCGGTGAGACCGTCAGTTCTGCGGCGGCTGGCCGAAGGGCGGTTGCTGGGCCGGGGGCTGCTGCTGATACGGCTGCTGGGGAGCCTGCTGCGGCGCGGGCTGCTGGAAACTGCCGGGAGCGTACGGCTGCTGCGCCGGCGGCTGGGCGGGCGGCAGCTGTTGCTGCTGCGGGGCGTCGCCCCGGTAGGCGATCTCGCCGAAGTTGACCGCCGGTGCGGTGCGCGCGGCCGGATCGGTGACCTCGAAATAGGTCGCCTTCTCGAAGTGGAACATCCCGGCGATGATGTTGGACGGGACGCTCTCCACCCGGGTGTTGTACGCCCGGACGTTGGCGTTGTAGAAGCGCCGGCCGTTCGCGATCCGGTCCTCGGTCTCGGCCAGCTGCCGCTGCAGCTCGAGGAAGTTGGTGTTGCTCTTCAGGTCGGGGTAGGCCTCGACGCTCACCATCAGTCCGCGTACGGCGCCGGACAGCTGGTCCTCGACCTGGGCCCGCTCCGGGCTCGCCTGGCCCTGCGACTGCGACAGCGACTGGGCCTGGCTGCGCAACCGGGTGATGTCGTCCAAGGTGTTGCGCTCATGGGCGGCGTAGGCCCGTACGGTCTCGACCAGGTTGGGCAGCAACTCATAACGCCGGTTCAGCTCGACGTCGACCTGTCGCCAGGACTCCTGGATCTTGTTCCGCTCCCGGACGAAGCCGTTGTACATGCTGACCATGACGATGGCGAGGATCGCCAGCACGACCAGGATCAGGATGATGACGATCACGAGGCTCATGTGCAGACCCTATGCCAGGCCGAGGTCGGACGAGCTGATCGCGTAGCGGTATTCCAGCCCCTCGGCCCGGATCTTCTCCGCGGCGCCGGTGCCCCGGTCCACGATCACCGCGACCCCGGCGATCTCGGCTCCGGCGTCGCGCAGCGCCTCGACCGCGGTCAGCACCGAGCCGCCGGTGGTGCTGGTGTCCTCGACCGCGAGCACCCGGCGGCCGGATACCTCGGTGCCCTCGATCAGCCGCTGCAGGCCGTGGGCCTTCTGCGCCTTGCGCACCACGAAGGCGTCCAGCCGGCTCCCGGCCGCGGCCGCAGCGTGCAGCATCGAGGTGGCCACCGGGTCCGCGCCGAGGGTCAGACCGCCGACGGCCTCGAAATCCCAGTCGGCGACCAGAGCGCGCATCACCCGGCCGACCAGCGGTGCGGCAGCGCCGTCGAGGGTCACCCGCCGCATGTCGACGTAGTAGTCGGCCTCCCGGCCCGACGACAGTGTCACACGCTGATGCACCACCGCGAGGTCCTTGATCGCCTCGATCAGCGCTGCCCGGTCCTGTTCGATCGTCATGGCCGCAGCCTATCGAGCCGGACCGATGGCCAGGATCGTCTTCACCCGGGTCGGCTTCACCCGGGTCTTCACTCAGTCGTCTTCACCCAGTCATCTACTTGGTCTTGGTCGACACCAGATGTCCGAAGCCCACCGAGCGGTCCGGTGAGTGGAACAGGTCCTGGCAGGTGGTGAGCGTGATCAGCTTCTTGGTCGGCTGTTGCGCCGGATGACCCGGCACCGGGTCCAGCACCCAGCCGGCAGTGTCCTCCACCGTCAGGCTCTTGGGTGCCTGGTCGACCTGGTAGGTGTAGATCGTCGTCCGGGTCTCGATGATGATCTTGTCACCGGTGTTCAGTTCGAGCAGGTTGGCGAACGGCTGTCCGTGGGTGATCCGGTGGCCGGCGAGCGCGAAGTTGCCGACCTCTCCCGGGCCGACGGTGCTCGGATAGTGCCCGACCCCACGGGCCAGCACGTCCAGCCCGACGCCCTGCAGGATCGGCACCTGATCGACGCCGATCGCCGGGATGGAGATCAGCCCGATCGCGTCACCGGGGACGGCCTTGCGAACACTGTCCTTCTCGGTCGACTTCGTCGACGGCGCCGGGCTGCTCCAGCTCTGCTTCAGCTTGGTCCGCTCGTTGTCATAGGTCTTGTGCGCGCTGACGTTGGTGCCCCAGAGCTGGTAGCCGACGTAGCCGAGGCAGCCCAGGCCGGCGAGCAGCAGCACCAGCCCGATCACCGCCAGAGCGCCCGAACGCCGCCGACGCCGCCGGCGCGGCCCCGACGACCGAGTATCTCCACCGGCGTGTGTCACGGCTCCATTGTGCCAATCAGGATCCAGTGCCGTTGGATTCCGACCGAAGCCGCCGGTGTCAGGACGGCGATCAGCACCTCAGCGCGACTCGCCGCTGCACCAGGCGGTCACCGCCGGAGTCCACAGGATCACCACCGCGAAGGCGATGTAGACCCCGACCGGCAGCACCCAGCTGATGTGGTCGGACAACACCACCGCGGCGGCCACGATGCTCATCGCGCCGAGCAGGCTGATCGCGATCCTCGGCCAGGCCCTGCGCTGCAGCAGGAAGAAGGCGAGCACCACCGCAGCGCCGGGAAATCCGAAGCCGACCAGCGCCAGCCCCTCCAGCATCTGCAGGTGGAACCGTTCGAACATGTGGTAGAAGACGCCGTCGGTGCCGGTATAGCCCAGCCCGTCGCGGGCGATGTAGACGAACATCCAGACCAGGGCCAGCTCGGTCATCAGCAGCATCGAGCCGGCGATGATCAGGACCAGCGACAGTGTCAGCATCGCCGGCCGCTGCATCGGTCGTGGCCCGGCACCGGGTGGCTGCGACCGGGCAGGGTCGTACGGCTGCGGTGGCTGCTGCAGATACGGCTGGTGGGACTGCGGCCGCACGGGACCGTACGGTGCGCTCACGCGCCACCCGTCGGGGAAGCTGGGATCTGCCGTGCCACCCGAGTCAGGCTAGTCCGTGTCCGGTCAGGTTCCCACAGCAAGTCAGACAGCACTCAGGACCCCCGTCCGAGCGCCGCGCCGATCAGAATTCAACGACCTGATCGGCCAGCCGCAGCCCGGCGAGATCGAGCACCAGCTCACACATCATCGCGTTGGCCCAGGAGAACCAGGGGCGGCTGAACCGGGTCGGGTCGTCCACGTCGAAGGACTCGTGCATCTGTCCGGTTCCCCCGGTCGTGTCGGCCAGCAGTCGCGCCAGCCGCAGCTTCTCCTCACGGTCGGTTGCGGTCAGGCCCTGGACCGCCAGCGCGATCGGCCAGACGTAGTTGGGATGGGTGTGCGGGCTGCCGATCCCCTCGGCACGACTACCGGAGAAGAAGTACGGGTTGGCGGGGCTGAGGATCATCCGGCGGGTGGCCAGATAAGTGGGATCGTCCGGCGGCAGGTAGCCGGACAGCGGCAACGACAACAGGCTCGGCATGTTGGCGTCGTCCATGATCACGTGATGGCCCAGACCGTCGGTCTCGTAGCAGTAGACGCGTCCGTAGGTCGGGTGGTCGACCAGCCCGTAGGTCTGGATTCCATCCCGGATCGAGCCGCGCAGCCGGGCCGCACGCTCGGCGATCCCGGCATCGCCGAGGACCTCCTTGGCGATCACCTCGAGATAGCCGAGGACGACCGCGGCGAACATGTTGCCCGGCACGTTGTAGTTGTAGGTGCAGGCGTCGTCGCTGGGCCGGAAGGCGCTCCAGGTCATCCCGGTCGGTCCGACCGGTTCGCCGCGGCCATTGCGGCTGAGGGTCTCGGTCACCAGCGTGGTGTCCCGCTCGAAGGAGTACGGCGACCGCTCATGATCGAGTTCACACTCCCACAGATCGAGGATCATCCGGGCCGCCTGGGCGAACCGGGCGTCCAGATGATCACTGCGGCCGGTGATCCGCCAGAGCGCGTAGCCGAGCTCGAGCGGGAAGCACAGCGAGTCGATCTCGTACTTGCGTTCCCAGATCTGGGGTCCGGCGCCGGAGCGGTCCGAGGCATGCGGGCTGGGCTCGGTGCCCCGCTTGAAGGAGTTGGCGTACGGATCGATGATCACGAATTCGACCTGCCGCCGGAACACCCCGATCAACGTCTCGGCCAGATCCGGGTCGCGATCGCACACGATCAAGTACGGCCGGATCTGGGCGGCGCTGTCGCGCAGCCACATCGCCGGGATGTCCCCGGTGAGCAGGTAGGTGGTGCCGTCCGGCGCGAGCTCGGCGACTGCCGGCAGGTTCTCGCTCATCACCCTGTGGAACAGGGCGGTGATCTCCGGGTCGCCGATCGCCGCGTCGACCTGTCCGGTGATCTCGGACAGGAGCGCGGCGTCGATACGAGCTGATGGGTGACGATCCATGATCTCCTCTGGACTGCGTGATCTTCTCTGGGACTGCGTGGTCTCTTGGATTGGTGGTCTCTTGGGCTGGGTGATCTCTTGGGCTGGGTGATCTCTTGGGCTGGGTGCGGTCAGCCGGCCAGCAGGACGGCCGGGTTGGTCGAGAAGGTGTGGTCGAGGACCAGGCTCGCGGCGCCGACCGCTCCGACATCCTCCCCGATCCGGGTGCCCGAGGTGGTCAGCTCCCGGGCCGACTGCAGGCTGTGCCGGCGCCGGAGCTCGGCGATCCGCCCGCTGCTGAAGAAGGGCGCCAGCGTCGTCCAGTGCGGTCCACCGAAGACGATGTGGTCAAGATCAAGAAGCAGCGCGATGTCCTCGCTGGCCTTCAACACGCCGCGGACCATCGTGTCAAGGACCTGCGACGCCGGCTTGTTGCCCGCCAGAGCCCGCTCCGCCAGCTCGACCAGTCCCGCCTCGACCTGGGGCCGGTCGTCCAGATCGACGTCATGATCAAGTGCGCCGTTGACGATGCCGAGGTGGACCAGCATCCGCGGCTGGCTGCCCTCCCCCAGACAGCCCTGATAGCCGCACGGACAGGGAATGCCGTTGTCGACGATGATGTTGCCGATCTGCCCGGAGTTGTGGCTGGTCCCGCGGAACACCTCGTTGTTGATCACCAGTCCCGCGCCGACACCGGTGCCCAGATAGAAGAAGAGGAAGTCACCGGCCTCGCCGTACCACTTCTCGGCCGCCGCTGCCGCGGTGACGTCCTTGTCCAGCAGCACCGGCAGACCGACGGCATCGCGCAGGGCGTCCCGCAGCGGCACGTTCTGCCAGCCCTCGAGATTGGGCGGATCGACGATCACCCCGCGGTCGACGTCGATCGGGCCTGGCGCGGCGATGCCGACACCCACGATCCGGTCCCGGCTGATGCCGGCGACCTTGATCAACTCCTCGATCTGGGCGGCGCTGTCGGCTGTGACCTCGGCGGGATCCGGGTGGGCCGGGGTGACGAACCGGGCGTGCGCGAGGGTCGCGCCGACGAGGTCCAGCAGTACGTAGGTGATGACGGCCGGATCCAGATGGACGCCGATCGCGTACTGGCCGTCCGGGTTGAGGTTGAGCAGGGTCCTGGGCTTGCCACGGGCGATCGGGGCGCGGCGGCCCTCGGTGATCAGGCCGGCTGCGATCAGTTGCCGGACTATATTGGTGACCGCCTGGGCCGAGAGGCCCGTCGCGGCCGCCAACTCGACCCGGCTCACGCCGTCGGCACTACGCCGGACGGCGTCCAGAATCACCGTCTGGTTGTAGTCGCCGATCCGACCCTGGCTCGCTGCCTTGCGCGTCGATGCGCTCACCCGCCACCTCAGTCTTCTATTACTCAAGTGAGTTTACTTAATATCGCATATTCATGCAGATTCCCACCGTGGTTCGCGAAATTGAGACTTTGGTTTCGCCGCTGCGGCGGGTCAGGACCGCGGTCCGGTCAGCGGAAATGGGTGACCGGAGGCTCCGGCGAGGCCGCGCTGTCGGCATCGGTGAACGGTGCCGCTCCCGCGATCAGCTGGTCCAGCCGGGCACCCGTCAGCACCCGGTAGGGGTAGGCGGACCTGGCCGACCGGGCGGCCAGTTCGTCCAGCGGCAGCTCCCGGTCGGCGGCCAGCACGATGATGTTGCCGAACCGGCGGCCCTTCAGCGTCGACGGTTCGGTGCTGAGGGTGACATTGGCGAAGGTCTTGGCTGCCGCCGCAGTCACCCGGCGCGCGTACTCCAGACCCTTGTCGGTGATGTTGAGCATCAGCACGCCGCCGGAGCCGAGCACCCGGCGGACATCGGCGAAGAACTCCGTCGTCGTCAGCTCCGCAGGGACCCGGGAGCCGGCGAACGCGTCCACGATCACCACGTCGGCATAGTCGTCGCGCAACTCCGCGATCCCCTCGCGGCCGGCGGTGGCGCGCACCTTGATGCCGCTCTGGCGCGGCAGCGGAACGTGGCGGCGTACGAATTCGGTCAGCTCGGCGTCCGGCTCGAGGACGATCTGCGCGGAGTGCGGCCGGGTGGCAGCCACATAGCGCGGCAGCGTCATCAGCGCCCCGCCGACGTGCACGATCCTGATCCGCTCCCCCGGCGGGGCGACCAGGTCCAGGGCGTCGGCCAGTCGCTGGACGTAGTCGAATTCCAGGTATCGCGGGTCGTCCAGGTCGACGTAGGACTGATCCGTACGTCCCATCCGCAACGTGTACGCCGAGGGTCGGCCCGCGTCCGGGACCAGGAAGACGCCACCGGCCCCACGCCGCAGCACCAGATCGTCCACCCGGTCAGCGTACGGGCCGCCGGGTGCTGGAGTCGGCAGCGGTGGGTAACACGTGCCCGATGAGACTGCTCACGATGAACATCTGGGCTGACCACGGCGATTGGCCCGCGCGACGCGACTACCTGACCGATCAGATCACCGAACTCTCGCCGGATCTGCTGACCCTGCAGGAGACGGTCAGGACCGACACCGTGGATCAGGCGACGGAACTGTTCGATCTGGATTACCGGCTGGTCGACTCCGGGATCCGGGACTCCGACGGCATGGGCACCACCATCGCCACCCGCTACCCGATCCTCGATCGACTGGAGCTCGACCTGCAGCTGGACCAGACGACGCAGGACTTCCCCTGTTCGGCCGGGCTGGTCGTGCTCGACTCCCCGCTCGGCGAGTTGGTGCTGGTCAACTACTTCCCGAGCTGGAAGCTCGACCTGGAGGCTGCCCGCGAGCAGCAGGCGCTGCGGCTGGTCCGAGCCATCGACGACCTCGGGCTTTCCGCCGAGACCCCGGTGATCATCGCCGGCGACCTGGACGCCGATCCGTCCGCGGCGAGCATCCGCTTCCTCACCGGCCGGCAGTCGCTGGGCGGCCGGAGCGTCTGTTACCGCGACGCCTGGGAGAGCGTGCACCCGGCGGAGGCGGGCGCGACCTACACCCGGGACAATCCGCTGATGGTCGAGGACTGGCCCTTCGGCCGGATCGACTACGTGCTGGTGCGCTGCGGCACCCACGGCGGTCCGCTGCTGGAGATCACCGACTGCCGGCGCGTCTTCGACACACCACGGGACGGGGTCTGGGCCAGTGATCACTTCGGCGTGCTGGCCGACCTGACGGCCAACACGACGGTGGTGCCCCAGTAGCGCACGGGTCGTACGGCGCTGGCTAGCATCGGACGGTGCCCAGACCACGCATCCTCATCGTCGGCCGCTGGTCCGACCAGATCGGCAAGGACCCCAGCGAGGGCGTCTACGTCGGCCGCAAGCTGATCGACTCCGTCGCCCGCGCCGGTGCAGAACCGATCATGGTCTGGCCCGAGACCACTGATCGAGCCATCGACCTGGTCAGCCTCGCCGACGCAGTGATCCTGCCGGGTGGTGGTGATCTTGACCTGCGGCCGTACGGCGTTGCCGAGGTGCACCCGCTGGAGAACCATCAACCGCCGGAACAGGACGCCGCCGACGTCACCATCGCCCGTGCCGCCCTCGACGCGGGTCTCCCGATCCTCGCGATCTGCCGCGGCATGCAGGTGCTGAATGTGATCATGGGCGGGACGATCTTCGCCCATGTCGAGGAGACCACGGTCGAGCACAAGGGCGTACGGCATCCGATCGACATCGTGCCGGGCAGCGGTCTGGAAAAGATCTTGGGCGATATCCGGACGGTCGGTTACAGCTGGCACCACCAGGCCTGCAAGGATCTCGCGCCCGGCCTGGTGCTCAACGCCACCACCCCGGACGGGACGGTCGAGGGATTCGAGTCCGCCGATGGCCGGATCCTCGGCGTGCAGTGGCACCCGGAGGTGGACGCCGCCGAGGATCCGACCCAGGCCAAGCCCTTCGGCTGGCTCACCGAGCGCGCCCTGTCCGCCAGAGCCGCCTGACTCCCGCACCAACTGCTGCAAGCCGCACCCTGTGCGCAGGGTGCGGCTTGCAGTACGTGGTGCGGCGGGGGATCAGGCGACCGCGGGCTGCGGCGCCTCGGTGATCTTGAGACCGTCGGCGCTGTCGTCGACGTCGAAGGTGACGGTGTCACCCTCGGCGACCCGTCCGGCCAGCACCTCGCGGGCGAGTTGATCTTCGATCGTGGTCTGCACCAGCCGGCGCAGCGGGCGTGCGCCGTAGACTGGGTCGAAACCGGTCAGCGCCAGCCAGTCGCGAGCCGCCTGGGTGACCTCGACCGCGATCCGCCGATCCGCCAGCCGGTCGTTGAGCCGGGCGATGTTGATGTCGACGATCTTGGACAGCTCCTCGGTGCCGAGCGCGTCGAAGAGCACGATCTCGTCCAGCCGGTTCAGGAATTCCGGCTTGAACGACGCCCGGACGACATTCATCACCGCGTCGCGCTTCTTGTCCTGCGGCAGCGTCTGATCGGCCAGGAACTGCGAGCCGAGGTTGGAGGTCAAGATCAACAGCACGTTGCGGAAGTCGACCGTACGGCCCTGGCCGTCGGTCAGCCGGCCGTCGTCGAGCACCTGGAGGAGCACGTTG
>Ga0164242_10002522_pt1 | contig 21185 bp, 19 predicted proteins | sample OricomgcompostMG_FD_108783 | JGI IMG/M metagenome (GOLD analysis project Ga0164242, IMG submission 108783) | Miracle-Growth compost microbial communities from Emeryville, California, USA - Original compost - Miracle growth compost (MG) ... | reverse complement strand
TCGGCAGCCAGCAGCTCGCCCAGCCTGGCGGCGGTGGCCGCGAACACCGACTTGGCGATGCCCAGGATCCGCGCCCGCACCCGGGGTTTGGCCGACGCCGACGGCAGCAGGTGGCCGATCAGATGCCCGAACAAATCCAGCCGCGCGCCGGACAACCACGTCATCAACTCCGGGTCGTCGAACCAGCGCAGCTGATTGGTGTAGTCGGCCAGCGCCAGCCGCAGCCAGTCGACGTCGGTGTCGGGGTGCGGCAGGGGCACGCAGAGCTCGTTTCGGCGCGCGTCGTCGCCGTAGCCGGCCTCCACGTGGGCGATCAGCGCGGCGGAGAAAATCTGCTGACAGCCGCGCACGCTTTGCAGCGTGATTCGCCCGGGTGTGAAAATCGGTGTGGCTGGCCGCTTTTCGGCGCCATCGGCGGTGCAGTCCAGGTAGAGCGCGCGACCGTCGACCGCGACGGCGCCGCCGTCGAGCACCATCGCGCCCGGCTCGATGGAGCGCAGGTGGCCCAGCCGCACCACGTCGGTGATCCGGCGCAGCTGCTCGAGTTCGAGCCGGGTGACGGTCGCGCAGCGGTACATGGTGGGCCGCACCGCCGGATCGATGCGCAGCAGCAGGCCGGCGGCCTCGAGCCGGGAAAACAGCTCGGCCACCGAACCGGCTTCGTTGATGGCGCGCAGCTGGGCGGTGAAGCTGTGTTTGATCTGCTCGGCGAACAACGCGCCGGGCTGCATCGTCGCGCGATCCAGCAGCCAGGAATCCCGGGGCATGATCCAGGTCAGCCGGTCCGGCTCGACGCCCTGGCCCAGCAGCCACAGGCAGGTGTCGATGCCGGTCTTGCCGGCCCCGACGACGACGTAGCGCTGATACCCGGGCCGGCGCGGCAGCTCGTTGGGCGGCACACAGTCGACGCCGTCGCCGACGGTGTAGGGCGGTGGGCGCATCGCTGGCACGCTGACGTGCATGTAAGTGGCATCGACGATGCGGCGGGTCACCTCGACGGTGTGGTCGGCGCCGGCCGAGGTGCGAAACCGCCCGTCGCCGCGGTACTCGCTGTCCGGGAAGTAGCGCACGCGCCCGGTCGGCAGCAGCCGGGTGCGCATGACGCGGTCGTAGTAGGCGCAGATCTCGTCGGCCGTCGCCAATTCGTAAAGGCCGCGGTTCCAACCGATTTGGTCGATGCTGTCGCCGCCCAGGCGCAGCGAGTTGACGCCGTAGAACGCCGAGGGTTGGTGCAGCCGCACGAACGGATACGCGATGGTCCAGTGCCCGCCCGGCGCGTGATGGCGGTCCACCACCACGACACGGGCCTGCGACGCGGCCGTCTCGGTGACCAGCGTGTCGATGAACGCCATGCCCATGGCGCCGGCGCCGACCACCAGGTAGTCGGCCTCGATGGTGTGCATACAGGCCTCAGGCTAGCCCCGGGCGCCGCTTGCCAAGGCCGGAACCGGGTTACTAGGATATGCAAGTATCCGCGTCACGTCCCGTGCCGTCCACCACATTCGAGGGCCCCATGACCACACAGATTCCGCACTTCATCGACGGGCAGCGCACCGCCGGGCAATCCACTCGCACCGCCGAGGTCTTCGACCCCAGCACCGGGGCCGTCCAGGCGCAGGTGCCGATGGCGGGCCGGGCCGACATCGACGCCGCGGTGGCTTCGGCCATCGAGGCGCAAAAGGGTTGGGCCGCAACGAATCCGCAACGCCGCGCCCGGGTGCTGATGCGTTTCATCGAGCTGGTCAACCAACACAACGACGAGCTGGCCGAGCTGCTGTCGCGCGAGCACGGCAAGACCCTGGCCGACGCCAAGGGCGACATCCAGCGCGGCATCGAGGTGATCGAGTTCTGCGTCGGCATCCCGCACCTGCTCAAGGGTGAGTACAGCGAGGGCGCCGGGCCCGGCATCGACGTCTATTCGCTGCGCCAGCCGCTGGGCGTGGTCGCCGGCATCACCCCGTTCAACTTCCCGGCGATGATCCCGCTGTGGAAGGCCGGGCCCGCGCTGGCCTGCGGCAACGCATTCGTGCTCAAGCCCAGCGAGCGCGACCCGTCGGTGCCGGTGCGGCTGGCCGAGCTCTTCGTCGAGGCGGGCCTGCCGCCGGGCGTGTTCCAGGTGGTGCACGGCGACAAGGAGGCCGTCGACGCCATCCTGAACCACCCCGACATCCAGGCGGTCGGGTTCGTCGGCAGCTCGGACATCGCCCAGTACATCTACGCCGGGGCCGCCGCCACCGGCAAGCGCTCGCAGTGCTTCGGCGGCGCCAAGAACCACATGATCGTGATGCCCGACGCCGACCTGGACCAGGCCGTCGACGCGCTGATCGGCGCCGGGTACGGCAGCGCCGGCGAGCGCTGCATGGCGATTTCGGTCGCGGTCCCGGTCGGCGACAAGACCGCCGACCGGCTGCGGGCCCGGCTCGTCGAGCGGATCAACAACCTGCGGGTGGGGCACAGCCTGGACCCCAAGGCCGACTACGGCCCGCTGGTGACCGGGGCCGCGGTGGCGCGGGTGCGCGACTACATCGACCAGGGCGTGGCCGCCGGCGCCGAGATCGTGGTGGACGGCCGCGAACGCCGCAGCGACGACCTGACTTTCGGGGACGCCAACCTCGAGGGCGGCTTCTTCATCGGGCCCACCCTGTTCGACCACGTCACGCCCGACATGTCCATCTACACCGACGAGATCTTCGGGCCGGTGCTGTGCATCGTAAGGGCGCAGAACTACGAGGAGGCGCTGCGGCTGCCCTCCGAGCACGAGTACGGCAACGGGGTGGCGGTGTTCACCCGCGACGGCGATGCCGCCCGCGATTTCGTGTCCCGGGTGCAGGTCGGCATGGTCGGGGTCAACGTGCCGATCCCGGTGCCGGTGGCCTACCACACCTTCGGCGGCTGGAAGCGCTCCGGCTTCGGCGACCTCAACCAGCACGGGCCGGCGTCGATCCAGTTCTACACCAAGGTCAAGACCGTCACGTCGCGGTGGCCGTCCGGCATCAAGGACGGCGCCGAATTCGTGATTCCCACAATGGATTAGAACCGAGAAGGAATTCCGGCCCCACTATGTTTACCCTGGACGACGACGAGCGGGTGATCGCCGAGACGGCCGCCGCGTTCGCCGCCAAGCGCCTGGCCCCGCACGCGCTGGAATGGGATGCGGCCGAACACTTTCCGGTCGACGTGCTGCGCGAGTCGGCCGAGCTCGGGATGGCGGCGATCTACTGCCGCGAGGACGTCGGCGGCAGCGGGCTGCGCCGGCTGGACGGGGTCCGCATCTTCGAGCAGCTGGCCATCGCCGACCCCACCACGGCGGCGTTCCTGTCCATCCACAACATGTGCGCGTGGATGATCGACAGCTACGGCACGCCCGAACAGCGCAAGGGCTGGGTGCCGCGGCTGGCGGCGATGGACGTCATCGCCAGCTACTGCCTGACCGAGCCGGGCGCGGGGTCCGACGCCGCCGCGCTGAGCACCCGCGCGGTCAGACAGGGCGGCGATTACGTGCTGGACGGCGTCAAGCAGTTCATCTCGGGCGCCGGGGCCTCGGACGTCTACCTGGTGATGGCCCGCACGGGCGGTGAAGGGCCGCGCGGCATCTCTGCGTTCGTCGTCGAAAAGGGTTCTGCTGGGCTGAGTTTCGGTTCGCCCGAGGAGAAGATGGGCTGGCACGCCCAACCCACCGCGCAGGTGATCCTGGAGGGGGTGCGGGTGCCCGCCGACGCGATGCTGGGCGGCGCCGAGGGTGAGGGCGCCGGATTCGGCATCGCGATGAACGGCCTCAACGGCGGCCGGCTCAACATCGCCGCGTGCTCGCTGGGCGGCGCGCAGGCGGCCTTCGACAAGGCCGGGGCCTACGTGCGCGATCGGCAGGCGTTCGGGTCGCCGCTGCTCGACGAGCCGACCATCCGGTTCGCCCTGGCCGACATGGCCACCGGCCTGGAAACGTCGCGAATGATGTTGTGGCGGGCCGCCGGTGCGCTGGACGCCGACGATCCCGACAAGGTCGAGTTGTGCGCGATGGCCAAACGCTACGTCACCGACACCTGCTTCGAGGTCGCCGACAAGGCGCTGCAGCTGCACGGCGGCTACGGCTATCTGCGCGAGTATGGTCTGGAGAAGATCGTGCGCGACCTGCGGGTGCATCGCATCCTGGAGGGGACCAACGAGATCATGCGGGTGGTCATCGGCCGGGCCGAAGCGGCGCGGTTCCGGGCCACCGCATAGAAAGGCCGTCGGATGACCGAGCGCGTGGTGGTGGCTTTCCTGGGCCTGGGCAACATGGGCGCGCCGATGGCGGCGAATCTCGTTGCGGCCCAACATGCGGTGCGCGGATTCGATCCGGTGCCCGCGGCGCTGTCGGCCGCCACCGCGTCCGGTGTCACCGGTTTCGACACCGCCACCGACGCGGTGACGGGGGCCGACGTGGTGATCACCATGCTGCCCAACGGCGAGGTGGTCAAACGCTGCTACGCCGAGATCCTGCCCGCCGCGCGCCCGGGCGCGCTGTTCATCGACAGCTCCACGATCTCGGTCGCCGACGCCCGCGAGGTGCACGCGCAAGCGCAGTCGCACGGCGTGGCGCAGCTCGACGCGCCCGTCTCGGGCGGGGTGAAGGGTGCGGTCGCCGGCACGCTGGCGTTCATGGTGGGCGGCGAACCCGAGGCACTGGAGCGGGCCCGGCCGGTGCTGGAACCCATGGCGGGCAAGATCATTCACTGCGGCGCGGCCGGGGCCGGGCAGGCCGCCAAGGTGTGCAACAACATGGTGCTGGCGGTGCAGCAGATCGCCATCGGCGAGGCATTCATCCTGGCCGAAAAGCTCGGGTTGTCGGCGCAGTCGCTGTTCGACGTGATCACCGGGGCGACCGGCAACTGCTGGGCCGTGCACACCAATTGCCCGGTGCCGGGCCCGGTTCCGACGTCGCCGGCCAACAACGACTTCAAGCCGGGCTTCGCCGCCGCGCTGATGAACAAGGACCTGGGTCTTGCGATGGATGCGGTGACCTCGACCGGCGCGGCCGCCCCGCTGGGCCGGCACGCCGCGGAGATCTACGCGAAATTCGCCGCCTCCCACGGCGACAAGGACTTCAGCGCGGTCATCGAGATGCTGCGCGGCGCTTGCTAGCACCGAGCGTCACGCCGGCGTGGCACCCGGGCGCGACGGTCACGCTGGCGTGACGCTCGGCGCCGCGGGGCGAGCTCAGAAGTCGCCCGCGTTGCGGCGCAACGTCTCGATCGACGACGCCAGCTGCTGCGACTCGGTGTCGCTCATCCCGATGTCGGCGAACACCTGCTTGTTGAGGGTGACGGTGGCGTCCTCGACGGTGGAGCGGCCCAGCTCGGTGATCTGCACCAGCGTGGTGCGCCCGTCGGTGGGGTGCGGCACCCGCTGCACCAGCCCGTCGGCCTCCAGCCGGCGGATCGCGTGGGTGACGCTGGTGACGTGCACCTGCAGCCGGTCGGAGGCCTTGGTGATGGGCAGCGCCCCGGTCCGACTGAACGCCAGCAGCCGCAGCAGTTCGTAGCGGGAGAAGCTCAGGTCGTACGGGCGCAGCGCCGTCTCGACCCGGGCCAGCAGGATCTGGTGCGCGCGCATCACCGAGGTCACCGCGACCATGCCCGGCGCCACGTCGCCCCACCCGGCGCGCTCCCAGTTGGCCCGGGCGGCGGCGATCGGATCGCGTTCGTGAGGACGTGAGTCGGCCACGCCCTTTCTTACCGCACTTGCCGCTCCAGCGTGGCCTTTCCCACCGCCGACAGCACCGCCACCGTGGAGGCGCGGCTGCCCACCGTCAGCCGGGCCGCGCCGTCCGGGTAGTAGCGCGCCCGGACGCCGCCGCGGGCGAAGACCCGCTGCCACGCGCGTCCCTGCGGATCGGGCGGCAGGTAAACGAAGTTCGCGTGCGCGTCGGTGGTGTAGACGCCCAGCGCGCTCAGCCGCATCCGCAGCCGGCGGCGTTCGGCGGTGATCGACCGGATGCGCCGGGACAGTTCGTCTTCGGCCCGATACGACGCCGTGACGGCGAGCAGGCTGGTGATCGCGATGCCGAACGGCAGCTGCTGGTCCCACAGCGGCCGCGCCAGCCGCGGCGACGCCACCCCGTAGCCGATCCGCAGCCCGGCCAGGCCGTACGCCTTGGAGAAGGTGCGCACTACCACCACATTGGGGAAGCACGCCACCAGCGCCGCCACGTCGATCCGGTGCTCGGGCGCGGTGAATTCGACATAGGCCTCGTCGAGCAGCACGACGGTGTCGCGCGGCACCCGGCGCAGGAACCGGAAGACTGCGGCCGCGGACTCCACGGTTCCGGTCGGGTTGTGCGGCCGGCACAGCACCACCACGCGGGCGCGCGCGGCCGCGTCGGCGAGCCCGTCCAGGTCGTGCTGCCCGTGCTCGTCCAGCGCGACGGCGATGGTGTTCAGCCGGGCCATCCGCGCCACGATCGGATACCCGTCGAAGGTGGGGGTGGCCATCGCGATGGCGTCCCCCGGCGCGGTCAACGCCTGCAGCACCTGCAGCATCACGCCGGTGGCTCCGGCGCCCAGCACCACCAACTCGGCCGGCACGCCGATGTGCTCGGCGATCACCCCGCGCAACCGCTCGGGCAGGAACTCCGGATACCGGTTGGCGGTACACACCGAACGGATCAGCGCAGCGCGCACCGCCGGCAGCGGCGGGAAGGGATTCTCGTTGAGCGACAAGGCAAACGGGTCGACCGCGTCGGGCAGCGCCTCGCCGATGCCGCCGTCAGCCGGGCGCGGGACGGTCAGCATCCGCCCCGCCCGCCCCAGCGCACCGCGGCGGCGCCGGCGAAATCGCCGGCGTGCGCGAACGCCGCCATCATGACCACGTCCCCGGCCTTGATCCGCTGCTCGGATATCGCGCGGTCGAGGTTGACCGGGATCCCGGCGCCGAACAGGTTGCCGCACTCGTCGAAGGTGTCGAGGTGCCGTGCCGGCGGCAGCTCCAGCGCCTCGCGCCAGTTGCGCAGGAACGCCCGGTTCGGCTGGTTGGTGACCAGCAGGTCGATGTCCTTGGCGGGCAACCCGATTCGATCGCACACCGCCAGCGCCACCTCGGGTACCTGCCGGTTACCGCGGGCCAGCACCTTGGTGATCTTGCTGTCGGTGAAGCCGATGCTGCCCTCGCCGGGCCCGGCCTGCCACCACTTGCGGGGCGGGTCGTAGGACAGCGTCATCTCGCCCGCGTATTCGCCGTAGCTGCGGCACTCGACGTCGAGGACGGGCGAGGAGTCGCCGACGGTGACCAGCCCCACCGCGGCCCCGTCGCCGGGCACCGCCGCCTGCGCCTTGCGCCGGATCGTCGGCTGGTCGAAGAACTGGCCGGCCGCGTTCTGGGCGATCGCGATCAGCGCGGTGCGTCCCTGGCCCGACGACAGCAGTGTGCGAGCCACGTTGAGCGCCAACACGAATGCCGCGCACCCGCCGTTGTTGAGGTCGAGCACCCAGGACGGGCGCATGCCCAGCCGGTGCGCGATGCCGCCGCCCTGGCCGTAGAACGCCATGTCGGGCACCTGGGTGTGGGTGATCAGCACGTCGGCGCCCTCGATGACGTCGTGGCCGTGCCGCTCGATCAAACCCTGTGCCGCGCGTTCGATCATGTCGATGGAGCTCTCGTCGTGGCCGACGTGGTGGCGGTACTTCGGGGCGCGGAACATCACGTTGTCGCGCAGGTCGTCGGATTCGGCGAATTGCGCGTAGTAGTCGGCGGGGATCGGCTCGCCCGGCAGATAGCTGGCGACGTCGATCAGGCTGACGGTCGACGCGTTCATCGCGTCACCTCATCCACACCGGGGTGACCGGCAGGCCGTGCCGATGGCGGTATTCGGCGATCGCCTTGAGGTTGCGCAGCTCCAGCAGATGGCCGGCGCCGAACATGTCCCAGAAGTCGCCCACCCACACCGGGCGCTGCGGCGGCGCGGTCTGCGGGTACGGGTTGTGGTCGTAGAACGGGTGATGGCAATTGGTCCACAGCACAACCGATCCCGGCTTGTCGAGCACGGTCTGGGCGTCGACGACGCGCATCAGGTAGATCATCCACAGGTGGTCGCCCTGGTCCCAGGCGCAGTGGTAGTCCACGGTCCGGGCCTGCGCGTTGGCGACGGTGCGGGTGTAGATCTTGGTTTCCGAACCGAGCCGGTCGTGGGCCAGCCACAACCCGGGCTCGTCGGTGGGGGTGAACCCGCGCAGGCTGTAGGTCCACTCCTCCAGGCTGCGGGTGTCGGCCATGTACTCGAACAAGTCGTCGGGTGGACAGTCGATGTAGTCGTTGACGGTGCAGTACTGTCCGAAGACCTGGTCGTGCGGGTACACCGACCGCATCATGTCCATGATGATCGGCGTGGCCTTCTCCCGGGGACTGGTCTCGATGCGGGTGACCCCGTCGATGAGGTCGCCGATGTCCTCAAGCGCTGGCAGCGACATTGGTGCGGATCTCCTTTGTAACTGAATTCTGTTTGACAGCAGCATCTTTGACCGCCGACGTGGTGAGAAACGGGGCGAACGGCGGGATCTCGTCGGCGGCGCACTCGACGCTGACCACCGCCGGGCCATCGACATCGAGCGCCGCGGCCATCGCGGCGGCGAACCCGTCGACGTCGCCGACCTCCACCGAGGTCAGGCCGGGGAACATGGCGGCCAGCCCGGCGCCCAGCCGGCTGGGCCGAAAACGGTTGTAGCTGTAGCGGTCGCCGTAGAACAGCTGCTCGCGGGTCACGCACATGGCGTGCGCGTTGTTGTTGAACAGCACGAACGTCATCGGTAGCCGGTATTGCACGGCGGTGTGCACCTCCATGCCGTGCATGAAGAACGCGCCGTCCCCAGCGATGACGACGGTGCGCCCGGCAGGGCGTCCACTGTTGTTGCGCCCCAACGCTATTCCGATCCCCGCCCCGAAGCTGTAGCCCATGCCGCCCATGCCGAGCGCGACGACGAACCGGCCGTCGCGGCGCACCGGCAGGTAGTGGATCGCGGCCGCGCCGGTGTTGCCGGCGTCGACCACGATGTCGGCGCCGCGCGGCAGCACGCCGTCCAGCACCGCCATCGCGTCGCGGTAGCGCACCCCCGGCCCCGTGCACGGCGGCGGCGTCAGCTCGGTCGGCCGGCCCCCGCCTTGCCCGGCCGGCGCGACCGGTCGCCGGTGGCCGCGCAGCGCGCGGATCAGCAGCCGCAGCGAGCCGCGCAGGTCGCCGGTGTGCACGTGGGTGCAGGCGAGATAGGGCGGCGCCGACCCGATCGAGACGGTGCGCACCGCGGCCAGCGCGTCGTCCAGGCCGCTGCGCGCGGTGACCGCCAACCGGGTCCCGACGATGAGGCACACCGCGCTGCCGGCCACCGCCTCGGCCACGTTGCGGTGGCCCATCACACCGGTCACTCCCAGCGTCCGGCCGTCCGGCCCGGGTGCGCCGGCGACGTCCTTGGCGTCCGGCACGGTGGCCACCCGCGCCCCCAGCAGCGCGCGCAGCTCCTCGAGCTCGGCCCGGGCGTCGTCGCGGGCCACCTGTTCGCCGGCGATGATGGCGATCTCGCCGGTCACGCGGCGCAATTGCGCCGCGATCGGGTGCGGGTCGCCGGCCGGGGGCCGCCATTGCGCCGCAATCGGGTCCCGCCCGCCGGGTGCGCCGTGGCCGTTGCGCTCGCCGACGCCGACCCGGGCCTGCTGAATGTCCTTGGGCAACAACAGCACCGCCGGGCCTCCGGCCCGCGCCGCCGAAATGGCCTGCGGCAGAAGCGAAACGATGTCGTCGGGGGTTTGCACCCGCCGGCAGAACACCGAGACCGCCGAGAACAGCGCGCCGGCGTCCAGGGATCCGTTGGCGCCGCTGGTGTCCTGGAAGCTGCCCCGGCCGTCCAGCGCGGCGGCGGGCTGGCCGACCAGCGCCAGCACCGGCACCCGGCTGGCGAGCGACTCGCCGAGTCCGGCCACGAGATTCAGCGATCCGCCGCCCGAGGTCGCGGCCACCACCCCGAGTCCCGCTCCGCTTCGGCTGTATCCGTCGGCCATCGCGGCGGCGGAGAACTCGTGCTTGGCCAGCACCGCGGTGAGCTCCGGCCGGAAATGCGCCGCGTCGTAGAGGTCCTCGATGTTGGCGCCGTCCACCGCGAAGAGGTGGTCGGTTCCGATCGCCGCAAGGTGGCCGACGATGTGGTCGACCACCCGGTGCCTTCCGAGCATGTGGGAAGACACGAGGCGGGCCGCCGATGGGTTCACGATCGTCGCGCGGCCGGGGCCGGTGAACCGTTCGTCGGCCGTCACCGTGGTGCCTAGATGACCATCGAAATGGCCGGCGTGGTGCGCGAGTACCGGGTGGGCGGTCAACCGGTGCGGGCCCTGGACCGGATCAGCCTGCAGCTGGCCGGTGGGCAGTTCGTGGCGGTCGTCGGGCCCTCCGGCGCGGGCAAGAGCACGTTGCTGCATCTGCTGGGCGCGCTGGACTCCCCCGACTCGGGTTCCATCCTCTTCGACGGCGAGGAGATCGGCCGGCTCGGCGATGAGGCGCAGTCGCGGTTCCGCCATCGCCGGGTGGGCTTCGTGTTTCAGTTCTTCAACCTGTTGCCCACCCTGTCGGCCTGGGAGAACGTGGCGATCCCGCGGTTGCTCGACGGGGTGCGGCTGGGTCGGGCCAGGCCGGACGCGCTCCGGCTGCTGGAGCGGGTGGGCCTGGGCAACCGCACCGAACACCGGCCCGCGGAGCTGTCCGGCGGCCAGATGCAGCGGGTCGCGGTGGCGCGGGCGCTGATGATGGACCCGCCGCTGATCCTGGCCGACGAGCCGACCGGCAACCTGGATTCCTCCACCGGCGCGGCCATCCTGGAGCTGCTGGCCGAGGTGGCGCACGAGGGCGGCGGTGACCGGCTGGTGGTGATGGTGACCCACAACAGCGACGCCGCGGCGGCCACCGATCGGGTGATCACGCTGCAGGACGGCCGGGTCGGTTCGGACGTGCTGGCGGTCGCCGGGTGAGGTCGGGGCGTGCGGTCACGGCCGCGGCGAGCCGGCTGCGCGTGTTCAGCCTGCGCGAGCTCGCTGTGCATCGACGCCGCACCACCGCGTCGATCGCCGTGATGGCCGTCTCCGCAACGTATTTGGTGGCGGTCTTCGGCATCTTCGGCTCGATCACCGGATCGGTGAGCCGGCTGGCCGACGGGATCGCCGGGGTGGCCGCGCTCGAGGTCTCCGGCATCACCGACGCCGGATTCGCCGACTCGGTGCTGGCCGATGTCGCCGCGGTGCCCGGGGTCGCCACCGCCGCGCCGATGATCCGGACGACGGCGGCCACGCCGTCCGGGCCGGTCCTGCTGCTGGGCGTCGACGCCCGCACCGCCGCGCTGGGCGGCGCCCTCACCGACGCGGTGTCGCGACCGGTGCGGGAGCTTTCCGCGTCGCCGGACGGCGTGCAGGTGGGGCCGCGGGCCGGGTATGCGAAAGGTCAAGCGTTCCAACTTGGTTCGGCCCCGGTCACCGTCACCGAGGTGCTGGCCGGCAGGCAGTTCGCCGAACTCAACGGCGGACACTATGTGCTGGCGCCGCTGGCGTTGGCGCAGCGCGTCACCGCGCGCGCCGGACAGCTGGACTCGATCCTGATCACCCTCACGCCGGGCGCCGACCCGGCCGCCGTCCGCGCCGCGGTCGGCGCCGCCGTGGGCGGGCGGGCGATCGTGGCGGCGCCCAGCTCGCGGGCGGCCCGCGCCGGCGACGGCGTCCGGCTGATGAATTACATGGCGCTGCTCGGCGCGGCGGTGGCGCTGGTGGTCGGCGCGTTCCTGATCTACACCACGATGACGATGGCGATCACCCAGCGCCGCCCCGTCATCTCGATGCTGCGCGCGCTGGGCGGGCGGCGCCGCGCTGTGGTCGGCGACCTGCTCGCCGAGGCCGCCGTTCTCGGGCTGATCGGCGGGGCATTGGGGTGCGGCGCCGGAATCCTGGCCGGGCGCATGGCAATTGGCCGGCTGCCCCGGGCCGTCACGCAGGGACTGGAAGCCCGCGTCGAGTACTGGCTGCCCGGCTACGCCGTCCCGCTGGCGCTGGCGGCGACGGCGCTCACCGCCGTGGCGGCCGCGGCGATGGCCGCGCGGCAGGTGTACAAGGTTTCCCCGGTCGAGGCGCTGGCGCCGGTCGGGGCGTCGGCGGCCGACGCGGTGCCGCCGTGGCTGCGGGCCGCCAGCGGGGTCGGCGCGCTGGCGCTGTTCGCGGTGGCGGCCCTGGCGGTCCCGGCCGGCGCCCCGACGGGCGTGCTGCTGGGCGCCGTGCTGGTCGCCGAGCTGGCGGCGGGCTTCGCGCTCACCGTGCCCATCGTCACCGCCACGTCCGCGCTGTCCCGCGTGTTCGGGTCGTGCGGTGCGCTCGCCGCCGCGACCATCCGGCGCGCACCGCGGCGGGTGTGGGCCACCGTGATGACGGTGTTGATCGGGGTGCTCACCACGGTGGTGATCACCGGCACCAACGCGGACATGATCGGGTCGGCGCGCGCCATCTTCGCGCCGGTCGCCGAGGCTGACGTGTGGGTGAGCGCGGATCCGCCCGACAGTTTCCCCACGGATGTTCTGCCGCAAGGGCTTTCGGAAAGACTCGCCGCGCTGCCCGGTGCGGCGCGGGTGACCGAGGGGGCGTGCGGGTTCGCCGTCGTCGCGGGCACCCGGGTGCTGCTGGACGGGTTCGCCGCGGGCAGCAGGGACGCGTTGTTCCGCGCGCTCGACGACCGGGTGCGCGCCGAGGTGCTGGCCGGGCGGGGTGTGGTGCTCACCCAGAATCTGGGCAAGGCGCTCAACGTGCGGGCCGGCGACCGGCTGCGGTTGCAGACCCCGCACGGCCCGCGGGAGGCGGCGGTGCTGGCGGTGGTGCCGTTCTTCTCGACGGTCATCGGCACCGTCGGGATGGATCTGGCCCAGCTGCGGGCATGGTTCGATCGCCCGGCGGCGACGACGCTGCAAATCACGGCGGCCCCGGGGGTGGATCCGCGGCGGCTGCTGGCTGACGTCCGCGCGACGGTGCCGGCGCCCAACCACGTCTACGACGGCCGCGCCGCGCTGGCCGGGCTGCAGGCCCCGCTGCACCAGAGCATGTTCATCGCCAACGCGGTGTGGATCATCGTGGTGGCGGTGGCCGCGGTCGCCCTGCTCAACACGTTGACGCTGTCGGTGACCGAGCGGCGCCGCGAGATCGGTGTGCTGCGGGCGATGGGCGCCGGCCGCCGGTTCATTCTGCGCATGGTGCTGGCCGAGGCGGCCGGAATCGGTTGTGTCGGCGGTGGTTTGGGGTTTCTGCTCGGGCTGGCGGACCAGTGGTTGTTCAGCCGCATCAGCGGGGACATGATGAACTTCCCGGTGGCCTTCCGGCTCAGCCCGCTGGCGCTTGCCTGCACCGCCGGGGCGCTGGGGATCACCCTGCTCGGTTCGGTGCCGCCCGCGCGGCGGGCGGCGCGGCTGAACATCATCGAGGCGGTCAGCGTGAACTGAGCACGGCGAATCCCTGCAGGTGGGGTTTGCACGGGAAGGGCACCGGGGTGCGGGGCACGCTGCGCAGCATCGAGGTGTCGAACCCGGCGGCGGCGATGGCCGCCCCGGTCCGCCGGTTGGGTTCGCAGCCGCCGGCCAACCAGGACCACGGCCGGGCGATCAGATCCTGCAGCCGGCCCGTCAGCCCGTCCCCGCGCACATGCTCGAGTACCACCAGCCTGCCCCCGGGCACCAGGACCCGGCGGATCTCGGCCAGGGTGGCCCCCACGTCGCGCACCGAGCACAGCACCAGCCCGATGTGCACCGAGTCGAAACTGTTGTCCGGGAAGGGAATCGACTCGCCGGACCCGGCGACCACGTCGACCGCGACCCCCTGGCGGGCGGCCAGCCGGGCGGCCATCCGGCGAAACGACGCCTCGGGCTCCACGGCCGCCACCGACGTCACCGCGGCGGGCAGGAACATCAGGTCGGTGCCCGGCCCCAGGCCGACCATCAGCAGCCGCCCGGTGGCGTGACTCATCGCCTGCCGCCGATACCGCTGGTAGAAGAGCCGGTCGAACACCGGCTGCCCGAACCGGTACACGTAGGGGAACAGCACGTTGCGGAATCTCATCGGGAGCCCAGATCCATTCGGAACGGCGGATATTCGTCGCGCATCAACGACACGTAGACGGCCACCCGGTACCGCCACCGCACGACGCCCATCAGCAGATCGAACATGCCGGGCGGGACGGTGCCGGTGCACAGCAACGTCAGCGCGGCGGTCAGGCACAGCACCTGCAGCAGCGGCTCCATCGACCAGCAGACCAGCACGTGCGGGATCGCCAACAGCCACTTGACCGGCACCGCAAGCCTTTTCAGCCGTCGCGGATAGTCGACAGCGAGGTCGCCAGGATAGTCGGGCGAGGTCGCGAGCGTGAACGGCGGGTATCGGTCCGTGCTGTTCATCGGGAATCGGTAGTTCATCAGCCGCCAGGACCAGCGCAGCACGCCGACGTTGAAGTCGAAGAGCCGCCGCGGATACCGACCGGTGCAGATGATCGCGATCCCGGCGACGACGGTGCACAGCGGGTACACCAGGTAGAGCCCGATCAGGATCGGGTAGTGCGGCACCGCCAGCACGCACCACTTCACCAGCCACAGCCAGCGCGACGGGGCGTCGAAATCGCCTCGCACCCTTATGGATTCGCCCGGTCCGTTCACCGGCGTGACGGAATCTTCGGCGCTTCCCCCAAGCTGCGGTTGATCGCTTCCCCCACGCTGCGGTTGATGTGGTCGGACATGCGGCGGTGGCTGGTCCAGCGCAGGAACATCGTCAGCGCGGCGGCCTGCAGCCGGTCGGAGACCAGCGCGGCCGGGCGCAGCACGGCCTCGCCGTGCGACACCGGCAGCGAGGCCACCCAGGACACCGCCCGGACCCGGCGGCGCCGGGTCTTCTCGTACCAGCGCAGCGCGTTCGCGACGTCGGCCTGGCCGCCGGGTGTCCCCCGCCCGAAATCGGCCAGCGCCTGGCACAGCACCATCGTGTCGAGCAGCGCCTGGTTGGTCCCCTGCGCCAGGGTGGGCGGCATGGTGTGCGCGGCGTCGCCGAGCAGGGTGACCCGGCCCCGCCCGGGGGGCGGGATCGGATGCCGAAAATGCGGGAACGGCGACGCGGCCAGATCCTCGTCGGTCAGGATCGCCAGCACCCGATCGACCGGCTCGGACCATCCGGCGAAGTGCGAGCGGATCGTCTCGATCGGGTGTTGCGGCCGGACGAACCCCGTCGACCACGGCAGGTCGAACCACCACTGCACCTCGGCGCCGCCGGCCGGCCACAGGCCGAGGTTTCCGCTGCCGCCGATCATCATCAGGGCGGCGTCGGACTCGGCGATCTCCGGGAGGCTGACCAGGCCCTGCCAGCTGCACCAGCCGGTCGCCTTGGCGTGCCGGGCGCCGACCCACTCGCGCACCATCGAGTGCAGGCCGTCGGCGCCGATCAGCACGTCGCCCTCGGCCACGGTGCCGTCGGTGAATTCGACGCTGACCCCGTCGCGGGAGGTGGCCAGTGCGACCGCGCGGCGGTCACAGTGGATGCGCCCGGTCGGGAATCCGTCCAGCAGCCGTTCCAGCAGCACCCGGCGCGGCACCATCCGCACGGGCGCGCCCAGCCGCCGCGCCATCGCGGTCACGTCCAGCGTGGCCAGCGGCCGGCCCGTCGACGTCACCGCCCCCACGCTGGACAGCTGCCGGCCGGCGCCGTCCATCTCGACGCCCAGCTGGCGCAGCACCGTCTCGCCGTTGGACCACACCGTCACCGCGCCGCCCGCGGCCGCCAGCCGGGGGCGGCGCTCGAAGACGGTGACGTCGTGGCCGTCGCGCAGCAGTCCGCGGGCCACCGAGATGCCGGCCACGCCGGCGCCCACCACCAGCACCCGCAGCGGACGCGCGTCGCCGACCACGCTGGCTCCGATCGTTTACAGGGAACGCTGCAGCAGCACCTGGCCGCTGTCGGCGGCCACCACTTGCACGGCGGCGATCTGGTCCACCGGCGTCGAGATCGACCCCGCCGGTGACGCGGTGTGGCCGGGCACGGCCACCCAGGTCGCCAGCCGGGTGCGGCTGCCGTCGCGGCCCACCACCACCATCGCCAGGGTGTCGTGGTGGGCGTTGAGCGGGGCCAGGCACACGCACCTCAGGTTGATCGAGGTGCCCCAGTGCTGGCCGCTGACCTGCACGGTCGAGGTCAGCAGGGTGGTGCCGACCTGGGCCATCGGCTCGGCCGACGCGGTCACCTGCCGGGCCGGAGTCGACGACCACCCCTCGAGGCCGACGAACACGCCGATGGCCAGCACCGCCGCCGCGGCAGCCGATGCCACCCAGGTCGCCACCCGGCCGCGCCGGCGCCGCCGGCGCACCGCGGTCAGCAGGGACGGCAACAGGTCGGCGGACAGCTGCGGGGCGGGGCCGGCCTCGTCGATGGCGGCCACTTCGTCGTGGTCGAGCCGGGACAGCAGCGCGGGCACCCCGCTGATGTCGGCGACCGCCTCGCGGCAGCCGCGGCAGTGGGCCATGTGTTGCTCGAATTCGCGGCGCTGCGCGGCGGACAACGAACCCAGCACGTACGCGGCATCCCACATCGCGTAGCGGTCTTCGGGAGGGCCGACGTCGTGCACCGGCGTCCTCATTTCATCCATGTCTGCTCACCCCTCAAACATTCGGAAAGTCCCTCATCGGGTGACCCCGAGTTCCTGCAGAGTGAGTCGCAACGCCCGCACCGCATAGTGTAGTCGCGACTTCACCGTTCCCTCGGCGATGCCGAGGTCTGTAGCTATCTGCGCGGTGGTCCAACCGCGGTAGTAGGACCGTTCGATCACGGCGCGGTGCTCGGCCGACAGCTGGGCCATCGCGTCGGCGATCAGCAACCGGTCCAGCGCCGCGTTGACCTCGTCCGGCGTGGACTGTTCGGGCGCCCCCGCGGTGTCGGTCGAGCCGACCACGTTGCGGAACCGCGCGCTGCGCCGGTCGTCGATGATCATGTTGCGGGCCACCGTGAACAACCACGCCCGGGCCGAGCGCTCGGTGTCGCCGATGACCTCGGGATGCTGCCAGGCCCGCAGCAACGTCTCCTGCACCACATCCTCGGATTGGCTCGCGTCGCCGGTCAGCCGCAGCGCGTAGCGCCACAGCACCGCGGCGTGTTCGTCGTAGAGCGCCTTCATCAGAGCGGCCTCGGCGGTCCCGGACGCCCTGGAAATGCCGACCACACGAGCCACTCGATCACCTCCTGCCGGGGAAACGAGCCCGGCGAAGGTTCGGTTCAACGGCCCCGACCCGGTGCGCCCCTACCCGAGCGTCAGGATGCGCGGCCCGGCGTCGGTGACGGCAACGGTGTGCTCCCAGTGTGCCGCACGCGAGCCGTCGGTGGTGATGACCGTCCACTGGTCGTCGAGCACCACGGTCTTGCCGGTGCCCAGGGTCAGCATCGGCTCGATGGCCAGCACCGAGCCGGGGGCCAGCAGCGGACCGCGGCCCGGCGAGCCCTCGTTGGGCAGGAACGGGTCCATGTGCATCTGCCGGCCGATGCCGTGCCCGCCGTAGCCCTCGACGATGCCGAACGCCCGTCCGTGCCGGGTCTCGGCGGCGCGGGTGCCCAGCTCGATGGCGTGCGAGACGTCGGTCAACCGGTTCCCGGGCACCATCGCCGCGATCCCGGCTTCCAGCGACTCCCGGGTGGCCTGGCGCAGCGCCTCGTCGGCCGGGTCCAGGGCGCCCACCCCGAAGGTGATCGCCGCGTCCCCGTGCCAGCCGTCCAGCACCGCGCCGCAGTCCATCGACACCAGGTCGCCGGGCGCCAAAACCTCTGCGCCCGAAGGGATTCCGTGCACCACCCGGTCGTTGACGGAGGCGCAGATGGAGGCCGGGTAACCGTGGTAGCCCAGGAACGACGGCACCGCGCCGGCATCCCGGATCACCGACTCGGCGATCTGGTCCAGGCTCAGCGTCGACACCCCGGCGACCGCGGCCGCGCGGACCGCCTGCAGCGCGGCGGCCACCACCGCGCCCGCGGCGGCCATCGCGTCGAGTTCGCCGTCGCTGCGCTGCGGCACCACCTTGCGGCCGCGCAGCCGCGCCAGCGCGTTCATCCCTACTTGCCCAGCGCGCGCAGCGCCCGGGCGAACACCTCGTCCAGGGTGCCGACGGCGTCGACCGTCTTGAGCTGGTCGCGGTAGTAGTCCAGCAGCGGCGCCGTCTCGTCGCGGTACACCTTCATCCGGTTCAGGATCACCTCGTCGGTGTCGTCGGCCCGGCCGCGCGCCTTGAGCCGCGCCAGCAGCTCGTCCTGGGACACCCGGAACTCCAGCACCGCGTCGATGTCGGTGCCGCGGCGTTCCAGCATCTCGTGCAGCGCCTTGGCCTGCTGCAACGATCGGGGAAACCCGTCCAGGATGAAACCGTTGGCGGCGTCCGGCTCGCTGAGCCGGTCGTCGACGAGCTGGTTGGTCAGCTCCGCGGGCACCAGGTCGCCGGCGTCCAGGTAGCGCTTGGCCTCCAGCCCCAGCTTGGTCCCGTTCTCGATGTTGCTGCGGAACAGCTCACCGGTGGAGATCTGCGGGATCCCGAGCTTCTCGGAGAGCTTCTGGGCCTGCGTCCCCTTGCCCGCTCCCGGCGGCCCCAGCAAAACGACTCTCACTTGAGGAACCCTTCATAGTTGCGCTGCATGAGCTGACTCTCGATCTGCTTGACCGTATCCAAGCCCACGCCGATCATGATCAAAACCGCGGTACCGCCGAACGGCAGGTTCTGCACCGCCCCGCCGTTGCCGATCTGCAGGAACAGGTTGGGCAGCACCGAGATCGCACCCAGGTAGATGGAGCCGGGCAAGGTGATCCGGCTCAGCACGTAACGCAGGTAATCCGCGGTGGGCTTGCCCGGCCGGATGCCGGGGATGAAGCCGCCGAACTTCTTCATCTCGTCGGCGCGCTCGTCGGGGTTGAACGTGATGGACACGTAGAAGTACGTGAAGAAGATGATCAGCCCGAAGTAGATGCCGATGTAGACCGGGTCGCTGGGGTCGGACAGGTAGCTGCCGACGAACTTGTCCCACCAGCTGTTGCCGACGCCGCCGCTGCCGCTGCGGATCAGCTGGGTGATCAGGTGCGGGATGTAGATCAGCGAGGACGCGAAGATCACCGGGATGACGCCGGCCTGGTTGACCTTGAGCGGCAGGTACGTCGAGGTGCCGCCGTACATGCGCCGGCCCACCATCCGCTTGGCGTACTGCACCGGGATGCGGCGCTGCCCCTGTTCGACGAACACCACGCCGACGATGATGATCAGCGCGGCCACCAGCACGGCGGCGAAGATCATGCCGCCGCGGCTGTCCAGGATGGTCTTGCCCTCGGCGGGGATGCGCGCCGCGATACCGACGAAGATCAGCAGGGACATGCCGTTGCCGATGCCGCGCTCGGTGATCAGCTCGCCCATCCACATCACCAGCGCCGCGCCGGCCGTCATCACCAGCACGATGACGACGAGGGTGAAGATGGATTGGTCGGCGATGATGTCCAGTGAGCAGCCCTGCAGCAGCCCGCCGTTGGCGGCCAGCGCCACGATGCTGGTGGCCTGCAGGATGGCCAGCGCGATGGCCAGGTAGCGGGTGTACTGCGTCATCTTGGCCTGACCGGACTGGCCTTCCTTGCGCAGTTCCTCGAAGCGCGGGATGACGACGGTGAGCAGCTGCACGATGATGCTGGCGGTGATGTAGGGCATCACCCCGACGGCGAACACGGTGAGTTTGAGCAACGCGCCGCCGGAGAACAGGTTGATCAGCGAGTAGATCTGCCCGGCCGCGCCGCCGCTGGCTTCCTTGATGCACTGCTGGACGTTGGGGTAGTTGACGCCCGGGGACGGCAACGCGGCCCCGACCCGGTACAGGACGACGATGCCCAGCGTGAAGAGGATCTTCCGTCTCAGGTCGACTGTCCGCAGCGATGAGATGAAAGCCGAAAGCAACTCTTCCTCCTGCGCAGCCGGGATTTCCTGCATCACGCGCCCAACACCCGCAGGCCAGGACGTACGGCCCGACTCAATTACAGCGCGTCAAACCGTGTACGAGACTAACAGCTGGTCCGGCCGGGTCCGGTCAGGGCCTTTCCAGGAAGCCGTAAGCCGCGGGGCGTACAGTGCGGATGAATCGTTGCATTTGCTAAGTAACTTGGGAGCAGCATGACACGCACCGACCAAGACAGTTGGGACCTGGCCTCGAGCGTGGGCGCGACGGCGACGATGGTGGCCGCGGCCCGCGCGCTGGCCAGCGCGGGCGAGCGCCCGATCATCAACGACCCGTTCGCCGCGCCGTTGGTGCGGGCGGTCGGCCTGGATTTCTTCCGCCGCCTGGTCGACGGCGAGGTGGCGCCCGCGGATCCGCAACGCGGCGAACGCGACCTGCAGCTGGAGACGGATTCGATCGCGGTGCGCACCCGATTTTTCGACGACTTCTTCACCGGCGCCGCCCGGGACGGAATCCGTCAGTCGGTGATCCTGGCCGCCGGGCTGGACGCCCGCGCCTACCGGCTGGACTGGCCGGCCGGCGCCGTGGTGTACGAGGTCGACCAGCCCAAGGTGGTGGAGTTCAAGACCAACACCATGGCGGCGCTGGGCGCCCGCCCGGCCGCGCAGCTGCGCACGGTCAGCATCGACCTGCGCGAGGACTGGCCGGAAGCATTGCGCGCCAACGGTTTTGACGTGACACAGCCGACGTCGTGGAGCGCGGAGGGCCTGCTGATGTACCTGCCGCCGGAGGCACAGGACCGGCTGTTCGACAACATCACCGCCCTGAGCGCGCCCGGCAGCCGGCTGGCCACCGAATATCACCCGGACGCCACCGGCACGACGATGGCGCAGCGCGCGCAGGAGTTCAACGACCGGTGGGCCAGGGTGGGCTGCGACATCGACCTGTCCGGGCTGTTCTTCGACGGCGAGCGCAGCAACGTCGTCGAGTACCTGACCGGGCGCGGATGGCGGGTCAGCGCCCGGCCACGCCGGGACCTGTTCGACGACTACGGCCTGGCCTACCCCGAGGACGACGAGACGGCGCAGTTCCCCAACATCGTCGCCGTGAGCGCCGAGTTGGGCTGACCGTCAGGCGGGTTTGGCGGCGGGCGCCCGGACGACCAGCGGGACGGCGGGGAAACACCACGCCATCTCGGTGCGCGACTTGCGCAGCGC
>Ga0164242_10002521_pt1 | contig 21193 bp, 20 predicted proteins | sample OricomgcompostMG_FD_108783 | JGI IMG/M metagenome (GOLD analysis project Ga0164242, IMG submission 108783) | Miracle-Growth compost microbial communities from Emeryville, California, USA - Original compost - Miracle growth compost (MG) ... | reverse complement strand
TATTAACGCAGCCAAAAATATTTTGGCTGAAGGCTTGAAAAAATTAAAAGACCTGTCTGTGTGCGGTGCGCACTCGGACAATAAACAAAAACAGGGTGAGACGCCTTCGTTGGAAGAGCCTATGACCCCTGAAAAACCTTGAGTATAACTTATTGTAGTATAATTATTTATACTCGATAAGCTGCCGTAGGTTTAGTACAATACATCCTATATTCAGACCCCGGAAGAAATTGTAGCGGGTAGTGGTAATATTAGAGCCTGTAATCAGCTGTTGCAACGTATTTTAAATCGTTGGTTGTTATAATAGCTATTTCTTTCTTTCTCTCTCTATCTTTGGCTTTTCTATCCTGCGCATTTATTGGTACCTCAGATCACTGGCTTTTGGCGCGTCATCCTCCGGTGGCAGGGTTTGAGAGATATACTGCCCTTCATAGGGCGGGAGCGCCGACAGGGTTGCCTGAATATTTTCATTCCATTTTGCCTGGTTGGCTAAGAGGAGGCCGTGCAGGGTCTGTCTTTCATAAATCTGCTGGACTTTGGACAGTTCCTTATTCATAATGGTCATGACCTTTGCTATTTCCGCCTGAAAATTATTGGTGAACCTGATCTGTTTTAATTGCTGATATGTTTTTCTGGTATATATCTCGTTGAGATCAAAATGTCCTTGTTCATGCTTTAATAACCCGCTGTCCTGAAGGGCGTCCGCCGAAACCCAGGATTTGTTATAACTGAACCGGTTGGTCATGGAAATTTTCAGCACTCTTTGCAGATCCGTATTGCTGACGCTGACCTCTACACCGGGCTGGCTGCTGGTAACGGCACCTACGGATAAGGTCTGTTTTTTTCTGGCCGGCTGGACGACCCTGAAATTATCAAAAGTCAGCCCGGAAGGGCTCCAGTTTACGTCACGCGTCGAATCAGTGAATTGGGCCTTGCCCGTATTAAACAGCAGCAGGGTTAAAAATAACCCTGCCATGCAATATAAAATGCCTTTTTTTATAGATGGATGGGTTCTTTTAGTAATGATGGACATAGCTATTAGACTAAGTTTATTACCGCAAGTTACATGCAAAATCCACATCTCAGAACCGGCCCCGGTCGAATTAGGAACTTATATATAAAAAATTATAATAATTTAGGTTAATATTTTTTATTTAAGTCCCAATTTTCAATTTCCTTGACAACTGCATCCAGGAACATGGACCCCATTGCCCCGTCAATAATGCGGTGGTCATAGCTGAGCGATAAAATCATGATATGACGGATACCAATGGTGTCTCCCATAGGCGTTTCTATCACCACCGGTCTTTTTTTAATAGTACCAATGGCCAGGATGGCCACCTGGGGCTGGTTGATAATGGGCGTCCCTCCCAGACTGCCAAAGCTGCCCACATTGGTCAGCGTAAAAGTGCCTTCCTGGGTGTCAGCCGGCTTCAACTGGTTATTACGTGCCCTAAAGGCCAGATCATTAACCGCTTTACTAAGCCCCACCAGGTTCAGATGATCTGCATTTTTAATGACCGGAACAATCAGGTTGCCCGAAGGCAGGGCGGTAGCCATACCAATATTGATACTTTTTTTAATAATAATCTGGTTGCCGTCTACGGAACTGTTGATGAGTGGAAAGCGTTTGATGGTTCTGGCCACACAATCCACAAACAGAGGGGTAAACGTTATTTTCGTCTTTTCCCGGGCTTCAAAGTCCTTTTTGACTTTTTCTCGCCACTGCACCATATGGGTAACATCCACTTCCGCAAAACTGGTGACCGTGGCATAGGTATTCTGACTGTCTTTCATGTGTTTGGCAATCAGTTTACGCATCCGGTCCATTTCAATGACCTCGGTTTCTCCGCTGAAACTACTCATTGCGGATGTGCTGCTGCCAGCCGGCTTAGAAGCCGTGGGAGGGGAGACTGCACTTGTAGCCGGGGTGCTTGCGGGCACAGCAGCTCTTGCTCCCAGATAATTCAGTAAATCTTTTTTAGTGAGCCTACCTTCATTACCGGTTCCGGTAATACGGGCAAGTTCCATCGGATCTATGCCCTCTTTAGCGGCAATACTCATGACCAGGGGAGAATAAAATCCGTTATTGCCCTGCTGGTTATGGGTTGTTGGAAGGCTCGAGGAGTCGACTACGGGCAGATAAGGCACGGTAAGTTCAGCGCCCGGTGCCGGTGTCTCGGAGGCGTTATCTTCATCCTTAAAAGTGTCCTTTGAGGAGTCTTGCGGTATTTTTTCGCTGATTTCTCTTTTGGCCGTTTCTGAATCTGCTGTATCTGTCAGATCGGCTGTCGCATCTGATTCAATCAGCGCAATGGTTGCCCCTACCGGAGCGACCTGGTTTTCTTCAAATAATACTTCTTTTAATATACCACTCACGGTAGAAGGCACTTCGCTGTCCACCTTATCGGTGGCAATTTCCAGGACCATTTCCTCTTCCTGGACCTGATCTCCTGGTTGTTTTAGCCATTTAAGGACCGTTGCTTCTATTATACCTTCGCCGAGAGCCGGCATTTTCAGTTCAATTAACGCCATAAATAATTTTTTGTGCCTGGATATAGCAGTTGTTGCTTTTTCCGGGCCTGGAAAAGTACGATTAAGTTTGCTAACCTGGAAATTCAGGTAAGGGGTTTTCCGCTTCAATCAGTTTGCGTAACAGATTAAGCGCCTGTAGGGTAGTGGCTTCCCGGTTATGAAGCCGGTCATACCTGAAATGGCATAACTTAGTCACCACCTCCCGCTCGCTGGCTACTGCTATCCAGACGGTGCCAACGGGCTTATCCTCAGTGCCGCCCGTAGGTCCCAGTATGCCGGAAACGGCTATGCTATAATCCGCATGCATCAGTATACGGACTTGTTTGGCCATTTGTATGACGACCGGTTCGCTCACGGCTCCCTCCGTCTTTAGGACGGAGGCGGGAACTTTGAGCAAATTTTCTTTAACGGCATTGTCATAGCTGACAACGCTGCCATGAATATAGGCGGAGGCGCCGCTAAGGGCTGTTAACCCTGCCGCCAGATAACCGCCCGTGCAGCTTTCTGCCGTGGTCACTCTTTTATTAAACTTTATAAGCAGGGCGGCGATTAGTTCCGGCAGACTGATATCCTGATCGGTCACGACAATCTCGCTTAAACGCTCTTTAATCTGATGAAAATACGTATCGATTAGGCTGGAATCGCCTGACTGCAGGACTTCAGTCAGCCTTAACCGGACTGCCTGATGACCAGGCAGGTACGCTAATTTGATATTGCCGGGTAAATGATCTTCAATATCTGCAATGCGCTCTGCCACAAAGGATTCTCCCAGTCCCATGGTGGTCATGGTCCGGTGGGATACTTCCCCTAAGGAAAATTTTGTTTGAATCGCTTTTAAAACATACTGTTCTGTCAGCCCTTTCATTTCATAGGGAACACCGGGAAGGCTGAAAAAGAGCTTGCCCGCTCTTTCAAACTGCATGCCGGGCGCTGTTCCACGTGAATTCAGTAAAACGGTGCATACATCCGGTACCTCGGCCTGCTGAATATTGACCGGCAGCATGGGGCGGTTGGATTTTTCAAATATCCCTTTGATGATTTCCAGGGAAGGTTCATGCAGCACCAGTTTACCTCCGAAGTATTCATTTAGAATCCCCTTGGTTAAATCATCCTTGGTGGGGCCCAGACCTCCCGTGATAATGATAATGTCTGAACTGGCGGAAGCCTCATCCAGCGCCTGTAAAATATCCGTTTCATTATCGCCGATAAGCACGCGCCGGCTCACCCAGACCCCAATACTATTGAGTACCTGGCCCAGCCAAGCGCCGTTGGTATCGATGACCTGGCCAATTAGTAATTCATCCCCAATCGTTAGAATCGTAGCGGTTACACGCTGCATAGATGACTTATTAGTTGGGTGCAATTTACTAAAAAATAGGGTTTATGAAAATGAGAATGGATTAATTGTTAATAAGATAGATACGTATATGTATATTATTTTATTTGTAGATGCCGGCTTTTTAAAGCGCAACTGGCATGCTGCTGATATCACTTTTTTGGGGCAGACTATACTGCAGGTACCGCATCTTCTTCTATATAGTCCAGGTCTTTGTGGAAGGATTCCCTTAGGCGGCTGAGTGAAAAAAGGGCTATGGCCACCAGCAAAAATAGCATGATATAAGCTGCCGGAATCAGGGAGAATTTTTTGACAAATACCTCAAAAAGCAAGGTAATGGGGATCAGGGCGCCTCTGACAAAATTCGGGACGGTGGTGGTCACCGTGGCTCTTAAATTAGTCCCGAACTGTTCAGCTGCAATGGTGACAAAATTAGCCCAGTAGCCCACTCCAAGACCAATAATAAAAGCCAAATAGTTAAATTGTGTGGGAGTGATGCCTTTGTAATTCAGGTAATAAGTGCAGCTGCCCAGGGTAAACAGGCAAAAGATCAGAATGACTTTTTTTCTGGATTTCAGTAGCTGAGACAACAGTCCGGCTACCAAATCGCCAAAGGATATGCCAATATAGGCGAACATGATGCCGCTGCCCGCGTCCAGCACCCCTTTAGCCTCCAGATGCCTGCCGATTTCCGGGGCCTGGGTCAGTAAAATTCCTACGACAAACCACAGCGGTAAACCGATCAGTATACAATGGATATATTTGACCAGTCTGGATTTATTGCCAAGCAGCATGCCAAGGCTGCCTTTTTTGACCTGACTGTTTTTAGCGGTCTGCTCAAACATACCGGATTCAAAAATCCCCAGCCTTAAAAATAGTAATACGATGCCCAGCCCGCCCCCTACAAAATAGGCGTTGCGCCAGTCAAAATAATGGGAGACCTCTTTGGCCGCTACCGCCCCGAATAAACCGACCACAGCCACCATCATCGTACCGTAACCTCTTTTCTCCTTGGGCATGGTTTCGGCAACCAGGGTAATGCCGGCTCCCAGTTCCCCTGCCAGGCCTATGCCGGCAATAAACCGGATAAAGGCATACATATTTACATCCTGGACAAACCCGTTACAGATATTGGCGATAGAGTATAACAGAATAGACCCAAAAAGTACTTTTAAGCGGCCGTAGCGGTCGCCCATAACACCCCAGATGATACCGCCGATCAAGAGCCCGGCCATCTGCATATTAAGGATATATTCTCCCATCTGGCGCATTTCTCTTTCTAAAACACCGATATCCTTTAAACTCTGAATTCTGACAATGGAAAAAATCAGTAAATCATAGATGTCTACAAAATACCCCAGGGAGGCTACCAGGACCAGTAAAATGATGTTTTTGTTGCTATTGTTCTGTAGCGGACTTGCAGTCATAAAAGAAAATTTTCCAAATTTACCTCGTAATTTAAATACTGCTGGGTATTTTCCGGAAAAACTTCCACCGACCTTCAGGATTTATGTTCCTGAATAGGTAGGCTTGCAGCAAGGTGGGAGGGAGGTGCCGGCTTTGGTATTAGAAAAAATACCCGGACGGGCGTCCGGGTATACGCAAGAAATTATCTATTTAAAAAAGTCCGGTTACGGGAAGTGGCATCAAAAAAGGTTGTTCTTTTTCAAAGCACATGCACATGGCCTCCTTAAGAGCAGGACTTTTGTGATTAATACTGGAAAAATATTTCAGTTGCACCGAAGCCAAAACGGGCGTCGAACTGATTGACAAAACTTTTTACTTCTTTTCTGTTTTTGAGTAACTGATGAATTTCCTCCTTGAGTTTTCCTTTACCTACGCCGTGAATCACAATGAGATTAGGTTGACGGTTGATAACGGCGATCTCATACCATTTTTCAAACTCTCGTAGCTGGAGTTGCAGCATTTCAAAATGAGACAATCCTTTTGGATTATCCGTAATTTTATCAATATGCAGATCCACCACGCTTCTGACGGCTGGCAGGGTCTCCTTAAATTTTTTGGCGGGTACTACCTTGTATCCCAGCTTAGTTAAGGAGCTTAGATCCATATTATCCGATGCTTTCACCTGTTTTTCCCTCGCCGGGTATTTTTCCAGTAAGGAATAGGAAATAGTCGGTTCGTTTTTGTCTTTAATCTCTTCAACCTTATTGAAAACCTGTCTGGGTTTTAATTTTAATTGCGTCTCGAAGTATTCTGCCCGGCTATCCTCTTTTTTACTCAGAGAGAATTCAACGGAAAAATGAGGATAGTCATTTAAATCGGAAAAGTCCATGTCGTGTATATAGACATCTTTATGGGCCAGTACTTCTGATTTTAGTTCAAAACTGAGCTGTCCGTTTTTCTCATACTGATAGTAGTATAACAAATTATCGCTGGTCTGATTGACCAGGTAGACCTTAAAATAATCTACAATGTCATCCCCGAATTCATCCAGGGCATATTTGGGAAGCAGGGTCAGCCAGACACCGTTTTCCGCCTTGATATGATTGGTCTGGCTTTTTTTCTCTACCGGTATCTGGTCGATAAAAACCTTGTCTTTTTTGGGAGCCGGAACCACCGGTTTTTGAGAGAACCTTTTAAAATATGGAAAATCTATCTGATCGATATAGATGGGAAATTTAACGCCGCGTACTTCTACGATGACCATCTGGTCGTCCATGATTTCCAAGACACGTCCTTCTTCATTTGTTTGTAAGACCAGTATTTCGTCGCCAACTTGATATTTCATGAGGCAAAAATAATTATTTGTTCTGCAATAAAAAATTCAGCCGTTCCTCTCTTATTGGTTCTAAGAGAAACGGCTGATAAATAATACCTTGCATTGAGGATGCTATAGGCTGAAGCAAAAATGCAACAGGTTGTAACAGTAGCATCTACATTAATAAGCTCTGGCAAACAATACACGCTGTGTACTGGGTTTGCCACTGAGGATACAGGTGCCGGCCTGCTGCGGGTTGTCCAAGGGGATACAGCGGATCGTGGCCTTGGTCAGCTCTTTGATTTTTTCCTCGGTTTCAGCGGTGCCGTCCCAATGGGCTGCCAGAAAACCCGGTTTTTCGTCCAGTAAACGGACAAATTCATCCCAGGAGTCAACCGGAGTGATTCTTGACTGCTGAAACGCCTTCGCCTTATTGAAGATGCTGGATTGAATGGTATCCAGCAGGGTGACAATCTGTTCATCCAGCCCTTCCAAAGCGTAGGTTGCCTTTTCTCTGGTATCCCGGCGGGCTACCTCTGCCTGCTTGTTTTCCAGATCACGCATGCCGATGGCAATTCTAAGGGGAACGCCTTTTTTCTCGTATTCTGCAAATTTCCAGCCCGGTCTTTGATTGTCCGCATCATCATATTTCACCCGGACGCCCCTGGATTTTAATTTGTCGATAAAGGGAACGATAACTGCATCGATTTGCTGCTTTTGCTCCTCACCTTTAAAAATAGGAACAATGACCAGCTGAATAGGGGCGATTCGGGGAGGTAAAACCAGTCCCTCATCGTCACTGTGCGCCATAACCAGACCGCCAATCAAACGTGTGGATACGCCCCAGCTTGTGGCCCACACATAATCCAGTTTATTTTGTTTATCGGAGAATTTAACGTCAAAGGCCTTGGCAAAATTCTGACCCAGAAAATGTGAGGTGCCGGCCTGCAGGGCTTTACCGTCCTGCATCAGGGCTTCTATGCAATAGGTGTCGACTGCTCCTGCAAATCGCTCACTTTCACTTTTAACGCCTCTGATAACGGGCACAGCCATATATTGTTCAACAAAGTCTCCGTATACATGCAGCATTTTTACGGCTTCCGCTACGGCTTCCTCCTGGGTAGCATGGGCCGTATGACCTTCCTGCCATAAAAACTCAGCTGTCCGTAAAAACAGACGAGTCCGCATTTCCCAACGGACAACATTGGCCCATTGATTGATGAGCAGCGGGAGGTCTCTGTAAGACTGAATCCAGGTTTTATAGGTATTCCAGATAATAGCTTCTGAGGTAGGGCGCACGACCAGTTCCTCTTCCAGCCTGGCTTCCGGATCCACCATCAGTTTACCTTTGTTTTCAGGATCTCCTTTTAAACGGTAGTGGGTGACCACGGCACATTCTTTAGCAAATCCTTCCGCATTTTTTTCCTCTGCCTCAAAAAGGCTTTTGGGGACAAACAATGGAAAATAAGCATTCACATGACCGGTTTCCTTAAACATCCTGTCCAGTACATCCCTCATATTTTCCCAAAGCGCAAATCCGTAGGGTTTGATAACCATACAACCCCTGACTGCACTGTAGTCTGCCAGTTCTCCTTTGATTACCAAATCATTATACCATTGGGAATAATCCTCACTGCGGGATGTTATTTCTTTACTCATCTTATTTTGTGTTCAATAATATATTAATGTGATGCTGGTTTACTGTAGTTTATTTAACGATTTATTAAGTTTTAAAGATTAACTACTTGTCTAATAAAAAGTCTAATAAAATAGGTTGCAAAAGTACTAACTTCGCAGGTAATTTAACAACCTAAGGTTTAAAGTTTTGAATTTGACAAAAATAGCTTAAATTTAAGCAGTTTGTGTAGCAAAATGACTGATATTTACGTTATTAAAGTCGATGAAAGCAACCGGGCAACTGACAAGCAAAAATGAAAAAAGCGCCCGTGCATTAAAATATTGAACAATGAAAACTAAATTATTAACCGTCGGTATTGTGGCTCTTCTAATGGGAAGTTGTACGGTTGTCTATCAGGCAAGACCTGAGGATAGTTATGCCCGTAACAATCCCAATCAGTATAATAGCGATCAGTATTATAATCCTAATGATCAGGGGGATGACCTGGATGGCTATGATGAGAGTTGGGATGCAGATACCTCTGCCGGAGAAGAGCCCAAAATAGATTTTAACAGTGGAGCCTATGATAATGGCTATGTATATAATCCGGCTTATTTCGGCGCTAACTTCTATGCCGGTAATCCTTTCTGGGGATTAGGCATGTATAGTGGCTGGGGCTGGGGATCTCCCTGGGGCTGGGGTGGCTATTCACCCTGGGGCTGGGGGATAGGCATCGGCTACGGCTGGGGCGGTTATTACGGCTGGGGTAGTATTTACACCGGTTGGGGCGGCTTCTATGGATGGCCAGGTTACTATGGCGGTTATTGGGGATATCCCTACTACGGCGGGGGTGGATATTATGGCGGTGGCTGGGGGTATTCTCCTTATATAGTACGCAGGGCCACCCGGCATTCCAATCTGGTCACAAGAGATGGTCAGACCTTTGCCAGAACCTCTGCTGCAAGTCGTTGGTCTTCCAACAGGGATATGAATGTCAGCAACACAAGAGGTGTTCGTTCTTATCAGCCTTCTATCAGAGATGCGAGCAACAGTCGTTCAAGATATGAGCCCGCTAACCGGACTTACTCACAAAACGGAAGTGGTAATACCATCCGTCGTACCGAACCTACAACCAGGAGTTACACGCCTGCCAACAGAAATACGACACCTTCCACGAGAAGCTATACACCTCCGACCAGGAGTTATACACCGGCAACAAGAAGTTACTCTGCCCCTAGCAGAAGCAGCGGCGGTGGCGGCGGTGGTGGTGGCGGAGCTACGAGAAGCTCTGGCAGAAGCAGATAGTTGTAACTCAGGTTATAGATAGGCCTGAATAAAATATAAAACGATAAAAAAGCGCATGCCCGTTACCAGAGAAGGATAACGGGCATGCGCTTTTTTATCAGGCACTCCCAGCCATTACGCCTGCTGTAAACACCAGGTAAACGAAATAGCTGAAGCAGATGCAATGGTGCACACAATCAGGCCTGCTTTTATTTAATAAGTCTTAAGGCAAAGGGGTACCGATAGAGTTTGCCTTCTGAGGCCTTGATGGTAGCTACTACCACCAATACGACATCAATGATTCCAATGACCCAGAGTAGCAGGATCCCTACAATAGAGATAAACAGAATAATGCTGACAATGGCCAGCGTAATCTGAAAGTTGAGTGATTCCTTGGCATGTTCACTAACAAAGGACGATTCATCTTTTTTTACCAGATAAATAATTAAAGGCCCTAAAAAGGCACTGATAAATGTAATGATATGCGCCAGAAGTCCCAGGGTCTTTTCGTCCTGTGTGGGCGGCGTGGCCGGTTGGGTATCATGACCCAGGATAGAGCTATTTTCCATAATTTAAGCTTTTATTTGAATTAAAGTTAGCATAAATATGGATGCTGCCCCTAATTCCTGGAAAAAATACCGGATTTAGGGGAGATCGCCGTCCGCTGAATTTGAGTGGCTATAAGGATGGCTATGGGCGCCTGGTTCTTTTTTATTTATACAGCACCTGTAAATGGGCTTCATTTTGCTGATAAAGAACCGGCTGTTTACCGGTGAGATACCGGGCTCTAGCCTCCTCAGTAAAGTGACGGATGGTAAAAAGGTTCAAATCTTTTTGCACCTGCACATCAAAAATTTCACTGGCCTTCGTGGCAAACTGTTCAATTTTATCACTGTGGTCATCAATGGCAACCTGTAAGGTAATGGCGCCCGTATGGATCAGACTTGGCTTAATCTTTAACTCCCTGAATATTTTATATAACCGGCTCATGGGCTTTTCTTCCATAAAAGAAAAATCAAGGGTTCTTAAATGGATCAGCGCCTGGTGGTGCTTATGAATTAAGATCGGCGGCAGGCCCGTGGTCGTATGCTGATTAATGACGGTGCCCGGTAATCCGGTGTCCAAAAAGCATTTAACATAAAGAGGAATGCTTTTGTTTTGCAGTGGCTTAATGGTCTTGGGGTGGATGACCTGTGCACCATAATAGGCCATTTCTATGACTTCCCGGTAACTGAGCTGTGGCAGATAGACAGCTTCCGGAAACTGTTTGGGATCCGCATTCATAATTCCTTCCACATCTTTCCAGATGGTAAGGCTTGTGGCATTTAATATATTGGCAAATATGGCGGCGCTGAAGTCGCTGCCTTCTCTGCCCAGCGTGGTATTTTCACACTGATCGGTAGAACCGATAAATCCCTGGGTAAGGACAAAGTTGTTGCTTTCAAACAGCGGTAACAGTGCGGTCTGGGTAGCCTGAGTGGTGAAATCCCAATCTACAACTCCTTCCTGAAAATGATTGTCCGTCCTTAAGACATCTCTGACATCCAGCCAATGATTCGGGATTTTAAATTCTTTGAGGAAATAGCTGATAATACAGGTACTCATCAGTTCTCCTACACTTACAATCTGATCATAATAATAACTGAATTCTCTGACGGGTTTATCATGCAATAACCATTCTACCTCGGTGAAAAAATCAGCCAACTGGGCAATGCAGGGATTAAATTCCAGCACCAGTAAGTATTTAGCGAGCGTCAGATGTTGTTTACGGATATCTGCGAAAAGCCTGAGCGCGTCTTCTTTTCTGCCTTCAAAAAATGCTTCGGCCACCGTTTCCAGTGCATTGGTGGTCTTGCCCATCGCAGAAATAATAATCAGGGTCTTTTCTTCCCCGGATTGTTCTAATATCTTTCCGACATGTTTTACATGGTCTACGTCCTGGACACTGGCTCCGCCAAATTTATATACCCGCATGATTTGATGTATGAACTTTGAGATGATAATTGTATCGCTGGCAAAAATACAGGATGAGGCGGACTATTTGATGAATTTACAGCAGCAAAGCTGTCAATAGCGGCAAAATCTATTACGAACAAGCGTTAAAAAGGCCTAAAGCAGTCGGCATTCCAAAAATATCAAGTAATTTGCGCCCATGGTAGAGCCTATTATTTCAGTGCGGGATTTGGTGAAAAATTACGGTGATTTTAATGCCGTTAAAGGGATTTCCTTTGACGTAATGCCGGGAGAAATATTCGGACTGCTGGGGCCTAATGGCGCCGGCAAGTCAACGACCCTGGAAATCATTGAAACCCTGCGCCCTAAAACCAGTGGTAAAGTAGTGGTGGATGGCATCGACCTGGATGTGAATCCGGGGGCTATCAAGAAAATCATTGGCGTTCAGCTGCAGGCTGCCGGGTATTACCCGGGGCTGAACCTGCAGGAATTGGTGGAAATGTTTGCCGGATTATACAACCAGAAAGTGGACCCCTTAGTGCTTCTGGACACGGTGCAATTAAGAGAAAAGGCAAAAAATAAGTTCAAACAGCTCAGCGGAGGACAAAAACAAAGATTTTCCATTGCTACCACACTGATTAATAAGCCCAAGATTATTTTCCTGGATGAGCCGACAACGGGACTCGATCCGCAGGCCAGACGCAATCTCTGGGAACTGATCCGGGAGATCAAGTCCAAGGGGACGACCGTTATTCTGACCACGCATTACATGGATGAAGCCGAGTTTTTATGCGACCGGATCGCGATTGTTGATGCAGGAGATATTATTTCCCTGGATACGCCGGATCAGATGATAGATGATCTGGTGGCCACCGGTTTTGAAAGACCTAAACAGGTTAAAATGGCCAATCTGGAAGATGTCTTTTTACACCTGACCGGTAAAACGCTCAGAGATATATAGCAGGAAAAGCAGGACGCATGCTTTTTACATTACCTGCCTGGGTAATTATACGGCCAGTCGGCATGAAATTGGTTTGAAAGCATCAGGGCTACCATGCCCGTGCGGTCACTATTGAATTATCTAAACCTATCATATAAAACCCTGGATGATGCCTACTTTAAATATCCTTTCAACAAATGGCCAAGTGCCTGATCCTGATCTGGAAAAACTACGGTATCCTATCGGGCAGTTTGAAAAAAGGCCTTTTAGTGAGACCCAGAAAATGAAGTGGATTTCTGATATTCAGTCTTTGCCGGCGCTTATGGAACTGGCTGTGCAGAGCCTGGATGCTCCGGCCCTGCATACACCCTACCGTCCGGGCGGGTGGACGATTCATCAACTGGTTCATCACGTGGCAGACAGTCACATGAATGCGTATATCAGACTTAAAATGGCGCTGACGGAGCATCGTCCCGTTATAAAATCCTATGAGGAACATTTATGGGCGGAACTGGAAGATACCAAGGCACTTCCCGTAAATATTTCCCTTACCTTACTACATAGCCTGCATTTGAGATGGGCCAAGATTTATGAATCCCTCAAAGAGACGGACTGGGATAAAGTCATGATCTATCCTCAGGATCAAAAAGAGGTGGATCTGTGGGAACATTTAGGCTTATATAGCTGGCACGGCAGACACCATCTGGCACATATCATGGAGTTAAAGGACCGGATGGGCTGGAGCTAGCAGATTGTAAAATGACTTATTTTTGAATTTGAATTTTTTTATATCATCATTATTTTTAGACGCAAATGGCAGCACCCGATAAAAATAAAGAACAGGCAATCGACGATCCCCTGAAATGGAAAGTACTGGACTCAAGTTATCTATTTAAAGAGAACTGGTTTACGGTCAGAAAGGATACATGTGAAAGAGCAGACGGGAAAATTATAGATCCTTATTATGTATTTGAATTTCCGGAGTGGGTGACAGCCCTGGCTGTTACGGCCGAGGATAAAGTCTTAATGGTCCGTCAGTATCGCCATGCTTTGGGAGAGGTAGGCCTGGAGCTACCCGGAGGATGTGTGGATGACACGGATGAAAACTTTGAGGATGCCATCCGCAGAGAATTGCTGGAAGAGACCGGATATGCATTTGAATCGGCTCATTATCTGGGCAAGATCTCCGCGAATCCTTCCACCAACAGCAACCTGATGCATATGTTTGTGGCTACGGGCGGAAGAAAGATTAAGGAGCAGGAGCTCGATGAAAATGAAGAAATTGAGGTGTTGGAACTGAGTTTTGAGCAGCTGATTACCTTAATTGAAGAAAAAAGAATTAACCAGGCGATGCACATCTCCACTATTTTATATGGACTGCGATACTTGGGAAAATTAAGCCTGAATCCTTAGCGCCGTTTTTATCCGATTATAAGTACATGTTGCATACCCCCTTAAAAATTGTGGTGATTGGTCCGGAGAGTACGGGCAAATCTGTTCTTTGTCAGCAGTTGGCCACACATTATGGTGCCTTATGGTGTCCGGAATATGCACGTAGTTACCTGGAACAAAATCAAAGGGATGGCCATTACACCCGGGCGGATCTGCTGGCGATTGCAAAAGGGCAGCTGAAGGCAGAGGATCTGGTGGACAGCCAGGCCAGGCAGCTGAAGGATGCAATGATGCTGATTGACACGGATATGTATGTCATGAAGATATGGAGCGAATTTGCCTTTCAGCACTGTGATCACTGGATTCTGGAGCAGATAGCAGTGCGTCATTATGATTATTACCTTTTATGTGATATTGATCTGCCCTGGGCGCCGGACCCTTTAAGAGAATACCCTGATCCGGCAATGCGGCAAAACCTTTTTAATCATTACCTGGACCTGTTAATGCATCAGCAGACACCTTTTAGTATCATAAACGGGCAGGGAGCAGCGCGCTTACATAAGGCCATTGGTGTAGTAGACAGGGAAGTGCTAAAGGCCGGTCCGGACTTATATAAAGGATAACTGACTGGTCGCCTGCAAAATCAAAAGTGCCCTGTTTGATCAACAGGGCACTTTTGATTTTGTAAAGGCTTTGGAAATAATACCTGCCTTCAGGGAACAGACGAAGAGCGGTTAGCCTTCTTCCTGCTGCTGCTTGTCGGAGGATGCGGGTTGAAGGACATTGTTTTTTCTGGCCATATAATATAACGGGAATCCGATGGCTACGATAATCAGACCACCAATCACATAATCTCTGGTGTAAAAAACAAGCAGGATACAAAAGGCCGCACTGATTAATACATAAATGGCCGGAAGCACAGGATATAGGGGTGCCTTATAAGGCCTATCAGCGTTCGGCATTTTTTTGCGGAGCCTGAAAATACCGATGATGGTCAGCATATAAAATAATACCACTACAAAGGAGACCATATTTAAAAGATCACCGTATTTACCACTCAGGCAAAGCAGACTGGCAACAATACACTGGATCCACAAACCGAACTCCGGTACTTCATGTTTATTGAGGCGTCTGGCTTTTTGGAAAAACAGACCGTCATTGGCCATGGTGTAATAGACTCTGGCACCGGCCAGAATCAGCCCGTTATTACAACCGAAAGTAGAAATCATAATCATGACGGCAATAATCAGGGTACCAGCCGGACCGAAGGCCTGCAAGGAAGCCGCAACGGCTACCCGGTCATTGGTGGCGTAAGCGATATCATGTAAGGGTAGTACGGCCAGATAAACGACGTTTACGGCCAGATAAAGCAGGGTTACCATAAGGGTGCCTAAAAATAGACTGAGTCCTACATTTCTTTTAGGGTTTTTGACTTCACCCGCGATAAAGGTGACGTTTTCCCAGGCCACACTGCTGAACACGGAGCCGACCATGGCCGCCGCTACCGCTCCAAAGGCGGCCATCATCGTATATTCACTGAAACTGCCATCGGCATTCAACATATGCAGGTCCAGTGCGTTTTGCCAGTTGGCTGTCCAGACATCGGATTTAAAAGCCATGAAGCCAAATAAGATGAGTCCCGCTAAAGACAGGATTTTTACAATGGTAAAGAAGGTCTGAATAATCTTTCCGTTGCGGATACCTTTGGAATTAATAACGGTCAGTAATATGATAATGGCAATGGAGAGCACCTGAGCGGCGCTGATCTGAAATTGCCCCAGGGTCAGCATAATGACATTTTCGCCTACTTCAGGAAACAGGTAAGCCGTAAACTTACTAAAAGCCACGCCGACAGCGGCAATGGTGCCGGTCTGAATGACCGAGAAAAAACTCCATCCATATAAGAAACCGACCAGCGGGTTATAGGCTTCTTTCAGATACACATACTGGCCGCCTGCCTTTGGAAACATGGAACTCAACTCACCGTAACTGACGGCCGCAAGGATGGTCATAACGCCAGTGATCACCCAGACCAGAATCATCCAGCCGGCGCTGCCGACGTGGCGGGTAATATCTGAGGATACAATAAAAATACCGGAACCAATCATAGAGCCTGCCACGATCATGGTGGCATCCATCAGGTTCAAAGAATGTTTAAAAGCCGGTTTTTGTTGCTGCATATTGCTTAGAAAATTAAGGAATAAGGTTTTGATCAATAAATGTAAGAATCTTATTGGTTGCGCCTGCACTTTGCCGGATAAAATCTGCGGCGGCCCTGGAGGCACTTTGATAGAGCGGCTGGTCACTGAGCAGGTCATTAAAGGTTTGTTCCAGCTCCAGTACGTTATCTACAGGAAAGGCGGCCCCTGCTTTTTCCATTTCAACGGTCTCTTTGAAGTGCTCGTAAACGGGCCCAAAAACAACAGGCTTTTCATAAACGGCAGCTTCCAGGGTGTTATGAATCCCGTCTTTGCCAAATCCGCCACCTACAAAACAGATCCTGGCATAATGATACAGCCTTTTGAGTTTACCTATATTGTCGATGATAAGTATATGCCTGTCGGCGAAGGCTTCCGGTTGTAAAAGATATTGACTGTATAAGATACTGCCCGGATAAAGCTCCAGGCAATCTTCCAGTCTGTTCGGATGAATTTCATGAGGGGCGATAATAAATCTGATCTCCGGATGAGAGGCGGCGTAATGCCTGATTTCATTATCGTCCTCCGGCCAGGTACTGCCGGCTACTATTACAGGACTGCTCTGGCAGAACTGATCTATTTTCTCGATGGGCGTCCAGTTATTTCTGACGGCTAATACGCGGTCCACCCGGGTGTCACCCGTCCTGGTTACCGCCTGGATGTGGATGGATTCCAGTAAGCGGACAGAGTTGTCGTCCTGAACGAAGATATGACGGTAAAACCTGAGCATTTTGATGTGCAATAAAGAACCGTACCACTTAAAGAAGGGCTGATCCTTTCTAAACAAGGCACTCACTAATATTAACGGGATTTTTCTGTCATGGACTGCTTTCAGGTAAAAATACCAGAATTCATATTTTACAAAAACAACCAGTTTGGGTTTTGTGATACTCAGCCAGCGCTTTGCATGATAGTGGCTGTCCAGCGGAAGGTAAAAGATCCAGTCCGCGCCTGTATAGTTTTTGTGGATTTCATAACCGGAAGGAGAAAAAAAGCTGAGTAGGATCTTATGATCCGGATGGCGGTCTCTTAGGGCTTCCAGTAATGGCCGGCCCTGTTCAAATTCCCCTAAAGAGGCGCAGTGAAACCAGATAACGGGAGCTGTATTTCCTTTAAAAGCCTTGGAGAGCCTTTTAAAGATGCTTTTGCGCCCCTGATACCATAGCCGGGCTTTTTTATTAAAAACCGAAGCGATTTCTACGCCTGAGGCATATAAAAATAAAAATATTCTGTACAGAATAAGTCCCATTCAATTAATGTTTAATACGAGATTGAATACAATTTAGGATTTTTTCCTTATCTGCCGGGGAAAACCAGAGAAAATCTTGCTGCTTTTTAAACCAGGTCACCTGCCTTTTGGCGTAATGACGTGTGTTCTGTTGAATTTTTTCCCGCACCTGGTCCAGCGTACAAGCCCCTTCAAAATAGGGATACCATTCCTTATAACCCACCGTTTGCAAAGCGTTTAGATGACGCATGGGATAAAGATGTTGAACTTCCTTTTCCAGCCCCTCTTTTATCATGATATCTACCCGGTCATTAATGCGTTCATATAAAACTTCCCTGGGTAAATCCAGCGCGATACTGATGACCTGAAAGTCCCTTGGTTGCTTTTGTTGCTTGCGATAAGTCATAATAGACTCACCGGTAGCGCGGATAAATTCCAGCGCACGCATGAGCCTTTGGGGATTCATCTGTTCGGCCGACTGCCAAAATAAAGGGTCTTCCTTTTGAACGGCCCCCTGCAGCCAACTGAGTCCGGAAGTGTGATAGGCGAGTGTGACTGCTTCTCTGAGCTCAGGTGGAATGGACGGCATAATATCCATGCCTTCTGTCAGCGCCTTAATATATAACCCCGTGCCGCCGACAACCAGTACCACAGAATGCTTTTTAAAAAGTTGATCCAACTCCCTGAGGCCATAGGACTCGTACCAACCCGCGTTCAGGTTTTCCTGAATATCGTGAGAGGCGATAAAGTGGTGGGGGACGGCTGCCAGTTCTTCAGGGCTTGGTCTGGCTACGCCAATATTTAGCTGTTTGTAACACTGCCTGGAGTCTGCCGACAGTATTTCTGTTTGAAACTGTCGGGCCAGCCAGATACCTAAGGCCGTCTTTCCCGAAGCCGTAGGCCCTGCCAGGACAACCAGTGTTTTCCCTGACAAGGCAGGCCTTGTCAGGGAAGGCGGCTGTGAGGCATTTACATTCGGCGCATCGGTTTTTTTCATAAGATCCGTCTGTTTTTATAGTAGAGGCAGATCCATAAGACCCGGCAGCTTTAGAAAATGAGGTAATCCTATTTAGTAATTACATAATTATGGATGTCTTCCAGTTTGATCTTATCGCCTGCCAGTATAATGAGTCTTTCCACCACATTTCTTAACTCACGAATATTTCCCCGCCAGTTATGTTCCTGTAAAGCCTTGAGCGCGTCTTTATCAATTTTTTTGATAGGCTGGCCATAATCCTGGGCAATATCTTCCAGAAATTTTTCGACCAGCAGGGGAATATCTTCCCTGCGGTTGTTCAAAGAGGGGGTATGTATTAAGATGACGCCCAGCCGGTGATAAAGGTCCAGCCGGAAGTTCTTTTCTTCCACTTCTTTGAGCAGATCCTTATTGGTGGCGGCAATTACCCGGACATCCACATTGATTTCTTTTTCACCGCCCACGCGCTGAATTTTGCCTTCCTGCAGCGCCCTTAGGACTTTGGCCTGTGAGCTGAGACTCATATCGCCGACCTCATCCAAAAACAAGGTGCCGCCACTGGCCTGTTCAAATTTACCGATATGCTGTTTAACGGCTGAGGTAAAGGAGCCTTTCTCGTGTCCAAATAATTCACTTTCAATAAGTTCCTGAGGGATGGCTGCACAGTTGACTTCCACCAGCGGTTTGCCGGCCCGGTTACTTTTTGCATGAATCCATCTGGCTACCAGTTCTTTACCCACTCCGTTTTCTCCGGTAATGAGCACCCGGGCATCCGTCTCCGCCACTTTGTCAATGGTGGCCTTGATTTTATTAATCTCTTCCGACTGACCAATCATTTCCTGGACCTTGGCGACTCTTTTTTTGAGGGTCTTCGTTTCTTTACTCAGGACATTTTTGTCCGTAGCATTGCGGATGGTAATCAGTAACCGGTTTAAGTCCGGAGGTTTACTAATAAAATCAAAAGCGCCTTTTTTAACCGCTTCCACAGCTGATTCAATATTGCCGTGGCCGCTGATCATGATGATGGGGGTATCGGAATTTAGCTCCATGGCTCTGGTCAGAAATTCCATACCATCGAGCTTGGGCATTTTTATATCGCAGAGAACAACGTCATAGGTGTTTTCAGAGAAGTGTTTCCAGCCGTCCTCACCGTCGACTGCCTCATCCACTTTGTAACCTTCAAAGGTCAGAATTTCCTGAAGGGTTTTGCGGATGGCCTTCTCATCATCAATCACTAATATTTTTGCCATAACTTTTTACTTAATCGCTTAAAGTTGTTTGTTTTTAAGGGTAATAATTACCTGCGAATATAGTTTTTTTTACCTAAATCTGGCCTTGTGTGCGGTGATATTAAGCGGTCCTTAAAAATTTAGCGCTGATGGTAGCCGAAGCTACCCGTAGCGGGGAAAATAAATCCCCTCAGATTTGGTATAGTCACCTGAGTTTCTTATCTTAACATTGAGTTTGATGATCTTGGCAAGGTTGTTGAATCTTCTAGATTAATCCTTATTAATAACATTTAAAACTATTCATTATGAGTGCAAAACATATTTTGGTTGGAACGATTTCCGGTATTGTGGCCGGGGCAGTTGTGGGCTTAATGCTGGCGCCTCAGTCAGGTGAAGAAACCCGTAAACAGCTCGCAGATTCTACCAGAGATCTGAAAAATAAATTTAATAAATGGACGGAGAAGTCCATGGAAGAGTTGGATGATTTACAAGATGTGTTTAAATCAGAGGTGGCAGGCGTCAGTGATGACATCCGTGAACGTGTACTTAAACTGATTAAGAAAGTTAAACGTTCTGCAAACGATGTCTCTGAGGAGGTAGCAGAAGCATAAAATGCATTTGCTTAACAGGGGCCCTTCTGACAGGAATTCATGCTGCCCTCAGGATCACCCAACAAAGTTTTGAAGTTATAATACCGAGATATTTGGCGGCCGGTTTTAATTTTCCAGGCCAGAATATATACCAGGAATTATAACCCTTTACTTCAACAACACAACATACAAATGAGTGCTGTTCAGATTAACTGTTAGGTTAACACTGAAGGCGCTCTTTTTTTATTGTAGCCACCTGCAGCAAACGGTAACGAATTTTTTATTTTGAAAGTAGTTTTCAGTTATTTATATTTACGGTATAAATAATAAGTGGATATGTACTTATTATAAATTCTATTCAAATTCGAAGTGATATGTTGAAAATTAAAGCCAATAAAAACAAAGGCAGTGTTCTTGTTATTTTGGGAGCACTGTTCATAGGCGTGTTGATGTCTTTTTCATTTACACAGCCTAAGCACAATTTTAAGGTGTTACCACAAGACATTACCCGGGACAGTCTGATGGGAATCATGCATGGATTCAATAAGGCACTGGGCGTTAAATGTGATTTTTGTCACGCTAAGAGTAAACTGGATTCTACCAAACTGGATTTTGCCAGTGATGAACTAAAGCATAAGGAGTTTGCCCGCCACATGATGGAAATGACCGCCTCCATCAATAAGGACTATTTTAATTTCCGCAATTCAAGTCGTCCGGATACCATTCAGGTGGTGACCTGTGTCACCTGCCACCACGGTAGTAAGCATCCCGTCAGCAGTATGGAGGATATGGGACCGGATCATTTTAAGAAAATGGGACCCGGTATGCGTCCGGCAGGTAAAGACGGTGCTCCCGGTATGCCGCCGCCCCCTCCACCACCAGTCAACCAAAAAGCCAGTTAATAACAAGACCGGCTACTTCAAAAACAGTAAGGGCTGGCAGCCCTCCAAAAAGAGGGTTGAACAGGATATAAAACGATAATTAAGAAAGCGCCGTATATGCAGGTAGTTGCCTGCATATACGGCGCTTTCTTATTGTGGGTGTTCCTGTAAACTCTTAAAAGGAGTTGCCACATATTAAATATTAAACTAATAAATCCTCTCTTTTTTCCATAAAACGGAATTAAAGAGAGGATTTTTTGTAGACGGGACATAGCAAGACCATCGGAGCTGTTATTTAGCCCGGTTGGATA
>Ga0164242_10002520_pt1 | contig 21198 bp, 17 predicted proteins | sample OricomgcompostMG_FD_108783 | JGI IMG/M metagenome (GOLD analysis project Ga0164242, IMG submission 108783) | Miracle-Growth compost microbial communities from Emeryville, California, USA - Original compost - Miracle growth compost (MG) ... | reverse complement strand
GGTGTTCTCGGTCATACGGTCGCTGACACCTCCTGACGATCGACAGCCCGTAGATCAGCCTATGTCGACACGGCTGCTCAGCTCAGCATTCTCGTCGCCGAAAGTCAGAGGATTCTTGGAGCCGGGATCTGCTCTGATCCCGTTCCCCGGATAGTGGCTGCCACATCAGCACTGCCAGTTCTTCCGGAGGGTCGGCCTGTGCCGCTAGCGCGGCGCCATGATCAACTTCATTACCTCACCCGGCCCGTCTGCTGCCATCGCCGTGATCCGCGATGCCGTGTCCTGCCAATCATCGGTATAGGTCACCATCCGCTGCACCAGAGGATCGTTGGACTCGATGATGTCCAGCGCGGAGGCGATGTCCTGCTTGGTGTACGTCGCCGTCCCGGTCAGCGTGATCTCGCGGATCTGCAACTCCCCGATCGCTACCGGCTCCGGCGCGCCGAACACCGCCACCTGGACGATGGTGCCGCGGGTTGCGGCAACCCTGACGCAGGCGGGTACGAGGGCGGAGACTCCGGCTGCGAGGAACACCAGGTCGTAGCTGTTCGACGGGAGGTCGGCGGCGTCAGCAACACATTGCCGGGCACCGGCCAGCTTCAGTACCTCGTGCAGGTGCAGCCTCGGCTCGACGACAGTGATCTCGACGTCGGGTCGCTGCGCCGAGAGCGCCGCGGTGATCAAGGTCCCGATGGTTCCACCACCGAGGACAACCGCACGGCGTACCGTGTCGAGACTTCCGGCCCGACGCGAGGCGTGTACGGCGACCGCCATCGGCTCGGCGAAGGAAAGTCTGCTCGCTCGCATCCCGTCCGGTGCGGCGACGAGCGTAAAGGTCGGGACCTTGACAAAGTCGGCCAGGCCACCGGGCCACTCCGGAACCCCGAGCATGGTCTTCTTCGTGCAGAGATGGTAATCGCCGGCACGGCACAGGTCGCAGGTCCGGCAAGGCCGTTGTGGATCAACGACCACCGGAGTCCCGACGGAGAATCCACGACTGTCGCCGGGACCGATCTCAGCGACGATGCCGCCTACCTCGTGTCCGGAGATCAACGGTGGATGCCGGAACGGGTGCGTACCGTGAAGAGCCGACATATCCGATCCGCAAACCCCCGCCGACGTTACGCGGATGACTGCCTCGTCGCGCCCGGCCTCGGGTCGTGGGACGTCTCGCACGACGGCCATGCCATCGGTCCTGAATTCGATCGCCTGCATCGTCAGCCTTTCAGTGCGGAAATGAACAGATGTTGATCATGGGCAGCGCGGCGCACGGGTGTCACCGTGCCCGCGTCCAGGGCGAGCCGTAACGGCTGCTCAACCGCTGCACGGCTTCCTCACCCAGCAGATGCGGAGTCTGACCTCCGAGTCGCAGCAGGACATCACAGGTCTGCTCGAGCTCGACGACGATGTCCAGCGCTTCGTCCAGATCCTGTCCGCCGGCCACAATTCCGTGATTTTGCAGCAACACCGCGCGAAACCGATGCTCCAACTGCTCGATATGCTGAGCCTGCTGCTCGTCCCCCGGGTCGGCATAGGGCACCAGCGGAGTCTGGCCGACGCGCAGCACGAAATACGGCGTGATCGGGGGTACGGCGCTGAAGTCACGCCATGGAGTGAGGCACGATACAGCCAGTGCTGCTGGTGAGTGGACATGAACGACGGCCCGACAGTCCTGGTCTCGTCGATAGAACGCCTGATGAAAAGGGAGCTCCTTGGAGGGCCGTGCGCCAAAACGGCGGCATCCGTCCTGGTCCACAACCGAGAGTGCGCGAGTATCCAGACTTCCCAGATCGGATCCACTCGGAGTGATGGTGATCGAATCCGCGTCGCGGACGCTGATGTTGCCGCTCGAACCGCGCGTCAGCCCGAGTTCGACGATCCGACGCCCGATCCTGACGAGATCGCCCGCCGTACTCACTCGTCCTCGCCCGGAAGGACGGACCAAGCCGTCGAGAACATATCCGCAGCACCGAAGTTTCCGGACTTGAGTGCAAGTGTCAGCAGTGTGCCGTCCGCAGTTGTGCCCGAACTCCAGGCGACTCCCGGAGCGATGGACGGTCCGGTGCGCAGCGCACTGATGCCGAGCTCGGCAACCACCCGGCCCGATGTTTCTCCTCCGGCGACGATGAGATTTCGTACGCCACTACGGACAAAACGGACGGCAATTTCGGCCAAGGCGCGTTCAACAAGGTCATTGCTTCCCGGCTCGGAGTCGAGATCGCTCAGCGAGGCGACCGAGAACACCATCGGGATCGCGCCCGGATCCTCGGCCCACAAGGTATCGGCCCAGGTTGCGATCCGCTCGACCTCAGCCTGCAGATCTTCACGCAACGCCTGCAGGCGCAACTGTTCCCCCGGAATGGTGTCCTGCGCGGCGGCGATCTGTTCCCGTGTCCGCGATGACGCACTTCCGCACAGAACGCCGCGGCGTCCCGGCGTCTCCGCAATGGCACGGGCATTCTTCGCGTCGCCGTGCAGTCCTTGTGCCAGTCCCGATCCCCCGGTCACCACTCGCAGCTCGGACGCTGCCTCCATGATCGTTTCCAGATCGCGATTCTCGATGGCGTCGATCACGACACAGGTACGACCCTCCGCCCGGGAACCGATCTGGTGGAGCCTGTCGGTGAGTGCGGCGACGCCGGCCCGCACCGTTGGCCAGGTGATCAAATCGACCTCGCCCGTGGTCTGCGGACCAAGCAGCCGGAGCAGACTCGAGTCACGCATCGGCGTCAGCGGGTGATGACGCATGGGGCTTTCGTCGAGTGGCTCATCGCCGACGAACAGGTGCCCTCGATACACGGTCCGACCCGCGTCGGGGAAGCTCGGCACGACGATGGTCAGCCGTTCATCGAGATCCTCGAGCACCGCGTCGATGACCGGGCCGATGTTCCCGTCCGGTGTGGAGTCGAAGGTCGAGCAGTATTTCAGGTAGAAGCGTTCGCATCCCGCTGCCCGCAAGGCCTTCAAAGCGGCCAAGGAATCTTCGACCGCCTCATCGACTGCAGCGGCCCGCGACTTGAGGGCCACCACGGCGACGTCGATGTCCTCGAACTGATCGGTCGGCACGTCGACCCCGAAGAACAGCTCGGTCCGAAACCCGTGATCCACAAAGTTCGTCGCGAGGTCACTGGCCCCGGTCAGATCGTCGGTGATACATCCCCAACGGGGCATCAAGCTCTCTCCTTCACCCGTCACCCGCGATCACGGTGATCGCACGAATGTTGCGATGTGTGAATTTATGGTAGCAGAGTTGACACTCATGTGAACAGCGGTTAGCGTGCAGCGCACTGCCGATCCGGCAGTGAGCTGGGATCACCGCCGCGGCGCTACGTCAAGGACTGACATCGATGACCGACGACCAGACAATGATTCCCGACCAACGTCGGGAGATGCTGATGCTTCTGCTACGCCAGCATCAGGTCCTCAGCGTCGCTCAGCTGACGACCATGCTGGGCGTCTCGCACATGACGGTCCGGCGTGACATCGGTGCGTTGGAGCGCGAAGGCCGAGCCTTCTCCGTACCGGGCGGAGTACGTCTGGCGAGTGGCAAGCGTCAGGAACCGGCATTCGAGGACAAATCCGGAGCCGAACGCACTGAGAAGGCTGCTATCGCTGACCAGGCCGCAGCATTGCTGCACGACGACATGGTCGTCTATCTCGATGCGGGAACCACGACTGGCTCACTCATTCCGGCGATCCGCGAACGACGGGGCCTGACCGTCATCACCAATGACTTCGCCATTGTGGGACTACTCGTCGACGCCGTCGAGGTGGAGACGATTCACACCGGTGGCCGATTGGAACACACCAACCGTTCGGCAATCGGTCCGCTGGCAGCCGAGACACTGTCCCGGATCAACACCGACATCGCGTTCATGAGCGCGAGTTCCTGGGACATCAAGCGAGGCGTCACCACTCCGAGCGAAGGGAAGGTCGCCGTCAAACAGGCAGCGGTTTCCTCAGCTTCGTCGACCGTACTCATGGCGACGAGCTCCAAATTCGGCACCTTCGGCACCTATAGCGTGGTTCATCTGGCTCAGCTCGACCACGTCATCACCGATGATCACCTGCCAGAGGGCGCGGCAAGTGGCATACGTGATCTTGGGGTGGATCTGCGGATCGCCCGAACCAAGAAGTAGCGCCTATTCGACAGCACCGAGCGACCGCACACCGATCGGGGATCGAACCCCACATGCGACAGCGGCGCGCCGGCGCAATGCGATCTATCAGAAGGACTTCCTCAAGCATGGTTGACACGGCTCAGCGCGGAACCGACAAGCGCAAAAGATTCAAACTACCGGCGTTGCGATGGTGGATGTTCGGCTTCTTCATCGTCGTCATGATCATCAATTATGTGGATCGCGCATCACTCTCGATCGCGATGCCGCTGATCAGCAAGGACATGCACATCGACCCTGCCGTTCAGGGCATCGTCCTCAGCTCCTTTGCCTGGACCTATGCGTTGATGCAGCTTCCCGGTGGTTGGCTGGTGGACAAGCTGAAGCCGCGACGGGTCGTATCCGGCAGCCTCATCGGCTGGGGCATCGCAGAGGCGTTGACCGGATTGGCGTCAGGCATCGCATCTCTGGTTGGTATGCGCATGATCCTCGGAGTCTTCGAGGGCCCGGTGCAGAACGGCGCCAACTCCTCGCTCACCCGATGGCTGCGCAAAGATGAACGCGCCCGGGGAAGCACGCTGGTCGACGGTGGCGGCCCACTGGGTACGGCGCTGGGCGGCCTGCTGGTCACCGGCCTGATCGTCAGCCTCGGCACGTGGCGTCTGGCGTTCGGTGCGGTCGGCCTGATCACAGTGCTGATCGGCATCGCTGCGTGGCTGTTCATGCGTGATGACCCGTCCAAGCATCCACTGATCACCGACGCCGAAAAGGACTATCTGGCTGCCGAACAGCACGAGGCCACCGAGGAGCGGAAGGGCACCGCCCTCCGGTATTTCAAGTCACGCAGCACCTGGCTGCTGTTGGCCGCGTTCCTCGGCTACGACGCAGTTGTCTACGGACTGCTGACCTGGGCGCCGACCTACATCAGCCAGGCCCAACACGTCTCCTTCGGCCTGACGGGAATCTGGACATTCGTGATCTTCGGGGTGGGCTTCGTCGGGGAGGTGTTCGCCGGTCAGCTCGCCGACCGCTTGATCAGAGCCGGCGCTCATCCCAACAAGGTGCTTCGCTGGATGCTCGGTGGAGCAGGGGTCGGTGTCACCATTGCGATCATCTGCGTCAACTACGCAACCTCGGTCGCAGCTGCGGTCTTCCTGATCAGCGCTGCGAACTTCTTCCTGCGCTGGGGCGGACTGTTTTGGTCGGTGCCGGCTCGCATCGCCCACGCCGGCGATGTCGGAAAGATCAGCGGCGCGATGAACTTCTCCGGGAATCTGGCAGGCATCTTCACACCCATCGCGATCGGACTCATCGTGTCCGCCACATCCAGCTACAACGGCGTCTTCATCATGTTCGCGATCGCCGGACTGATCATGGCCGTCGCATCCGTCGGCATCCGTTACAACGTTCGGATCGGGGCGGACCCAACCGAACAGTCGGCTTGATCGACCATCCGAATCCGTAGCCCCAACTTCGGCAACAGATTCAGCTACCAGAGAGGATCACTCGTGCGGGACACACGTCACGTGACGGCCACCTATTACATCGAGTCCGACGGCGATCCGTCACGGGCCGCGGCCCTGCTCGCGGGCGAACAGTCCAGCGGCACCTTCGTCGACGTCCCGAACGAGTCGGACCGGATCCGCGAGCAACACGGCGCGCAGGTGCGATGCATCCGTGAGTTGGGATCGGTGCCGCCGTCCCTTCCCTCGCGATTAAAGCCCGAACGAGTCACGGCCGCCGAGATCCTGATCGAGTTCCCCGTCCGCAATGTCGGGACCGATCTCGCGACCTTGATCACGATGGTGGCCGGCAACCTCTTCGAGCTCGGCGGCCTGTATGCCTGCCGGTTGCAGGCTCTGGACCTTCCGGAGGAGTTCACCAGCGGCCATCCGGGCCCGGCCTACGGCGTCGGACGGACCCGGGACCTGATCGATCGGCCGACCGGAGCGTTGATCGGCACGATCGTCAAGCCGAACGTCGGCTTGGTGGAGGACGAGTTTCGGTCCGTCGTTCGTGAACTGGCGATGGCTGGCATCGACTTCATCAAGGACGACGAACTGATGACGAACCCGAGCTACCTTCCGTTGGAGACCAGGGTTCGCGTCGCCACGGAGGAGATTCGTGCCGCCGAGCAGATGACGGGTAAGTCCACGATGTTTGCGTTCAACATCACCGGCGATCTTGCCGGTCTGCGGTCCCGGCACGACTTCGTTGTCGAGGCTGGTGGGACGTGCGTCATGCTCAACGTCCCGATCATGGGCATCCCCGCACTCGAGTTGCTCCGGTCGTTCGCCGCGGTCCCGATCCATGCCCATCGTGCGGGCCTCGCCGGAGCCATGCGACACCCGGCATTGGGGGTCGACTATCGCGTCTGGCAGAAGTTCGCCCGACTGGCCGGCGCCGACCACATCCATGTCAGTGGACTGGGCAGCAAATTCTACGAACGCGACGAGCAGGTGACCACGAACATTCGTTCGCTGCAGGAATCGTTCGGTCCGGGCGAGTCACCGCTGCCGACATTGTCCTCCGGCCAGAACGTGGGCACCATCGCCCCGACCTATCAGGCGCTGGAATCCACCGACCTGCTGATGCTGGCGGGCGGAGGGATCGCCGCGCATCCGGGTGGGCCCACCGCCGGGGTACGTAGCCTGCGCCAGGCCTGGGACGCCGCGATCGGCGGCCGGCCCCTGTCGGATGCAGCCCGATCACTCGAAGCGGACGGTGACCCGGCGCTGGCTCAGGCGGCAGCCGCATTCGGTGCCGCCCGATGAGTCAGATCGGCTTCCTGGCCGACGATCTCACTGGCGCGGCCGACGTCCTCGCCCAGGCACATGCCTACGGCCTCGAAGCGATGCTCGTATTGGATCCGCACCATGCCGTTCCCGATCGGGCCGATGTGGTGGGCGTCGCCGGACCGATCCGATCGATGGCTGGAGCGGAGCTGGATGGCTTCGTCCGAACGGGCCTTCGGGCACTGTCCGGCCTCCCCCTGTCCGTCCTGATCTACAAGATCTGTTCGACTTTCGACTCCTCGCCGACGGCGGGCAACATCGGCCGGGCCATCGAGTTGTTGCACGAGCAGTTTCCTCGCCACGGTTCGATCCCTGTGGTGCCGGCGCAGCCCGCGTTCGGGCGATACACCGCCTTCAGTCAGCACATCGGCGTCTACAACGGTGAGGCCTATCGTCTGGACCGTCATCCCGTGATGTCGAGCCACCCGTCGACGCCCATGACCGAGGCAGATCTTCGCCTCGTGCTGGCGGCTCAGTTCACTGCGCCAGTGACACCGATCGGCATTCATCTGCCGAGATTTGTCGACGGCACCTTCACCGACGCCTGGGAGCGGGCACGGCGGAGCAACGATCCGGCCTTCGTCGTCGATGCCGTCGACGAGGACCAGATGGACCGGGTCGCGGCAGCGCTTCGTACCGAGCAGGAAGCACCCGCCCTTGTCGTCGGGTCGGGTGGAATCATGTCCGCGCTGGCGCGGGGATTCGATGTCCGTCCGGCGGCTGAGCCGGATCGGACCGCTGCGACCGGCCCGACCCTGGTTGTGAGTGCGTCCGCCTCCGCAACATCCGACGCCCAGATCGAGGATGCCGTTGCCGCCGGATGGTCGGAGGTACCTATTCCGCCCGATGCGCTCGGCACGGCCGATCGCGCAGTGGCGCCCGTCGGTGACTGGGTCGACGCCGTGCAAGAGGCCCTACGCGTGGGGCGACATGTCGTGGCGCACACCACCCGCGGTGGCAGCGATCCACGACTCACCGGGTCGGCGACGCGGACGGCTGCGGAGGTTGGCAACACGATCGGCCGACTGGCCGGTGCGATGGCGCGCTCCGGGCTGACCCACAACATCGCAATCTGCGGTGGGGACACGTCCAGCCACGCCCTTCTTGCGCTTGGCGTCACCGAACTTCGCGTCAGCGAGCAGTTCGTGACCGCCGGTCCCGTCTGTGTCGTCGACGCGCAATCGGACGCTGCCGGCTGCCGACTCCTGCTCAAGGGTGGCCAGGTCGGTCCCCCGGACATCTTTCGACGCTTCGCCGGATGCGTCGATTGACACCACCAACCAAGCCGTACGACTACCCACGAGATCGAGGAGGAACACATGAGGGCTGTGCTCAAACACGAGGCCGCACCGGGTCTCAGCGTCCGAGACGACTACCCGGACCCGGTAGCGGGGCCGGGCGAGGCGGTCGTCGAGATCGCCGCGGCCTCGCTCTGCGGAACAGACCGCGAACTGTACGAATGGACGTCCTCAGCGCAGGCGTTCGAGCCGGCACTGCCGGTCGTACTCGGCCATGAAGCGGCCGGCACGGTCGTCGCAATCGGCGACGGCGTGACATCGGTTGCCATCGGTGATCGCGTAGCGCTGGAGAGCCACCTCACATGTGGCCGATGCTTCCCCTGCCGAACCGGCAATGCCCACATCTGTGAACGTACGCGGCTGATCGGCATGCACGTCGACGGCGTCTTCGCCGAGCGAGTAGCGGTGCCGGAAGCGATCTGCGTGCCGCTCCCGGACGGATTGCCGTTCGAACAGGGTGCGCTCCTGGAGGCCGCCGGCGTCGGTATGCACGCCGTCCAACGGTCGGGCCTCGCGGTTGCCGGGCAGCGCGTACTGGTCAACGGCGGCGGACCGGTCGGCCAAGTGATCACCCGGATCTCTCGCGCCTTGGGCGCAGCGCAGGTCGTCGTGGTCGAGCCGAACCCGTTCCGCCGACAGATCGCCGAGCAGGCAGGAGCTGATGCAGTCTCCCCAGACGCCGACATCGTCGGCCTGTGCCGGGAAAGTTCTGGACGACGTGGCGGATTCGACGCCGCATTCGAGGTCTCCGCCGTAGCCGGTGTTCTACCCACGATCATGGAATCACTTCGCGGCGAAGCGACCGTGGTCACCGTCGGACACCCCGGTGCGCCGGTCCCGATCGACGTCGCGGCTCAGATCAACAAGAAGGGCATCACTCTGCGAGGGATCTTCGGCCGCCGCCTCTGGGACACGTGGGAGCAACTGACCCTGTTGCTCGGGTCCGGTCGGATCGATCTCGCCAGTCTGGTGACCCACCAACTCGCGCTCGAGGATGCAGACAAAGCAATCGAGCTGCTGACCGGTGACGCATGCAAGGTTCTTCTGGTTCCTGGTCACTAGCAGGGCGGTGCCGCGGAACCCGACGAGCTTGCGGTTCGGACAACGGTTGTTGGCGAGGTCCTACTGCCGTGGCCCGGCCCATTCACTCCGGACGTGGCCGATGTGCCGTTCCATCAACGCAGCCGCGCCATCGGCGTCGCGCGCCTCGATCAGGTCCAACAGCTCGTGATGCTCGGCAGCCGATTTTTGCAGCTCCCCGCTCTCCAGCAGCGGCGTCAGCCCGAGCAGCCGGGTTCGGGAGCGCAGATCGGAGACCAGTGAATTGAGCACCGGGTTGTCGGCGTATTCCAGCAGCGACAGGTGAAAAACCCGATCGGACTCGATGTAGGCGACAAGATCACTTTCCGCCACCGCGGCGACGATGCCTTCTGCCAGCTCCCGCAGTCCCGGGAAGGCGTCCTCGGGCACCAGCGGGGTAATCTGACGGATTACCGGCGGCTCCAGCAGCAGTCGGACATCGGTGATCGCATCCAGGTCGGTGTCGCTGATCTCGGTCACCCGATATCCCTTGTTGGGCAGGGCTTGGACCATTCCTTCCCGGACTAGGTCGAGCATCGCCTCGCGGACCGGGGTCGGCGACACCCCGAGCATCCCGCCGAGGGTCGGCGCCGAATAGACCTCCCCGGGTGTCATCGCCCCGGAGACGATCGCTGCCCGCAGGGCGTTGCCGACCGCGTCACGTAACGATTCCCGTTTCTGCAGCCGGGCGAACCCCGAGATCGAACGGGTCGTCATGGTCTTCCTCCTTGCGCGTGACGGTCGATGGCGCATCCATCATCTGCCCACGCCCGGGGAGGCTGCTCCCCGTCGGCGCACCTCATGTTGACAGCCACCGGATCACAGCAGCCGTCGGGTCCATTCTTCGACACCGGCGGCATCGATGGGCAAGGAATCGGAAAGGACGTCGGCACCATCGGCGGTGACCAGCAGATCGTCCTCCAGCCGTACGCCGACCCCACGCAGTTCGGGCGGAACCGTCAGATCATGGGCGTGGAAGTACAGCCCCGGCTCGACCGTCAGCACCATCCCCGGCTCCAGCGGGGCGCCGTGGTATTGCTCCCATGCCGAATGGGCACAGTCGTGGACGTCCAGACCAAGATGATGTCCGATCCCGCAGACCAGCCAGCGGCGATGCTGCTGTCCCTGTGGCGACAGTGCCTCGTCGACCGAGACGCCCAGCAGTCCCCAATCCGACAGCCCTTGCGCGATCACCTGCATCGCAGCGAAATGGAAGTCGCTGTAGGTGTTGCCGGGGCGCACCTGCGCCATACCCGCTCGGTGTGCTGCCTCAACCAGGTCATGTACCCGACGCTGGGTCAGGTTGAACCGCCCCGACGCCGGCAGCGTACGGGTGACATCGGCCGTGTAGCAGGTTTCGACCTCCACCCCCATGTCCAGTAACAGCAGTTGATCATCGTGGACCGGGCCGTCGCAGCGGACCCAGTGCAGTGTTGGTGCGTGCGTGCCGGAGCCGACGATGGTGGCATACCCCGGTCCGTTGCCGACGGTCCGGGCATGCCGGTCGAAGGTCCCCTGGAGCCAGCGCTCACCGCGCTGAGCGCCGTGCATCGCCATAGCCGCAGGGATCTGGCCGGCGACGGCAGCGAAACCTTCAGCGGTGTGATCAACGGCACTGCGCAGTTGGTCGATCTCCCAGGCGTCCTTGATCCGGCGTAGATCGGAGCAGACCTCGTCCAACTCCGCGGAGTGAGGGACACCCAGCTGCGGCGGCACCCGGCGCCCGCCGAGCGGGTCGACGACGCCGCCCAGCGCATCCGACAACTCGTCCAACGGGCGAACGTCGATGCCCAGCGCTTCGCGCCACTCGGCGAGTCCGGCCGACGGACCGACCCAGAGCTCACCGTGCATTGCGTCGGAGAAGAATCCGGGCTCCCCGGGGCGCGCCGGTGGAGGCAAGAAGAGCACAGCATCGGTGCGGGAGTCGGCCGAGACGACCAGTACGGCCTCCTCCAACTGGGCGCCGGCCAGCCAGACAAAGTCGCTGTCGGCACGGAAGTCGTAGACGGTGTCGTTGGCCCGGGTCGGCGCGGAGCCAGCGGCGATCACGCAGGTCTTGCCAGGCAGCGCATCCCGCAGCCGACGTCGGTGGTCAGCGGCCGCGGCCGCGGCACCGTCCGGGATCGGAGCCGCGACCGTGCGGTCCTCCCAACCTTTCCCGATGCCGGCCAGGAATCCCGGGGTCTCGGTCAGCCGTGGCGGTCTCGTTCCCTGGTAGGGAATTGCGGACTGGATCGTCACCGTCGTTCTCCTCCTTGTTGATCAACACGTTGCAGCAGGCCGCGCAGCACCCGCGGGTCGCCGATGCCGTCGTGTTCCCACTCGTTGCTCACCCACGCTTGGCTGTTGCCGATGCCGGCCAAGGTCTGCAGTTGGAGTCCGGAGTCGACGAACATGTCGTCGAAGTAGACCGCAGCCGCAACCGGCACCTCGTTGGACGCCAACCGGTCGACGTCATAGAGCTGGGACCAGTCGCTGCGTCGTGCAAGCAGGTCGACCGCCTCGGCGAACGGACGCAGGGCGGCGATCTCGGTGAACATCCAGCGGAAGGTCATTTCCCCGGTGAACAGCAGCGGCCGGGCCTCAGCGGCACACTCCGGGTGACGCGCCAGTTCCGCTTCCGCCGCCCAACCGGTCGGTCCGTTGTCCGCCTGTCCGTAGATCGACTCCTGCAACGTCCAGAAGAGTGGTCCGCCGCGTTGCGAACTACGCAACTGCACCTGCTGCAGGAAATCCTCCCCCAGTCGTCCGGGCTCGACGAACGCCTCGTTGACCAACCAGTGCAGTCGTTCGGCCCCGGGTCTCATCCCGAGGTCAATACCAAGTGACTGGAAACGCCGCACGCTCAGCCGATCACCGTCCGGCAGCCGCACGTCGCCAACGGCCAACCGGTCGGCGATCTCCGCCACGGCCTCGACATCCTGCGGATAGCGTCGGTAGAAGGCTCTGCTCCTGTTGATCACCCGCGGGAAGGTCCGCCGGTACACCTCGGCAGCCAGCGGCGGCACGCCGGGGATACCGCCGCACACGTAACAGGCCGCGAGCGCCTCCGGAGCGGTCGACAGATAGGTCAGCGTGAGGAATCCGCCGAAGCTCTGGCCGAGGGTCGACCAGCGCCGGCCGCCGTAGATGATCTTCCGTACGGCCTCGGCGTCGGCGATGATCGAATCGGCTCGGAAGTGCGCAAGGTAGTCCGCCTGCGCTGCTGCGTCACCGCGGCGCTGCAAGCCGACGCCGTCGATCGCCGTACTGCGTCCAGTGCCGCGTTGATCAAGCAGCACCACGCGGTAGCGCTCCAGGGCGACGCCCAGCCAGCCGGACGTGTCGGTCGGCCGTGGCCCTTTGCCGCCGGGCCCGCCCTGCAGATACACCAGCAGCGGCAGATCCTCGGTCCGCTTGGCCGGGTTGCACAGCTCACGAACGAAGACCGTGATCTGCTCGCTGTCGGGGGCCGACCAGTCCAGCGGCACACTGATCGATCGGTCGACGACGTGGATGCCAGGTATCGTGTAGTCGGCGATCACCGACCCTGCACCGGATGCGGTTGTTGGGGTCACCGTTTCTCCTGTCCTGGTGGGGATCCTGCCACCTGCTGCAATGCCGGCGTCGGCTCACGAGCCGCCCGTCGGGCGGCGTCCCACTCGCTGGGGATGCGCGGGATCGCCGACAGCAGCTTCTGGGTGTACGGGTGTCGAGGCCGGTCGAAGACCTCCTCGCGGTCACCCGCCTCGACGATACTCCCCTCCGACATCACCGCGACCTGGTCGGCGATCTGACGCACCACGGCCAGATCGTGAGCGATGAACAGGTAGCTCAATCCTTCCTCGGCCTGCAGCCGGGCCAGCAGATTGATCACCTGCGCCTGCACCGACACATCCAGCGCCGACACGGCCTCGTCACAGATCACCAGCGACGGGTTGACCGCCAGGGCGCGGGCGATTCCGATCCGTTGGGCCTGGCCGCCACTGAACTGGCTGGGTAGCCGGCGATAGTGATCGGGATCCAGCCCCACTCGTTCCATCAGTTGCTGGGTGAATCGTCTTGTCCCGCCGGGAACCGTCCGCTTCTGGTACCGCAGTGGCGCGGTGATGATCGTTTCCACCGAGTGCCGTGGGTTGAGCGAGGAGAACGGGTCTTGGAAGACCACCTGCACCTGTGAGCGGAACTGCCGCAGACTCGCTCCACCGGCGCCGGTGACGTCGGTTCCGTTCAGCAGCACCCGGCCGGAGGTGGGCTTGATCAACTGCGCGACCATGCGGGCGGTAGTGGACTTCCCGGAGCCGGACTCACCCACCAGAGCCAGGGTCGTGCCACGCGACAGTCGAAAACTGACGTCGTCGACGGCGCGGAACGCCGCACCCGACCTGGTCCGCTTGCCGAATTCCTTGGTCAGCGACTGGGCTTCGATGACGGTCTCGGTCATACCCGCGGTTCCTTCCCGGTCGACACGGATCCGCCCGGCACAGTTCGGTTCGACGACGGCCCGGCCGGTCGCTGGACCTGCCGAAGATCCTCGATGTCATCGTCGATCCGCGGCACCGCCTCCAGCAGTGCGTCGGTGTAGGGATGCTGGGGCGCCGAGAACACAGCCTGTGCGCTGCCCTGCTCGACACAGTCGCCGTGCTGCATGACGACCACCTGATCGGCAACCTGGGCGACGACCGCGAGATCGTGGGTGATCATGATCAGTCCGGTGCCGGTCTCGGCACGGAGCTCGGCGATCAGCTCCAGGATTTGGGCCTGGACGGTGACGTCCAGCGCGGTCGTCGGCTCGTCGGCGATCAGCAGATCCGGTTCGGTGCACAAGGCCATTGCAATCATCACTCGTTGTCGCATCCCGCCGGAGAACTGATGCGGGTAGTGGTCGATCCGCTCCCGGGCCCGCGGGATGTGGACTCGGTCGAGGGCGTCGACGGCGATCTTGCGAAGTTCCCGACGCGAAACATGTGGGTGATGGGCGCGGTAGGCCTCGGTGATCTGCAGCCCGATCGTGTAGTAGGGGTTCAGGCTCGACAGCGGATCCTGGAAGATCATCGACATCGTGTTGCCACGGAGTTGGCGCATACCGGACTCGCTCAGTGTGGTGAGCTCGGTGCCCGACAGTTTGATGCTGCCGGTCCTGGTTGCACTCGGCGGTAGCAGCCCCATGATCGCCAGGCTGGTCATCGACTTGCCGGAGCCCGACTCGCCGACGATTCCCAGCGAGGCACCGGGCTCGAGTGTGAAGCCGAGGTCGGCAACGACCGTACTGATCCCTTGCGGGGTGGGGAAACTCACCGTGAGGTCGGCAACCTCCAACAATGCTTGCTGATCCGGTGATCCCTGCTCAACCGGTGAAGGCTGGACGCTCTGTCGATTCATGCCGACGCCGTCCTCACTCGGGGATCCAACAGCCCGTACAACAGGTCGACCACAATGTTGCCGACGATGACCAGGAAGGCAGCCAACAGCGTCACAGCCATGATCACCGGCTGGTCGTTCTTGGTGATGGAGTCGGCCGCCATCTTGCCCACTCCGTTGAGTCCGAAGACCGTCTCGGTGATCAACGCTCCGCCCAGCAGGCCGGCGAAGTCCATCGCGAAAATCGTCGCCAGCGGAGTGAGGGCGGGACGCAGCGCGTGTCGCCTGATCACCAGGGCGTTGGCCAATCCTTTGGCCCGGGCGGTTCGGACGTAGTTCTCCGCCATGGTGTCGATCACGTTCGCCCGGGTCAGCCGTGCGTACACCGACGAGTATGCGAAAGACAGCACCAGCCACGGCATCAGGTAGTTCTCGAACCACAGGCCGGGCGAGTCGGTGAATTTCACCGGCTGCGGGAACGGCAACAGTTTCAGCTTGACCACCAGCACATACTGCAGCAGCAGCGCGACAACGTAATTGGGGATCGAGATGCCGCCCAGCGCGACGACCATCGCCGAGCGGTCCCACCAGGTACGCTGCTTGAGCGCGCTGATCAGCCCTGCCGAGATGCCGGACAGCAGCCAGAGCACCGCGGCACCGACCGCGACCGTGGCCGACACCGGAAGGCGCGCAGTGATCATGTCCCAAACCGGCTCACTGGACTGGAACGAGTAGCCCAGGCACGGCGCGGAACAGACGATGCTGCCGTCGCCGTAGGTACGTCCGACGAAGATGCCGGACAGGAAAGTCCAGAACTGGGTCAGGAACGGCTGGTCGAGGCCAAGGTTCTCCCGGATCTGGTTGATCCGATCCGGCGTGCAGTTCTTGCCGCAGATCTGCACGGCCGGATCCGGTGACAGCACGAAGAAGATCACGTAGGTGAACAGGCAGACCAAGAACAGCAACAGGATCATGGCGCCGATCCGGCCGGCGATATAGCGCGCCATCAGCGCACCTCCCCGGAGTCGACGATCACCCGCAGCCGGTCACCGAGCACGGTGAACGACAGCACCAGCAGGAACAGACAGGCCGACGGGATGATGAAGTACGCCGGGTCGACGGCATACCAATGGGTCGAGGAGGCAATCATCTGCCCCCAGGACGGTGTCGGTGGGACAACACCGACACCGAGGAACGACAGTCCCGCTTCGGTGCCGATGTAGCCGGGAACTGCCAGCGTCGTCATCACGATCAGCGTCGAGCGGAGATTGGGCAGGATCTCGGTGAAGACGATCCGCGGGCCGCTCGCCCCAGAGGCACGTGCCGCCTCGACGAACTCACGTCGGGTCAGGCTGATCGTCTGACTACGAACGATCCGGGCCAAGTACGGCCAGCCGAAGACCGCAATCACCAACACCAGCAGGTATTGCCGATTCTCCGCGGGCAGTGCGGACAGTACGGCGATCATGAAGATCAACGCCGGGAACGCCATCAGGAAGTCCATCACCCGAGAGATCACCTGATCGATCTTGCCGCCGTAGAAACCAGCCAGCAGCCCACAGATCACGGCGATCAGAGTGGTCAATGCCGTGGCGGCGATCGCGATCGTCATCGACACCCGGGCGCCGTACACGATGCGGGCGAAGATGTCCCGACCGTTGCCCGGCTCTACTCCGAGCCAGTGGTTGCCGCTGATCCCGCCGCCCCAGCCCTTTGGCATACTCCCGAGGTTGGGGTCGATCGCCGACTGGTCGAACTCCAGTGGTCCCCACCCGCTGATCTTGGTCAGCAGCGGCGCGAACACCGCAACCAACAGCACCAGCACGATGTAGCCGGCCGACACCAGCACCGCAGCGTCACTGCGCAGCGCCCGACGGAGCGCGTTCTGCCGATGCCCGCCGGCGGTGGCGGTTGGTTCCTCGCTGCCGCCGGGCGCTACCGAATCGATCTGGGTCTCCAGACCTGCAGGTATTCCCATCCGCGCTCAGCCCTCCGTCGGATCCCGCAGACCGGCCAACACGTAGTCGATGCCACCCGAGGCCGCTCCGGGGTTACCCCACAGACCTGTGACGTTGGACCCGACCAACGTCAACCCCTTTTCCCAGACCAGTGGGACAATGGGGGCCTTGCTCATCACCAGCTTGTCCAGATTGCCCCAGGCCTCGTTGGCCTTGGCCCGGTCGTCGATCTTCATCGCCTTGTCGATCGCCGTGTTGATCTCCGGATCGTCGATCTGGGCCAGGTTGGTGTTGCCCTTGGGCTGGATGTTGTCGCCATCGAACAACGGCGGGATGAATGTCGCTGCCGACGACGCCCAGTCCGGGCACCAGCCGGTCAACGCTGCATCGTGCTGCTGCGAGATGGTGCCGATCGTCTCGTAGTAGGTCGAAGTGTCGATGACATTCAACTTGACATTGATGTTGATGTCCTTCAGCGAATTCTGGATCGCTTCGGACTGCCCGGTGATCTTGTCGGTAGACCGGGTGTCCAGCGTCAGGTCGAAGCCCTCCGGATAGCCTGCCTCGGCCAGCAACTGCTTGGCCTTCTTGATATTGCGCGGGTACGGGTTGTAGTCGACATGACCACCGACACTTGCCGGCAGGATGGTGTCGGCCACCTCAGCCAGTTGGCTACCGCCGGACGCGTTCTGGACGGCCGTTTTGTCCACCGCGTACTCGATCGCCTGCCGCACCCGGAGGTCATTGAGCGGTTTTCTGGTCGTGTTCAGGCTCATGTACGTGGTACACATCGGCGTCGGCGTGAAGACCCGTTGTTTGATCTTCGGATCCTGCAAACGGGCGACAGTTGCGTTCTGCACCGCCGCGCCGATGGCGTTGGCGTCGGTGCCCTGTCCGGCGAGCATCCGTTCGTCGATGGTGGCGCCCTCCAGCCCGATGGTGAAGTGCCACTTGTCCGGTTTGGCGGTCCGGACATCGTCGGTGGACTGATCCCAATTCGGGTTGCGCTTCAGGTCCAGCGACTGGCCCGGGGTGTAGGCGTCGAGTGTGTACGGACCCGAAGCGATGATCTTGCGCAGGAACGCGTTGCCCTTGCCGGTGCCGACTGGGAACGGCACCATGTTGGGTTGGGCCAGCACCGCTGGGAAGTCCGGGTACGGCTTCTTCAGGGTGAAGACGATGGTGTGCGCATCGGGGGTCTTGATGGTGCTCAACTCGCCGCTGCGGTAGGGGCCCTTGTAACCGTCCGGTGCCGCAATCACCTGCTTGGCGTACGGCGACCCGATGCCGATGGCCGGATCCCAACTCCGGGAGATGCCGAACTTGACCTCTTTGGAGGTGATCGGATCCCCGTTGTCGAATTTGAGGCCGTCCTTCAGTTTGAAGGTCCACTTCAGACCGTGATCGGAGACCTTGCCCAGATTGGTCGCCATGTCCGGCACCACGGCGCTGGGGTCCTTGGCATTGCCCGGTGCTGCGGTGGTCAGGGTGCGATACACCAGGCGGTAGAAGTTGTTCACACCGCCGTCGAACCCCTTCGCCGGGTCGAGGTAGGAGTAATCCGAGCTGAGCAACACGTTGATCGTGCCACCCTTGGCCGGCTCGTCGGTCAACGACGTGCTGGCCGATGTTCCGGAGCCGCTGGAACCACACGCGCTGAGTGCGGCAACCATCACAGTGATCGCTGCAATGACGCTGACGATGGGACGTTTCATGATCTTTCCTTTCCTGAACGACAGCCTGGTCGGGTGCCGCAGGGCGACTGCTCTGGGTAGGCGGGTGGGTGGCGGTTACTCCCGACGGAGCCACACCCGCATCGGTCCGGGTTCGCGGTTTCCCCAGAGGAAGTAGGGAATGAGGACGGCCGACAAGGCTGCGTTCTTGTCGGCGTCATGGATGGGTTCGCCCGTCACTTCCGCACCGGGGCCACCGGTGCCGACGGCGGAGTAGAGCGCCTCGGCGTGCGGCACGCGTTCGACGACCGGGAGGGTGATCGCACGGTTGAGGATCGGATCGTCACTGGAGACGTTCAGGGGTGAACTGTCGACCAGTGACCGAGGACTGAACACGACGTCGTCGACGCTGCACGCGACGTCATGGTGTTCCAGGCAGTAGACGATCGGCCCTCGGACGACCGCGAGCGTTCCGCGGACGGCATCCAGGTAGGGATGGGCACCGACGGCCGTGACCGGCATCGTCAGGGTGACCGTCAGGACGTCGCCGGGCTGCCAGATCCGTTCCCAGCTGAGGAATCCGGCACCCGGCACGGCTGAGCCGGGCCCGGTGTCGAGCGGTTCGCCGTTGAGCTCGGCGGCGATGCCTACCGCCCAGCCAGGACGTCGGACCCGCAACTCCACCGGTGATGGCACAGCGCGGTCGACGGTGATCGTGAGAGACCCGTCCCACGGATAGTCGGTGTCGACCCGCACTCCGAGCGCATCGGTGCGGATCTCGGCCGCTGCCAGGATCGCAATGGTCAGCGAATGATCATCGGCCAGCGCCAGATGATCTTGCAGCTCGGCCATCCACCGGATCACGTTCGGCGGGCAGCACGGACACCCGAACCAGCCGCGTCTCAGCAACTCACCGCCGGCCTCCGCGCCGCTGCGCTGCAGGTGGTCGGGACGGCGTTGCAAGGGGTTGTCGTAGAAGAAGGCTTGGCCGTCGAGCGACAGCCCGACGGCGAAGGCGTTGTACAGAACGCGTTCGTAGACGTCGAGGACGTCGGCACGCCCGGTGGCCAGGAAGAGCCGCCAGGCCCACTGCATCAGGCCGATCGCGGCGCAGGTCTCGGCATAGGCGCGTTCGCTGGGCAGCTCGTACCGGTCCCCGATCGCCTCATCGGAGTGCCGGGCCCCGAGTCCACCGGTCAGGTAGAGCTTGCTGGCGACCATGTCGTCGAAGAGCCGTACCAGCTCGGCCAGCAGCGGTTTGTCGTTGCGTTCCAGTGCGACGTCGGTTGCGCCGGCGGCCAGGTACATCATCCGGACCGCGTGGCCGACGACGGAATCCAGCTCGCGCAGCGGTGCGTGATCTTGGAAGTACTCGCCGGTGAAGATCGAATGGGTCAGCCGGCCGCTGCCGCGCCGGTCGATGAAGAGCTCGGCCTGCTGCAGCCGCCGTTCGTCGCCGGTCTCGCGATAGAGCTCGACGAGCGCCATCTCCACCTCGGGATGGCCGCAATAGGCCGCCTCGCCATCATCGCCGTACCGGCTCCAGACCAGATCGGCGAACCGGTCAGCCACTTCGAGCAGCCGACCGTCGCCGGTCTGTCGCTGTACGGCGACAGCGGCCTGGATCAGGTGGCCGAGGTTGTAGAGCTCATGACCCCAGGAGAGGTCACTCCACGGCTCCTTCTTGGCGTCGGTCCCTTGGTAGTAGGTGCCCAGATAGCCGTCGTCGCGCTGAGCGGCGGTGATCACCGTCAGTGACTCCTCGAAGAAGTGCCGGATCTCGGACAGGTCGCCGGCATCCTGATCGTCGTCCGCGTCGACCAACAGGTAGGCCAGTCCCTCGAGGGTTTTGTAGATATCAGTGTCCAGGAAGGGATATCGGCCGCGGTATGCGGGTCCGGTCCCGTCGTCGGTCAAGCGGCGGAAATTGTCCAGATTTCCGGCTTTACGCAGTTCGCGCAACGAGTGCGGAACGGTCGCCGACCCATTGCGTTGCTGCCAGTCGTGCAACAGTCCGGGCCGCAGCGTGATCGCGTCGCGTCCGAGTGTGCCGCCGAGCGCACCCATCGTCCGGACCGCGGGTGCGCGGGTGGCCGAGACCATGCCCGGGCCAGATGTCGCCATTGCCATGTCGAGTCGTCCTCCTTGGTGCGCGGTGACATTACACTGCTACATGGCGTACGTCTACGGCTCGCGTCCGAAATGTCATCCGGTCGGCGCCGCGCCGCACCTCGTCGAACACCGCACTGCCGGCCGTGCTCGTGCGCGCCTGGTTGACAACGCGCCGTGTGACATTGCACTGTGGTCGGACACGCGGTAGCAGGGCACTCCCCTTCTGCGCGTCGACAACGGCACCGTACGATCCACCATGGCGATTGGAGGAGGCATGCCTCGGTCGATGAGCGCTGACGCGATCGTCGTCGGCGCGGGCATCGTCGGTGCCGCCTGTGCCTATGCCTTGGCGCGAGCGGGGCTGTCGGTAGCCGTTCTCGAACAGCACGCTGCTGCCGCCGGCACCAGCGGGCAGGGCGAGGGAAACCTGCTGCTCTCCGACAAGGAACCGGGCGCGGAACTTGATCTTGCTCGCTACTCGCTCGCCCTGTGGGACACCCTTGCCGAACGCCTCGCCGACCGGCTACCGGCCGGGTTCCCGTCGTTCGAATACGAACGCAAGGGTGGGCTGGTGGTCGCCACAACGCCCGACGGAGCCGATCCGCTGCTGCAGTTCGCTGCCGCCCAACGCGCAGCGGGGATCGACGCGCAGCCGATCGACCGTGCCCGAACCCTCGATCTGGAGCCCCACCTCAACCCCAATGTCACGGCCGCCGTCTACTACCCCGAGGACGCCCAGGTGCAGCCGGTGATCGCCACCGAGGCCTTGCTCGCCGCCGCCCGCAGCTACGGCGCCCGAGTGCTGTTCGGCGAGCGAGTGATCG
>Ga0164242_10002519_pt1 | contig 21209 bp, 17 predicted proteins | sample OricomgcompostMG_FD_108783 | JGI IMG/M metagenome (GOLD analysis project Ga0164242, IMG submission 108783) | Miracle-Growth compost microbial communities from Emeryville, California, USA - Original compost - Miracle growth compost (MG) ... | reverse complement strand
CGCGCGCAGCGGAGCAGAGGAATACATCGACAACGAAAAATACGAGTACAGGCCGCGCGACTACGCACGCGCCCAGTCACTCGGGCTCTCGCTCGCCCCATACCTGACCATGCTCAATCAGGTGCGTGCTTCGCATCCCGCGTTGCGCCAGTTGCGCAATCTGCGGCTGCAGCATAGCGACGATGACGCAATCCTGGCGTACAGCAAGGCACTCGACGGCCGGTTCACGCGCAGCGGCAAGCCGGACGCGATGATCATCGTCGCGAACGTCGACCCCCACTCGGTGCGCGAGACCATCGTGCACATCGACCTTCCGAGCATCGGCTTGCCGCCAGGCGCCACGTTCGAGGTCAAAGACCTCGTCAGCGGCGCGAAATGGACATGGGGAGCCGACAATTACGTGCGGCTCGACGCGTTCGCCGAGCCGGTGCACATCCTCCACGTGAAACAGGTGCAATCATGACGTCGATCCCAGAAGGTACAGCAGCACTGGCCGCTCCGGATGTCGCAGATGAGGTGCTGGCCGCGGTGGCAGCCGGTGTGCACCACGATCCGCACTCCGTACTCGGTCAGCACCTGGTGGCGGCGGATGGCATCCGCGACCGCGTCACCGTTATTCGCACGCTTCGCCCGCTGGCCGAGGCGGTGACAGCGGTGCTGAGCACGGGCGCCAGGGTATCGCTCGGTCACGTAGGGCACGGCATCTGGCAGGGCGTGCACGTGCTCGGACAGGACGACTACCTGATCGAAGCACGGTACCCTGACGCCCCGGCCTGGACCGCGGACGACCCGTACCGATATGCGCCGTCGATCGGCGAACTCGACCTGCACCTCATCGCGGAGGGCAGGCACGAACGATTGTGGGACGCGCTCGGGGCGCACTATCGATCGCATGCTGGCGTGACGGGAACGGTCAGAGGAACATCTTTCACCGTCTGGGCGCCGAGCGCTCGCGCCGTGCGGGTGATCGGGGACTTCAACGGCTGGGACGGATCGCGCAGCGCAATGCGCAACATGGGCGCGAGTGGTGTCTGGGAGCTCTTCCTGCCGTCCGTCGAGCCGGGCGCCGTATACAAGTTCGAGATCCTGGGAGCAGAAGGGCAGTGGCTGCGCAAGGCCGACCCGATGGCCAGGCTGGCAGAGCAACCGCCGGCAACGGCGTCTGTCGTCGTCGAAAGCGCGTACAGCTGGCAGGATGCCGCCTGGCTCTCCGAGCGCGGCTCTCGCGACCCGCATGACCGTCCGATGAGCGTGTACGAAGTGCACTTCGGTTCGTGGCGACCCGGGCTCTCGTACCGTGATGCAGCCGATCAGCTGATCGAATACGTCGGCGAGCTCGGGTTCACGCACGTCGAGTTCATGCCGCTGGCCGAGCATCCATTCGGCGGGTCATGGGGTTACCAGGTCACCGGGTACTACGCGCCGACCAGCCGATACGGGCATCCTGACGACCTTCGCTACCTGATCGACCGGCTGCACCAGGCAGGCATCGGCGTGCTCATGGACTGGGTACCTGGTCATTTTCCGAAGGACGAATGGGCGCTTGCCAGGTTCGACGGCGACGCACTGTATGAGCACGCGGATCCGAGGCGGGGCGAGCAGAAGGACTGGGGCACCCTGGTCTTCAACTTCGGCAGAAGTGAGGTGCGCAACTTTCTGGTTGCAAACGCGCTCTACTGGCTGGAGGAGTTCCACGTCGACGGCCTGCGTGTCGACGCCGTCGCCTCCATGTTGTACCTGGACTATTCGCGAGCAGAAGGCGAATGGCTGCCCAATATTCACGGCGGGCGTGAGAATCTCGAGGCGATCTCGTTCCTGCAAGAGGCAACCGCAACAGCGTACAAACGCAATCCGGGCATCGTGATGATCGCAGAGGAATCGACGAGTTTCAGCGGTGTCACCGCGCCGACCGTGAGCGGTGGTCTCGGCTTCGGCTTGAAATGGAACATGGGCTGGATGCATGACTCGCTGCAGTACATGAAGGAAGATCCCATGTACCGCGCGTATCACCACAACGAGATCACGTTCTCGTTTGTTTATGCGTTCAGCGAGAACTTCCTGCTGCCGATCAGCCACGACGAGGTCGTGCACGGCAAAGGCTCGCTGCTCACCAAAATGCCAGGCGACCACTGGCAGCAGTTGGCGAATGTTCGCGCATATCTCGCGTTCATGTGGTCTCATCCAGGCAAGCAATTGCTGTTCATGGGGCAGGAGTTCGGGCAGCCGAGCGAGTGGAGCGAGGAGCGTGGACTGGATTGGTGGATCCTCGATCAACCGACCCACCGCGGCCTGTTCGAACTGGTGCGCGAACTCAACACGCTGTACCGGCAGAACCCGGGCCTGTGGCGCTATGATAACGATCCACGCGGCTTCGAATGGCTCGACGGTGGCGACGCCAAGAACAATGTCGTTGCGTTCCTGCGCTGGGACGATGGCAACCCGATCGCAGTGCTCATGAACTTCTCCGGGGTGCCGCACGCCGGATACCGGGTCGGCCTGCCGTTCGCCGGGGAGTGGGAGGAACTGCTGAACACGGATGCCACAGAATACGGCGGGTCAGGCGTCGGCAACCTGGGCGGTGTGACCGCCACGAACGAGCCGTGGGCCGGGCGACCGGCTTCGGCCGAACTCACCCTTCCGCCGCTCGGCGGCCTCTGGCTGCGTCCGCGCGCTCGCTGAGCCGGTAGCGCACCAACGACGCGGTCAGTACAGCAGGCTGGTCAACCGCGCGCGAGCACGCATCACGCGAGGGTCATCCGTGCCAGCGATCTCGAAGTAGTCGAGCAGCCGTTCACGAACGCGGTTCTTGCCTTCGGCGTCCAGCTTCGGGAACAGACCGAGCAGCCGGTCGAACGCGTCATCGACGTGTCCGCCTGAGACATCAAGGTCGGCTACATCAAGCCCGGCATCCAGGCTCGTCGGATTCTCGGCTGCCGCCGATCGGATCTGATCGGCGGAGCCCCTGCTCAATCTGGCGAGAAGACTCACCTGCGCCAGCCCTGCCACGGCCTGGCCGTCGCGCGGATCCTGGGCGATCGCCGTCTTGTATGCGGCGATGGCTGCGTCGTAATCACCACGCTCTATCGCGTCATACGCCTCTTGGTGAAGAGGTGGCAGCGGCTCTGGCTCTGCCGCATCGGGCGTCGTACCTTCCGCGCCTGCCTGTGCGTCCACGTTCGCGCGCCCGGTGACCCCGTTCTGCGCGGCAAGCGCGAGCACCTGCTCGAACACGTCACGCACCTGCTGCTCCGGAATGGCTCCGGTGAACAGTGCGACAGGACGCCCACCGATGAGTGCTGCGACAGTCGGGATCGATTGCGCCTGGAATGCCTGCGACAATTGCGGATTTGCGTCGACATCAACCTTGACAAGCACGAGTCTGCCTGCGTATTCGGCGACGAGTTTCTCAAGAATCGGCGACAACTGCTTGCACGGCTCGCACCAGGTCGCCCACAGGTCGACGATGACGGGTACCGACGAGGAAAGTTCGAGGAACTGTGAAAAGTTGGTGTCGGTTCCGTCGAACATCAGAGATGGCAGCTGCTGATTCGCCGCAGGCGCCTGATTCGGGTCTGGTCGGTTCACCAGCGCGGACAGGTCGACCGCACCGCGCAATCCGGCGCCTTGGATCCCAGCACCGTTTGATCCGCCCTTGGGCGTTGGGTCACTCATCACAGTTCCTTCGCAGAGATCGGGGCCTGGGAGAAGCCGAGCAGCCGAATCTTCTCTTTCGAGTCGGCTGGCGGCACATAAAACAGTAGCTGGTAACCGTATGTCGTTGCCAAACCGGTGGTGCTCTCATCCACGCCTGTCATGGCGGCGGTCACGCTGCCTGCACCGACCTTCGCCCCATCCTCGACCGGTTTGACCGTTGCGGTCTCCGTGACGCTGGTGGCGACGAGCGCGCCAGACTGGTTGGTCGCCATCGCAACCGGCTGACCGGATGCCTTACCAGCCGTGTACGCGAGGGACGCAGTTGTCGGCAGGTCGGCGATCTGCTTCGCCTTGTAGTCGGCGCCCACCTGCTTGCTCAGGCCGTCTGTCTTTTCGTCGAACATCGATGCATACTTGCTCTTCGCACCGTTCAACAGCACGTCACTGTACGCCTCACCCAACTTCTCCGGTGAAATGCGCAACAGTTTGGAGTTCGGCGGAACAGCGGATGCTCCGATGTTGACCGGCGCAAGGTCGGGTACCTTTGCATCGGCCTGCAGCGAGATGGCGTACTCCACGTGGTAGTTGTCCCGCGGAGTCTCCTGCGTCATCACCAGGTCGAGCGGGGCCGACTTCTCATTCGTCTTGTCGCGCACAACCGCGCTGACCACCCGCGGCCATGCATCGGTCGCCTGCGGCAGCGCCACAACCATGGTGAAGTCTGACGGCAGGGGCTGCAGCGCTGATGCGTCCGTCTTCTTGCTGCGAATCGCATAGTTCGCCGTGCGGGCATCCAGCGCCGGACCGGTGAAGCGTTTGCTGATCAGATCGGTGTCCAGCTTCGAATCGGCCTGGGTGGCAAGTGTGGCAATGCGGGTGACAATGTCATCCAGCTGGGGTCCGGTTACCGCGGGAGACGGCTCTTCCTTGCCCTGGCCTGGCAGGTCTGTGGCCAATGGCGTAACGGTTGCCGACGGCGTTGGTTTCGCACCGAAGTCCGGCCAGTAATCGGCAGAACAACCGGAGAACAACAGCGAACCGATGATGACAGCTGGGACGACGACGACCCGGCGCCGGATGGAGCGCCTGCCCTTGCCCGACTCAAGTGCACCCGTCGGCTTGTACCGCGGAGACTTAGGAAGCTTCGGCATCTTGGGGCCGCCTGTTCGACGCGGTCCGCGCGCACGCCGCATCCCGCGCAACGCGAACAGATACAGGATGAGCCCGACGATCAACAGGATGCCGCCGCCGACGATCAGAGGCCCTGACCACGGAGTCGAGTCGTCGAGTGGCCACACCAACTCAATGGAGTTGGGCGCTGGCGCTGTGCCGTCGCTGGCGATGATCACGCTGATCGAGTCTGGAACATTCATCTTGGTGATCGCAGAGTCCTCGCCGACAAATTGCTCAAGCCAGAGATCTGAACCAATGGGATTAGGGCCGGCTTTCTTCGACGCTGTGCCGGTCGCATCCTTCTGATCCCCTGCGGACGGCGTCGGTGTCGAGCTCGGTGTCTGGGTCGTGCCCGGCGTCTTTGTCGGGGCAGGTGTCGCCGTCGAATCGGCACCCGTGCCGGATTTCGCCGTCACCAGATGAGAGCCGAGTGAGTTCGTCGCCGCCTTGTATGTGATGCGCGAATACGGCTCGTCGCCCAGCCACGCCTTCACATCCGCCGTACGGCCGTATGCGACAAAGGACTTCTTCGCGCCGCTGACCAACAGCGTCTGCTGGCCGGGATGCGCATTCAGAACGGCACCGTCGATCACCGCGAACGCAGCGTGCCCAGTGAGAGCGGTCGATGCGACAAGCCTGCTCGGCGCCGCCCACACCGTGCGTTGCGCTATGCCGACTCCAATCAGAGCCGCGGCAACCACGAAAGTCACAATGGCGAGAACGAAACGCACGAACACTCCTCCTGCGTTGCCGATCCGGCGGCGTCAAGCACGGCAACAATCAAAGACAGTCCACAATACCGGTGCAAGCCTGGGAGGGGCATCACAGAACGCTGAACCAGGCGGCAGATGCACCGGCGACGCAGCGCGGCTAAGATCGGATCAGCCTGCAGGCTAGCCGAACCTGCGTCCCCATAACACCCCCAACACACGGGAGAGGTATCCAGTGCCCACCGACGAGACAGAGTTCACACAGGTCTTCCGCGGATACGACAAGGATGAGGTCGATTCGGCCCTTCAGGACCTGCGTCGCGAACTGATCAAGGCCAACACGCAGGGCGCAGAGTCCGCAAAAGAGATCAAGCGCCTGAACGCCAGGATCGAAGAGCTCAACGCCGAGATCGAAGAGGTCGGCTCCCCCACCTTCTCCGGGTTGGGAACCAAACTGGAGAACACTCTTCGGGTCGCTGAAGAGCAATCGACGCGCATGATCGCGCAGGCCGACATCGACGCAGAGAAGCTGCGCAGTGCCGTGCAGGCCGAGGTGGAGAAGTCCCGGCAGGCCGCAGCAGAGCACGCGGATCGAGTGCTGGCGGATGCACACGCCAGGGCGGAGACGACCGTGCAGGATGCGCAGATCGAGGCGCACGAGATCGTCTCGAAGGCGAAACAGCTCGAAGAGCAGATGAAGCAGGACGCGCTGCGTGAGGCGGCAGCCATCCGCGGCGCGGTCGCTACTGAGGCCGCCGAGCTTCGAGCGACGAGCAAGCGTGAATCGGCCGCCGTGCGTGCAGAAGCCGACCGTGAAGCCGCCGAGATCAAGGTTGTCGCCGCCAAGGAGGCTGAACAAGCCCGCGCAGCTGCTGAAGGCTTGAACGCCGAGACAGAGCAGACGAGAGCAGCCCTGGCTCGTGAACTCGACCAGAAGCGCGCTGCGCTGACCGACGAACTCGAGAAGGCTCGACTGGCTCTCGCGCAGGAGACAGAGCAGGCACGCCTGGATGCCGCGGCCGACGCGAAGCAGGCGCGGATCGATCTCGCCAATGAAATCGAGCAGGGCCGCGCAGGCATCGAACGTGAGATCCAGCAGCGGCGGGCCGACCTCGATAACGAGCTTGGCACGCGCCGCGCCGAGTTCGACACAGCGGCAGAGAAGTCGCGCATCGCGCTCGCTGAGGAACTGGCGCAGACGCGCAAGAAGACGACGGCCGAGATCGAACGCGGCCTTCGGCAGGCCGAACAGGCTCGCATCGACCTCGACGTTGAGCTTAAAGCTCAGCGGGATCAGGCCGAGAAGGAGCACCTCAGCAACCATCAGGAGGCCGTCGCACAGACTCAGCGCTACCTCGACGACGCCAACCATCAGTTGGCAGAGGCGATCCGTCGCACGACGCTCGCGCGCGAAGAGGCTGACTCGGTCGAAGCGGATGCTCGCGCCGAAGTCAAGGCTGCCCGCAAAGACGCGGAGGCGACCGCGGCTCAGATCATCCGCAGCGCAGAGGACCGCGCCCGCGAGATCATCGAGGAGGCAGATGAGCGCACCAGAAAGCTCGTGTCGGATGCCGAGGAGCGCCTCTCGCAGATTAAGATCGAGCGCGAGGCTGTCGCCGGGTACTTCGAGTCCCTGCGCGGCGTTCTCACTCAGGCGGAGCAGGTGACAGCAGACAACGCGTGAGAACCAGTATCCGCAGGGGGGAAAACGGGTGAAGATTCAAAACGCGTTCCGTGTCGGACTGGTCGGCACACTGGGAGTCGGCCTCGGTGTGCTGATCCTGACCTCGGTTGTTGCCCTGTCGACCATCCTCACGTACATCGGCGCGGCGCTGTTCATTGCGCTCGGCATTGAGCCCATCGTTGCGTTCCTTGAACGTCGTAAGCTCCCGCGTTGGGTCGCGCTGCTGATCGTGCTCGTTGCCCTGCTCGGCTTCCTGGCGCTGCTGATCTGGATGATCGTGCCGATCATCATCGATCAGTCGACTCAGTTGGTCAAGGAGGTCACGCGGTTCGTCAACTCTGGGAAGGCCGTCGATTGGTATGAAGGGCTGAAGGACCAGTTCCCTGCCATCGACTTCGACGGCGCCTTGCAACAGGCGTGGGACTATGTGCAGAAGAATGTCGGAGGGATCACCGGCGGCATCGTTCAGGCCGGGGTCGGCATCATCAGCGGATTCTTCGGGGTGATCATCGTCTTGATCCTGACGCTCTACTTCGTGGCTTCCCTCAACAACATCAAGCGGGCAACGTATCAATTGGTTCCGGCCTCGCAACGAGCCCGGTTCTCCGACCTCGCAGAACAGATCAGCGACTCGGTCGGCAAGTACGTGATCGGTCAGGTCGCGCTCGCGCTTTGCAACGGAATTCTCAGCGCGATCTTCCTCACTGTCATCGGCGCTCCGTTCCCCCTGCTGCTGGCCGTGATCGCGTTCATGTTCTCGCTGATCCCGCTCGTGGGAACGATCACGGGTTCGGTCATCATCGTGCTGCTGACCCTGCTGCTGTCATCACCACTCACGGCGCTTGTTGCCGCGATCTGGTACGTGGTTTATATGCAGATCGAGGCATACGTTCTCAGCCCCAACATCATGAACCGTGCCGTTTCCGTGCCTGGTGCCGTCGTCGTCATCGCTGCACTGGCCGGCGGGTCACTTCTTGGCATCCTCGGAGCCCTGATCGCCATTCCGGTCGCGGCCTCCATGTTGTTGATCATCAAACAGGTTGTGATCCCGCGACAAAACGAGCTTTAGCCCGACACATACTCCGTCGGCAACGGAAGTGCGGAAGGGTTGACAGCTTTCACGATCTCGGTGAGCACGCGGTAGGTGAGCTTCTCGCCGACCCACAGGTGTTTGCCGCCTTCGACGCCGATGACCTGAGCGTGAGGCACGACCGCGAACCGCGACCGCGCTTCCTCGGGACGCAGATAGTCATCGAACTCCGGCACGATCACAATGAACGGCCGCGCGTCGCCCGCCCAGGCGCGGAGGTCGGCTTCTGTGGCGCGGTGCAGCGGCGGCGAGAGCAGTATGACGCCGTCGACCGCGAGCGGTCTGCCGTGCTTGATCGCCAACTCGGTTCCGAACGACCAGCCGACCAACCACGGGTGGGGAAGATTTCTGCTGCGCACGAATTCCATGGCCGCCGCCACGTCGTGCTTCTCCGCGTCTCCGTCATCGAAACTGCCATCGCTTGTTCCCCGCGGAGACGACGTCCCGCGGGTATTGAATCGCACGACAGCGAGGTCAGCGAGTTCGGGCAGCCTGGCTGCCGCCTTGCGCAAGATGTGCGAGTCCATGAACCCGCCTGCTGTTGGCAGCGGGTGCAGGGTCACCAGTGTTGCAACCGGATCCGTTGCCTCGGGCACGGCTAGTTCGCCGACCAGTGTGAGACCATCCCGAGTAAGCAGTTCGATGTTCTCTCTGCGCGCCGGAAGCTCGATTCCGCCCCTGATCGGGTTCGTGCCACCCATTCAGCTGATCTTCCAGCAGTGCGTGTGCCAGTGACGGCGTGCCGCTATGTCTGCGCCGTCGCCCAGGATGCCGTCTGCTCGCCACGCAACGATATGTGCAACACCGGGCGAAACCTCCAGCTCACAGCCAGGGCAGATGTAGATCTTGTTCGCTTGCTGCGCTGAGACCGGCTGCACATTCCAGGTGAACCCGCGACGGTGTTCGGTCCTGCGCCAGCCGGATACAAGATGCTCCAAGGAGAGCTCGGCGTCGGCGGACTCGATCTTCCGCCCGCGAGGTCGGTTGCTGCGCGGCATGCGTCAAGTCTACGAGGTGCGACTGGCTTCACATCGATGGGTCACCGCGCTCCAGCCGCGACTCCTCTAGGTCAAGCATCCCCTGAGCCTGCGACAGGATTCTGGATGGATACGCACCACGACTGCGTGCCTCGAGCAACGCGGCCCGCTCGGCACGAAGCACTTCGGCACGCAGTGTCCGATACTGCCGGTGCGGTCCGATGGGGTCCTCGTCCGACTCCTCGCGATCGACACGCTCCCACGCAGCCTCGCTACGCAACAACGCGTCTTGGCGTAGCCGGTCGAGCACCGCCTGATCGATTTGCTCGCCATCCGGCAGCTGCAAACTCGGGTGCTCGAGCGCCTCCGCACCTGCCTCGCTGATCTCATCGAGCAGCGTCGCCAACTCACGACGGTCGGCTGCTGCGTTCGACCCGCGGACCTTGGTCAGCCTGATCACCCACGGCAGGGTGCCACCTTGCACGAGCAATGTGAAGATCGCCACGGTGAATGCGATCAGAATCAGTTGGGAGCGGTACGGCGTGGCTGTTGGCAGGGATTGTGCCGCGGCGAGCGTGACGACGCCGCGCATTCCTGCCCAGGTCAACACGATTCCGCCTCGCCAGCCGATGGCGTCACGCTGCACGTCTGCCAGGTCGGCAGACCGGCGTTCAAGAATCCGCGTCACTCGCTCGACACGATCGCGCTTGCCGGCCTCCGTCTTTTGTGGCGCACCGCCTATCCGATCAAGCAAACCGCTTACCCGCTTTTCCGCTGGCCGTGCTCGCCGACGCTTGAAACGCATCCGCAGCAGTAGTGGTGCGACGAAGATCGCCCGGATGACCACGAGAAGAACAACAACGAGCAACCCGAGCGCCACCGATCCAACCACGCTCAGTTCCCCTTCTGGCGCATCGATCACGTGGCTGACGATCGACTTCAGTTGAAGGCCCATGAGCAGGAAGACACCGTTTTCGAGCACGAACTGCACCGTTCGCCAGTTCAGCCGTTCGCTGATCCGTGACTGCGCCGTGAACGAGCGGGCTGCGTTGTGCCCTGAGTAGAGGCCGGCGACCACGACACCGAGCACCCCCGAACCGCCAACAGCTTCGACCGGCAGGTACGCCATGAACGGCACAGCGAACGAAATCACCGTATCGAGCACGGGATCCTGCAGTTTCGAGCGCACGAAGACCGTCAGGATGCCGACAATGAGGCCGATCACGATGGCCATCACGACCGAGTATGCGAATACCCCTGCTCCGGCTGCAAGGCTGATCGTGGCACCTGTGGCAGCCAGCGCCGTTTTGAGCAGGACGAGCGATGACGCGTCATTGACCAGGCTTTCACCCTCGAGAACAGTCACGAGCCGCGCAGGCAGTCCGAGCCGTTTGGCCATCGCTGTTGCCGCCACGGCGTCCGTTGGGCTCACCACGGCGCCGAGTGCTATCGCCGCTCCGAGATCGAGTCTCGGCAGAATCGTGTACAGGATCAGTCCGACGGCGAGCGCAGTGACGATGACAACGACGACGGACAGCGTCGAGATCGCGCCGAAGTTCCGACGAAAATCGACCAATGGCACGCGAACGGCGGCTGAGTACAACAGGGGCGGCAGGACGGCCTCGAGGATGAGCCAGGGTGGCACGTTGATATCAGGCACACTCGGGATAAGCGACACCCCGAGCCCGACAAGAACCAAGACGAGCGGTGCAGCAATCCCGAGTTGCTTTGAAAACGCGGCGACGACCACGATCGTGATGACCGCGATGACGCCTACGAGCGCGAACTCCATGCGCAGAGCCTACAGATGCGCTGCCGGTCTAATACCAGCCGGTCGACTCCGAGTGTGCCCACGCGCCGCACGGCGAACCGTAACGGCCGTTTACATAGCCGAGTCCCCAATTCACCTGTGTGACGAAACTCGTCTCCCAATCCGGTCCTGCCGTGGCCATCTTGCTGCCGGGCAGCGCCTGCGGAATGCCGTATGCTCCGCTCGAGGCGTTATATGCGTACACGTTCCAGCCGGATTCGCGGTTCCACAAGGCAACAAGGCAGTTGAACTGATCCTGCCCCATGCCCTGGGCTTGTAGTGCGCTCAACGCATATGCCTGAGCACTGCCAGGATCCGGTGTTCCGACGGCGGGCGCTCCTCCTCCGCCGTCCGACGAGTCACCGTCGTCCTCTATTGTGGTGGTCACAGGCGGCGGCGGCGGTGGCTTCGGCTTCTCTTTGACCGTGTATGCCTCACGGGTCACGGTGTTGCTGTAGCCGCTCGCGACGGCGAGCTCCTGGATGGGCTGGCCATTGAACCGGTCGGCGTTGCCGACTTTGAAGTCGGGCGATGCAGTCGCACCTGAGTACGGGTCGACGATGTTGACCAGAAAGAAACCGATGGCGGCCAAAAAAGCGACGCCGACGAAAAACGGTCGTGACTTGGAGTGGGGTCTCCGATTCGCGGCCCGCGCCTGCTCTGGCTTTGTAACGGGCGTCACGTCTTTCTGATGCCTACCCACGATCACAAAACCATAACGAACAATGGGGGTTGAACGCAAAAGTTCGCACCGAAACTCAGCGAACCGCCAGCATCACGTCGGTCACGCTGTCCAGCAGCAGATCGACCTGAACCTCCCGATAGCCGTGCCGTTGTGGCCGAAACACGACCGTGCGCACCTCTTCGACACTCACCGGCTTTCCGTCCTGGAAGTAGCGCATGAGTCGGGTGGAGAACCGATCGACGTCCGATCGGTTATAGCCCTGAGACAGCACACCGGCTCGCTGAAACTTCTCACCGGCCGGGCGCCCGAGCCGATTGATGATCACCTGCGCGGTCGTCCTGGCCTCGTTCAGCCACTGCTGTTCGCCCGCTGCGGCCTTCGCATCCTCGCGCTCGCGCGCAGCAAACGCGTCCTCGAGGCGTTCTAAGGCGGCGTCGACGTGGCTGGTCGAGTAGCCTCCGCGTTGCATCCCGAACGCTGTGCGACGGATGTCTATCGAGGTCAGCGGATGCGCGGCGTCCTGCGACCCGTTGTACGCATCTCGCGCCCGAGCGAGAAACGCGTCGACCTGCCTCACGTCGTAGCCGAGCTTGGACTTACGGGCTGTCGGGAAAGTGCTCACCGCCCCATTGTGCCAAATTCATTTCGCGAATATGAGGAACAACGCGAACGCGGCAACGGCTGAAGGAAGAATGGAGTCGAGACGGTCAAGGAACCCGCCATGCCCGGGCAGCCACGAACTCATGTCCTTGACGCCGATATCGCGCTTGATCAGTGACTCGGTCAGATCACCGAGGGTCGCCGTCAGAAGCATGACGACACCGAAGATCAGGCCGAACCACCAGGGTTGCTGCAGCATGAAAATGCTGAGAATGACGCCGGCAACCAGTCCGGCAACCGCTGCGCCCGCGAAGCCCTCCCAGGTCTTCTTCGGGCTGATGGTCGGTGCCATCGGATGCTTACCGAACAGCAGTCCGCTCGCATACGCGCCGGTGTCCGTCGCAACGACAAGAATGATGAACGCAAGCGTCCACCACTGGCCACCAGGCTTCTCGAGCAGAAGAATTGCGAAGCTGGCAAGGAAGACCACATAGACCTGGATCATCGTGATCGCGCCGAGGTCGCGCCGCAACCCGCGCGTGGCAGCAACGCGGCGGGGCACGACTGCGAGAATCAGGCGCCATATCCAGCAGAGCAGGATGCCGGAGGCGATCGAGATCAGCTGACCGTTCTCCTGCCAGAAATAGACGGCAGGCACGATTGCGACCGCGGAGACGATCGTGGGTATGCGGGGAATGTCATAACCTGCCGTGCGCAGTGCCTGCGTGAGCTCGAATGCGGCGAACGCGGCGCTGGCGGCCGCTACCACCATGAAGATCTCTTTGATGAAGATCAAGCTCACCAGCAACACGGCACCGAATGCGAGACCGATGAGAATGGCGAGGATCAGGTTGCGCCCGGTTCGAGCCTGGATGCGTTCTGTCGTCGCATCCAGCTGAGCGCGACGAGCCTGCACCTGGCGTTCGATATCCGCCCGCGTCGACTTCACCTGCTCTCGGAATTCCGCACGAGAACCCCGCGTGTGCCGCGGATGATCTGGCGGCCCTGGCACGGGGTCTGTCGGCTCATCGGACATGATCGCTTATACCTCGAGCAGTTCGGCTTCCTTGCGCACCAGTGCCTCATCGACGGCATCCACATGGCGCTTGGTGACCTGCTCCAGCTCTTTTTCCGCGCGGGCGACCTCGTCGTCCCCTACCTCGGATTTGAGCCCGTCAAGCTCATCTTTGGCCTTGCGCCGTATGTTCCGAATGGACACCCGAGAGTCTTCTGCCTTGCTTCGGACGATCTTCACGTATTCCTTGCGTCGATCCTCTGTCAGCTCTGGCATCGTCACGCGGATGATGGTGCCGTCATTGTTCGGTGAAGCGCCCAGATTCGGAGTCGCCACAATGGCCTTCTCGATCTCTTTCAACGCGGTCTTGTCGTATGGCGTGATCACGAGCGTGCGTGCTTCCGGGTTCTGTAGCGAAGCCAATTGCGCAAGCGGGGTGGGCGAACCGTAGTAGTCCACCAGGATCTTCTGGAACAGCTGCGGATTTGCCCTTCCTGTGCGGACCGTCGCGAAATCTTCCTTTGCGGCCTCAACGGTCTTCGTCATGCGTTCGGCGGCGGCCGACAGTACATCCGCGATCACGGTTACTCCTTCGAATCGATTGGATCCAGCTTAGTTTGACACCAGTGTGCCAAGCGCTTTGCCCAGTATGGCCGCCGTGACATTGCCGCTCGGCTCCATACCGAACACCTGCATCGGCATGCCGTTGTCCATGCACAGGCTGAACGCCGTCGAGTCGACAACTTTCAGCCCCTTGTGCAGCGCGTCCTGATACGTGATGCGCTCGATCTTCACGGCGTCCGGGTTGATTCGTGGGTCGTCCGTGTACACCCCGTCGACTCCGTTCTTCGCGACGAGCACGACATCCGCATCGATCTCGAGCGCACGCTGCGCCGCCACGGTGTCCGTTGAGAAGTACGGCAGGCCAGCCCCTGCGCCGAAGATCACGACGCGGCCCTTTTCGAGGTGCCGCTCGGCTCGCCTCGGAATGTACGGTTCGGCGACCTGCGTCATCGAGATCGCCGATTGCACTCGAGTCGCCGCCCCCGCTTGTTCGAGGAAGTCTTGAAGGGCCAACGCATTCATCACTGTTCCGAGCATGCCCATGTAATCAGCGCGCCCGCGATCCATTCCGCGCTGGCTGAGCTCAGCACCCCTGAAGAAATTGCCACCGCCGACCACGATCGCCACTTCTACGTCCTCGGCAGCACGGGCGATCTCTCTGGCCAGCGCACTGACGACGTCGGGGTTCACTCCGAGCGAGCCGCCGCCGAACGCCTCCCCGGAGAGTTTGAGAAGTACTCGTCGTCGTTTCGGTAGTTCGGTCATGGCTTCCTTCCCTGCGGGTCTGCTTAAAACTACACAGAAAAGGGGCCAGGATCTGCCCGATCCCGGCCCCCTCTCATTCGTGCCTGCTGCTAAGCGCCGACTTTGAAGCGCGCGAAGCCTGTGACGGTCAAGCCCGCGTCAGCAATGACCTTGCCGACGCTCAACTTGTTGTCTTTTGCATAGTCCTGCTCGAGAAGAGCGACCTGCTTGAAGTACGCACCGAGACGACCTTCGATGATCTTCGGAAGGGCTGCCTCCGGCTTGCCCTCGTTGCGCGAAATCTCCTCGACGATCCTGCGCTCGTTCTCGACCGACTCTGCAGGAACGTCCTCGCGTGCGAGGTACTCGGGGTTCGCGAACGAGATGTGCTGAGCAATGCTCCGAGCCGTCTCCGCGTCGTCACCGGTGTAACCGACGACAACACCGACCTGAGGCGGCAGGTCCTTTGACGTCTTGTGCAGGTAGATCGCGAAGTGCTCGCCAGAGACGACCGCAACGCGGCGCAGCTCGATCTTCTCGCCCAGGATCGCCGCTTCACCGTCGATCAGCTCTGCGACCGTCTGCGCGCCAGCCGGCGCCCCGCGTCCGTCTTCGACCGTTGTCGCACCGGCCGCGGCGACGGCATCGAGCACCTTGTCGGCAAGCGCGATGAACTTGTCGCCCTTTGCGACGAAGTCCGTCTCGCAGGCCAACTCGATCATCGTTGCCGACGTACCGTTGTCTTTGGCGGCGACAAGGCCCTCGCTTGTGGAGCGATCGGCCCGCTTCGCGTTGCCTTTCGCTCCCTTCAGCCTGAGGATCTCTGTCGCCTTCTCGAGGTCACCGTCCGCCTCCACCAGTGCATTCTTGGTGTCGACCATCCCGGTGCCAAGCTGCTCACGCAGCGTCTTGACGTCCGCGACGCTGAAATTTGCCATGACTGAAAACTCCTTGATCGGCTCTCCGTGCCTGTGTGGCTCGGCTTATTTGGACTCGGGGACCGTCTCGGTCGCTGCCTCTTCCGCTGCCTCCGCAGCGACGGCCTCATCAGCAGCAGCCACCTCTGGCACGGATTCCTCGGCCGCAGCACCCGCTGCGTCGTCGGCTGATTCCGTCGCGGTCTGTCCCTCTTCGACCTGCTCGGTTGCGATAACGGTGTCGGCTTCGCTGGCGGCCTCGTCAAGCCCGGCGACCTTCTCGGTCTCGGCGCTCGACTGTGCCGGAGTGTCAGACTCCGATGCCTGCAGAAGCTCGCGCTCCCACTCGGCAAGGGGCTCGGCGGGCTCCGCGCCCTCCTCAGGCTTCTGGTGGCGCTGGATGAGCCCCTCGGCCGCAGCATCCGCCACGATCCTGGTGAGCAGGCTCACCGAGCGGATTGCGTCGTCGTTACCCGGAATCGGGTACTGAACCTCGTCGGGGTCGCAGTTGGTGTCGAGGATTCCGATAACCGGGATGCCCAGCTTCTTCGCCTCGTCGATGGCAAGGTGTTCCTTCTTGGTGTCAACGACCCACAGCGCACTCGGCGTCTTGGAGAGGTTGCGGATGCCGCCAAGCGACTTGTGCAGCTTGTCGAGCTCGCGCTTCTTGATCAGAAGCTCTTTCTTCGTGAACCCGCTCGTCGTGCCCTCGAAGTCGAGCTCCTCAAGCTCCTTCATGCGCGCGAGGCGCTTGGACACGGTCTGGAAATTGGTCAGCAGCCCACCGAGCCAGCGCTGGTTGACGTACGGCTGACCCACACGCGTTGCCTGCTCCGAGATGGCGTTCTGAGCCTGCTTCTTCGTGCCGACGAAAAGAATCGTCCCACCGTGGGCGACTGTCTCCTTGACGAAATCGTATGTCTTGTCGATGTATGTCAGCGACTGCTGCAGATCGATGATGTAGCTGCCAGAGCGCTCCGTCAGAATGAAGCGCTTCATCTTAGGGTTCCAGCGGCGGGTCTGGTGTCCAAAGTGCACGCCGCTGTCGAGCAGCTGGCGCATGGTTACGACGGCCATTGCCGTTCTCCTTGTCTCGGCGCGGCGCAGCATCCTGCACAGCACCATTCGGTTCTTCACGTGGATCGGTCGATCCAGCATCCTGGTGCCCAGGCGCGCATCCGCCTCGAATTGGATTCGAGGACCGTTGGATGTGCCGCCGACGTGCGCTTCTCAGCGCTTACGGGCACGCGTAGTCACCCCGAGGTGCGGGGTGCATGAAGAATCATACCATCGCAGCCGAACGCGTTAGCTCGCGGTGGCTCTCTCCCTGCGCACGTGCGTGAGCTTTGACTTGTCTTCGAGCTCCAACCCCTTCACCTCAGGCAGAAGGGCGAAGACGAACCAGAACGACAGGATTGCGAAGAACGCAAAGCCCGCATAGACAAACCCGAGCCCAACCGCTTCGCTCATCACCGGGAACAGCAGCGTCACGAGGAAGTTGAAGATCCAGTTGAACGCGGCAGCGATGCCGAGACCAAGTCCGCGGATTCTGTTCGGGAAGATCTCGCCGAGCACAACCCACATCACAGGTCCCCAGGTGGCGGCGAAGAAGACGACGAACAGGTTGGCGCCGATCAGCGCGATGACACCCCACGGCTGCGGAAGTGTGATGTTCGCGCCGGAACCGTGCGCTTGTGAGAACGAGATCGCTGCAAGCACGAGGCCGACGAACATGCCACCCGAGCCCCACAGCAGGAGCGCCTTCCTGCCGACCTTGTCGACGAAGAAGATCGCAACGAACGTGAGCACGACGTTGATCACCGAGGTGATCACCGACGTGACGAATGAGTCTGACGCGCTGAAGCCGACAGACTTCCACAGTGTCGTGGAATAGTAGAAGATCGCGTTGATGCCGACCAACTGTTGGAACGCCGCCATGCCGATGCCGATCCAGAGAATGGGTTGCAGGCCGAGCGCCTTGCCGCGCAGGTCCCGGTAGCTCGACTTCTTCTCGACCTCGAGGCTTTCCTTGATCTCGTCGAGGCGCTGCTGCGGATTCGCCGCCCCTGTCACGTTCTTCACGACGTGCAAAGCGTCGTCAACGCGTCCTTTCCGCACGAGATACTGCGGTGACTCTGGGATTGTCAACGACAGGATGCCGTACACCACCGCCGGAATCACGCCGACCAGGAGCATCCATCGCCACGCCTCAACGCCGAACCACAATTCGCGGCTCGCGTCACCCTTGGAACCGGCCAGCGCAGCATCCGACAACAGGGCGAGAAAGATGCCGAGTGTGATCGCGAGCTGCTGCAGTGAGCTGAGCGCGCCGCGGAGTCTGGCCGGCGCGACCTCACCGATGTATGCCGGCGCGATCACAGACGCGATGCCGATCGCGAGCCCGCCGATGAACCGCCAGGACATCAGCTCCCAGTCAGCGAAGGCGAGGCCGGATCCGATCGAGCTTGCCACGAACAGAACAGCCGCGATCAACATGACGATTTTGCGACCCCACGCGTCGGCGAGTTGTCCAGCGAACCACGCCCCGATAGCGCAGCCGATCAGTGTGATGGCCACCGTGAACCCGATGGCCGCTGAACCGAGGTCGAACGTCTTCTGAATCGAGTCGACCGCGCCGTTGATCACCGACGTGTCGAATCCGAACAACAGCCCGCCAAGTGCCGCCGCAATCGTGATCCCGAGGACTTTGCCCTTTTTCGGTTGCTGTTCTTGGCTCGGAGTCCCCGTTTCCTGGCCGTGAGATCGTTGGTCTGACACGACGCTCCCCCTTCGTTCGTGTTCGTCACGCTACACCGCCTGCACGGCCGCTGCCAGGATTGTTCAGGTGTGATTCGGCGCGCTTGTCCTCCCCCGTGCGCGTGATTTCTCGAACTCCACCAATCGTCTGCCGTGAGCCCCGGCACCGAGTAGCCCCGTGCAGACTGGTTGGATGAATCGGCCCGCTCATTCGTTCACGAAGGCACTCGTGTTGCCCGGAATTCTGACCGTGTTGCTCGGTTGCGTGCACCCGGCACCTGCGCACGCATCACTGAACTCGGTTCGCGATGAAGTTCACCGCCCTGTTCGTGAGTCGGCGGGATCGTACTGGGTGTGGCCGGTTGCTCCCCCACACCGGATCGGGCGCGGTTTCCAGGCGCCTGCTACCCGATATTCCGCAGGACATCGCGGCATTGACATCGTTGCTGCTGCTGGCCAGCAGATATCGGCACCCACCGATGCCGTCGTGCATTTCAGCGGACGGGTCGTTGACCGCCCCGTTCTCACCCTTGAGACCAGCGACGGCCTGCTCATCAGCATGGAACCGGTCGAGTCTTCGGTTCAGCACGGAGCCCACGTTGGCAAGGGCGACATCATCGCGGCCACCTCGCGGGGCGGCCACTGTGATGCTGTGTGTGTGCACTTGGGCGTCAGGCGAAACGGTGAGTATGTGTCTCCGCTTCTGTTCCTTGGCGGGTTGGAACGTGCCGTATTGCTTCCGCTGAGTTGAATGGACACAAGCCGAGCCGGGCTCTGCTCATGCACGCGGGTGCGCCAGCCGATAGCTTTCCGTGAGTCGTTCGGTCGAGACGTGCGTGTAGATCTGCGTGGTGCCAAGGCTGGCATGCCCGAGTAGCTCCTGCACGGCTCGCAGATCGGCACCACCGTCCAACAGGTGTGTCGCCGCGGTGTGCCTGAGCGCGTGTGGGCCCGCCGGTCCGGATCCCGGCAGATCCACCAGCAGCCCGGCGACGAGCTGATAGACGGCCCGTGTGCCGAGTCTTCCTCCGCGGGCGCCGATGAAGAGCGCGGGCGACGCCCCGTTCAGCAGGGCCAAGCGTGCACCGCGCAGATAATCGACGATGGCGCACTGAGCCGGGACGCCGAACGGAACGACACGTTCCTTCGAGCCTTTTCCCATCACCCGCACAGTCAGGCGGTCCAGATCGAGATCGTCGACGTCCAGCCCGGTGAGTTCTGACACGCGCAGAGCCGATGCGTATAACAGCTCGATCACGGCAAGGTCGCGCACCGCAACGGCGTCGCCCTGGCCGGCGCGCTGCACGAGCCCGTCCAAGAGCGTGTCCATCTGCGCACGGCTTATCACCCGAGGCAGTGTTCGATCGGCGCGAGGGGAACGCAGCCGCACAGCGACATCTCTCGAAATCTGGTTAGTGCTTGCCAGCCACGCCGTGAAACTACGGCTGGCAGCGGAGCGGCGTGCAAGTGTTGATTTCGCCATCCCCGCCTGTGACCCGCGCCACAACCACTCACGCAACACGTCGAGTGTTACCTCGTGAACGTCGTGCAGCCCGGTGGATTCACAGTAGTCGCGTAGCGAATGCAGGTCGGCGGTGTATGCCCGCACGGTGTGCGACGAGAATCCGCGTTCAGCGCTCAGGTATGAACCGAACTCGTCAATGGCCGCATTCAGCTTCACCTCTCAAGTTTCGCACTCGATCCCGGTTGCCCTCTGACCCAGCCACCGGCGCGTTCCGACACGGCACCGTCCAGTTCAAGCACGCCGAGCTCTGCCCGCACTGCTGCGATTGACAGCCCTGCGCGCGCAGCGATGTTCTCTAGCGGGCGAGCCGAGCGAGCGCTCAGAGCGTCGATGACTCTGGTCTGCTCAGGGGTTCGTTCGCCAAAAGCCGACTGACCGTCTTGTTCTGCGGCGTCCCCGGGTGTTGTGAGCCCTGTTGTCGTGAAACCGCCGACCAGCTCGACGATCTCATCTGTGCTCGTCACGCAAACCGCCGCGTAGTCGCGAATCAGCCGATGGCATCCAGCCGATGCCGGCGATGTGATGGGACCTGGCACCGCGCCAAGCGGGCGACCGAGCGCTGAAGCGTGGCCAGCCGTATTCAGCGACCCTGAGCGGTGCCCAGCCTCGACCACCACCGTCGCGCAGCTCATTGCCGCGATCACCCTGTTTCGTTGCAAAAACCTCCATTTGGTTGGCGCACCGCCGCACGGAACCTCAGAGACGACGGCCCCGGATTCCGCAATCCGGCGCAGCAGCTCATCGTGGCCCGCCGGATAGAACCGATCGACCCCGCCGGCCAGGACTGCAACCGTCGCCCCCTCGTTGGCGAGCGCCGCCTTGTGCGCCATCCCATCGATTCCATACGCCGCGCCTGACACGATCGCGTAGCCACGCGCGACGAGCCCGGCGGAGGCCTCCATGGTTACCTGCTCGCCGTAAGTGGTTGCAGCACGCGCTCCCACAAGGGCCACCGAGCGAGCGGTGCTTGCGCACACCTGCGCGGATCCTCTCCTCCAGAGCACAATCGGCGCGTGCCTGCCGAGATCTTCAAGCTGCGCAGGCCATCCGAAGTCCCCCGGTGCAACGAGCGTGACACCGACGCGGGCCGCAAGTTCGAGCGAGCGCACGACGTCCTGCGACCTCAACCGTGGCCGCCAGCGCTTCACCCCCTCTGCCAGCTCAGCCGCCACCCCAGCTATGTCGGCGGCACCGGCTGCGCCTGCTTCACGTACAGCGTTCGTCATGCGCTGCACCGGCCACTCGTCGATGAGCGCCGTTAAAGCGACCACTGGGCCAAGTGCGGCTACGAATGCCCCTGCTGT
>Ga0164242_10002518_pt1 | contig 21211 bp, 16 predicted proteins | sample OricomgcompostMG_FD_108783 | JGI IMG/M metagenome (GOLD analysis project Ga0164242, IMG submission 108783) | Miracle-Growth compost microbial communities from Emeryville, California, USA - Original compost - Miracle growth compost (MG) ... | reverse complement strand
TCGATTGTGCCCGCATCGGTGTCACTCGGGTAGTGTCAACCCGATCATTTAATACAAATGGGTACCGCTGGGCGATGCCAACCAGTGAGTAATCTAAGACATAGTACATAACCGTGCAAAGGAAACCCGGGAACGACGTCGGAACCTGTTGTTTTCAGAACATATAAGGAACCCCACTTCGTGCTGGTGGTGCAAACCTCCGCCACGGGGGCTTGCGATGTTCACGGGGACTGAATTTCAACATGGTGTGCTCTACTGTTGGCTATCTTGTCGTTGCGGCGTTGCTGGCGCCGGTCCGTGGCGGCGTGACCTATCCGGATTGTGTCAATGGTCCATTGAAATCTAATGTCGTGTGTGACACATCGGCCTCGCCTGAAGCGCGGGCAACCGCGCTCGTGGCAGCTATGAGCAACAACGATAAGCTGGCCAATTTAGTCAAGTTAGTATATTTTCTTACTCTAGAGCCGATTTATTGTATGCGATTTTGAAGCTCTAACATCATTGTGTGTATAGTAACTCGCCCGGCTTCCAGAGCCTCGGCATGGCTGCGTACCAATGGTGGAACGAAGCACTCCACGGCGTGGCCCACAACCGTGGAAACACCTGGGGAGGTCAATTCAATGCAGCCACACAGTTTCCGCAAGCAATCACGAGCGGCGCCGCCTTCGACGATGAGATGATCGAGCAGATCGGGATAGCAATCAGCACTGAGGCGCGAGCATGGGCGAACAACGGAAAGTCGCACCTTGACTTCTGGACTCCCAACATCAACCCGTTCCGCGACCCTCGGTGGGGAAGAGGGCACGAAACACCTGGCGAGGATGCCCTCCGGAACAGGAAGTTTGCCGAGGCTTACGTCCGGGGCATGCAAGGGACGGAGGCGACTCATCGTGTCATTGCAACCTGCAAGCACTATGCCGGGTACGACCTCGAGGTTTCTGGAAGCACTACTCGCTTCAATTTTGACGCCAAGATAACTACCCAGGATCTGGCCGAGTATTACCTGCCACCATTTGAGGGCTGCGCTCGGGATGCCAAAGCTGGGTCAATTATGTGTTCCTACAACGCCGTTAACTCAGTTCCTGCTTGCTCTAATTCATTCCTAATGGAGACGATCCTTCGTAAGCACTGGAACTGGACGGATAGCAACCAGTACGTGGTGACGGATTGCGACGCTGTCTACTACCTTGGTAACGCGAACGGTGGCCATCGCTACAAATCTAGTTATGCTCAGGCCATCGGCGCCGCCTTTGAGGCCGGCAGCGATAACATATGCTGGGCGACAGGCGGCACCGCCCCGGACCCAGCAGGCGCCTTTAACCAGAAACAATTTAGCCAAGCAACACTTGATAAGATGATGGTCCGACAATATCAAGGACTTGTCAGGGCCGGGTATTTTGACGGTCCCAACGGGATGTACCGAAAATTAGGAGTTGCAGACACCAACACGGCTAGCTCCAAGGCTTTAGCGCTTCGGGCTGCGCAAGAAGGCATTGTGTTGCTCAAAAACGACGGCTTGTTACCCCTAAAACTTGCTACTACTTCAGTGGCAATGATCGGATTCTGGGCCAACAAGGCGGATAAGATGCTGGGCGGATATAGTGGGGATCCCCCGTTTAACCACGATCCGGTCATGGCCGCGAAGCAGATGGGCATCACTGTTAACTATGCAGACGGCCCACTAACCCAGGGGAGTGCAGATACGTCGGCCGCCGTTTCAGCGGCGCAAAAATCCGACACCATCATCTATTTCGGCGGGATTGATAACACTGTCGAGAAGGAGAGCACTGATCGCACGTCAATTTCTTGGCCGAGTGGCCAACTATCCATGATCCAGAAGCTCGCCAGCCTGGACAAACCAGTCATCGTTGTCAAGTTGGGGACGCATGTGGACGACACACCTCTTCTGAGCCTCCCCAATGTGAAGTCGATTCTGTGGGCAGGGTATCCGGGCCAAGATGGCGGCACGGCCGTCATGAATATTATCACCGGTGCTGTTGCGCCGGCAGGGAGACTGCCGATTACCATGTACCCTACGAGTTACGCTAACCAGGCGCCCATGACTAACATGAACCTTCGACCGTCTGGGTCCTACCCGGGACGAACATACCGATGGTATGATGGCGCCGTATTCCCCTTCGGGCATGGACTGCATTACACCAACTTTACCGTCACACCGGGCAAGTTTTCAGAGACCTTGTCGATCCAGGATCTGCTGTCCTCGTGCAATGAGACTTACCTAGATTTGTGTCCCTTCCCGGAGCTACCCATCACCGTGGCGAACACAGGGGAAACGATGTCCGACTACGTCACACTCGGGTTCCTCGCGGGCGATTTTGGCCCGTCGCCGGCGCCGATTAAGACGCTAGCTACGTACAAGAGGTTATTCAACGTCACGGCCGGAGGGACCCAAGAGGCGTCACTAGCGTGGAATCTTGGGAGGGTGGCACGGGTGGATGGCAAGGGGAACCGGGTACTCTACCCAGGAACGTACGAAGTGTTAATTGACCAACCCACAATTGCGAATATCACCTTCGTGCTTACGGGTACTGAGGCGGTGCTGGATGAGTGGCCGCAGGCGTAGTGGTTCATGTGGAGTAGGCCTTTGTATATAGGATTGAGGCTGCTTAACATTAAGGTAGCTGGCCTAACGGCCTTAATCAGGATCACTTGCAGATGAAACAAAGTTATAGGAACCGCCCAAGCGCAGCCGTATATTGTAGATGCGCGATGCTTGCACTAAACACAATACGCGACCCGTCCGGGTAACTGGATATCGGGCCAACTGATAGTTGAGGAACAATACAGCGGGCGCATATTAGTCCGATAAAGGGAAGCACAAAACTAGTATATTTATCGAAAAGCATCCACTATCATATGATGTTTTAGAAAGTATCCGGTTCGCCTACCAATGCCCAGCGACTAGCTTAGGGACGTATGGTTCATCGAGATGTTTCCTCTCTTCCTCCGTGAGCGACTTGCCACGCAACTCACAGGCGTCGTCGATCCTGCTGATGGAGTTGAAACCCACAATGGGAATAGCCCCGTTCCCGATGAGCCAGGTCAAGGCGACCTGGCTCATCTTCCAGCCCTTGTCGGTGGCCATCTTCTCGACCCTCCGAATGATCTCCTCGTCAGCAGGGGTCAGGCCATTATCGTGCGTGACCGGCAGCTTCGAACGTGTCGACGTCTCGGACCCTACAGGGCGGGCTAGCCTGCCGGAGAACATGGGAGACCACGGGATAATTCCGACGCCTGTTTCTTTGCAGAAGCGGATCATCTCTCGCTCCTCCTCTCGGTAGCATAGGTTGTAGTAGTTCTGCATGCTGACGAACTTGGTCCATCCGTTCTTCTCGGCCACGAACTGCATCTGGGCGAACTGCGTTGCCCACATCGAGCTCGCGCCAATATAGTGCACTTTGCCAGCCTGCACAAGGTCGTGCAGTGCCTTCATGGTTTCCTCAATCGACGTCTCCGGGTCGAAGCGGTGAATCTGGAGAAGATCGATATACGAAGTACCTAGGCGGGCGAGGGAGGCATCCACGGCCTTGAAGATTGCGCCTCGTGAAAGTCCTGGGATATATTAGCAATTGGAAATTACGGTCGTGCCGTGGTGGATTTTAGTCCTTGGCGATATTTACTTACCCCCTTGGTTGACGTAATCTTTGGACCGGGCCCCCTGCTGCAACATGGCGAACGGTTGCGTGCTCGGTTCCTCGGACACGTACGTGAGGCATTTGGTCATCAGAACGAGCTTCTCGCGCGGGATATTGAACCTCCGGATGGCCGTGCCGATGACCTTCTCGCTGATGCCGTTTGAGTACATGTTCGCCGTGTCCCAGGTATTAATGCCTCGGTCGTAGGCGGCCTTTAATATCTCGATTGAAGGTTCCTCGTCGAGCACCCAAGGTTGCCATTCGCTGGTGCCGAGAGACATGCCGCCAAGGATGGGCACTGAGACACGCAGCCCCGAGGAGCCAAGCCTGACATAGTCGACCTTGGTCTTGTCGAGGCTCTCCTGGAGGGAGGCTGGAATATCTGCGTGGACCAGGGCCGATGATATGGTCCGAACCTGAGACATTGTGAAGAAAAGGACGGAAGATTCGGTGACGGTTGTCTGGAGTCGTAAGTAGTTGAAAGCCGGTGAGCGAGTTGATGAGACAATGCAGAGAGTTAAGAGGGTTGTCACAGCACGGGCACATCCATTTTATAGTAAAGAGGGTAGAGGGACATCACGATAAAACCTTGAGGCTATTTTCTTCCTCAACTACATTTAGATAGTTGGTAGAGGAGATAATAACCCTTAAAGCCCGGTCCTGGGGCGTAGCGATCAATGCTCAGTCATGGCCTCGACGCCGATTAGTGACAAAAGCATTGATGATGTTTAAATCCGTCCGTTCACAGGCCGCTTTGCCCTCTTCAGAAATTGAGGCAAGTTTCGCGTTCCGGTGGCGATAGTAACTCCGTCCTAACATCGAGCGGTGGAGGTACGGTAAATTGTGATCCGGGTAATTTGTCATGCCACATCAGACGAAGTGTCGCGAAGTTGTTCCCTCGTCGTCGAATGAGAAGGCACGAGCACCTGTTGCGGTGGGTGGCGGAGAAAATTTTTGTTACCATACAGCCGTAAAGCCCGCAAACGCCGGAGGCCATGACAAAGCCGGACCCAGTTCAGCGCATCCTCCCGCTCGGACATTCCCTGCCACAAGACGCCCTGAAAGGCGAGCACTTTGAACTGCCATAACATAGCTCTCGCTGCTGAAGTTGTCTAGCCTTGGCGGGAATCGCCGCGAGAACAACTGAGTAGCAGGTGCCGGGGCTTCTCTTCGTTTAGAACGGGTGAAAATTGCAACCGACACTTGCTACTCGACCGTATAGCTCTGTTCCTGACACGCATTACATTCTGCACACCCCCGAACCCTTGTGGCCTGACGTCGAGCGCGAATAGTGAACGGGACGTTATGGGCCATGCAAAATATTGCTGGCTTTGAACACATGTAGCAATTTTGACTTTTGAGGGAGCTTGCTCACCACCTCTTGAGCATTGAAGCTATCCGAATGGGGAGGGAGACGGCATAACGCTTCATCTCCAACGGGCCTCCTTAGAGTGACATGCAACATCTGCCATCAGACACGGAGGACGGCGGATAGTTGAGAAGCCTTCCATCACGAAACCTACCTACGTAATTGCGGCTGTCGATATCTAATGGTGCAACTCAAAGCAAACCGGGTAGGCCTACTGAGTATAAATATCGAGCATGATGCATACATCGAGGTCAACCTCGAAATATCACCTTGTACTGCCCCAGAAGGTTGTTGCCACTAAAGACCCTGAGCAAGAACCCCGCTTTAGGAAGCTCGGGTTCGAATTTACGAAAACATTCTCAGCGCCCCAAATATAAGGGCTAGTACTGAAACGGTAAAGTAATCGGGGATGTAGCGCAGTTGGTAGCGCGCATGCTTAGCAAATCAACAACTTCTGCATGAGGTCCTGGGTTCGATTCCCAGCATCTCCAATTTTTTTTGTCACTATTAGTGAATCCGCCTGCACATATTCTTGCGTCTCCAAGGCAAGAGCAAGATAATAGGCTGGGCAGTTACTCTACTTTCACCGTTGCGGAATTAAGGTTACTTAATAGTGGGTTGCAATTGAAGGAATGAAAGAACCTTGTGCGGGGTGAAAACATCGATGTGATACGGCCTTTACTCCGAAGGCTCAACATCGTACTCCACGTCCGTCCGTATGACATACTTGGCCCCTTTCCTCACTCCAGTTCCCTCGTGCAACAACGCCCCTCTGGCCTCCCCGTGCGGGAAAATGGCAAGGGCACCCATAACCGGCCGCACCGGGTACGCGTGGAGCGTTCCCTCCCTTGGAGCCGGTAGGAAGAATGTTGTCTCCCCGCCCTCAAACTCATCGTTCAGATAAACGAGGAACGTGAACAGCGAGCTCTGCTTCTTCGTTGGAGGCGAGGCGTCGTACACGTAGGTGTCGTCCGCCAGGATCCCTGAAGGCGGCCATGCCCCGTCAATATGGCATCGGTACTCAGCGCCAGGGACATACCGGTACACACGGAAGCGGCGGTTGATCCCTCGAGCCGGGCGGCCATTGACCGAAGGTGGGAGGAAGGGGGAGATGCGAGACCAGAGTATGTCGTGGAAGGTGGTGTCGACGACCCAGTAAAAGTTATGGGCAAGGACGCTCTCGTCCCCGTCGTCGCGGAGGGGTGCATCAGGAAGGAACCCAACGCTTTCGCCGGCAGCGATGATGGCTTTGCACTCTGTGGGAGAGAGGACGTTGGTGGCAACGCTGAGATTGGGAACGGTGGGATGGGCCCGGTAGGTTATTGGTGGGCAGGTAGGGGAGAGTGGGATACTGCCTGGAGCAGAAGTATAGAGGATGGCGGGGTGGTGATTGGGGGGTTTGCGGAGGGACCCGTCGGTTCTTTCAATGACACGGAGAGAGCTGGGGTCCGGGGCCGACGCCAGGATCGTCTTGTCTAGGACAGAAGCATGAACTTCGAGCGATGCCGAAGAGGGTCGGAGATCCCACGTGTCTTGGACAATAATAGCAGAGGTATCTTTAAAAGCTGCCTTGGAATTGCTGTCGACGGGCCCGCAAGCGCGAAGCACGGCGTCAAGAACGCTGAGGCGTTCTTTAGCTCCCGCACGACAATCGATAGCGGCATGGCAGACTTCTTCAGCCTGCGTCGACACGCCACTGATAACATCGAGGTCGCGCACCCAGCGGCACAATGCACCGAGCTTGGGCTCCTCCTCGCGAATTCGCATCTCCGCGAGTAGAATCCTCGCTTCCGTGTACTTCCGATCCGCAAGTGCGGCGGTAATACGCGCTGTGAGGTTCGCGCCCTCTGTAGAAGAATTAGTTATTGCTACTTTTCGTTGACCGCTCTAGATGATGAACGTGCCGGCAGAGTTGAGGCCTGTAGTGCAAGCCTGCCGGAAATCATGGACGGCAACGCGAAGGTCTCTGCACGGCTTTGACTTAATCAATCCAGGGTGTTGTGCTAGGGCTGTCAGGGTCTCGACCGCGATCTCGAGCTCTTCGTCGGAGATGACGGCGCGGAGACTGCCAGCCTCGAGCAGCTTGCCATTGATACGCAAGCGAGAGGTGTGGCTATCATCGGAAACTGGTGTGGGTGGGTCAAATTGCGCCTTTCGCTTTCGTGAGGCAGATTTGGACTTCATTGTAGCTAATTATCTATCAAGTTTGGTAGTTTTGAGTTTTGACGAGTGTTGAGGTCAGCGGAGCAAAGAGTGCTTGGTGAAGAATCTGATGGTGGGGTTCGTAGTCTCGAGCGATTGGACAAATTTGACAAAAGGTGGGTCCTACTCTGGACTCTGGGGTCTCTCGAGCGATTTGTGATTCATTGGATTAAACAATGAGACCCTTGATGGAAGCTCCTTTTTTACCAGGCACTAGGTTATAGAGACCTGCCCACCTGACCGCTGCCGGACCATTATATCAATACCCGATATCCTCTTTCACTTTCAATAGGAAGTATGGGATGAGCAATCGACAAACCGAGCGAGAACGTATGTGAAAGATGTGGCAATAAGGTACATAGTTAAATAAAATCGGGAATTACACCACGGCAAAGTAATTCCTGACCAGCCACCCAGTTCAAACACAGCACACACAACCACCAACTCCGGGGGAGTGACTTAACGTAGCTATCGAGGGTCTGGCTACGAAGAGCATCAGTACTTAGTGCGTCATAATCCAGTTCCTCAGATGACGGGCAGCAATTGCTTAAAGAAAAACTTAAGGTCCGCGTAGAAGAGCCCTGAAGTAATTTAACTATTCCTTCAAGCGGTCATAGCGCGTCTAGTAACGCATACAGTTCCCCGCAAACTCGGTGCCAGCATGACCATTAATTACCATCTAGAATAAGCTGTTAGTAAAGCTCATATGGGGTAACTGATACCGACTAAAGACACTTACGAGAAAACCTCGGAATGAAGATACACCTCCTTCGACCCGGGCTTCGAGTTCAGTATCCTGAGCTGTGCCTCTGCGGCTGCGTCTTGCGCCGCCTTTAGTACACCGGCAGGCCCACAAACCGCAAGACCGACAGTCACGCCAGTTTCAAGGGTCATCTCTCTAACCGCTGAGGTTATATCCGGACGGCCCTCAAGGGCGCTAATGTTTAGTCTAGGCGCGTTCTCCTTGGCGACGGAGGCCTGCTTTTCCTCGCCCTGTTCCGAGTCCTGTGGGGAATTCTGCACCCGAACCGCAGCACCTGATGTCAAGTGCACCAACACCTCGACATTCTTCAGCTCTATGGGTAGATTGTTCGCCTCGAGAAACTCCAGTAGAGCCGCTTCGTACCAGTCAAAAATATCGGCATCCCGGGTGGATATTAGAACCCGCATCTTACGGTCCGACATCCCACCCCGATTCTGCGGCGCTACCGAGTTCCGTCGAGCCGCATCAAGGAGCCAGTCCATGGCAAATGGTAGAGAGAATCCTGCTCCGGCGCCACATGCAATTACCAAGGTGCGGTCGTACGTTGTTAACGGCCGGGTTTTGACGCCTCCGTAGGGGCCCTCGAGAAGGACCGGAATGCTTAAACCGGGCTGCTTAGCCGCCATCTTGGCCAGGCGGCCTGAGATACCGCCGCGAGGTTGTATGTAGAAGGCGAGTGTTGAGGGACACGACTTGCCGTCTGCGGACCGGGCGTTCGGCGAACTGCATATGGTGAAGGGGTGCGCCGTAAACCCGTGTAGCCCGAGAGTCAGAAAGCGGAGGAACACGTGCTCGCCTGCCTTCCAGGTCAGGTTCGTGGCAGGAACTGTGATCTTGAGGGCGCGGTCGGAGACGGGGACGATAGTGGCGCGGAGAGATATGCCGTGTGCGAAGTACGTTCGGGCCTGTGAGTAGATCCATGAAGCGGCATATAGAACAACGGCAGCAACAAAATAGTCCCTGCGTTATGAGTAATGTTAGAGCTGACTGCGCCCAAGAGCCTAGAGTCGTGATTAGTTCCTAACGGGGGCTACTCACCAAGAGCTAAGACGGAAGTCGCAATGAATGAAAAAGAAGAACATAAAGATAATGGCTACCGCGAAGTGCGTCGCCTTAAAGAACTCGTAGTAGGCGTTTCTAGACAGGCCGTTAGATTCTTCCCCTCAGATGTTAATAGGCGGGTGAAAGACTACCGAATCCAGGGCAATGACATGAAGGTAAGGTATGCTTGCGGAACAAGCGCAGCCACACCAGACCAATACACAAGATCATTCTCCCAAAGTTCAACCATATCACCCTTCCATTGGTGGTAGATTATATAAGGAAAGGTGTGGATGAGGGCAAGGACGAACATGGCCCACGCAACCCAGTTGTGGTAAACGATAAGCCGCTCATGCGAAACACCGGTTAACGAAGCGATCATGTTGGCCTTAGTAGACAATATTCTGTGGCCAAGATGTTAGATCCACTCAACTAGGTCCCGGGGAAGAAGGAGATGGGTGCAGCTTACAGCAGGAATGGTGTACATGCCAATGCCATCCAACCAGTCCGGGTTGCGATTGGTGGTGAGTTGGCATAACTCAAGGTTCGAGTATTAGGCCAATAATATGGCTGCGGCCCTAGAGTCATGGCTGTAGAAGCATATAACTGTTAGGCTGTATGTTTGATTGCTACCGAATGTCTCTTAGCTTTCCTGGAGAGATATGCACTGACCGAAGAAGAACACAGCGCCGGCAGCTAGCAAAAACATGACGGCAATCGATGGCGTCTGCCACCGGAGAGCTTTAACCTCATACCGGCGGTAGGACACGAAGCGGAACACGCCAACCACCTTCTGCCACCATGCTTGCCTCCAGAAGGAGGCGGGGGCGAGTTTGAGAGACCAAAACCCAATCAAGCATAGGGCGATGGCGACAAGAAAGAAGTAGGTAGTTGGGAGCGCGTATGCCCAATCTGCTATGTACCTGATGGCCGAGTCAACTTCGTACAAAGTCGGGAGAGTTGGGGTCCCGTTCAGGACCTACCAGTACCGCCAATGCCCGGCTCTATATGCGCATTGTTCGGGAGTCAACTTGCATGTATCAGCCCGTGATGAGTGCAACAGGACCGGCTGTTCGAGCCATAAATGACTATCCATCGCTTATCGTTTGGGCAGCGCCACAGCAAAACACGAAAATCGTGAGTGTGAATGGGTATTGAGAACAGGAGATACACGACTGCGAAGCCAATGTATTAACCGGACAGATATGTCCGTACAGATTGCATCCTGCATGACCCTCGAACATAAACGCCATGCGCTAACTGGGGCACACTGCTTTTAATAACGCTGAGAAGCTGGCTGCCCCGAGCCAGGTTTCATTGCCTTTGCCTCGCCCGCCCCGCCAGGCCCTAGGGCATGATGCCGGGCCGCTACGCCCAATATCCTCCTGATCACACTAAAGCACGCGGCGAAGTCATTAGGTATGACTGTGCTTAATATGCTCTTCTTTGCGTATGTACCCTAAAATTTCGATTCTTCATGCCAGGGGTAGAGTCGAAACGTTCGCAAACCTTCTCACACTAACCTGATAGAGGCTAGATCTGCGGGTATCTTCCTCTACCGAGTCATGGAAGTCTCCGAATGGGGCAGTTTTTTGCTCCTCCTCCGCATCCCACGCACCCACGATGAGCCCCCACTTTCGTTACCATGTACGCAATTTATTTGACTACCACTTGCCCTTGAACTTATTGACAGCAAGATTGCATTGCCAATCGGGGCGGCTTATTGGCTGTCTGTGCTGAAATCTGCTTGCCGTTCCCGTTCCCTCATGCATGTCACTCCCGTTCGAGATGAAAAAGCCGTTATTCCCGTCCTCTCGAGCATGTTTGTTTAAGTACAGTACCTCCCTACCTCCTGTTAGGTCTAGGAACAAGTTTTGCCCAGTTGATCCAGCTGGCCACGCAAATTTCTGGAATATCAATCACCAGAGCTAGGGGTCAACTCGAGATATGCATACGCCAGCACAACGTAGAAGTGGAGACTGCTTCAATGTGAGGTATCCCAAGTGCCCGCTGACGCGCAAGCTTGTACAAGTCTTATTATTTCTCGGGTTTGCGATCACAAACTCCCACCGATGCAAGGAAAGCATGTGGAAATCTAGGGGCTGAAGTCCAAGTTGTTGAGATTAAGATTCGACTGATAACAGTGGGCTGCGTTCTCTACTACACGTTCTCGTCCTATTTTTAGCGATCTAAACTGCTTTCGAAAGCTCGCTCGTCTCCTTCCTCTCATTCATCATTACCACCGCCCGAGCATTGTTCTTCTTTGATCGGTCCGTGCTGACAGTACATGCTGACGCAATCGTTGCCACCACGCCGAACGCAATGGCGACGAGGTACACGAGGCTGAAACCCTTGACGTACGACTGCTTCGTTGCCTCCTGGGCCAGCTCGACTAGCTTAGGCGTGGCCCCTGCGACCGCTTCATATGCTGCTTTAGTACCGAGCTGCCCAGCCTTCACTAAGCCGGCAAGGAGGCCGTCTGAGAATGGGACCCCCGACTGGCTGATCGCCTCTTTCATCTCGCCGGGCAGCACTTCAGTGAACCGGGTCGAGTAGATGGCCGTGTAAATGGCGGTAGCGGCGGCGCCTCCAAAGAGACGGAACGTCCCAGCTAGCCCGACGGCAACACCACTTAGGATGCATGGATCAGCAATGACCGCCGCCTCGTGGGGGAATAAGGCACTTACACGTCTGATTGGTCCTCCAGACCGAACGACAGCATCGTGAATGACAGGAGCTGAGGCGGTGTAATGCACGTAGCGGTCAAAACCACCGTTGCAATGGCTTGCGCACGAGAGTCGGACCCCACTGATGCCATAGAGCCGATCAAAGCCGTTTGGACAACGGTGAAGCCGACCAGTTGCCACTTTTCATGGTGGAGTCGCGAACAAATAAAAACAGTCACAATACCGGCCGCTAACCGTTCAAGTTAGCTACCACTCAACACATCAAGTTGGAGACAGCACCGTATACTTACCCCAAGTTCCACAAGAAAAGATGACGGCGTAGACTCCTCGCATAATGATGTCCTCAGGACCGACGAAGAATGCTTGTGACTGGCGCGGCCACAGGACATTCATGCTGTAATAAAGCATACCCCCGACAAAGCAAACAACAATAAGCATGTCGAACCTGACAGTTGAGATAGCAGTCAGCCTCGATGGTGGGAATAACAAACCACAAGATCATTGGTTTTGATGACTCACTCTCGAACCCTCTTAAACAACTTCGGAGGGAATAAAGGAAATTTCAAGTCAGCGTATGCTTCCCAGAAGCCGACCGCGATGAAGCAGCAGAGGCCCAGCACGATGGGTGCAATGGTGCCCGCGCTATTCCAGGGGTATGTTCGGCCGCCAAAATTCACACCGAGAAGGAAGAGGACACCGCCAGCCAAGAATAGGAATACGCCGACATAATCCAACTGGGCAAGTAGCTGTAGCTTGGTCAACCCATCTTGACGGTGCTTCGTCTTGAAATCCGGGGGCTTGTAGAAGAGGAACAGGAGGATGAAGGCGAAGGCGTGGAAACTGAAGAGGTACCAGTAGGCACCCCGCCATCCGATGGGCTGGTAGGCGATAAACGAATAGGCTATTAGCGGAGAGCTGAAAGCAAGTGCAAGTGACACGTCAAGTCCGCCAACGGCCATGACTCGGTAGTGGTTAGGCACGATCTCCTGAACGCAGGCATAACAGAGCTCCTGGAAGCCGCTGCCGACGCCGAACAAGACCCCAGACGCGATCATCTGGTTAATGCTCTTGCCAGTAGCGCCGACAATTGTCCCACAGATCGATATCACCGCTCCTGTCATCATGAAGTACCTGCGGCCAAAAATGTCCGAGAGGCGGCCACCGATGGAGACAATGATGGAGGCCCCTAGAGTCCAACAGATGGTAATCCACACATAGTCCGGATGCGGGCCTAGTTCGGCGTTTATGTACGGAAGTGTTGTGGCTGGAATGAGCATGGTCATGATGTACGCGTTGATCTGCCCACACAGCGCCTAGGGTTTTGCTGTTAGCACGCGTTCCGCGGGATACAGGTGGAGATACAGGAGCTGAGAATACAATATAAGCAAGGATGGTCTCTTTGTTAAGCTTTCCATCTCCATGTTCGTCGCCCACAGGGGCCAAGGCCAAAGCATCATCGGTATGCTCCCTAGTCTCGAGTTCGGCCTTTTCATTGCCACTATCCGACAAGTCGTTGAGCGGGGGAGGTGCCTCAGAGATACCCATCTTGATACCACCTGTATGCCCAAATTTAATGTGCGCAGAGATGGAATGGAGCAAGGTGGCAACGAAGCTGATCAGAGACGATGAAGGCCGCGAGAGAAACAAACTGCAGACATCAGGGATCGACATTGCCCTTTTAGGGCCAGTTCAGTCGCCATGGTACCCACGCGATCTCCCATGAACTCGGTAGCCTATTTCCTTCTTGTTCATCGAGCGAATCTCCAGAGAGCACTAGTCCACTGCTAGCGATGCCGTCCATTCTTGGTATCGGGAACAATGGCTCTTACTTGCCACTTCTCCCCACATAACCACATAGGGAGCGCTACGTGGTAAGCGAAAGTTGGAGAAACATGGGGTACTGGGCACATGAAGTTAGCCGGACGCCGGATTCCTCGTTCCTTTTCTCCCTTACTTCGACCCCAGATCTTGTGCTGTACCATTTAATCGGCCCACCACTCTTAAAAGGCGTTGGGGCTAGGCCCGTCCCTGGTCCGGTTCAAGTCGCTGTAGTGTGGTGCGGGGTAACCGCTCCCGTCAAACGTTTTCCGGCAGGCCCTTCGGCCCCATATACCGCACAAGGCTCCCGAGGCTCTTTGCGGCCAAGAGGCGCTGGGACTGTCATTCACCCCGAATCTCCAGAGCAGGCAAATAGCACAGGAAGAGAGTGAGCGAGCCCTAGAGGGGAAATAATGACATTGTTGTCAAGAGCCATATTTCGTTACCAAACAAACGATGGTTGCAGGAGCCAGTGGAAATCGTCTCCCGACCGAAAACTGCTCCGGGTACCTACAGTAGGGGGATAAAGCAGGCCAAGCCGCCATTTCATCACCATGAGTATTACGTATCATCTTTCCACTACCACCGGACCTCAACAATTATGAGGGTAGTTGTATTCGGAGCGTCAGGGGTACAGGGCGCCGCCCAGGTCGCCGCGCTTTCCCGGGCCGGTCACCACCCAGTCGCCGTCAGCCGCAACCCAAAATCCGTCAAGGTTGATGGAGACATTATAGAGACCGCCGCCGCCGACTTTTCGGACCACGCGGCACTACATCTTGCCATCCAGGATGCCGAGATTGTCTTCCTCAATCTCCCCTCTACATCCTTCCAGCCCGCCGGGTCAGTCATCGCGGCCGCCAAGGCGATCGGTTCCGCAATATCCCGGACGCCCAGCATCCGGCTGGTTGTGTTCAACACGAGTATGCCGGTCCCCGACATCAGCCATGGCATCGAAGCGCAGGACCACCGGCGCGAGATCCGCGGTCTGCTACGTGATATGGGTCTTCCGGTGATTAGCATCCAGCCTGTGGTATTCCTTGACAACTTACTCGAGGGGTGGGCATTACCAGCGATCCTCGAGCGCGACACCGTTGTCTACTGCCACAGAGACACGCTTGAAGTGTCGTGGATCTGTCAAGACGACATAGCGCGCCTCATGGTTGCGGCCATAGACCGGCCAGACCTAGCGGGTCGGAATATCCCCGTTGGGGGTCCCGAGACCGTACGACTAGCGCAACTTACCGAGAAAGTAGCGCGGGGTTGGGGTCGGTCGCTACAGTATGAGTGCCAAACAGTCGATGACTTCTGCGATCGGATCAGCGATGCAATGAGCCGACGCTCAGGGCTGGATGCCGGGGTCGTGGTTGATCAGATGCGGCGAGCCTACACGTGGTACAACGATGCACCAGAGAGGCCATTTCTCGTCAACATGGCCCCCGTACTAAAGGAACTGCCTGTAAAGCTTACGTCTATCGAGGAGTGGGCTCGTCGACACCCGCTTCCGAGCCAGTAGTGAGTGGAGTTGGATGGGCGGCACCCGAGCTATGAATTCCTCATATTTCCCCAAATATTAGAGAAGCCTGGAAACTTGAGGAAATTGTCTTGAAACAAACATGCATCCTCGAAATCCTCGAGTATGAGCGTTTGATAGAACCCTATGGGTTGCCATAATCCTTGAGTTTTCTTGCCGTCTAGCGCTAGTAGATTAATTTCTACCCGCAAGTTTGAAGTCGCTATGAATCAAAATATCCCGAGCTGCTATGGACCCTGTCTTCAATTCCAAGAAAAAATTATCGTGATGTAAGGAGATTGGCTAGGCAGCAGATGAAGTACCTGGTAGGGTTGGTAAGATGAATCAAGGTGGTTCTAAATTTCCCCTTGCTAACTCAACTTGGTGCGAGCTTCGCAGTAGTAGTTGTCTACTTCTTCCGGCATCTTTGGGAAGGACTAAGGTTGCTTAAGCGCACTATTTTGTTAAGGTACCTGTTATTTTGTATATCTAGGCGTAGAGTTGTCCTCTGCACAAGTGCTAAATAAACGTGAGGAGTGGGAGAAACCGGCCACGGCAGGCTGTTAACTACCTTTTACCTTTGAGACAGTAACGAGTGGAAGTGTCCTCTCGACTTAACGGTACTGAGAATTACTTCGCAATTTGCCAAGAAACAACCTAGTACGTTGTTAAAATACCCAATTAAGCGGTTTGTCCTTCTCGGTGCCTTCGGAAATAGGCTAGGATCTTGGAGTGAGTAAACTTGCGACATTAGGAAGTATGTGTTTGTCAAAGCTAGATGTTTTCTAGAGTCAGTCAATATCGACGCTTGCCTAGGGCCACGAGGGGATGAGACGGTATATCATATCAGTGTTATAAGCCCAACTACGAGGTACGGCCACGACACTCGCGGGAGCCTACGTTGAGTCTGTCGGGTATGAAGAGGTCGACATCAAGGCATTCGGCAAGTGGGGTATCATTGTGCCTTGGTATGAGTCAAACATGGTCTTGACTCAGCGGGAACAGTTTGTGGGCATTGCGAAAGCCCAAACACTACAAGTACGAGCATCCGATCACACCAGGATGCTTTACTTCCGATGTACCTAGGGGTTGTAACGTGGCAACGTACCACGTAAACCCACCTCCACTACGAATTGTAGAGGCTTGAGAGCTGTACTACCCAGCCAAGCAGTAGCAGCTGAGCAAAGTCCGGGGATACTCAGCTCAAATGGATCGCCCACGGGGGCCCAGCCTCGAGCATGGGGACCATTGTGAACTACCTAGGTAGGGAGGCCATATTCTAGAACACGGTTAACACATCGGGTCGTGGCAATTAGGATATCTAGAGTTACCTACATAGGTAACTTGGCAAGGGGAATCTAAAGATTGTGATATTTATATATTCCACGAAGAGATATCTTTGTTTATAAAGATGTGCAACAACATCAATCTCACGGGGATAACTTCTGACAATACAGTTCACCTCGTTGCTACACCAACAGCTAGCATACGCGCCGATACGATCCCCAGACAAATGAAACAATCTCAATCCAAATTGGACGCCCTGGATGTAGGAAACGTAATTAAAACGTGATGTTCAAAATGAATTCGTGAAAATAATAGCCCGTGCTCGAGTCGAAGACTACAGCCTCAATCAACTCTCAATTAACCTTGCTAAACATCGTAGTAAAGTCGAGACGTGCTCAATATACTATTATACGGCGGTTATAGGTATATATGCCAGTCTCGGAATATATCTCACGAGGTTTATTGCGTGCTCTAACCGCCGATTTCGAGAGATGCCGGTGGTGGTGGCAATACGGGCAACTGGTCAGTGCGCGGAGATGCATCACTCGCCGCTACGTCATTTTTACGAGATAAAATCTGGCAACAGTTGCACAACAGCTTTACAAGAGGTTGAACGTCCCACGCACCCAACTGAGGGACATGGATTTACCCATTCACCCACTCACTTTGATGCTGCGGGCGCCAGCTCAGCATTCCGTCCAAGTGCCTGGAAGTACATACCTACATGGTATCTCTCCCCAGACCTCTCCAGTCGTTGGCTCGCAAGGACCACCACACCAAGTCATGCTGCGAACGCGCTTTTGTTCTTCTTCCAAGGTGGCTGACACAGTTGACTAACCAGGTCTCCGCGTCTCGATATGCCGACGGCGCCGCCAAGGCCGCCAAGGCCGCCCCCGGCCACTCCCGCCCGGCTCGCCATCTACAACTTCACGTCGCGATGGTTCCTTGTTCCCCAAGGCACGGGCATCACTGCCGTGATCTTACACCAACTAGATTACCAGTTCCGGGGACTCCAGATCATCTCGTACGTCTTCTGGGTTACGACCATCGTCCTTCTCCTGGGTATGGTTTTCGTCTACGCCACACGTTGCATAATATTCCCGCAGAAGGTCGCCACCATGCTCGGACAAGACATGGATGAACTAGCATGCATCAATAGCATCACCATCTCCTACACCTCCGTCATCCAAATGATGGCTGTTACGTTGGTACAGGGTTGGGGCAAGGGATGGGGCATCGCCGTTTACGTGCTTTGGTGGATTAATGTTGCCATGGCCGTTCTCGGCACGGTGATCATCCCTTTCGTTTTCATGCGCATATATCCCAAAAGGTCCCAGCGCCTATCCCCAACTTCCCGGCTACCTCTCATCGCCGCCCTAACGGCCGCTGCCGGGGGTGGGACCATCTGCCAGTATGCCGAGCTCGCCAGCAATCTCCAGGTCCCCGTAATCGTGGTATCTTATCTCCTCGTCGGCGCAGCCTTGCCCCTAGCGTTTGCACTGGATGCCTTCGTATGGCATAGACTTTTCGACGGCTCCGTGCCGGACCAACAGATTACATTCCAGGAGATGATCACCTGCGGCCCCTGGGGGCAGGGAAGCTTTGCTCTGCAGGGACTTGGAGCCGCCGTCCTCCATGGAAGCTTTGCAAACTATGGTAGCGGCATCTTTCTCACCGCCAAGGCAGCCGAACCAGTGGGCTACGCAAGCATTTTTGCGGGACTCCTCGCCTGGGGTATGGGCACATTCTGGTGGGCTTTTGCTATTCTTAGTATCGCCCATACCGCGATTGATAATTGGCGGTGGAGGGGGATTCCGTTCAGCCTCGCGACGTGGTCTGTCGTATTCCCCTGGGTAAGATATTTTCATTTATAGGCGGAGTTCCATCTGCCCACCACCACCGCTGACGTACCATTGCTATTTAGGGCGTGTACACGAACGCAGCAGTGCAGCTTGGGAAACTGCTTGATTCGGCTGCTTTTAAAGCATGGTCGACGACACTTGCCGCCATGCTCGTCACCATATGGCTACTGAACATATCCATGACGATCAAAGGGCTTATTACGGGTTCTTTACTTGGTTTAGATAAGGGATGGAAAGCCAGAGCCTACCAGATACAAGATTCAGAACAGGGAGAGTCCACTCCGAGCAATGGCAAGATCAAGAAGTAGTCTGGAACGGGAGAACGAAGACGGAATACTGGCATAGAGTTTAACCCCCTCCCCCCCGGTTGTTACTCAGATGTAGATCATTCTCACGCCTCTGTATTTTCAAGATAAAAGGCTATAGAAACTTACGCCTCCGGTAATTTCTACCGTGCTGTTTCGAACAGTGACGGCCACGGCCAGCCGAATGTTGATCAAGGCACACCATGGGATCTAGTTATCGCTACTAGTAAATAGAATGGACTTGAGGACAAGACTTGGCCCTTGATACCTGTTACATATCCCGAGGTGGTTCCCGTATTTCCGGGTTGAAGATATGCTTAGTAAAGTGGCCGAACACATATGCTCCGCTGCCCAAACTCTCTGCTACGAGTATTCGGACCGAAGTAGCACAATCTAATCATCAACTTTTGATTTACGAATGTTCCGAAGGGACAAGACAATTGGTGATTTATCCGGCTACCTAATTAGTTGTAGCAATAAAGGTTGATAGCCAGACATTTCTGTAAGCCTCGGTCTGAATTCTGTGAATTGCTTCCCCGAGGGTGTGACTAGATTCCCCCCTAGACAGGCGCCTGGACATCCTGCTAGCGCACTTGTAAATGGCGGCACCACCTGGGAAAACCCTCGGGAGCATGACTGGGGAGTGGATGGTGGATTCTAAGCTGTCATCGGGGCTCGAGGAGTTCCTTACCCTCCAGGGGCTTGCGTGGTGGAAAAGGCAGGTATGTAACTACCATGAAGACATGCAACCAGTCTCACTACCTCCTATGCTTACGCAAGATTGTCGCCTGCTTAGGTGGTGCACTTTATTACGTTACGGGAGTCGACGGAACAATTCATCGACAGCGACGGGACAGCACATATCGAAATCTCCCAGACAATCACTGGCGGGCTCAAGGGTGACCATGAGAAGAGAGTCATCGATGGCAAGACGTACCCCAGGGATACGCACATGCTTGGAACATTTCACGAACGATGTCGGTGGATAAACTTAGAGGATGTTGAGGAGCCGTGGCTTACCGAAGGCTGGGTATACACTTCAGATGAACTGGGGAGTGGAGGGCCGGGCCCGAATGGGGAGATGCATATCGAGGTCCGAGCAACCAACTCTAAAGGAGAATTCAACACGGTGGCTATATGGGGATTTACCGAGATAGACGGCGCAAGATATCATTGCCGAAGAGGCATTTGTCGGAGGGGTGCCGAAGTTGCGAAGTGTATTGGGATTTTCCGCTATTGTGGTGAGAGACGTAAGTAGGCCCAGGCTGTCGTGGTTGGTATATGCGTCAATTTCCCACAAGTTGTGCATTATCCGTGTACGTTTAGCCACGGACATGAAGGTCTGAGAAAGCATAAATAAAATAAGAGACAAAAAAATGTTTAGACAGCGGAATAGAAGCGGGGAACTGTTGGCCACATCTCTAATAGCAGTGTCTCGAGGATGCCTCTGACTTGTGCTCGAGTCCCAAGCGCGGCATTACTCAGAACAAACCAAGATGTATCAATGCTGGACCGCTTCTAATCTCGGCTAGGTTAGCACTTCCTAATCCTACGTTGCGGTGCGTATTCCTAACCTTGCGCTAAAACGCCGAACGAGGTGTTCCACTGACCAGCTTTTATGTTCGGCCGACGCCGACAGGAATGTCATTTAGACCAAATAGCTGGACGCTGTTGGCGCTTGGATTTGGCAGATTTGAGAACACGGATGTTGCTAGGCAACGACTGACCCTCTGCCACAAAAGTGAATTAGCCACAAATGATTCTGCAAACTCAGCCCCTGCCGGAGAGATATTACTCCGTCGGCAACGTCCGCGCGTCGTCGACGTGGACCTTCGCATTTGCACTGGCCGCGCATCATCCAATGCCTGCCCTTTCATCACCCTGGTGCTACCCGACACAGTTTTGCACCCAACCTGCATCCCCTAGAATTAACTACATATCCAACTCAAGCGGTCGAAAATGACCAAAACAGAGCCGGCGAAGGTCTCGAACCGACCTAAGCGCAACCCCGAGTCAGGGTCGGCAGCTGCGGAAGACCCAACTGAAATAGTACGCCGAAAGCCCATCCCAGGAAAAGGTCACCGCAAGTCCAGGAGAGGGTGTTATAACTGCAAGCGCCGGAGGGTGAAATGCCCAGGCGGGCGACCCGAGTGCCAACACTGCGGGCGAATGGGGCTCTCCTGCGCGTACCCCCCACCACTCATGACCCACGGCGCTCTACCGCCTACGCCTAAATCTAACCTTGATCTCGACCACCTCCGATTCTTTCATCATTTTCTCGTGGCGGCCCATCCCCCCTTACCCTATGGAGCTTCCGAGGTCTGGCATAACGTGGCGACATTGGCCTATAAGGTAAGTGACTACACATAAGCTTCGGGATCGAGAAAGACTAGGGCTAAATGGCAGCCGTAAAACGTAGTATGAGTTCCTGGCGAACGCAGCTCTAGCTCTCGGAGCTCAGCATCTTACCCTGTTCACCAAATCAGACTACACAATCCAGGCCCTTGATCTCCGCATAGCCGCCATCAATGGACTGAATGAGGCACTATCACGTCCTTGTGACACTCTCGCCGATGCCGATGCCCGCTACGCAGCTATCATCGCTCTAACATACCAGTCGTCTTACATGGCTGATGCGATGATGGAGTTCTTAGCCATGATGCGAGGTTGGATGCTCATCTCAACCAACCTTGTCTTAGACTCTGAAAACT
>Ga0164242_10002517_pt1 | contig 21212 bp, 24 predicted proteins | sample OricomgcompostMG_FD_108783 | JGI IMG/M metagenome (GOLD analysis project Ga0164242, IMG submission 108783) | Miracle-Growth compost microbial communities from Emeryville, California, USA - Original compost - Miracle growth compost (MG) ... | reverse complement strand
CTCCTACGCAGCAAGTTGGAAACCGCTGATGTTGCCGGTTTGTCCTTCGCTTTCAGCGTGATCATCAGGTAGCAGCTATGAGCAAGAAAAGGCCGTTCATTGAAGAACCTGTCGCTGCTGCGCTGTAGAAAATTACCGTTGTTTTTGGTGAAGTCTGCCTGATATTCGGATTCCACAAACCAGTCCTGCTTGTGAAGCACGCTGCCGGGAGGCAGTAACTTGATGGCCTTCAGCCATACCTGGTGCAGCGCCTCGTATTCGTCATTGGACAGCGTAAATATCTCTGGTAGTCTTACTTTGAAGGCCATCGTGATATCGCCGCTTTTGGACAGCAGGCAGCCTTGCTCCACCTTCCATACCGGGAATAACTGCTCCAGTTCTTTGCTGCTATCCTTTTGGGCTTTAGCCCTTAAAACTACCGCCGCCAGCATTACGCCCGCCAGCACCATCATCACTGTTACCATTTTCTCTTTGGCTAAGCTGAATAAATATTGTTCTTGTTCTGCAAATAATAGCGGAAGGCACCTGCCGGTAGGCCAGGGCTTTCATCATCCCGTGCTCGCCGTACTTGTGATTATACCGGTATATCCCTGCAACGAGTCCTCCACCTGTCAATCCTACCACCGGTAGGCTCACATATACAGGCACCTCCGCTAAATACATGGCGGCAAAGGCGATCAGCAACAGCGCCAAGCCGCCTGCCGTGTACCAGATATACTGGGCCTTTAGCCCATGAAATTCTATGGGTTTGTTAACCCCTTTATTGATATCGTAGGTTATTTCTTTCATTATTATACCCTTCGCCCTTTACTTTTTCCGGACTTTTGCCGGAAAACCTGGACTTTTCTTTTCTGTTTGTTATGGGCTACCTGTTCGGGAATGATCGTTCTCTCCCAGGAAATCACGCGGGCCTTCATGTTATAGCGGACAGGGTAACGATCAAGGAACTCCCGAAATCCGATAGACTTTTCATATAAATCAAGTGCTTCAGCCCTGTTGCCGAAAGGATATTTTTTGTCCAACGTATTCGAATATTTCATAATTGTCCCGACCGGGTCCAGGGTGAATTCACCGGGAATTTCCATGGCCATAATCCCTTTAGGTATTTCCGTCCAGTTTTCATCATAAATCACCTCGGTATGACTCTTGGGATCATAGAGGAACTGAAAGCCTGTACCGGATTTATTTAATGGCAGCCGGTTCAGTTCAAGACCCATGGTGCTGAAATCGTCTTTTGGCCGCAGAAACCCTAAATGAAGGTCAACAAAGAAAGTATGGCCTTCCAGCTCAATGGTAGGCAGCTTCCCCTGTAAGCGGTCTGCAAGCCATTGTCGGTTACATTTTAGCTCGCCGTCCGTTTTAGGCAGTTCTTTTACCTGAATTCCGTACTTTTTAGATACCCCGTCGGGATCTAATTCCACCATATAAGGGATTGCCACTCTTGTTTGCCCCGGTATATCCAGCAGGTAATGACTTCCTACATCTTTCAACTCACCCATCCCGATCACTTTTTCGGGATCAGCCTTCTCCCTGAATAGCCCGTAGTCCACGTCGACGAGATAGGGGGTGTCGTTAATGTTCAACACCGGTAGTTCCTTATTCATTTTTTCTTAAGTTTTGTAAGATGTTCCATAGCCGCAATTGCCTTTACCGGTACTTCAGCCCCGGAAGCAAGTATTTCTATCGGAATGCCGTATTTCTCTGCAAGGCCTACCGGGTCCAGTTCCATCAGGGCAGGCAGGGTTACTTTTACAAGGCTACCTGATTTGTTTTCGGAATCTGAGCCGCATTGAGGCACATTCTTCGTCCGGGTATCATAAATAAAGCTGTAGCCGCCTTTGCTTTCGGATAGCTCGTTAAAGGATATCCGATTCCCGCCATCATCTGCCTGCCGGAGTTCTTCACGGGAGACGTCCACATAAAAAGGCGTTCCTGCGATTTCTGCTATGGGTAACTTCCTTACCATAATTCTCTTTTTTCAAACACCAAAAAAGCTTTTGATGACCGTCGCCACGACTACGAGGAAGATGCAGCTTCCAAACCAGGCTGCCGCCACCTTATTCGTGTCCGGATCGCCAGAATTCCATTTGTTGTACACCTTCACCGCTCCGATAAGTCCAACGATAGCACCGATGGCGTACATCAGTTTTGTGCCATCGCTGAAGTAACCCTTTACTTCATTGGTGGCCTTGGTGATCCCCGCATTACCATCTGCTGTCTGACCATAAGCCATCCTAAGCCAGGCAACCAGCAAAAGGGCCAGTATAATAAGCACTGGTTGCAGCTTTTTGAATACTCTATTTTTTTTCCACATAATGCACCATTTTTAAATTTAGGTGCATGGCCATGCATATATTCATTTTACTGTACAGTCGGTTTAAAAAAAAAGCGGAGCAGCGCTGTCCATTCCGCTATTTCTCCCCGCCAACCGGCGTGAAGAGTTGTTCCAATTCCTGTTCACTGAACGCCACTCCGCAAAATGTCTTGGCATAACGGATGATGTAATTAGTAAGGACAACCCGGTAGGCAGGCCTGTCCGCCCAAGCTTTAGCATCGGCGGACTGCCGTAACCCGGCGAAGTTTGCCAGCCTTTCTTTTAGTTGTACCAAAAGTTCGGACTTGTCAGCCTCTTTGCCTGCCGCCACCAGGATGCCGTTTACCTCATGCACCACCTGTTCCAGATCCGCTATGTCGTCATTTTCAATTTGATTCTTTTTCTGTTGCCTTGTTCCCCCTTTGAGTAACCTTGTAATCTCCTTCCGGTAACAGAATGCCACCAGCAATATGTAGTAAATAGCCAGTATGATAGCAAGGCTGATGAAATATTCTCCCCAGTTTATGAAACAGAACATGACTTTACTCTTTCGTTTTAAATACCGGCATGCTACCGGCGTTCACGAAGGCAAAGGTGAATGTGCGGGAAATAAATTTTTGACACTATCGTGTTAGCTAACAAAAATATTTTTGTGGAAATTAACGATATAACACCCCTTTCCATTCCTGAAACAGGCAGCAGTAAAAGGCATGAAGGATAGATATTTTTCAAATGCCCTTCGGATTCAAATCCGCTTCATCCATCCTTTTTATCAAATTTTCTTTCAGCGCATCCAAAAAGGATGTCCGGCTTTTCTTCCGGATACGCTGCCCCTGGAATACACGGTAGAAATTGCCGAGTTTTATACCAAAGCAGCTCTCCAAAATACCTACTACCTGTTTGACGTCTGTTCTTCCGTAATTAAAAACTCCGCTGGATTGCAAGGCATAAGCCAGCTCTATCAGCGCCGCTTTGGGAGCCGTCCAGGTGAGTGATGCCTTATCAGACGGTTTGGTTACGGGTGGCTGATCAGAATATCTCAACTCTTCCTGAAGTTGCAATAAATACTGTTGGAGGGATCCGTAGGCTTGTATCTGGGCGATCCGGTAGCTGTACAGAGTGCAGTTGCTGCAATGTATAAAAAGAGAATATTCCTCGAAATACTGGTTGGGATCATAAGCGTTCCGGGTAAAATATTCCTTGTCCCGGTGTGTAAATCCGTTATTATAATACGTAATAAAGGGAAACTGCTCCCTGAAGAACCGGTCTATCCCGTGTAATTGTTCGGCGAGCAGCTTTTGCTGCAAATCCGGGCTTCCTCCCGGACGGCGGCAGCCTTCGATATGACAGATGTGCTGATAGTAAATATATTTGCTGTAAAAGCGCGGGTTGATATCCTTAAAGAAGGCTATCTCTTCCTCCTCGTTCCCGAAGGCATGTCCCGAAACAAAGGCCTGTAAGGTTTCTATCTGTTGTGCCAGGAAAGCGGTGGCTATTCTGGACATTTCCATCATATCTTCATATTTATCCTGTAATTCGGATATGTGCTTGTCAATCTGTACAGACAAGCTGGTAATAAGATTTTCCATGATCATAAGTTTTTGAGCTTGATGAAAATGGACTAAGCGGCAGGATGTGAAAGGAATATATTTGTTCCGACGACTACTTTAGTAATCCTCTTTCGAAGGCTGCTTTCAATAGAGCGACAGTATTCTTAACATCGAATTTGGACAGCAAATGACTTCGGTGTGAGTCAATCGTACTTTTTTCCAAGGATAGTTGTTTCGCTATCTGACTACTCGTCTTGCCCTGGGCGATCAATTGTAACACTTCCAGCTCCCGGCTACTCAAAGTAACATTTTGCCAGTTTCTTTGCCGTGCCTCAAATAACTTCGCATAGACGGCGTTGGAATAATAGGTTCCCCCATCCATGACCGTCCGGATGGCGGATAGCAGGTCGGCCCGACCTATATTTTTTAAAATATACCCATGAGCGCCTGCTGCCATCATTTTCTCTACATTGGTAAGCTCGTTATAATTGGAAAGTGCCAGGATTTTAATAAGGGGATTAATTGCAAGTATCTTTTGAGCTACGGCTGCCCCATCCATATCCGGCATCTGATAATCCAGCAATATCAGATGGAAGTCTGTTTTAGAAACTTTTTCAACGGCCTGTGTGCCGTTTTCGGCTTCGGTTATCTTAAAACAGTATTTCTCCTTGAGAGTCTTCAGCATAATCTTTAACCCGTCCCGCACCATCCAATGATCGTCAACGAGGAGTATTTGCAAGGTGGGTTTTTCAGGTAATTTTTTCATGGAAATAAGAATTAGTCTTCTACCGGAAGCACAATATGAAACTGTGTTCCCTTACCATAGCCACTATTGAGGGTAATCTCCCCTTTGTGAGATTTGATCCGTGATTCAATATTCTGTAACCCCATTCCTCCTGTAACCTTATCAGTGGAAAACCCCCTGCCATTATCCTGCAAAGATATAAATATCTTGTGTTTATCGCTTTTGAAATCCATTCTGATATAAGAGCTTTGCCCATGCCGGAGGGCATTGGTAATAAACTCCTGGATAACCCGGTACAGATCAATTTCAACCTCTTTCGGTAGTTCCGGGAATAATTTGTCAGCGTTTATTTCAAATTTTATTTTATGGATTGGCTCAGTATGGAGACAGAGTTCCCGGACGGCATCGAGCAGGCTGAAATCCTCCAGTGCTTTGGGAAGCAAGTTAAAACACATATCACGCATATCGCAAATGATTTGATCCAGTGCGACATCCGATTGTTTCAGTGCTCTTTTTTCTCGTTTGTTCCTGCACTCATCGCCGAGCGTTGAAACGATAAATTTTACTCCGATGAGTTCCTGCTCCAGACCGTCGTGGAGATCTCTCGCCAGGCGTCGTCGTTCTTCTTCCTGGGTATCGATAATAGCCCTGATAACACGGTTCTCATTTTCAATCTGGGAAGTCCTGTCCTCGGCAATTAACAGGATCCCATTTTTTCTGTTATTACGACCGATCAAATAGGAAGCACTTATCCTGACGGGCAGCAATTTTCCTCCAGCCATCTTAAAATAATAGTCTTTATATATCCGTCCTTCCCGACTTTTGAGGCCCTTTAATATGTCTTTTGTGAGATGATCTTTTTCCGGGTCTAATAATGCATCCAGCTTTCTGTTCAGCAGCGATTCTTTTAGATAACCCAATTGATCATAAACCTTTCCATTGGTATCCATGATTATTCCTGATCTGTCCAGGACAAAGATCATATCGGATACGGAATTAAATATATTATTGAAATAGTTCCTGGAAATGGTGACCGCCTTCAATTCCTGGCCAACCATATTAATGCTTTCCGCTATGGCATCCAGTTCGTCATAACGCTGGCTTATCTTAAGGTTGCGTGAAAAGTTTCCTGCTGCATAGGCGCTCAGGGTATTTATCATCTGTTTAAATCGCAAGTTCACTGCTATGGGGTTTTTTGTACCTCAATGTACAAAATTCCTTAACCATTTAACAGCAGAAGAATAACGGATAAAAATGCGGCTGGGCATAGCCGGTTTACGGATATGTAAAAAGAAACTACCCAGCGCCCAATCAAATGGATTCCTGAGTACCATAGCCGCAGCGATAAGTCCTTCGGTACCCCTGGCAGATGCCAGGAAGTCCCGTGCCTCCTTATCCATAGTAACCTGTCCTTCGGATTGGATCAACACCAGCATCTCTTTATGATGGGTGAATTCCAGACGGCTCTCAACGATCTGCTGCGCGATAGGCAGAGTTACTTTCAGTCCTTTTTTGTACGTGGCGATCAACAGGCCGTCTTGCGTCAAAAAATGGACAAAGGGAGTGTCAAGTTGCGTTTTCATAGGGCTGTAAATCAATAGCTTAAGAAAAATAGCGTTGTACGTTTCTCCCTATAAATAGGGAGGGGGCATCCATAAAAATAAGGATAAAAAAATCATTATTTATACGGTTGACACTTAATTCGCTATGTGCAAATATTGCATTTTCAGGATTAAGCGTCTTGTATGCGAAAAGGAAATGCCTTTGTTGATACGGTAAATCAGGTCGTCACCTACGGTGTCGAACGAGGCATTTTGCACCTCTATACGGAGGATGAAAGCTTTACTGGAAACAGGATTACATTGAAGGGAACATCCGTTATCAACTTCGGTTCCTGCAGCTACCTGGGCCTCGAATTTGACAGCCGTTTAAGGGAGGCTGCCAAGACGGCAATTGATTGTTACGGTACACAATTTTCGGAATCCAGGGCTTATGTATCGCTAACCTTGTATAAAGAACTGGAGGAGTTGTTGGAGAAAATCTTTGAGGCTTATCCTGTGATTACTCCCACCACCACGCTGGGGCATATAGCGGCTATCCCGGTGCTGGTAAACGATGAAGATGCGGTTATCATGGATCAGCAGGTACATAATTCGGTACAAACCGCCGTCAGCCTGCTGAAATCCCGCGGTATTCATGTGGAGATTGTCCGGCATAGCCGGTTGGATCTGCTGGAAGATCGTATCATCCGTTTGCAGGCAAAACATGCCAAGATTTGGTATATGGCAGATGGGATCTACAGCATGTTTGGAGACGAATGCCCCGTCAGTGATATTTACCGGCTTTTGGACAAATACCCTGCTTTTCACTTTTATGTGGACGATGCGCATGGTATGGGCGTCAGGGGTAGGCATGGCCGGGGTTTCGTACTGGCTGAAAGGAGGTTACATTCCCGGATGATAATGGCCACCTCGCTGAACAAGTCCTTCGCCAGCGGTGGCGGGCTGCTGCTCTTTCCAGCTCAGGAACTGGCGCAGAAGGTGCGTTGCTGTGGTGGACCGATGATCACCTCAGGCCCCATGCAGCCTGGCGCTCTGGGAGCCGCCATTGCAGCCTCCAAAATTCACCTTTCTAACGAGATCTATGCGCTCCAGGCGGAATTGCAGGACAGGATCCGGTTTGCAGGCATCTTGCTGAGAAAGCACCATTTGCCGGTAGTATCTGAAGCGGACGCTGCTGTGTTCTTCGTCGGTGTAGGGCAACCCAGGCTTGGATACCGGTTGGTAGAGAAAATGCTAAACGAGGGCTTTTATGTCAACCTCGGCATATTTCCGGCAGTTCCGATAAAGCAGACAGGGGTTCGGTTTACCGTAACCCGTCTTCATAGCTTTACCCAGATTGAAAATATGATCACGGAACTCTCTGAGACTTTTCATAAGGTATTAGCGGAAGAAAACTACGCGATTGAAGCAATTTACCGTGCTTTTAAGCTGAAAATGCCTGAAGAAGCCGGGCTTCGAAAAAGCGTTGATTCCCTATTGCACCAGAGCCTCTCGCTTAAAATGGAACACTATGGCAGCATTGAAGCGGTAAACCAGCGCACTTGGGATCAGCTTTTTTGCGGTAAAGGCTCATTTGACTGGAATGGGCTTTATGTCCTGGAGCAATGCTTCAGAGATAATCCGAGCCCCGAAGATCGCTGGCAATTTGACTACATCATTATCCGGGATAGCGCTGACCGGGTTGTCATCGCTACATTCTTAACCACCACCGTATGGAAAGATGATATGCTTTCTCCCGCGGAGGTATCCCTGATGGCAGAAGAAAAAAGAAAGAACGATCCCTGTTACCTGACTTCCAGAGTAATCTCTACAGGCTCCCTGTTGACCGAAGGCGAGCATATATACATCAATAAAGCTTCCCCGCTTTGGAAGGACGCTTTGAAAATGTTGATCGATAAAATGTCCTCACTGCAAGAGCAGTATAAGGCCGACTCGATGGTTTTAAGGGATTTTCAGGGAATTGATAAAGAATTGGACGATATTTTTTCTGATAGCGGCTTTTTCAGAATTACCATGCCGGAAACCAATATCGTGCATGATCTCAATTGGAAAGAAACAGAAGGATTTTACCGGCAACTATCCAAACGCTCCAGGCAACATTTCCGGGAAGACGTACGCAAATACCTGGACAGATTTGAGGTTTCTATCCACACAGGCCAGGTCACCGAAGAGACGGCAGATACCTGGCACCGGCTTTACCTGAATGTGAAGAACCATAATCTTGAGCTGAACACCTTTCCGCTGCCCCGTAAGGTATTTTCTATGCTGCCTGCCGCCCCCGGTTGGGAAGTACTTTTACTAAAACTAAACGCTGATGACCCGGATATTTTGACTGATCCGCTTGTATGCATGGTTTTTTGCTACCAGTCTGCAGATTCTTTTGTTCCCATGATCATCGGTATGGATTACGCCTACAACAAACGGTATAAAATATATCGGCAGGCGCTGTACCAAATCGTGTTACGAGCCGGGGAACTTGACAAGAAAAAAATATTTCTGGGCTTTTCTGCTTCCATTGAAAAAAAGAAAGTCGGGGCTAAGCAGCACGCTATCTACGCCTATATGCAGACTGGTGATATGTACAGCATGCAGGTGCTGTCAGGCATCAATATAAGATCCAAACCCGTTTTAACCGGTGAAAAACATTAATCATTGAAAACACATAACGAGATCTATCCCATTTAAAAATGACTTATGAAAGGAAGCTGACATTCGCAACGATTCCTGGCTATGCTAACCCAAAGCGAGTTCTGTCAATTTTCTCTAACCGGTAAAATGGAATTGCTGGATGAATTCGGAGAAATGCTTTTTTGTAAAACATATTCCGGGCGCACGCTGATCATATTCAGTATGTATGGTTTTTACGTACTGGTAGTTTATCATTATCACAGGCCGGAAAAGGCGGAACTGGTATCTCGCCGCCTTGTTAATATGCTCATTGAAGGCAACCTGAAATAATTTGTTGATCCTTTTACCCTTTAACCATGAAAAATGAAAACGAAAGCCAATTACTTAGTGCAGATCAGCAGAAAGCGCAGCTTATAAAGGAAATATTGATCAGGCATATCTTTCAGCAGCGTCCGCCCACACTGGATCAACTTGCCAGGAAAATCAATATGAACAGGCGTAAGATGGAAGAAGTCTTTGAGCGGCGATACGGGAAATCCGTTTATCGTTATTTCCTGGATATTAAAATGAAAAGAATACTCCGCTATGTCCACGAGAATAAGCTGTCCCTGAAGGAAATAGCAGAAAAATTCAGTTATAGTGACCAATCGGCTCTGACGGTGGCTTTCAGGCGAAAGTTTGGAAGTAACCCGAGCCGGATTAGAAATGAAAGTAAACAGTAGGTAAAAAATAGTGCCGATATAACAAATTAAAGTGCCGATGTAACAAGTAGTTTTTGTAAATGCCGTTATAACTTTACATAAGCAATTCAAAATGGAAATATTTACTTACGTCTGGCATTAGCTTCATCCGACCGGATTTTTTCCAACATTTAGTTTTAAGGCTATTGACTATCATCCTATGAAAAACAACTGGATCATAGAAATTATTTCAGCCGCTTTGGTTCTTCTCCTGGTCTATGCAGCCTCCGGTAAACTGATGGATTACCCGCTGTTCGTGGCCCAATTACATACTCATCCGTACCTGAAGCCTTTTGCGGGATTCTTAGCCTGGTCGGTACCGACGGTAGAATTAATCATCGCTATCCTGCTTATTATACCCCGAACCCGATTAACCGGGCTATACAGTGCCGCGGCATTATTATTTACATTTACGGCTTACCTGGTGTTGATGATATTAACCGATAAAAATTTGCCATGCAGTTGCAGTGGAATAATCAGTTCAATGAGTTGGGGACAACATATTGTGTTCAATATCCTGTTTATAATTTTGGCGATCATTGGTATATGGTCCTATAAAAGAAAAGGATATTATAAGGGGAGTACCATTAGTAAAACAATTCCGGTCCGGGAATTGTGAAGCGTGCCGATGCTGAAGCCAGCCTGCCCAGGATTAATTTCAGGCTGCCTGCTGCACAAACCGGTATGGTGCTGGTAATTTCATTACCGGAATCGGCATGAAAGGACGCCTGCCCGGCGAGAATGGTTCATCACGGCAGCACCGGCAATGCGCAATCCGGTGCTGCTTATCTGGAAAATCCAGGTCTAAAGAGGATTGAAGATATTATTGCAATAATGCCTGCTTGGCCTGCAGGCAAGCCCCACTGCCGGGACTTAATCGGCGGCAGGGAGTAACTGAAAACCTGTAGGAAAAAGAGTAGGATTATTGTAAACCCTTTAAACATGGATGCTTTACTTATATTGTTTTTTCACTTAGAGTTTAGCCTTTTGAGACTTAAAAGGCACCACAAACAATGTCAAAACAAAAATTAATGCTGCCTATTCTGGCTGCTATAGTCGGAGTCGCAGCGAGCGCTTTTACCATTATTCCTAAGAATGTAAAAAATCATTCTAAGGTAGCAACCACGTATTGGTTTGAGATGGCTCCTGATGGTACTACCGTTACAACTACCCAAGTATCGGACCCAAACAGTATATGTCCGGATCATTTGACAGACCCAAACTGCTTACGGGAATACAATGAAAGTCAAACTGAGGTTGTCAATGGTACCAGACAAGTAAAGTCCTCAGAGGTTGATAATGAAATTGATTATCGTAGTAAAGATTAGCTTCGATAAATCGGATAGTTTCATTTAAATAGCCAAACTTAAGGGGTGGTTCCGCTTAGTAAATCTTCTTTATTCTAACTAGCCACCCTTTAATATTATTCTCTTTTATTTTGTGGAATACCGCTCATTTGAATTACGTCATTGGGTATTGGCAAAGTATAATTTAGGCTATTGGGCTTAAGCTTATATATTTTTCCGTTTAAATCCCTGTAAAGAGTCTTCGCTGTTTCGGGGTCAAGATTTAGACGTCTCAAATCGTTCCATCTTATACCTCGGAATAATAGTTCCTTTCTCCTTTCTTGCAGTATAATGCTCAACGCCTGTTTTGGATCAGTAATTTCAAGTGGCACGTACGTCCCAGTTTGATAACGGGTAACCAGAAACTGATTTAGTGTATTTATTGCGTCATTAGTCAGTCCTTTTCTCGCCAGGCACTCGGCCTTAGTTAAATAACACTCGTCTATGGCTAATCCGCTGAAATACTGAACAGAACCATCATAGCTGCCTTTGAAAGTAATATTGCTGCCAGTTTCCTTGAACCAAGCAGTTCTTCTAATATCATTATTTAAATAAGATCGATAAAGGCCCGAATCTATAATATGCCTGGAGGAACTTAATAGGCGTGAAGATCCGAGCGTATTTTGAAAAATAACTTCGCTATTATACCGGGTCATTGGATAAATAGCAGATGCATCTAATGTATTAAAGTCAAGAAGCTGATAAGTATTATATTTTATGGCTTTGTCAGAATATTGCAGTGCATTATCATAGTCCTGCATTGTTAAATAGGTTCTTGCAAGCAAGGCATAGGCTGCAGCTTTAACAGGCCTACTCTTGTGCGTATCATATTCGGGCAATAGGTTAATTGATATAAGAAGATCAGAAACGATCTGATTATAAACATCTTTAACGGTTGATCGTTTAACGGGAACATTCAAATTTGAAGTGAGGCGTAGTGGTATGCTGTATTCATTGTTGGAGCTGGACTTATCAAAAGGCGGTGAAAATATCTGAGCTAATCGAAAGAAAGCAAATGAGCGATAGAACAATGCTCTCCCTCTTATTTGGCTATATTGAGTTGAATCTGATGCTCTGTCAATCTTTGTTAATCCCTCAAGGACATTATTTGCGTAGAATATAACCTGATAGCTACCGTTCCAGTCAAGTGACGTATTATCGTTAAAAATATCTTTTGCCCATATATAGGCATTTTTTTCATCAGGACCTGACAGCGTATTCCACTTATCGAATGTAACATAATAATCATCCGATGAAATTTCACCAAAACATGGTGTGTATGCGTTCATTACACTATAATAATCGAGAAGCCCTTGGAGATCATCAAGCGTTGACGGCACAACGAGTTCTTTATCGGGTTTTACATCTAAAAAAGTTTCATTGCAGGAGCTTTCTGATATTGATATAGCTGCAAATAATATGAAAAGGTATTTCATGGTAATATCTTTAAAATTGTATTTTAAGGCCTATAGAATAGGTCGTTGGAGTAGGGTATGGTTGATATATATAGTCGGGATCAATTTTATCTTTATTAGCCCGCCATATAAAACCAATGTTATTTATGTATCCATACAGTGATGTTTTTTTAAATGGAATCCACTTATACAGATCATGGTCGAATTCATAGGAAAAATTAATGTCCTGAAATCTTATATTATCACCTTTTTCCACCAGAATATTAGAATAAGTATAGACGAAGTCCCGAGTAGAACTTGTGCCTGCTGGAGGCATAGACGGGACCTGGGTGATGTGCTCATCTCCGGGATTTACCCACCTTTTTTTAAAGTCAACATTTCCTATCCAGTTGTTGAAAAGCGCTGAATAGTCAATGGAAGGTTTTCTAAAATAATACCCGAGTTTATATACTATATTAAACCCAATTGAAAAATGTCCAATTCCAAAGCTATTGCGAAAAGATCCAAAATGGGTGGGTATTGCAGGGCCATTATAGAGTAGATCTGCTTCCGTAAGCTTTGACATTATGCTGCTGTAGTCTTTTGATATCTTCCCATTTAAAATAATTTGCGGGTCACCAGTTCCAGGATCCAGACCTGCCCATTTAAGACTATATATGCCGTACCGGGGCTTGCCGACCATTGGTGAAGCAAGCTGTGAAAAGTAACTTGTTATATAGTTTTCATAATCATATTTGGTGATTTTGTCCGTGGAATAGCTATAAAGTATTTGTGACGTCCAGTCTATTTTTCCAAAGTGTTTATTTATCCTTAAATCAATATCTAATCCACGGCCCGACATTCTACCGTTATTTCCTAAGAATGAGCGCCTTGTTCCAACAACAAATCCAACTGTAGGGCCAAGTGGTGCCGGAGATATTAGATCAACTCCTCTTTTTATATAATATTCAATGCTCCCCGACAGCAGGCTCCCTTTTGTCCTAAAGTCTAGTCCAAAATTGACCATCTTTATTTTTTCCCACTTTAGATCTGGATTAGGGGGAGTCATGATTTGTATGTACGGTAGATGTGTTGATCTGTCGATACTGTAACTGCCTGTTGTATATGCTGTCAATGACCTGTTAACATTGCCACTATATCCATAGGTGGCTCTTAATTTCAGTAAAGGAAGCCATTCACCGAGGGGATAAAAGCCTTCTGAACTCAATTGCCATCCCAAGCCTGCAGACCATAATGGAACTCCTTTTTTGTTGGCATCTACGCCAAAAAGATTAGCTTCATCTTTTCTTGCACTGACAGATACAAAATACCTGTTTTTATATGTATAATCGGCATTCCCATAGTAAGAGAGGTTCCGGTCTATTAAATAAGATAGTGAAACTCCGCTTGGAATGGTAGCTGTATATCCATCTGGTGATATTAAATAGCTTGTCGTCAAATCAACAGGTACATAAGTTAAGTTGCCGTCGTTATACCCATAGAGGCGATTTGCTGAACCAATAGTTTTAGTCTGTCTTATTTCGGTACCCAACAATACCTTTAATTCATGGGAATTACCCCATGTCTCGTCAAGATTAACCTGTAGTCTGGCAGCATGTGATATGGTAGTAAGAACTGAATTATCAAGAATTGCGCCCTTAGGTATGGGATAACTTAAGGTGCTATCTGGATTCATGTATGTATATTGGTTAATTAGATTCCTGGTATAATAGAGCGCCTCGCTCTGTAAGTTCCGGCTATTTACGTTCTGCCGTTCGTATTGATACCTTCCTTCTATGCTGAATAGACTACCTATGTGATATCTAGCCGAAGTATTAATGCGGATATCATTGGTTTTCACATGAGAGTTGGCATCACGCATATCCGCCAAAGGATCGTATGACCAGTCTAACAGCCCGTTAGATTGAGCCTGATTTATATAGTCTGTATTATAGTCCTTGACAATGCTTAAAGGATTTCCTTTTTTATCGGCAATACTTGCATAAGGATATATGACTTTCCCATTGCCAGAAGTGATTTGGTCAGATCCAATATTATTTACAGCCTGATCGCTTTCTGAAAAAACAATGTTTGAAGATAAATCAAATGAGCTAGAAAGATGATAATTTAAATTAGAATTTATAGTTATTCTATTTAACCCATTCCTGATAAGATTATCATTGTTTTTATCAAACCCTCCACTCAAATAATAATTAACCTTAGCCCCGCCACCACTTAATGATAGAGAATATTGCTGGTTCAAGCTATTCCGATAAAAATATTTACTAAAATCTTTTCTGACATCCTTTTGTCTATATTGATTGATGAGGGTTTCAGCGTCTGTTGAACTGATTTGTCCATCCCTTTGAGCAATCAGTAATTGCACAACCGGGGACATTGCCGGTTGAGATGAACTTGTTTCCATCCAGGTGTAATAATTTTGGTTAAATAGGCTCTCCTCTACGTCGATAAAGTCCGATGCGTCCAGAAACTCTCTGTTATAATATAAATCTGGTTTATCACCTAATGTTACATTTGAATTTAATACTATTTTTAACGGAGATTTGATGTGCCCACGTTTGGTTGTTATTACAATTACTCCGTTTCCAGCCCTGACTCCCCATATAGATGCAGCAGCGGCATCTTTAAGTATGGTGACACTCTCAACGTCATTAGGATTAATATTATTAATATCACCTTCATAAGGAAAATTATCAACAACTATAAGGGGGCTGGCATCGGATTGAATGGTACTTTGACCTCTTATGCTTAGAGTTGGAGAGCCTCTAAATCTTTTGTCAAATAACAAACTGCTTGTTACATTGTCTAATCGACTCAATATATCTGTACCCGTACTTCTGTTAATTAATTGATTATTGATGACGTCGTAGGACCCCAATGATTTATTTTTAGATAATGATTGATATCCGGTTGATATAACAACTTCTTTTAGTGCAGCTATTCGTGAAACAAGATAGACAATTAGGTGATTTTCAGTAGAATCCACTTTTATCAATTTGGAATCATAATTAATATGCCTGATATTGATTTTATCTTCCCCCGGCGCTAATAATAATGTAAAATTTCCAAGACTATCTGTGGTAGATGATGATTTTGAGTCAACAGTTATTATCGAAGCACCTACTATAGGAATTTTGTTTCGAGAAAGAATGGTACCGGTAAGCATTCTACTTTGTGCCGATAAATTTGTATTAAAACCAATAAGCATAATGAAAGATAGATATCGTATTTTATTTTTCATATTTTTCATATTTATATTAACGGTGTACAATTTGCTTATTTCGTTTGCTCAATAACTAGCATATTTACCTTACAGGTCTCTTTTATCAATCCCAACCCATATTTTCTAAGGCACTCATTAAACTTGGATATATCAACGTTGGATGGAAATGTGATGCTAATGTCAGAGGTAATACCTGTTTTATCTACTATTGGAAGGTTTTCGTTTCTATAAATACTTATTACGGCATTATAAAAATGGGAAAAAGGCTGCTTTTTATAAATTAACATGGAATCTTTAGAGCTTATTTCTGAAGTTGAACTTGTAGAGAGAAGATTATCAATTTTCCCAATCTTTTTTAGGGCTAAGCATTGTATATCTTTTTTTTCTATAACTCCTTTAATTTTATAAATACCTCCGAAAAATCTATTTAGGTCTTCCCACATAATGTCCGGGGCTCTCTTCTTCATTAAATAAGGAACGATTAACTCGTATGAATAATAATTTTCTTTAGCAGACGGATAGTATTTAGGAGATTGGGTATTGACAAGCTTCTCTTTTTCATTCGCTTTTATAATGCTCCGATTGTCATAACAAAGAGCGTATTCGCCTTTTCGCCTTAAAACGAATTGATAGAGTTCTAAAACGGAATAATTAATTGCTCTTAGCTTGTATCGCCCAAGGCTGTCCATAAAAACACCTCCGCCCCCAACACCATCCAAATATCTCGTGAATAAAGAATGATATAAAAGGTCGCTTTCATTTCCACCGTTGTTATCAAAAAGTAATGGTTTTTTTAAATCATATTTGAAGTTGCTCGTCCGTTCTGGAAATGAAGTGATCTTTCCTGAAAGTACCATTTTAATATTCTTTGAGGATACTTCATAGTCGCCGGTAATTGCAAATACCTTGTTGTTTTTAATCCAAACCTCGTGTGGAACGGATTGATGCGGAAATAGTTCTGATAACAACGTATCCCTATATATGGACGGTAGTCTAATGTTTCTTTTAGACAAAACGGATATAATTTTGTCTTTCCCTTGTGGTGTTGCTAAAAGTATTTGAATGTCATTATGAAATTCACGTTGTAAGCGATTAAAATCGGGTAATGCCCTGACACACGGGCTACACCAAGACGACCAAAAGTCGAGAATAAGGAGCTTATTTTTAAAGTCCGAAAATTGAATACCCGGCTTAGAATAATTTATTGCGGTACCCATACTGATATCCGGTACCGTATCTCCAATCTTTAGCGGCCTTATTTTAGAAGGAGATTGGGCCTGCGCGATGGTAGCCGCGCATACGAGACCCAATATGAAAAATATCAGTTTTTTCATTTGTGAAGATTTATAATAGAAATAGGTGGAAAAGTGTGTAATTGCTAACAGGCGTTGCCGGGAGCCGGAAGGCAACCCGGCATCCTGCTGTTCTATCAACCAAAAATCAGGCGATAACGGGGTTAAATCGGCTGCCGGGGCTTTTTGGCCCAGTTGCTTTGTAGCAGGGATAATTGTTTATTAATATATTTTGCAGATACATTCATAAGGAGTTGCAAGGTATTACGTTTATATTAAAATTAAATATATTTGACTTCGGTTAAGGTGAAGTCTTAAAAATATTTATAGAAGTTTTGCTTCTTTTGGGGAAGTTTTACTATATTTGTGATAAGAACTAAAAATTAAATCCATGAACATAGGAGAAAATATTAGGAAAATTCGGGAGGATCGTGGCTTTACGCCTAAAGACATGGCAGAAAGACTTGATATCACGAAAGAGGAATACGACCTCATAGAAGATAATCAGTCAGACCCGCGATTTTCAACACTTGAAAAGATTGCTATGATATTTAAATGCAGTATTTCATATCTTTTGACTCTAAAAGAGGCTGAAGGCTATTATAATAATTTTTTCAATCACGCTGGATTTACGGGACATAATAATGTATATCAGGGTTTGCATTCGAAGGACTTAATTGAAGTATTCCAGAACCTATATGGTGCTCAATTAAAAAGAATACCAGCTTTGGAAAAAGCGCTTTCTGACAATAAGATTCACGTCGATTTTTAAAGATTCTGCTGTCATGAAAGTGGGCGATAATATAAAGGCGATCAGGGAGGCGGAAAGGAATTATAAGCAATCTTATATGGCTGAAAGGCTTGGTATCTCAACCCGCGCATATAGCAATATAGAAAGCAACGTTTCAGAGATAACAGTGAGCAGACTTATTGAGATTGCGGAAATATTGGAATGTGATCCTACTTATATTTTAAATTATCAGGACGCCAAGAGAAGCTACTATAATTATTTTCACAATTATAATGGGAATCATGGAATAAATAATGTGTTTCAAGGATCAAGTGCGGAACATATCGAAAAATTATATGAGCAACTTTTGGCAAGCGAACGGAGTCGAATTAGCTTATTAGAAGAATTAGTAAGAAATTTGCAGAAGTGAACTACTTATAAAAAATTAAGCGATGAAAATAGGCGATAATATCAGAGAAATCCGGGAAAAAGAGAGATTTCTAAAGAAAGAAGATGTTGCGGTTGAGTTGGGCATCACCCCTAAGGCTTATGCTAACATTGAAAATAATATTTCAGATATTACAATAACCCGATTGGAGGAGATTGCCGGGATTTTTGGCTGTGCCCCAGATTATATTTTAAACTACCACAAAGGGAATCATACTTATCACAACGAGTTTAATAATAATGATGGCAATAAAGGGAATAATAATGTTTACCAGGGACAGAGCATAGATCAAATCAAGAATTTGTATGAACAATTATTGGAAGCAGAACGAAGCAAGGTTGCCCTTTTGGAAAGTTTTCTTAACAATAAAAAATAAGAAATATGTTACGTACAATAGTCAGGCCCCATACCGGGCAAATACAATTGGATATTCCCCCCGAATATGTCGGAAAGGAAATAGAAATCACGTATCTCCCATTGGAAGAACTTAACAAAGGGAAAGATACCCAATCAAAAAAAACAATGAAAGATTTCTGGGGCGTTCTTTCTGATACCGCCGCTGCCAGGCTTCATGAACACGTTGCAAAAAGCCGGGAAGAATGGGAAAGGAATATTTGATAGACTCAAATACTGTTATTGATTTTTGTAATGGTAAGCTGCCTGAAAAAGGGAAAGAGCTTCTTTTTTCAATTGAAAAACCTATTATTTCAATTATTACCCACATTGAGGTTCTGGGATTTTATGGTATTGAAGAAAATGAAGAACGCCAGATGAGGGACTTTATCTCCATATCCGGGATCCTTTTACTTGATATGGATGTAGCTTTACGAACAATTGAAATCAGGCAAAAAAATCGTATAAAATTGCCGGATGCTGTTATTGCAGCTTCAGCAATTATACATGGACTGGCATTAGTTACACGAAACGTTAATGATTTTAAAAATATCCCGAATTTGGAATTGCTCAATCCGTGGGATATCTAAAAGATAGAAGTAAGCTCCTACCTTGATACCAGCCTGGAGGACAGGTCCGACGAGTTCTCCAAGCCCGTTGCGACCATATACCGCCTATTCTCAATCCAAGTGATGTGTTGACCCGGCAAGTGATATAATCTAATTAAAAAAACATTTATGAAAGCAATTTTCATGGCTCTTTTGGCCTTAGCTACCCTGTCTTCGGTTAATTCCACGGCGCAGCAGCTTCCGGAAGATACCGTGCTCAAAGAGCAAATCCGAGCTTTGGATTTAGCCCACGCCGAGGCGATTTTCAAAGGCGACAAGGCTGCATTGCAAGATTTGCTTGCGGATGACCATACCGTCAATCATCCCACAAACCGGATCATTCACGAGAAGGCAGAGCTTCTGAACTTGATTGGCGATGGTGTAATTCGCTACACACGTTTTGAACGCAGGCCGGAGGAATTTCTCTTCTACAAGGATTTGGTAATAGTAATGGGTGATGAGACAGTCGTTCCAGCGCCTGGCGCTCCCAACGAAGGCATCGTGCTTCGCAGACGCTATACAAATGGATGGATGCGCCAGGATGGGAAATGGCGGTTGGCATTCAGGCATGCCAACAACGTTTTTAGGGGTTGCAAAGATTAGCACTCACATAGTTAATAATTTAATTTTAGGGATTTCTCTCACGAGAGTTTGGCTTCCTGATATGCATCAAATTGATTAAAGTGCAAAAGACCTGGTCCATCAAGTGCCGGTTTTTGTGTTTTGGTTGTCAAAGGCAATTGACACGTTCATTTGCCATATAAAAATATCTTCAAAAATTGCCGACTTTACCTTCTGTATCAGTTTGGGAATAATGAATGTTCTTCTATAAAATCATCTGCCTGTGATCGGAAAATAACAATGTTGAAAATCGGAAAATAAGAATGTAGCATTTCGGAAAATAAGAATGCATGATCTGAGGGAAATTTCCAACTTTAGAGTGCCTTAAAACCGGCATTAAAGATGGATCAAAAAACTATGGGAGACTGGATCATGTATTACGAAATCCAACGTTTGCTTAGGGAGGGATATAAAATATCCCAAATAGCCAATTATATTGTAGCCGATTGTCGTACGGTAAAAAAATATGCGGATATGACGATAGCGGAGTATGAAGAATTTCTGCTAAAAAAGACTACCCGCGCCAAGGCTTTGAGTTCCTATGAAGAATTTGTCAAAGATCGGCTTTTAGCGTGCCCCGGAGCCAGTTCTGCTCAGGTACTGGATTGGTTAAAAGAGCATCACAGCGATTTTCCGCCTGTTTATCGTACCTGCTTTGTCCCGATGACATTAATGAATACAAAAGCTATAGGTATTTTTATTCCAGGAAAAACCGGATACGCGTCAGTCACGCTTTGGCCCATTAGTGGAACGACCGTACAGCAAACCCACATTTAATGAAATATATGCTCCCTTAGCGGGAATAACTGCTAATCTGGAAGTTAGAATACGATTGTAGCATTGACGAGAGCTAATTCGCTTTATGCTTTTTACTTGCCTCGGCACTCATTCTACCAAAGACCGGCCTTCTCTATACAATAAATCATGTTTCAAAATAGCTTCTCAAAACAAAAAGGGAAACAGCCAATCTTAATATTTACAAGACCCAAAAGCATCACAGTTTTGCGCTTATCCCCATGTAAAAGCTCCTGCCATCCGCGGGAATAATACCGGGGCCGGGATATTCATCCGTCCTGAAGGTAAAATAATGCTGATCTGCCATATTGGTGATCCCTGCTTTTAAAGCAAAACGATTAAATTTATATTTCAGGGAAATATCCATCACATGATAGGCCGGAATAGCACCCACAACGGGATCATCATTACGCCCTCTTTCTACATTGCTGGCATCCCCATAGGATTTTGACTGTTGTGAAAAAGTGAAGGTACCTGAAAATCTTTTCAAGCCGTAACTCATCCCAATTCGATTAATGACGTCCGGCGCATATTCCACCTTCTTACCTTTATATTCACCACTCGTATAACGGGCATCAACCAAAGCCAGGGAATTGAATACACTGATGTTGCCAATATGGGTCGAAGGGAAGAGCCAATTCGTAATGTTTAACTCAATATATTCTTCAATTCCTTTATTAACGCTGTTTGCCACATTGGTTCGTAATGTATAAGTACCGCCGTTCTGATCTGTTTTCTGAATTACGCCAATCCGGTTATTATACACTAGATAAAAGCCGCTTACATCAAAATTGATCAGGTT